>Ga0182741_1002104_pt1 | contig 23959 bp, 22 predicted proteins | sample eDN5th37CBELigOP_FD_128874 | JGI IMG/M metagenome (GOLD analysis project Ga0182741, IMG submission 128874) | Enriched Organic Plus compost microbial communities from Emeryville, California, USA - eDNA 5th pass 37_C BE-Lig OP (version 2) (version 2) ... | reverse complement strand
TACACGGTCGACCCCCGCCGCTTCGGCCAGCAGTACGGCGAGGAGGCAGCCAAGGCCATCCGCCGCCGGTACAGCTACACGAACGGCTGGCACACCGACGTGACCCCGGCGTGGAACCCGCCGGCGGCGTCGATCCTGCGAGCCGAGGTCGTGCCCGAGTACGGCGGCGACACCTCCTTCACGAACCTCGTGGCCGCCTACGAGGGCCTGTCGCCGTCGGTCCAGCGCTTCGTCGAGACGCTCTGGGCCGAGCACTGGTACGGCGCCAACGTCGCCCCCCAGCCCGGCGGCCCCGGCGGGTACCTCTCGAAGATCGCCGAGAACCGGCTGGTCACCCAGCACCCCGTCGTCCGCCTCATCCCCGAGACCGGCGAGAAGGCCCTCTTCGTGAACCCGGTGTTCACCGGCCGCATCGTCGGGGTGACCCCGAGCGAGAGCCGGCGGATCCTCGAGCTGCTCTTCGAGCAGATCCAGCGCCCCGCCTACCAGGTCCGATTCCGCTGGGACCGCACGAGCGTGGCGTTCTGGGACAACCGGACCACGGCCCACCTCGGCCCTCAGGACCTCGACGACCTCGACGTCGAGCGGGTGCTGCACCGGGTCACCCTCATCGGCGACGTGCCGGTGAACGTGGACGGCGAGCTGTCGAAGCTCATCGAGGGCCGGCCGTTCCAGGCGGCACCGATCTTCGACCCGAGCGAGCGCAGCGAGCCGTGACGGTCGTCGACGCGCCCGGCGCGGCGGTCCTGGCTCCCCCGGGGGCCGCCGCGCCGGCGCTCCCCCCTGACCTGACGCTGCGGGAGGCGTGGCCGCAGCGGAGCCGTCGGCGCCGCCGGGTGCTGCCCCGTGGCGTCCGGCGGCTCGTCGGCCCGCTCCTCCTGGTCGCGGCCTGGTACGCGCTCACGGCCAGCGGGACGATCGACGCCCGCACGCTGGCGCCGCCCACCGACGTCGTCCGGGCCGGTGCCGACCTGTGGGCCGAGGGCGAGCTCCAGGCCCACCTCCTGGCCTCGCTGCGGCGGGCCAGCGTGGGTCTCGGCATCGGCGTGACGCTCGGCATCGCCCTCGCCACGATCACCGGCCTGCTCCGCGTCGCCGACGACCTCCTCGACCCGGCGGTCCAGGTGCTGCGGGCGGTGCCGGTGCTCGGCCTGCTCCCGCTGGTGATCATCTGGTTCGGCATCGGCGAGGCCCCGAAGCTGGCGCTCGTCGCCATCGGCACCGCCTTCCCGGTCTACGTGAACACCCACGCCGGCATCCGCGGGGTCGACGCCAAGCTCGTGGAGGCGGCGACGACCTTCGGCCTCCGTCGGGCCGCGCTGATCCGCCACGTCGTCCTCCCCGGCGCCGTTCCCGGGTTCCTCGTCGGCCTGCGCTTCGCGCTGACCGGCGCGTGGCTGATCATGATCGTCGCCGAGCAGATCAACGCGAAGACCGGCATCGGCTTCCTGATGAACGAGGCCCGGGCTTGGTTCCGGACCGACATCATCGTCCTCGGGCTCGCCATCTACGGCGTGCTCGGGCTCGTCACCGACGGGATCGTCCGCCTCCTCGAGCGGGCCCTCCTGTCCTGGCGACGGGGGTTCACGGGCGCATGAGCGAGGTCCTCGACCACCGCCGGGTGGCGCCCGACGACGGCGGGTACGGCGGACCCGCCGTCGTCGTGCGAGGCCTGCGCCGCCGCTTCGGCGAGCGCGTCGTCCTCGACGGCATCGACCTCGAGATCGGCCGCGACGAGTTCGTCGCCCTCCTGGGTCGCAGCGGCAGCGGCAAGAGCACGCTGCTGCGGGCGCTGGCCGGGCTCGACCCGGACTACGAGGGCAGCTGCCTCGTGCCCGACGCCCGGTCCGTCGTGTTCCAGGAGCCCCGGCTCCTGCCCTGGCGCCGCGTCCTCCAGAACGTGGTGCTCGGGCTCCCCCGAGGTGCGCACGCCCGTCGTCAGGGGACGGACGCGCTCACCGAGGTGGGCCTCGCCGACCACGCCGGCGCCTGGCCGGCGACGCTCTCGGGCGGCGAGGCCCAACGGGTGGCGCTGGCTCGCGCCCTGGTGCGCGAGCCAGCGCTGCTCCTCCTCGACGAGCCCTTCGGGGCCCTCGACGCCCTGACCCGGCTGAAGATGCACGCGCTCCTCGCCGACCTGTGCCGCCGGCACCGACCGGCGGTGCTGCTCGTCACCCACGACGTCGACGAGGCGATCGCCCTCGCCGACCGGGTGCTCGTGCTCGACGGCGGGAACCTCGCGGTCGACCGGCGGGTCGACCTCGACCGCCCCCGGGACCGGACCGCCCCCGGCTTCGCCTCCCTGCGGCAAGAGCTGCTGGCCGCCCTCGGGGTGGAGCCCTGACACGAGATCTGTGTGCGATCTCGTGCGGCTATCGCATCGAGGCGCACACAGATCTCGTGGGGGTCACCAGTAGTTGGGGGCTTCCTTCGTGATCGTGATGTCGTGGGGGTGGCTCTCGCGCAGGCCGGCGGCGGAGATCCGCACGAACCGGCCCCGCTCCTGGAGCTCCTCGATCGTGGCCGTGCCGCAGTACCCCATGGCCTGCCGGAGGCCCCCGACGAGCTGGTACACGACGTTGGCCAGCGGGCCCTTGTAGGCCACCCGGCCCTCGATGCCCTCGGGCACGAGCTTCTCGGCGTCGGTGACGTCGCCCTGGAAGTACCGGTCCTTCGAGAACGACCGGGCCTTCATCGCCCCGAGCGAGCCCATGCCCCGGTACTCCTTGTACCGCTCGCCCTGGTGGAGCACGACCTCGCCCGGCGACTCGTCCACGCCGGCCAGCAGCGACCCGATCATCACCGTGTCCGCGCCGGCCGCGATCGCCTTGGGGATGTCGCCCGACAGCTGGATGCCGCCGTCGGAGATGAGGGTGACCCCGTGGCGGCGAGCAGCGACGGCGCAGTCGTAGACGGCGGTGAGCTGGGGGACGCCGACGCCGGCCACCACCCGGGTGGTGCAGATCGAGCCCGGCCCCACGCCGGTCTTGACGCCGTCGGCGCCGGCCGCGACGAGCGCGTCGACCGCCTCGGCGGTGGCGACGTTGCCGCCGATCACCTCGACGTCGAACGCGCCCTTGATGCGCTTCACGGTCTCCAGCACGCCCCGGTTGTGCCCGTGGGACGTGTCGACGACGAGCACGTCGACCCCGGCGGCCACCAGCTGCTCGGCCCGGTCCAGGGCGTCGGCGCCGGCGCCCACCGCGGCAGCCACCCGCAGCCGGCCCTGGTCGTCCTGGGTGGCGTAGGGGTACTCGGTCTGCTTCTTGATGTCCTTGACGGTGATCAGGCCCCGCAGCACGCCGTCGCCGTCCACGATCGGGAGCTTCTCGATCCGGTGCTGCCAGAGGATGTCCTTGGCCTGCTCGAGCGTGGTGCCCACCGGCGCCGTGACGAGCGGCGGCTGCTTCATCACGTTCGCGATCGGCTGGTCGTGGTCCTCCACGAAGCGCAGGTCGCGGTTGGTGAGGATCCCGACGAGCTTGCCGCCGGCGTCGGTGATCGGGATGCCGGAGATCTTGAACCGGGCCATGAGGTCGAGGGCCCGGGTGACGGGGACGTCGGCCGGCAGGGTCACCGGGTCGGTGATCATCCCGCTCTGGCTGCGCTTCACCCGGTCGACCTCGCCGACCTGCTCCTCGATCGAGAGGTTGCGGTGGATGACGCCGATCCCGCCGAGCCGGGCGATGGCGATGGCGAGGCGCGACTCGGTGACGGTGTCCATCGCCGCCGAGACGATCGGGATGCTGAGGCGGATCTTCGGGGTGAGCTGCGCGGCGGTTCTCACCTCGTGGGGGAGCACGTTCGACTCCGCCGGCAGGAGCAGCACGTCATCGAAGGTGATCCCCTCCTTGGCGAACTTCGGCGGGAGGCCCACGCCGTCGCCAGCTGCTCCTCCGCCTGCCGCGCCTTCGTGCTCGGGGAAGGGGCTGGGGGAGGTCGCCATGGGCGAAGTCTAGTGGGACCGAACGCCGGCCCCCGCCTCGCCCCGCCGCACCGCACCCACGATGGAGATCACCCGGGCCGGGCAGGCCTGCGCCGCGATCCACGCCTCGCGAGCGAGCTCGGGCGGCACCTCGAGCACGTGGACGTCGATGCGCCCCTCGTCGTCGAGCGGGTAGACGTTCGGTCCCCACCGGTGGCACTCGCCCCATCCCTCGCACAGCCCGGGGTGGGCTCGCACGAGGAGGGACTCGGTGACGCCGTCGGGACCTCGCAGCGGGTCGACCGGCTGGGGGCTCTGGTCCGTCCTGGCCTGCATCGTCACCGGATCCTCCTGGGCGCATCGACTGCTTTTCACAGTGGACGCTAGAACAATACCGGGTGGGTCCGGCCCGGGCCGCCGGCGTAGCCTGCCCGGCCGTGGACGACACCGACGCCGCCCCGCACTGGACGCCCGACGACTTCCGCCGGTACGGGCACGCGGCGGTCGAGTGGGCGGCTCGCTACCTCGAGACGCTCGAGGACCGACCAGTCACGAGCGACGTGGAGCCCGGCTGGGTGCGGGCCCAGCTCCCCGCTTCGCCCCCGGACGCGCCCGAGGACTTCGCGGCGGTGCTCGCCGACCTCGACCGGGTCGTCACCCCCGCGCTCACGCACTGGCAGCACCCCGGCTGGTTCGCCTACTTCCCGACCGGCGCCTCCGGGCCCTCCGTCCTCGCCGACCTGATCTCGTCCACGCTCGGCGTGCAGGGGATGCTCTGGTCCACCTCGCCCGCCGTCACCGAGCTCGAGACCCACGTGCTCGACTGGATGGCCGAGCTCCTCGGCCTCCCGGACCGCTTCCGCTCGACCGGTGCCGGCGGCGGCGTGATCCAGGACGCCGCGTCCAGCGCCACCCTGTGCGCGCTCATCGCCGCCCGCTGGCGGGCCGCCGGCGACGGTCCCTTCGACCGGCTGCGGGTCTACGCGTCCGACCAGGCGCACAGCTCGGTGGAGAAGGCGGTGCGCGTCGCCGGCCTCCACCCCACGCAGCTCCGCCGCATCGACGTCGACGACGCCTACGCCGCCCGGCCCGACCACCTCGCCGAGCTCATGGCCGCGGACGCCGCCGACGGGCTCGTGCCCGCGCTCGTCGTCGCGAACCTCGGCACCACCTCGTCGACCGCCATCGACCCGGTGGCCCCGATGGCCGACGTGGCCGCCGAGCACGGCGCCTGGCTCCACGTGGACGGGGCCCACGCCGGGGCCCACCTCCTGCTGCCCGAGCTGCGCTGGATCGGCGAGGGCCTCGACCGGGCCGACAGCTTCTGCATGAACCCGCACAAGCGGCTGCTCACCAACTTCGACTGCGACTGCTTCTGGGTGGCGGACCGGCGCCCGCTCGTCGCTGCGCTGTCGGTCCTGCCGGAGTACCTGCGCAACGCGGCGACCGAGAGCGGTGCCGTCATCGACTACCGCGACTGGCAGATCCCGCTCGGCCGCCGGTTCCGGGCCCTCAAGCTGTGGTTCGTGATCCGCAGCTACGGCGCGGAGGGGCTGCGCCGCCACGTGCGCCACCAAACCGCCCTGGCCCAGGACCTGGCCGCCCGCATCGCCGCCCACCCCCGTCTGGAGCTGAGCGCGCCCCACCCGCTCGACCTCGTGTGCTTCCACCACGTCGACGGCGACGAGGCCTCCGAGGCGCTGCTCGCCCGCCTGAACGCCACCGGCCGGGTGTTCCTCACCCACACCCGCCTCGATGGCCGCTTCGTGCTGCGGGCGTCGGTCGGCACCCAGGCCACCGAGGCCCGCCACGTCGACGCGCTCTGGGCCCTCATCGACGCGCTGGCCTGACCCGCCCGTCACCGCGGCCGTGGCCCCCGAGCCGCACCCGACCTAGGTTCGGGACGTGGCCGACCTCCCCGCCCACCTCGACCCCGACCGCTTCGCGGTCCACACCTTCGACGGCCGAGGGTTCCGCCAGGCCTACGTGCGGGAGAACCCCGGCGGCGTGCCGCTCCTGTGCGTCCACGGCTGGCCGGAGACCAAGCGCATCTGGTGGAAGGTGATCGAGCCGCTGGCCGCCGCCGGCTTCGAGGTGATCGTCCCCGACCTGCGGGGCTTCGGCGACAGCGAGCCCGGGACCGACGGCTTCGGCGACGTCGCCTCCCACAGCCGTGACCTCCACGCCCTCGTCACCGACGGCCTCGGCCACGAGCGGGTCGTCCTCTGCGGCGGCGACCTCGGCGGGCCCGTCGTCCAGGACCTCGCCCTGCGCTTCCCCGAGCTGGCCGAGCGGCTCGTCCTGTTCAACTCGCCGCTGCCCTACGACAGGGAGCGCATGGCCGGGATGGTCAGCCGACCGCCCCGGGAGGCGGCCGACTACTTCTTCCGGCAGGGCCTCGACGCCGACGCCCTCGCCGCCGAGCTCGCCACGCCCGAGCTGCGGCGCCGCTACGTCGCCACCTTCTACACGTCCCGGTTCTGGGCCCACCCCGGCGCCTTCATGGGCGACGCGCCGGTTCCGTTCGGCCCCTACGGCGGCACCCCGGAGGTGGACTTCCACACGGAGCCCTTCGGCGACGCCACCTCGCTGCGGGCCTCGTTCCGGACCTACGAGAGCGCCTTCGATCCCGCCGCCCGCGCCGAGCCCCCGCTCCTCGCTCGCAACCCGGAGGTGCGGGCGCTCATCCTCTTCGGCCCGTCAGACCACGTCATCTACCCGGCGTTCGACGAGATGGCGGCCGTGGTCTTCCCCGACCACGACGGCCCCCACCGCCTCGAGCGCTGCGGCCACTTCGTCCCCTGGGAGCGGCCCGACGCGCTCGTCGAGCACGTCACCCGCTTCTGCGGGGACCTCCTCGCTGCAGCCTGAGCCGCGGGCGCGCCGGTCATTCGGTCAGCCGGTCAGCGCGTCGTCGACCTGCTCGACCGCCTCGGCCAGCGCCGCCACGGCTCGCTCCCGGTCGTCGTCGGTCGCCTCCTCCTCGGCGCTGAGGAGGTCGACGGAGACGAAGAAGCCGTCGCTGACCCAGTAGGCCTTCGTCGAGCGCTCCACCTGGAGCACCAGCACCTCGTCCGCCGGCAGACCGGTGCCGTCCACCTCCGCCCGCCGCGCGTCCGGGAACCCGCTGCGGCGGATCGCCTGCTCGACCTGGTCGCGGTCGCGCAGGGTGGCGCCGAGCACGAGCAGGACCTGGTCCTCGCGGCCCTCGCCGCCGACGAGGGGGCAGCTCAGCATCTCGGTCTCGCCGGGCATCCCCTGCAGGTAGCCCCCACGGCGCTCCACGTCGCCCCCCTCGATCCCGGCGGCGGCGAGGACGGCCTCGGCGTGCTCGTCCTCGAGCATCGGGCACGCCTCGAAGGTCACGCCTCGGGTGAACACCTCGTCGCGGTCGAGGTCCTCGGCCTCGTAGAGCGCGGCGGTCCGCTCGTCGAAGGCCTCGAGCAGCGCGCCGGCGTAGGGGGCGCCGCCCCCGTCGTCGTCGCCGCAGGCGGCGAGCGCGGCGGGGCTGAGGGCGATGAGGGCGATGAGGGCGGCGGGTGCGGTGCGTCGCATCACGAGGACATCCCCCGCATCGCTCGTGCCGAAACCGACCCGACCGGGCGCGCTCGAGCCGACCGGCGCCCGGGCCGGGTTCCGGGGCGGCGCACCGCCACGGGTACGCTCTACCTTTCCCCGTCCCCACCTGAAGGGCTCCAGCCATGGCTGACGTGGAGATCGGCATCGGCAAGACCGGCCGTCGCGCCTACGGCTTCGACGACATCGCGATCGTGCCCAGCCGGCGCACGCGCGACCCCGAGGACGTCGACATCTCCTGGGAGATCGACGCCTTCCGCTTCGACCTGCCGATCATGGCGTCGCCGTCGGACAGCGTCGTGTCGCCCACCACGGCGGTCGAGCTCGACCGCCTCGGGGCGATGGCCGTCCTGCACCTCGAGGGCCTCTGGACCCGCTACGAGGATGCCGACCCGATCCTCGAGGAGATCGCCGCCCTCTCGCCGGAGAAGGCGATCGGCCGGATGCAGGAGGTCTACTCGGCGCCGGTGCAGCCGAGCCTCGTGGAGCAGCGCATCGCCGACCTGCGCGCCGCCGGGGTCACCGTGGCGGTGGCGGTCAGCCCCCAGCACACGCTGGCGCTGGCCCCGCACATCCTGAAGGCCGAGCCCGACCTGCTCGTCATCCAGGGCACGGTCGTGTCGGCCGAGCACGTCTCGCGGGCCACCGAGCCGCTCAACCTCAAGGACTTCATCCGCCACTACGAGATCCCCGTGATCGTCGGGGGCTGCACCTCGTACCAGGCCGCGCTGCACCTGATGCGCACCGGTGCCCGCGGCGTGCTCGTGGGCGCCGGGTCGGGCGCGGCCGGCACCACCCGCCACGTGCTCGGCATCGGCGCACCGATGGCCACCGCCATCGCCGACGCCCGCTCGGCCCGCATGCGCCACCTCGACGAGACCGGCATCTACGTCCACGTGATCGCCGACGGGGGGATGAGCACCGGCGGCGACATCGCCAAGGCCATCGCCTGCGGCGCCGACGCCGTGATGATCGGCACGCCGCTGGCCGCGGCCACCGAGGCCCCCGGGCGGGGCTACCACTGGGGCACCACCGCCGTGCACCCCACCCTGCCCCGCAGCAACCGGGTCGCCGTCGAGCCCCGCGGGACCTTCGAGGAGATCCTCGTCGGCCCGGCCCACGAGGCCGACGGCCGCCGCAACCTCCTCGGCGCCCTCCGCCGGGCGATGGCCCTCTGCGGCTACGAGACGGTGAAGGAGTTCCAGAAGGCCGAGGTGGTCACGCTCCGATGAGCGCACCCGGCGCGGATCGCCCCGTCCTGGTCGTCGACTTCGGCGCCCAGTACGCGCAGCTCATCGCCCGTCGCGTCCGCGAGGCCCGCGTCTACAGCGAGATCGTCCCCCACACCACGCCGGTGGCCGACCTGCTCGCGAAGGACCCGGCGGCGATCATCCTCTCCGGCGGCCCGTCGTCGGTGTACGCCGATGACGCCCCTCGGGTGGACCCGGAGCTGTTCCGCTGCGGGATCCCCACCTTCGGCATCTGCTACGGCTTTCAGGCGATGGCGCAGGCGCTCGGCGGCAGCGTCGAGCGGACCGGGCTGGCCGAGTACGGCCGCACCCGGCTCGAGGTCACCGCCGCGGACTCCACGCTCTTCCACGGGCTCCCCCGTGAGCAGTCGGTGTGGATGAGCCACGGCGACGCGGTGTCCGCCGCGCCCGAGGGGTTCGTCGTCACCGCCCGCACCGCCGGCGCCCCCGTCGCCGCGTTCGAGCACCCGGGGCTGCGCCACGCCGGCGTGCAGTTCCACCCCGAGGTGCTCCACACCGAGCACGGCCAGGCCGTCCTCGAGCACTTCCTCTACGAGGTCGCCGGGATCTCGCCCACCTGGACCACCTCCAACGTCATCGAGGAGCAGGTCGCCGCCATCCGGGCCACGGTCGGGGACAAGCGGGTCCTGTGCGCCCTCTCCGGCGGGGTCGACTCGGCGGTCGCCGCCGCGCTCGTCCAGCGGGCGGTGGGGGACCGCCTCACCTGCGTGTTCGTCGACCACGGGCTCCTGCGGCAGGGTGAGCCCGAGCAGGTGGAGCGGGACTTCGTGGCCGCCACCGGCGTGTCCCTCAAGATCGTCGACGCCCAGGACCGGTTCCTCGGGGCGCTCGCCGGGGTGACCGACCCGGAGGAGAAGCGCAAGATCATCGGCCGGGAGTTCATCCGGGTCTTCGAGGCCGCGGCCCGCGAGGTGATCGCCGAAGCCGGCGCCCACGGCGAGACCGTCGAGTTCCTCGTGCAGGGCACGCTCTACCCCGACGTGGTCGAGTCCGGCGGCGGGACCGGCACCGCCAACATCAAGAGCCACCACAACGTGGGCGGCCTGCCCGAGGACCTGCAGTTCCAGCTCGTCGAGCCGCTGCGCGCCCTGTTCAAGGACGAGGTCCGCAAGGTCGGCCTCGAGCTGGGCCTGCCCGAGCCGATCGTGTGGCGCCAGCCGTTCCCCGGCCCGGGCCTCGCCATCCGCATCGTCGGCGAGGTGACCCGCGAGCGCCTCGCCATCCTGCGGGCCGCCGACGCCATCACCCGCGAGGAGCTCACCGCCGCCGGGCTCGACCGCGAGATCTGGCAGTGCCCGGTGGTGCTGCTGGCCGACGTGCGCTCCGTCGGCGTCCAGGGCGACGGCCGCACCTACGGGCACCCGGTCGTGCTGCGGCCGGTGTCGAGCGAGGACGCGATGACCGCCGACTGGACCCGCGTCCCCTACGACGTGCTGGCCGCCATCTCCACCCGCATCACCAACGAGGTGCCGGAGGTGAACCGGGTGGTGCTCGACATCACCTCGAAGCCCCCGGGCACGATCGAGTGGGAGTAGGACCCGACGCCGACGGCGGCCGCGACGAGCGCAGCAACCTGGAGAAGCTCGACGACCTCCAGGCCGCCCACCCGTTCCCGTACAACCTCGTGGTGGGGCTGCTCATCGTGGCGGTCCTGTGGCCGATCCTGCGCCTCCACCCGGTGCTGCTCGTCGCCTACGCGCTCGCCTACGCGGGGCTCCGCTGGTACCTGTGGCAGCCGGGGCGGCTGCTGCACCGCCAGTACGAGGCCCGAGCGATCCGCTGGAAGCAGACCCAGGCCGAACGGAAGCGGCGCCGTGCCGGCGGCTGACCCGTCCCGTCGCCGCCCGGGCGCGCCCGTCGGCCGGTCCTGGCGCCGCGGCGCGGCGAGGCGCGGCGCGGCGGTGGGGGTCGTGGCGCTCCTGGGCCTGGCGGCCTGCTCGTCGGGAGGCGGCGGGAGCGGCGACGGCGCGCCCGAGCCGGCCTCGGCCACCACCGCGCCCACCGTGCCCGCCCCGCCCGCGCCGGGCCCCTCCGGGCAGGGGACCGTCGTGGTCGGCGGGACCGCCCGACCCTTCGAGGTCGTCGAGTGCCGCCTCGAACCGGACCCGGCCGAGCCGGAGGCCGCCCGGGCGCTGCTCGTCGTGACCGGCGCCGGCACCACCAGCCGCGGCGACGCGTTCACCGTCGAGGTGCAGCGGTTCGCCACCACGCTCGGCGAGACGACCACCTACACCGACACGATCACCTACCAGGACCCGGCCCGGATCCTGCAGGCCCAGCGAGTCGAGGTCGCCGGCCAGGTCACCGACCTGCGCGACCCGGCCGCCACCAGCCCGCTGCTGCGCCCCCGCGCCGACGGCGTGTCCGGCGCCGGGCTGGCCGGCCCGCCCGGAGACACCGCCGAGGAGGGCGGCCTCGTCGGCCTCGCCCTCGACGCCACCTGCTGACCGAGCACGAGATCTGTGCGGGTCTGCGTGCACATGCCGCACGGAAGCACGCACAGATCTCGTGCTCGGGTGTACGGTGCGCGCCGCCGGGTGAGCGCGGAGGTGGGCCATGTCCTGGACGGGTCGGATCGTGCGGATCGCAGCGGTGGCTGCGCTGGTCGCCGGGACGGGCGCGCTGGGGGTGAGTCCCGCGGGCGCCGCGGTGGGCGACATCGACCGGCTGGCCGGCCTGGCCGGGAACCCCGGCTTCTCGGGTGACGGCGGGCCCGGGACCGACGCGCAGCTCAACGGCCCCTCGGGCGTGGCCCACGGTCCCGACGGGCGCGTCTACATCGCCGACCGGCAGAACGACCGCGTCCGGGTCGTCGAGCCGGACGGGACGATCAGCACGCTCGCCAGCGGACTCGTGAAGCCGGTCGACGTCGCGGTGTCGCCCGACGGCGCCTACCTCTACGTGGCCGAGGACGGCGACCCGTTCGTCAACCAGATCCGCCGGATCGACCTGGCGGACCCGGGCAGCAGCACGGTGATCGCGGGCGGTGCCTCGAGCGGCTACGGCGGCGACGGCGGTCCCGCGACCGGCGCCGTCTTCTGGGGGATCGCCGGCATCGACGTGGGCCCCGACGGCGACGTGTTCATCGCCGACCAGCGCAACAACCGCATCCGCCGCATCGACGTCGACACCGGCACGATCAGCCTCGTGGCCGGCACCGGCGCGGGCGGCGGCGACGACGGCCCGGTGCTCTCGGCCACCTTCGCCAACCCGAAGGACGTCGCCGTCGACCCCACCGGCCAGTACGTGTACGTGGCCGACGAGGGCACGAACAACATCCGCCGGATCGACCTCGTCGCCGGCACGGTCAGCGTGTTCGCCGGGAGCTACGCGCCGGGCTTCGCCGGCGACGGTGGTCCGGCGGGCGCGGCGCAGCTCTGGAGCCCCGACGGGGTGGCGGTGGCGCCCAACGGCGACGTCTACATCGCCGACACGAGCAACAACCGGGTGCGCCGCGTCGATATCGCCACGGGCACGATTACCACGGTCGCCGGCAACGGCGGCTGCTGCGGCGGCGGCGACGGCGGTCCCGCCACCGCAGCCACGATCGGCAACCCGATGCGCCTGTCGGTCGACGCCGCCGGCTGGATCTGGATCGCGGCCGAGGCCGAGCACACCGTGCGGGTCGTGGAGGGCGCCGTGGTCCCCGGACCGCCGCTCGACCTCACCGCCACCCGCACCGACGCTGGTGTGGCGCTCACCTGGTCGCCGCCCGCCAGCGACGGCGGCGCGCCGATCATCGAGTACGTCGTGTACCGCGACGGCGTCGAGATCGGCCGGACCGCGTCGCTCGCCTTCACCGACGCCGACGCGCCCACCACCGCCGCCACCTACGAGGTGGCTGCGGTCAACGTCGCCGGCACGGGCCCGCGGTCCGAGCCGGCCGAGATCGCCGCCGCACCCGAGGAGCCCACCACCACGACGAGCGAGCCCGGCGTCCCGGCCGCGCCCCCAGCCAGCCCCGTCACCGCCACCCCCACCTTCGTCGGCTGACCGAGACGAGATCTGTGCGGGTTTCCGTGCCGATACGGCACGAAACCACGCACAGATCTCGTGTCAGGTGCCCGCGAGGCGGGCGACGACCGGGGCGAAGGCGTCGAGCTGGTCGTGGGAGAGGCCGATCTGGCTGATCCCCCAGCGCTCCCGGCGCTCGACGAGCTGGTCGCAGATCTCCTCCACCGACCCGATGAGCGCGTGTGGGGTCTCCGCCGCCTGCTCGGGGGTGAGGCCGAAGGCGGGGGCCAGCTGCTCGATGACCCCGGTGCGGTCGTCGGTGACCATCGCCAGGTGCACCCGCACCTGGAGCTCGAGCCGCTCGAACCGGTCGCCCGCGGCCTCCCGGATCCAGCCCAGCTTGCGGTCGGTGGCCTCGGGGGTCCCGTCGGGGAACGCCCGCTCGTCGATCACCCCGGCTCGGAGGTTCACGTTCACGGCCACGACGTCGGCCTCCCGGGCGGCGAGGCGGAGCACCCGCTCGCCCCCGCCGCCGATGACGATCGGCGGCCCGCCCGGCGTGATCGGCGCGGGCGGCACGACGAGGTCGGTCACCCGGTAGTGCTCGCCGTGGAAGGTGAACGGCTCGGGCGCCCAGGCGCCCCGAAGCACCCTCAGCGCCTCCTCGAGCCGGTCGACGCGCACCCCGGGCCGGTCGAGGGGGATGCCGGCGGCCTCGTAGTCGGCGGTCATCCACCCGGCGCCGATGCCGAGGTCGAAGCGCCCGTCGGTGAGCACGTCGAGGGTGGCCGCCTCCTTGGCCAGCATCACCGGGTGCCGGTAGTCGTTGGCCAGCACCATCGTCCCGACCCGCAGCGTCGTGGTGGCGTCGGCCGCGGCGAGGAGCGCGGGGAGCGGGGCGAGGGGCTCGTCGAGGTGGTCGGCGACCGTCAGCGACGCGTAGCCGAGGTCCTCCACCCTGCGGGCCAGCTCGGCCCAGCCGGCGCGGTCGGCCGGGCCCTTGCACTGGAGGCCGAAGCGGAACGGGCGCATCGCCAGAGTCTGGCCGCTCCGACCGCGCCGGGCCGAGCCCACCGCACCGCGCGCCGAAGCCCGCCCAGAGGTACCGTGCCCGCCGATGGGGACGCTGGAGGGCTACGAAGCGGACCGCTTCGTCCACGCCGGCACGGCGCGGACCGTGTACCGGCGGGGGAGCGGGCCGGCCGTGATCGTGCTCGCCGAGATCCCGGGCATCACGCCGAAGGTGATCGACTTCGCCGACCGGGTCGTCGACCTCGGCTGCACCGCCGTGCTGCCCCACCTCTTCGGCGTGCCCGGCGCCGGGCCGTCGCCCCTGGGCATGGTCCGCTCGCTCGTCCCGGCCTGCGTGTCACGGGAGTTCTCGGCCTGGGCCACGAACCGAACCAGCCCCGTCGTCGAGTGGTGCAGGGCCCTCGCCCGCCAGGAGCACGAGCGCTGCGGCGGGCCCGGCGTGGGCGTGGTCGGCATGTGCTTCACCGGCAACTTCGCCCTGGCCATGGCCCCCGAGCCCTCCGTGCTGGCTCCGGTGCTGAGCCAGCCGTCGCTGCCGCTCGGCGTGACCAAGCGGGCTCGCCGGGCGCTCTACCTGAGCGACGACGACCTCGCCGCGGTGCAGCAGCGCCTCGCCGACGAGCCCGACCTGTGCGTGCTCGGCCTGCGGTTCAGCCACGACCCGCTCGTGCCCCGGGAGCGCTTCGCCCACCTCCGCGAGGCGCTGGGCGACCGGTTCGTCGCCGTCGAGATCGACTCGTCGAAGGGCAACCCGTGGGGCCACCCCCGCAACGCTCACTCGGTCCTCACCGAGCACCTGGTCGACGAGCCCGGCCAGCCCACCCACGACGCGCTCCAGCAGGTGCTGGACCTGCTCCGCACCCGCCTCCTCGCGTCCTGACGACGAGCGCCGCCGCCGGCGGCCCCGCCCCTCGCCCGCCGCTCAGCGGGAGACGGCGTGGTCGCCCTCGGCCGCGTGGCGGTGGGCGTGGGCGAGCGCGTCGTCGAGGTTGGAGAAGAGGTGGTGCTGGGTGCGGAGGCGGGCCAGCGCCCCGGTGGCGTCGAGGATCCGCAGGTGCTCGGGCCGCGGGCCCTTGAGCAGCACGGTGATGCCCCGCTCCTCCAGCTCGCTCACGATCTCGCCGAGCGCCTGGGCGCCGGTGGCGTCGAGCACCTGGAGGTCGGGCAGGGCGAGGACGACGACCTTGGCGTCGGACACCTGCGTGAGCTCGGTGAGGAACCGCTGGGCGGCGCCGAAGAACAGCGCCCCGTCGAGCCGGTAGACGACGATCCCCTCGTGGAGGAGGTCCTCGGTGGCCTCCCGGTCGGGGCCCGTGCCCGCCGGCGGGCGGGGGATCGGCACCGGCACGATCTGCGCGTTGCGGGCGACGTGGCGCAGCGCGAGCACCACGGCCACCGCCACGCCGATCTGCACGGCGACGATCAGGTCGAACGCCACGGTCGCCACGGCGGTGACGCCCAGCACGAGCGCGTCGGAGCGAGTGGCCCGCACCACCGCCCGCACGTTGTGGACCTCGACCATCCGCACGGCGGTGACCATGAGCACGCCGGCGAGGGCGGCGAGGGGGATGCGGCCGACGAGGTCGCTCGCCGTCAGGACGACGACGAGCAGCACGAGCGCGTGGACTGCGGCCGCCACCCGGGTGCGGGCGCCGCTGCGCACGTTGACCGCGGTCCGGGCGATCGCTCCGGTGGCGGGCATGCCGCCGAAGAGCGGCGACGCCAGGTTGGCCAGGCCCTGCCCGAACAGCTCGCGGTCGGGGTCGTGGGGGCGTCCGCCGGTCATCCCGTCGGCGACCTTGGCCGACAGCAGGCTCTCCAGCGCAGCGAGGACCGCCACCGCGAAGGCGGCGGAGAGCAGCTCGCTGATTTGGCTGACCGACAGGCCGGGCAGCGACGGGGCCGGCAGCGAGCCGGGCAGCGCGCCGATGCGGGCCACGTCGAGGTCGGCCACCTCGGCGACGACGGTGGCGGCGACGACGGCGATGAGGGACGCCGGCAGCGCCCGGCGGATGCGGGGCAGCACGACGAGCAGCGCCACCACGAGGGCGACGACGCCCAGCGACGCGGGGGAGCCGTGGTCGAGCGCGTCGCCCACCGCCTCCACCGCCACCAGCGCGGTGTTCTCGCCCTCCGGCTTGGCCACGCCGAGGGCGCTCGGCACCTGCTGCAGGAAGATGATGACGGCGATGCCGATCGTGAAGCCCTCGATCACGGGCCACGGCACGTAGGCCAGGAACCGGCCGAGGCGGGCCAGGGCGGCCGCGACCACGAGCACGCCGGCCAGCAGGCTCACCACGAGCACGGCGTCGGCGCCGTGTCGGGCGACGACGGGGACGAGCACGACGGTCATCGCGCCGGTGGGGCCCGACACCTGCACGTCGGAGCCGCCGAAGACGGCGGCGACGAGGCCGGCCACGACCGCGGTGATCAGCCCGGCCTCGGCGGTCAGGCCGCTCGAGATGCCGAAGGCCAGGGCCAGGGGCAGCGCGACCACGCCGACGGTGAGCCCGGCGACCAGGTCGGCCCGCCAGGACCGGCTGAGCCCCTCGTAGTCGGACCGTCGGGGGAGGAGGGCGACCAGCGGCCCGAGCACCTGCTGGCGGGTCATCGTCCGGCGGCCGATCGGAGGTCGGCCAGCAGGGACTCGTTCTCGACCAGCGAGGAGATGAGGAGCTGCTTGGCCACGGCGAGCAGCTCGGCGAGCAGCGGGTCGCCCAGCGCGTAGATCACGGAGGTGCCCTCCCGGCGGCTGGTCACGAGCCCCGCCCGCCGGAGGATCCCGAGCTGCTGGGACAGGTGCGAGCTCTCGATGCCCACGAGGGGCTGCATCTCGCTCACCGAGTGCTCGCCGGTGGAGAGCACCTCGAGCACCCGGATGCGGGCCGGGTGGCCGAGCGCCTTGAACAGCTCGGCCTTCACCTCCGAGACGGGGGCGCTCAGCGCGGCTTCGAGCGCGCGGTCGGGCAAGGGGGCTCCTCGGGCCGGGGGGGATGCTGACAACCTGACGATATCGTCAGATTGTTGGGATCCTCCAATCCGCTCCGGCGGTGGGGGAGCGCCCCAGCGGCCGGCGAGGGCTCAGGCCAGCGGGCGGCCGAAGGGGAGCTCGGCCTGCCAGGTCCGCAGGAAGTCCTCGGCTCGCAGGCAGGCGGCCAGCCACAGGTTCGTCCCCTCACCGGCGAGGTCGGCCACCGCGGCCTGCACCCGCGCCTTCGGGTCGCCGCCGTCGGGGTCGAACGCGGCGAGCAGGGGCGCAGCGGTCGACAGGAAGTCGGGCACCACGACGGCGCCGGCCCGACCGAGGACGGCCAGCGCGCGGGCCGTGACCGGGACCGGGCTGAGCGGCACGACGGCCCGGGCCCGCACCGTGGCGGCCAGGTCGTGCTCGAGCACCCCTGCCTTGCCGGCGACGAGGAGCACGTCGCAGTCGGCGTCGAACGCGGCCTGCGGCTGGACGCTCGCTCCCGCCGCCGACGCCGCCGCGGCGGCGGCCTCCACCACCGGTCCAGCGCCGACGAGCGCCACCCGGCACCCGTCGAGCGAGCCGAGCAGCCCCTCGGCGGCCGCCACCGCGCTCTCGCCGGTGGCCGTCTGGTCGAACGCGGCGGCCCGCTGCTCCGCCCGGGGGAGCGGTGCGAGGTCCTCGGCGGTGATGCCCACGCCCGGACCGGGCAGCCACCGCTCGCTCTCCACGAGCTCCGCCACCTCGGCCACGAAGGCCTTCACCGCGGCCTCGCGGTCCTCCGGCTTGGCGTTGATGGCGCCGCTGCCGCCGCGGATGCGCAGCCCGAAGCTGGCGGCGGCGTAGGTGGTGGAGCGGGCCAGCAGCTCGGCGCCGTCGCGCAGCACCTTGGGTGCCAGGCGCACCACGCCCACGGCGGGGGCGTCGTCGAGGTCGAACACGATGAACCCGTCGGTCGAGGTGAGCTTGTGGAGCTGCATCTGCACGGTTCTAGCCGGACTGGGCGGTCCGACCCCACCGGTAGGCTTGGGCACTCATGACCGACGCGGCCGATCCCCTCCACCAGGGCCTCAACCCCGTCCAGTGGGAGGCCGTCACCCACACCGAGGGGCCCCTGCTCATCGTCGCGGGGGCCGGCTCCGGCAAGACCCGCGTCCTCACCCATCGGATCGCCCACCTGATCCGCGAGCACGGCGTCAGCCCGTTCGAGATCCTGGCCATCACCTTCACCAACAAGGCCGCGGACGAGATGAAGCAGCGGGTGGCGGCGCTCGTCGGGCCGGTGGCCGAGAAGATGTGGGTCTCCACCTTCCACTCGGCCTGCGTGCGGATCCTGCGGCGCGACGCCGACCGGCTCGGCTTCCCCACGTCGTTCACGATCTACGACCAGGCCGACGCGAACCGCCTCACCGGCTACGTGATCCGGGACCTCGGGCTCGACCCCAAGCGCTTCCCGCCCCGCTCGGTCCACGCCACGATCAGCGCGGCGAAGAACGACGGGCTCACCGCCGCCGACTACGCGGCCCGGGCCCAGGTGGTCTACGAGCGCAAGATCGCGGAGGTCTTCACCGAGTACCAGGCCCGCCTGCACCGGGCCGGAGCGATGGACTTCGACGACCTGCTCGGCAACGCCGTGCAGCTCCTCAGGTCGAACCCGGACCTGCTCGAGCACTACCAGCGCCGCTTCCGCCACGTCCTCGTCGACGAGTACCAGGACACGAACCCGGTCCAGAACGAGCTCGTCCTGCTCCTCACCCAGACCCACCGGAACGTCTGCGTCGTGGGCGACGGGGACCAGTCGATCTACCGGTTTCGGGGCGCGGACATGCGGAACATCCTCGAGTTCGAGGACGCGTTCCCGGACGTCACGGTCGTCGTGCTGGAGCAGAACTACCGGTCCACGCAGACGATCCTCGATGCCGCCAACGCCGTCATCGCCAACAACCAGAGCCGCAAGCCCAAGGAGCTCTGGACCGACCGGGGGGACGGGCACCCGATCGTCCGGTACCACGGTGACGACGAGGTCGACGAGGCCCAGTGGGTCACCCGGGAGATCGCCCGCCTCCACGACAGCGGCGAGTACCGCTGGGGCGACATCGCCGTCTTCTACCGGACCAACGCCCAGAGCCGCGTGCTGGAGGAGTCCCTCGCCCGCCACGGCGTGCCCTACAAGGTCATCGGCGGCACCCGGTTCTACGACCGGCGCGAGGTCAAGGACGCCCTCGCCTACCTGCGGGCGGTCGTGAACCCCTCCGACGAGGTCTCGGTGAAGCGGGTGCTCAACACGCCCAAGCGCGGCGTGGGGGACAGCAGCATCGGCAAGCTCGACGCCTACGCCTCGGCCCGCGGCCTGTCGTTCATGGACGCGCTGCGCCGAGCCGACGACGCCGGCGTGGGCGGCAAGGCGGCCAAGGGCATCGCCCAGTTCCTCGGGCTGCTTGAGAGCGTCGAGGACCTCGCCGCCGACGACAAGCCCGCGCCCCTGCTCGAGGCCCTGCTCGAGCGCAGCGGCTACCTCGACGAGCTGCGGGCCGAGCGCACGATCGAAGCCGAGGGGCGGCTCGAGAACCTGGCCGAGCTCGTCGGCTCCGCCCAGGAGGCCGAGTCGATCGAGGCGTTCCTCGAGCAGGTGAGCCTCGTCGCCGACGCCGACGAGCTCGACGGCGACGACAGCCAGGTCGTCCTCATGACGATCCACGCCGCCAAGGGCCTCGAGTTCCCGGCCGTGTTCATCATCGGGCTCGAGGACGGCGTGTTCCCCCACCTGCGGGCCCTCGGGGACCCCGAGGAGCTGGAGGAGGAGCGGCGCCTCGCCTACGTGGCGCTCACCCGGGCCCAGGACCGCCTCTACCTCACCCACGCCTGGAGCCGCACGCTCTACGGCGGCACCCAGTACAACCCGCCCAGCCGGTTCCTCGACGAGATCCCCGAGCACCTCGTGCAGGTCATCGAGCAGCGCCGGGCCAGCCGAGGCGGCCGCACCTACGGCGCCGGCGGGTACGACTCGGGCGGCGGCTACGGCTCGGGCTACGGGTCCCGGGGCCGGGGCGCCAGCGCCAACCGCGACCGCATGGTCGAGGCCGCCCTGCGGGCCGGGCAGCGGCCCACCAGCCAGGGCGGCACCGGCACCGGGCCGGCCCGCCACGGCGCCGAGCAGCTCGGCATCAAGGTCGGCGACGACGTCGTCCACGCCACCTTCGGGGAGGGCGTGGTCCTCAACCTCCACGGCGAGGGCGACAAGACCGAGATCGTCGTGCGCTTCCCCTCCGTGGGCGAGAAGCGGCTCCTCCTGTCGTGGGCCCCGCTCACGAAGCGCTGACGCCGCCGGTCGGGTGCGACCGGCCGCGGGCGGGTAGACCGGAGTGATGCTGCGGCCCCTGGCCCGAGCGAACCTCCTGCTCCGCCGTGACGCCACGCTCGGCACCCTGCTCGACCGCCTCGAGCAGGTCCACGGCGATCGCCGCCTCGTGGAGGAGGAGGGCGGCGCCACCCGCACCTACGCGGCGGCGGCCGAGCTGGTGCGCCGCTGGGCCGGCGGGATCGCGGCCCGGACCGCCCCCGGCGACGTCGTCGTGATCAACACGCCGAACGGCTACGACATGCTGCTCCTGTGCCTGGCGGCCGCCCGGGCCGGCTGCCTGCCCGCCCCGGTGAACGACCGGATGCGGCCCGAGGAGGTGGACCACGTCGTCGCCGACTCCGCGGCCACCCTCGTCGTGCGCTCGGCCACGGAGATGGAGGGCGCCGAGGCGCTCGCCGAGGCCCGCCCGGCCGACCCGGGCGACGTGGGCGCGCTCTTCTACACGAGCGGCACCACCGGCGCGCCCAAGGGGGTGGAGCTGACCCACCGGGCCCTCGTGAGCCAGGCGCTCACCGCCCTCGCCTGGCCGAACGTGCTGCGCCGCGACGAGGCCGTGGTCGCGCTACCGGTGGCCCACATCATGGGCTTCGTCGTGCTGCTCAGCCTGGCCGCGGCTGGCGTCCCCACCTACCTCCTGCCGCGCTTCCACCCGGTGAAGGTCCTCGACGCCATCGAGTCCCGGCGGGCGACGGTCCACATCGGCGTGCCGGCGATGTACCGGATGCTCGAGGAGGCCGGCGCCGACGAGCGCGACCTCACCAGCGTGCGCCTGTGGGCCTCCGCGGCTGACGCCATGCCGCCCGACCTGGCCGAGCGGTTCAAGCGCCGGGGCGCCTCGGTCACGCTGCCGCTGCTCGGCAGCCACGGCCAGGCCCTCTTCGCCGAGGCCTACGGGATGGTCGAGGTCGGCGGGGGCGTGGCCGCCAAGCTGTCGCTGCCGTTCCTCAGCCCCACCGCCGGGCCCCTCGGGGAGGGGGTCGGGCTGTCGCTGCCCGGCTACGCCCTGCGGGTCGTCGACGAGGACGGCAACGAGGTCCGCGCCGGCCAGGTCGGCGAGCTCCAGGTCCGGGGGCCGGGCGTCCTCAAGGGGTACCGGGGCGACGACGCCGCCACCGCCGACGTCCTCACCGACGACGGGTGGCTCCGCACCGGCGACCTGGCCCGCCGGGGTCGCTTCGGCACGATCGTCTTCGAGGGACGCTCCAAGCACGTCGTGAAGCGCGGCGGCTACTCCGTCTACACGCTCGAGGTGGAGCGCTGCCTCGAGCAGCACCCTGCCGTCGCCGAGGCGTCGGTCTTCGGGCTCCCCGACGAGCGGCTGGGCGAGGTGCCGGTCGCCGCCGTCCGCCTGCGCCCGGGCGCCACCGCCCTGCCCGACGAGCTGATCGCCCACGTCCGCGAGCACCTGTCCGACTACAAGGTCCCCACGCAGGTGGCGATCGTCGACGAGCTGCCCCGCACCGGCACGAGCAAGGTGCAGAAGTCGGGGCTCGCCGAGCTCTTCGACCCTCCGGCTCAGGACCGGTAGGGACGTTCGACCCTGCCGCCGGGGGTCGCTCGCGGGTGAGGCTGGTCGGGACCAGGAGGTGCCCCATGGCCGCCGCGACCCCCACCCGCCCCATCGCCACCCGCCCGACCATGGTGCGGCTGAGCGCCTACGTCGACGCGCCGCTCCCCGAGGTGGTGGAGCGCCTGGACCGGATCGACCTCGACCAGGTCCTGGCCGACGCCGTCGCCGCCGCCGTGTCGCCCCGCCTGCAGGTCGAGCTGCAGACCGCCGCGCCGCAGTGGGAGTCCAACGCCCACGTCCTCATCCCCGTCACCTGGACCGCCCACGGACCGCACCGGAGCTCGTCCGGCGTGGGCGCCGTGTCGCTGCTCACCGTTCGCTCCGGCCGCGAGGGCGTCACCGAGCTCCTGGCCGACCTCACCGCCCCGCCGGAGACCCACCGCGACACGGCGCGGGTCACCCGACGGCTCCTCGACGACCTCGCCGACGCGATCGAGGCCGCCCGGCCGGCTCCTGCCGGCACCTGACCCGCCCGGGCCGGCTCAGCCCCCGGCGCTGGTGGTGGTCGTCGACAGCTCGTTGATGTCGACGATGACCTCCCCGTCCTCGACGACGGTGGGGTAGAACCGCAGGCCCGTCCCGTCGAGGGGGTAGGTGATCGACTCGTCGCAGTCGTCGACGAGCACCTTCGCCTCCCGGTCGATCTGCACGGCGCACGACGGGTCGTCGGGGTCGAACGCCCCGAAGGCCACCCACCCCTCGTCGGGGTCGTCGCCGAGGTGCTGCACGTAGAGGTTGCGCTGACGCCCAACGAGGTCGGGCACGAGGAGGGGCAGGCCGCCGTCGCGCGCGATCGCGTCGGCGAGCCGCTCGGCGCTGCCGACCTCGAAGCGGTCCGCGCCGAGGCGGATCTCGACGTCGCCCCGGCTCGCCATCTGCGCGACGAGGAACGCGATGCCGAGCGCGACGACCACGCCCACGCCTGCGACGAGCAGCGCCTTGCCGGCGTGCCCCCGGCTCTGGGCGACCGGCATCAGGCCGTCACCGCTGAGCGGGGGCGGAGGGCTTCGCTCGACTGGCGGTGGGTCGCGCGCACACCCCTAGTATCGGCCGACCCGCCGTCACGCCGGAAACCGATGGCCCCCCGGGGCCGGGGAGCAGCGCATGGACCTCTTCGAGTACCAGGGCAAGCAGTTCTTCGCCAAGTACGGGATCCCCGTATCGCCTGGCGAGGTCGTCAGCACCGTCGACGACGCCGTGGCCGCAGCCGAGCGCATCGGCTACCCGGTCGTCGTCAAGGCGCAGGTGCAGGTGGGCGGCCGCGGCAAGGCCGGTGGCATCAAGCTCGCCAGCAACGCCGACGAGGTGCGCGAGCACGCCTCGAACATCCTCGGCATGGACATCAAGGGCCACGTCGTGAAGCTGCTCTGGATCGAGCTGGCCTCCGACATCGCCGAGGAGTACTACGCCAGCTTCACCCTCGACCGCTCGGCCAAGAAGCACCTCGGGATGCTGTCGGCCCAGGGCGGCGTGGAGATCGAGGCCGTGGCCGAGTCCGACCCCGACGCCATCGCCAAGGTCTGGATCGATCCCGTCGACGGCCTCACCGAGGACGTGGCCCGCACGTGGGTGGAGGCGGCCAAGCTGAACCCCGCGGCCACCGACGGCGCGGTCGACATCCTCCTCAAGCTCTACCGGGCCTACACGGAGGGCGACGCCGACCTCTGCGAGATCAACCCGCTGATCCTGAAGCCCACGGGCGAGGTCCACGCCCTCGACGCCAAGGTCACCCTCGACGGCAACTCGGTCTTCCGCCACCCGGAGTACGCCGAGTACGAGGCCACCCAGGTGCGCGACGAGCGCGAGCAGGCCGCCCACGAGAAGGGCCTGCAGTACGTCGGCCTCGACGGCAACGTCGGCATCATCGCCAACGGCGCCGGCCTCGCCATGTCGACGGTGGACATCGTGAGCCAGGTGGGCGGCAAGCCGGCCAACTTCCTCGACATCGGCGGCGGCGCCAACGCCGACGTGATGGCCGGCGCGCTCGAGGTCATCAACAACGACCCCGAGGTGAAGTCGATCTTCATCAACATCTTCGGTGGCATCACCAAGGGCGACGAGGTGGCCAACGGCATCGTCACCGCGATGAGCCGGGTGGACATCGACGTGCCGATCGTCATCCGGCTCGACGGCACCAACGCCGACGAGGGCCGGGCCATCCTCCAGCCCCACCTGTCCGAGAAGCTCCAGCTCGCCTCGACGATGGTCGAAGCGGCCCAGACCGCCGTGGCGCTGGCCGCGAAGTAAGGAGACGCAGCGCAATGGCAATCTTCGTCGACGAGACCACCAAGGTCGTCTACCAGGG
>Ga0182741_1002102_pt1 | contig 23981 bp, 10 predicted proteins | sample eDN5th37CBELigOP_FD_128874 | JGI IMG/M metagenome (GOLD analysis project Ga0182741, IMG submission 128874) | Enriched Organic Plus compost microbial communities from Emeryville, California, USA - eDNA 5th pass 37_C BE-Lig OP (version 2) (version 2) ... | reverse complement strand
TGTCGACGAGATCGAGTCGCACAAGCACACTCGCGTGACCGCGGTAGTGATCGGTCGTGAAGAATTTCTCGGGGTCCGTCGCCAGCAGTGCCTCGCGATGCAGAAGGTCTTCGCACCACAGCACCAGCACACCTGGCCGGTCGTGGATGCGAGCGAAGATCTTGCCTGCGACATAGTACGCGGGCGTGCCGTACGAGGTGCGCTGGGTTACCTCGGGCAGCGCGGTGGCCAAGCGGTGAACGTCGTCGTCATGGCTCATGGTGATCCTCGATCATGATCCGGTCCGAACGCAGTGCTCAGTCGTCGAGCAGCGGGTGGTACTTCATGCTCAATCCGCGCTCGAGCGCTGCCGCACCGCCGATGACGATGACGAGTAGGTTCTGCCACCCGTTCAACGCGATCATCGGAATCTCGAACCCGGGCAGGCCGACATGCGGCGCGAGCATCCCCGCGAGGTTGATCAGCTGCGGCAGCTCGAGCAGGAGCACCGCGACGAGCACCACCGTCGCGAGCACTCCGACGAGTCGACTGGCCGCCGGGTGCCGCTGCCCGACTCGTGCGCGCCAACCCTCCCCGGTTCCGGCCATTGGGGTGAGCGGGTGGGTTTCCCCGGTGTGCGTGTCTCGGAATCGCACGTACTTCATCCCGAGCTTCGACACGGCAGCCTCGATCTGGGCCGAGGGGCCGATGGTGAATCGGGCTTTTCGTCTGGCCGAGTCGACGTGGCGTCCGTTCTGATAGAGACGAATCCGCTCATCGAAGTCGAGATAGAACGAATCCACCACGTAGTGGTTGCCGCCCCAGTGAAGCTCGAATCGGCCGCGAACCAGCCCCGCGCCCCAGCGGAGCGGCTGGAGAAACTTCGGTGCATCGTCTTTCATGTCGCCCTCCGATCGGTGATCTCGTCGACGGCGTCTTGCACGAGCCGGAGCGCTCGCTCCGAGGCCTCCTGGCCGAGCAGCACCTCGCCCGCGAGCCCTTCCGCCAGCGCGAGGAGTCGTTGCGCATCGTCCGCGGCAACCCGCGCGGACTCGGGTGAAGCAGCCGACAGTGCATCGGCGAGCAGCTGCCGCAGCCGCAGGTGCCCTTCCCGGAGCGTGCTCGCGAACTCCTCGTCCGACAACGCGAGCGCTTCGAACTGTGCCATGATGCGCATGCGTCGCATTTGGGTGCCATTCACCGGGATCATGGCGCTCAGCACAGCTCGAACGATGTCTATTGGGGACGTCGAACCACGCAACGATGCCTCGACCTCCGAGGCGGCGTCCTGCTGCGTGACGAGAAAGGCCTCGTGCACGATCTCGCTGCGGTCGGCGAAGTAGTGTTGCACTCGCCCGACCGACGCGTTCGCGGCGGCGGCGACTCGGCGAACCGTCAGCGCCTGGATGCTATCTGTGGCGATGACCTCACAGGCCGCCTGAGCGAGCGCGCGCTTGGATGCGTCGTGCTGGCGTCCCGGACCGCGGCTCATCCAACTTCCCCTTAAAACAATACATATGTATTGTACTGCATCGCGTTAGAGGATGCCATACTCCATCGCGCGGGTCACCGCGCGCGTACGGTCTGAAACCCCGAGCTTCTCGAACACGTGCAACAGGTGGGTCTTCACGGTCGATTCGCCGATGAAGAGCTCGGCCGCGATCTGCGGGTTGCTCATTCCCCGGGCGACGAGGGCGAGGATCTCGGCTTCTCGCGGGCTGAGTGAGACCTCGGGGGAGTCGCCGGCCGGCGGCCGCTTAGCCCGGGTGACGAGCTGTGCGGCGATCGAGGGAGCGAGCACGGTTTGCCCGGCAGCGACCGCCCTGATGCCCGCGGCAAGCTCCTCGGCAGGTGCCGCCTTCACCAGGTAGCCGTTCGCCCCGGCCTCGATCGCCTCGAGAATGAGCTCATCGGCGCTGTACGTGGTGAAGATGAGCACCCGCACCGCGGTCGCCTCGGCCGCATCGCTGCCGGCTGTCAGCCGTCGGGTCGCCTCCACCCCGCCGATGCCGGGCATGCGCAGATCCATGAGCACGACGTCGGGGGCGCGATCCTCGGCCCGCAATGCGGCGCACATCTCGAGCGCCTCCTCGCCAGACGACGCCTCCCCAACCACCTCGAAATCCGCCTCGGCGTCGAGCAGGCCGACAATTCCCGCCCGCACGATCGGATGGTCGTCGGCCACCAGCACCCGGATCACGTCTCACCTCCGTAGATACGCACGAGCAGCAGGGAACCGCCCGCTCGTCCCGGCCCGAACTCCACCTCGCCACCGACGGTGCGTACGCGGTCGGCGAGGCCGGTGAGGCCGAACCCGCTGTCGGCCATCCGATCGGGCCGTGGCCCGGTGCCGTCATCCTCGACCTCGAGCACGGTCGTGCCGTCCGTCCCCTGCGACAGGCGCACTCGCACCTCCGTGGCCTTCGCGTGCTTGCGCGCGTTCGCGAGACCCTCCTGCACGGCCCGCAGGATCACCACCTGACGTTCCCGGTCGAGCTCCGTCGACTGCAGATCGCACCGCACCCGCAGCCCCGTGTCCGCCTCCAGACGCGCGGCGACCCTCGTGATCGAAGCCTCGAGACCGCCGTCCGCAAGCGGCTGTGTCGTCGCGACAAGCGCCCGCGCCTCGGTGACTGCCTCGCGCGCCGCCGAGGCCACTCTCGACATTCGATCGCGTGCCCGTTCCAGGTCTACCCCGCGCGGCCCGTCGCCCGCGAGCGCCCGGTCGGCCTGCTCCGTGAGCATGACGAGCCCCGTGAGCGTCTGGGTGAGCGTGTCGTGCAGTTCGCGCGAGAGCCGCTCGCGCTCGGCCGCGGCCCCTGCCGCTTCGGACAGTTCCGCGACCTGCTGCTGCGACTCGCGAAGACGCTGGGCGAGCGCGCGATACTGCTCCTTCTGCGTGAAGATGCGCGTGATCCACGTGCCGATAGCGACCGCGGACGCGAATGACAGCAGGGTCAGCATCGCCGCCCCACCGGCCACCTCACCGGGGGTGGACGGGGAGACCGCGACGACGAACCCGGCTCCCGTGGCGAGCGCGAGCGCTGCGGTCCAGGCGACGGCGGCACGGTATCGCTCCACGACGGTCCAGATCATCGGGTGACCGAGCACCTGCAGCGCGGCGAAACTGGGTTCGACACCGGTGGCGACGCCGATGATGATGACGAGCCCCGCGACGAAGAGGGTGCGCGTTGGCCGTGCGGCCTGGTCGAGCGTTGCGCGTTCGAGTGCACCCCGACCCGGCCAGAGGTACCACAGCGCGAGTGCGGCGACCGGGGCGAGCGTGATCAGCACGCGCCCGGTCGTGTCGGAGGGGCCGGACCCGATCGCGCTTGCCGCGCCGAGCGCACCGAGGATGAGCAGCACCGCGGGCACGGCGACATCCCACCAGAAGAGCGGTCGTCGCACTGTCTGCCCGCTCGTTTCGCTCATGTGGGTATCGTCTCACGCACGCCGCTGCCACCTGAAGGTCACGAGGCTCAGGCAGAGGCCGATGATGAGCCAGATCGTGAGATTGATTGCGACCAGGCCGATGTCCCAGGTGCCGCCGGCTTCGATCGTGGCGAAGCTCTCGGGCAGGAAGACGCTGCGCATTCCCTGGGCGAGCCATTTGAGCGGGAAGAGCGACGCGACGTGCTGGAGCCATTCCGGCAGCATGCTGAACTGCAGATACACCCCCGAGATGAATTGCAGGAGAATCACGATCGGCAGCACGACGGCGGTGGCGCTGCGCGAGGAGCGGGGCACGGCCGAGAGGGCGACCCCGACCAGCGACATGGTCATGGTGCCGAGCAGGAATAGCCAGGCGAAACGCAACCAGTCTTCGGGGTCGCGGGGCAGCGAGATATCGAACGCAAACCGCGCGAACACGATCAGCAGCGCCGCTTGTGCGATTGAGGTGACGAGGATCATGCCGACCTTGCCGAGGAAGTAGCTCACGGGCGACAGCGGCGTGCCGCCGAGCCTTCGGAGCCAGCCCTCGCTGCGTTCGCGCGCGATGTCCACCGCGAGGTTCTGCACGCCGGTCAGCAGCAGACCGGCGGCGAGCAGCCCCGGAAAGTAGTAGGCGGCCATCGTGACGCCCGGGGCGATCTCGCCGAGGCTCTCGAAGGCGACACCGAAGATCGCGAGCAGCACGATGGGGAACAGGAACGTGAAGAACACGGTGTCCGGGGTGCGGAAGTAGGCGAGCAACTCGAGCCTCGTGCTCGCCGGTGACGCGCGCAGGGGCGTTGCGGTCATGCTGCGGCTCCTTCCTCGCGAACGTCAGTCTGGTTCGCGTCGAGCAGGGACAGGTAGATCTCCTCGAGGCTGGGCCTGCGTATCTCGAGTTCTTCGGGTTCGCCGTGGGGGAGGCCGGCCTCCTCGGCTTCGGTGCGGAGCCTGGCGACGAGGGCATCCGGGGTGCGGGTGCGCTCCTGATGCCGCACCCCCGAACTGTCCCGCCACGACACGACGGGAACGCGAGCCTCAGCACCGCCGAGCGCTGCGGGAGGTGCCTCCGCCACGATTCGCCCCCCGGCCAGCACGCCGACGCGGTCGGCGAGCCGCTCGGCCTCGTCGAGGTAGTGGGTGGTCAGCAGCACGGCGGTGCCCTCGTCGGTGAGTCCCTCGAGCATCGACCAGAACTGGCGACGCGCCTCGGCGTCGAAGCCGGTCGTGGGCTCGTCGAGGAAGAGCAGCTCGGGCCTGCCGACGATGCCGAGGGCGAAATCGAGTCGACGCTGCTGGCCCCCGGAGAGCTTCGTCGCCCGCTTCTTCGCGTGTGAGGCGAGCCCGACCAGGTCGAGCACCTCATCGACGGGGCGCGGGTTCGGGTACAGGCCTCCGAAGTGCGAGATGAGCTCACGCGGGGTGAACGGTCCGAGGTCGCCGGAGTTCTGGGTGACGATCCCGATCCGCGCCCGCCACGGCCTGCCCGCTGTGAGCGGGTCCTCCCCGAGCACCCGCACGGTGCCCGAGCTCGGGGTGCGTGCCCCCTCGAGAATCTCGATGGTTGTGCTCTTCCCGGCCCCGTTCGGCCCGAGCAGCGCGTACGTCTCGCCCGCAGAGATCTCCAGGTCCAGCCCGTCGAGCACCCGCTGCTTGCCGTAGTGCTTGCTCAGGCCCCGCACGCTGATCACGGGATCTTGGGTGGTGTTCATAGTGCAAGCATGCCCGCCGGGCGGCCGGTTCGCTAGCGTCCAAGAGGCTGAATCTTTCCCTCCACCGGTCGGTGGATAGCGGTGAATCCCGGTCAGTGGTGATGGTGAGGTGTTGGAGGTTCGGGTATCGACACCAGATCCTCTTGCCCGAACTCGATCACGACGAACTGGCCCATCATGCCCTCGTCCTCGTGCCGAAGCATGTGGCAGTGGTACATGTACGGAAGCCGCGGGTCGGTGTAGTCCTCGAAACGGACGAGCAGGCGGTAGGTGACATTCGGCATGAGGTAGATCGTGTCTTTTCGGCCGGCGAGCTCCGGCGGCGGCGGGTTGCCGTCGACGGTCAGGATTCGGAACTGAACATCGTGAATGTGGAAGCTGTGCGGCACGGATTGGGTGCTGCGCACCTCCCAGATCTCCGTGTCGCCGACGTGCACGATCTCGTCTACGCGAGACATGTCCATCTTCTGCCCGTTGATCTCGCGTCCTTCGAGCTCGAAGGATCGCGTCTTCACCACCTCCGCTTCATGGAGTTCGTCCGCCTCCGCGTCGGCAGCTGGCGACCACGCGGGTTCGGGTGACGGCGTCAACACCTCGGCCGCGCGAAACTCAAGCACGTCGAATGCTTCGTTCGCACCCATGGTGCTCGGGTCGGCGATGCCCCCGAGATCGGGCTTGACGGACCGCAGCCGCACCGTTTCACCCGGTTTGAACGCGACCACAACCTCAGCGCGCTCCCCCGGTGCCAGACGAAGCGCGTCCTGTTCCAGCGGGGTATCGAGCAGCCCGCCGTCGCTGGCGATCATCGTCATCGGTCGGTCGGGGAACGCGAAGGTGTACGTGCGTGCCGCGGAACCGTTGAGGAGCCGCAGCCGAACCCGTTCGGTCGTCACCTGCTGCACGGCCCCGACCGTGCCGTTGACCATGATCGTGTCGCCGAGCATGCCGGGCTCCGCGACATTGCGCCGGAGCTCGAACTCTCCGTCACGGCTGAACGACCGGTCCTGAACGATGAGTGGCAGATCGTCGACCCCGTAGTGGTTCGGAAGTTGCGCCGCGAGCGAGGCGTCATCGTCGAGGATGAACATGCCCGCGAGACCACGGTAGACGTGCTTCTCGGTCTCTCCGTGCGGGTGAGGGTGGTACCACAGTGTCGCCGCAGCCTGGTCGATCGTCCAGTGTGGACGCCAGGTCTCGCCCGGGTTGATGATCTGGTGCGGGCCGCCATCCATTGCGGCGGGAAGATGCATGCCGTGCCAGTGCACGCTGGTGGCCTCGGGAAGCTCGTTGCCGATCTGGAAGGCGACCTCCTCGCCGCGTTGAGCCCGGAGCGTCGGCCCAAGAAAGTCGCCGCTGAAACCCCAGGTTTCTGTCGGCTCAGGAAGGCCCGGGAACCGCACCGACCCCTCCTGGGCGGTGAGGCGGAAGGTGCGCACCCCGTTCGCGACGCTCGACTCCGCAAGCGGTGGAATCGCAAGCTCGTTCGTGAACTCCTGCTCGACGACAGAAACGGGCGAAACTTCTCCACACCCGACAAGCGCGGAGGCCGCTAACAGCGCGGCGAAGCCGGCAGCGAGTCGTGCACTCCTGCGCATTCAGGACTCCGCTCCCGCGCGCGCACCGGCCCGACGTTGGAGTCCCCGTTGCACGCCCCAGGCCGCGAGCCCGAGGAGCGCACCGATCCCGGTGCTTGCCGCCAACGAGGCGACGGAGACCCACAGTGCCACGGAGTCTCCAAGCGGCCCGTCGACGCCGGACAGGTAGCCGGAGAGCAGGAACGCGACCAGTGCGTGCAGGAACCCGGCGATGGTGAGGGTGAGCACCGGGCGACGGACACGACCGAACCCGACCGTGGCGACCCAAACCACCGCGGTGATGCCGAAGATGCCGATCGCGCGGGTGAGCCCTGATCCGAGCTGCCAGAGTGCGGTGATGGGCCACAGCAGCGCGAGCGAGGTGAGACCGATGATCAGCAGCCATGGGAGGGGATTCCGCGGTCCGGAGGTGAACGATGCCTGGGTTGAGGTGTTGGTATCCATGACCACTACTGTTCCGGGCCGACACACGTTCGCGCATCGGCCCCGGATCGTCACCTCGGATCGTTCCTGAGCGACGCCGATGTCGCCCCGGAGCGACACTGCCGCAGCTTCGAGTCGACTACGCGGGGCAGCTTTTCTTCGTAGTCTGGACGCATGCGCGATCGATTGCAGCTCGACAGCGAGACCCGAAGGGCGCGCATCGACGCACGCCTCGCGGACACCGTGCTTGCCGTATCGGTGATGCTGGTAATCTCGCTCGTCGTCGCCACCGACCGCTCGGGTCTCTCCCCGATCGAGGGGATCGTGTGCGCCGCGATCTTCGGATCGCTCCTCCTCGCACGCCGTCGGTTCCCGGTGAGCGTCCTCGCGGTCACGGTGCTGCTGGTCTTCGGTTACTACCTTGCGGGGTTCCCACCCATCGGGATGGTGTTGCCGGCCGCGGGCGCGCTATTCTCTGCGGCCGAAGCGGGTCGCACGATCTGGGCGGTTGGGTCTGCTGGTGCGCTCGTCGCGGTCGCGGCTTTCTACCACCTGGATAACTCGGATCCGCACGTTGAGGTCAGCGGCTACACGCTCATCACCGAGCTCGCGCTCGCCGCCGCTGCTGTCGCACTCGGAGTGGTGGTGCGGCTCGTGCGGGAGGCGCGGGAACGCACGGCACGTATCGTGGAGTTGACGGCCGCCGAGCAGGCGCACCTGGCGGAGGCGAGCATGCACGCCGAGAAGCTGCAGATCGCTAGAGACCTGCACGACGCGATCGGGCACACGCTGTCCGTTGCGTCGCTGCACGCGTCCGTAGCCGCAGAGGCCAAGGATCCTGGCACCATGCGCTCCGCGGTGTCAGAAGTGCGCGCGGCGACCTCGGAGGCGCTGCGCGAACTTCGCAGGACAGTGAAGGTGCTCCGCGCCGGACCCGCCACAGCGCCCATGTCCAACCCCGACCTCGCGTCTCTCGGCCGGGTCTTCGACGCGGCCCGCGCGGCCGGCCTCGTCGTCGAGGCCGAGATCTCGATCCCCGACGGTGCGTTGACGCCTCCAACTGAGGTAGCCGCATACCGCATCATCCAGGAGTCGGTCACGAACGTGCTGCGGCATGCCGCGGCCTCGACCATTCGCGTGCGGGCAACAGTGGTTGACGGCGTGCTGACGTTGACGGTCAGCGATGATGGGCAAGCAGGTGATGCAACGGCTTCCGCGGGTCCCTCTGCACGTCGACGTGGCAGCGGACTCGCAGGAATGCGGGAGCGAGCCGAGTTGCTCGGCGGCTCATTCAGCGCCGACCATGGACCCGAAGGCTTTACCGTGACGGCGCGGCTGCCCGTGCAGATCGAGGAGGAGGCATGACTGATCCGATTCGTGTGTTGATCGTTGACGACCAGGAGCTGGTGCGCGCCGGTCTGCGCCCACTCGCCGAGCACGACGGCGACATCGTAATCGTCGGTGAGGCCGCCGACGGGCGGAGCGGGCTCTCGCGTGCCCGCGCGCTCCGGCCCGACGTCGTGCTCATGGATATCCGAATGCCCGAGATGGACGGCCTCGAGGCGACCCGGGCCATCGTCGCCGACCCGCGGCTCGACCGCGCGCGTGTGCTGGTGCTCACCACCTTCGACGAAGACGAGCATGTGTACGAGGCCATCCGCGCGGGTGCGGCAGGCTACCTGTTGAAGGACATCAAACCCGAGGACCTGCGCTCTGCCATCCGCACGGTGGCCGCCGGCGACGCACTCCTCTCGCCTGCCGTCACGGCGACCGTCATGCGTGCGATCGCCGAGGGGGAGACGAGACCAGCCGATCAGGCCGCGCTAGCGACGCTCACCGAGCGCGAGGTCGAGGTGCTCGCCCTCATCGGTCGCGGCCACACGAACGACGAGATCGCCACGGAGCTGTTCCTCAGCCCCGCAACCGCCCGCACTTACGTCAGCCGCCTGCTGACCAAGCTCGGCGCGCGCGATCGCGCCGCCCTCATTGTGCTGGCCTACGAGACCGGGCTCGTGCGGCCCGGGAGCTGAACCGCGACCCCGCGAGATCTCGACCGCTCGGTCTACCGGGCTGCCGGTCATCCTGCTGATTGCTTGGTGCTGGCGAGAGGCGATCGTTTAGGAAAAACGTTTCGATGCCGCTAAGCTAACCCGCGGACATACACAAGTTCGAAATTTCTGGGGAATCGCGTGAAGAAACTCGTCTCCGGAGCTTTGTGCGCCCTGCTCGTAACGTTGCTGGCACTCGCCGATGTTGCGGCGAGTGCTTCTTCCGTTCCGACTGCGGCCGCAGCCGAGGTTCCGACTATCACCCTCAACGGCATCGTATCGGAAGGCACCGACGGATACTTGAACGCGAAGACCGTAGTGATGTCTTCGGCTTCGGGGACGACGGTCAAATACCGACTCCGGCCCGACTACTCCGTCGGAGCGGCGTCTGGGGTGAAGGTCACCATCTTTCTGCCGTCCCTCGAGCACATCGGCAATGGCGAGTACCGCGTCGTGGAGCGCGATGAAGAGCCGACGGCACTCGGGGTGCAGGCCACAGTGCAGCCCGAGGATGGGTGGAGCGTGCTCTCGGAGACCACCGTACGGGGAGGAGAGGTCGTCCTGGAGCTCGACGGAGATCTCGACGGCGGCGAGAACCCGGCGTTCGATCTCGCCCTGACGACCTACAACGACGGAACCGACGGCCCCTACGGCGGGGTGCCGGAGGGTACGAATTTCGAGCTGACCGGGTTCGTTGAATACGAGACATTCGACCGGATCGAAGGGTCGGGGTGGGAGACTCCGCATCGTCTCGACGACCAGTCTCGCGTCAACGTCATTTCGTCCGACCTCACGTGGACGGCCGGTCTCGAATCGTACCCGCTGGGCGAACAGGACCTCGTTCCATTGTGGAATCGGTACCAGTACATCGACTACCTTTACACCGTCACGAACACCGCCGAGAACCTCAACTCGAACATCGACGGCTTCGAGGTCACGTTCCAGCTCGACTCCACGGACACCCTCCCCACCGGCATCATCCCGTTCGATATCAACCGATGGCGCTATGTCGAGGGCTCTGAGCCAGTGCGCAATGAGGATCGGGACAACCTCTCGGGTCAATTCATCGGCGTACCCGGCGAGGGCGGCATTCTCATCTACGACGTGACCGACTGGGACGGCGAGAGCGAACTCACCGATCCCATCCCTTACAGCTACTCTGGCTCGGGCACGATCTCGATCGACCGGCAGTCCGAGGCGCAGCGACAGCGGCTCACGCCCGTGGGTGCCGACGGACCCACTGAACGCAAGTTCCTCATTTCGCTGCCGCTCAGCCGCCAGGGGTTTCCCGGTCCTGCACCATTCAAGGTGACGACCGTTACCGACGTCCTGTTCGCGACCTCGGCCCACTGGTCCAAGACAGCGGTCAACGAGCGCGAGATCGTGCACCCGACGTACGAGTTCTCGTTTGAGCACACGACGAAGCAGGCTGACGTCGTCTACGGCTACGAGACGTACAACGAGATCAGCGAGCTGCGCAGCGACTCCAACGCACCGACGTTCGACCCGACCGTGACATACACGGTCGATGAAGACTTCGCGGTCGACCGGGTCACCTACGAACTCGACGAGTCGGATCTTGAGCGCTTCTCCCGCGCGGGGATCACCTACCGCTATGTCGATGAGGGGACGGGCGAAGAGGTTACCGAGACCCTGAGCGACTACACCATCGAGGAATCGGACGAACCGGGTGATCCTGTGACGCTCGTCTTCGACGTCTCGCACCTGAACGACCTCGAGTGGGATCGGAGCTTCGTTCTGGGCCTGGTCGACCGCGTTGAGGCCTACTCATCACTTCCCGTGACCATCAAGGTTTACGGCACACCATACCGCGTGGACCCGGCGATGAAGGCCACCGCGGTCGCTACCTTCGTCGAGCGCTACGCGAGCAACGACGACTTCGGAGAACAAACGACGTATACCGACGTGCCGCACGAAACGATCGAAGAAGCCGACTTCGAAGTCATCTATCCGGAAGAGATTGTTCCTCAGGTTGCAGTAAGTATCGACAATGCAGGGAACGCAGCGATAGTCCCCTATGAAACGCGGAGCACCATCGACTTCCTGTTCGGTGTCAATGACAACACGATCGCGGAGAACTCGACGACGACGCTCACGCTGAACGGTGGAGCGCTGATTCCCGGAGAGGATGGCGAGGAGGATCGGCTCGACCCCTACGCCGACGACATCGAGCGGCTGAGCAATGCGCAGTTGACGCTCAAGGCCGCACTCTTCACCCAGGCCGAGAACGTGCGCGTCGGCTTCGAAACCTTGGATGGTCGCACCGGCACGCTCGACCTCGGTGAGCGCACGGACGGAGCGGACCTCATACTCACGCTGCCCCGCGGAACCGCGAAGGTCATCATCGACACTGACGCCATCACGTCGAGCGGTGCCAAGCACTTCGCGTCGGTGGAGGCGACGGTGGGCAACGGGCTCGACACGGATCATCTCGTCGCAGCCGAGATGCGCACGTACCAGCCGCTGCCGTATGACAAAGACGAGACTCGGTTCGCGGTCGGCCAGATCGACATCGAGTTGCCGAACGAGCTCATTCCCGACGTCGCGGTCGTCGGAGTATACGGCTCCGACCGTTCGGCCGCGACCCCGGACGCACCGCAAGAAACGCTCGTCAGTTACGAGTCGACGTTCGAGACCGAACTCCGACTCGGCACCGGCGGCGTGAATGCCGTCTCGGGAGAGTACGTCCTCGACCTGCGCGAACCGACGCAGGCGGGTCGGCTCGCGTTCGGGAGCATCGCGCTGCAGGACGTCTATCTCGATCACGTCACCGATGCCGAGATCACCCTGGTGTCCACCGACGGCACGGAGCAGGCATTCACGGGAGACGCGGTGCTCGGCGAGATCACCGCCGACATGGTGACGCTCGACGACGTCGCTCAGATCCGGGTCGTCGGCACGAACCTCAGCCTCGAGGAACTCGCGACGATCGCCGTTGTGACGTTCGACGCCGATATTGAACTCGGCTCCTCGCAGACCCTTCGCGCCACCTTCACCGGCACCCCGGAACCTCCCTACATCGACGATGTAGTCGTCAGCGCCGAGAACACGATCACGACGCACGAGACGCAGACGAGCGTGAAGGTCGAGGGAGTCAACCAGGTCGATAAAGAACTGGGCGTGGGGAGCACGTACTCGGTCGACATCTACCGGTGGTGGAACCGCGGCTACGTGTACAACAAGCAGGACTACACCCTCGACCAGGGATACAAGTCGCTCGGTGGTTTCACCTCATCGTTTACCCGCCCGACCGAGACGTACGACAACAACGACCAGCGAGTGAGCCTTGAGGTGGAGCTTCCGTACGAGCAGTTCGACCTTTACTACCTGAAGCTGCGCCCCGAACTGCAGCCGCACGTCGCGTCGGTCGACATCTTCCGCACCAAGGACGGCGAGGAATCGCTGTGGCGTACGGTCGATGGTGCTGACTGGGTGGGGAACTCGCAGGAGGCCGCCCCCGAGGCGGATCCCGCCGTGCCCGGGTTCTGGCGCATCGGCACCGCGCGTCCGAGCAGCGAAGGGGATGACCTCTTCGCGACGTACGAGTCCGTCGCGGGGGTGGATCAGCACCCCTACTACAAGGACCCGTGGGACGACGATGTCCTCCCTGAGCAACCGGTCTCGCGCGTGGTAGTGAATCTCGAGTTCACGAGAGAGAATAACGATGCGCCTCCGCAGCTCGCCGGGCAGAACGAGGACGCGATCGAGTACATGGGCCGCTTCTACGCCTCGTCGGAGAACGGGAAGCAGCAGACCACGCTGAGCGCTACCGACAGCTTCGGCACCAGATCAGAGATGACGCGCGACGCTGAAGCGGAGCCGGTGAACTCGCTCGTGGGCTACCCCTTTGCCCAGTCCAAGACCGGTGCGAACGACAGCACGACGCTCGCGAGCAAGTCCATCACCATGGGCACGGTCGGCGAGTACCTCGCGAGCATCTGGAACGAGAACACTGCGAGTTGGCCCTACTACAACGGTCACGGGCCCGATATCTACACCCCAGACAACACTGAGTACGACGAATGGCTCGGAATGTATGACCCCGCGTCGTTCCACGACACGCTCGTCTACGAGTTCGAGTACCCGGCCTCACCGAACAACGATGAGGTGCACAACCTCGAGGCAACTCACGTGGTCGTGCCGCACACCGCTGCCTCGGCGTACCTTACTGGGGTGCGCGTCATCGATGAGAACGACGACGTGGTCGAGTTCGAGTTTCCTGCTGCGCCGAGCGACGAGGTTCGTTTCGACTACGAGCACGGCGATGCTGAGCGTGGAATCACGGACGACGGTGACGGCACCTTCACGATCCGTCTGGGTGCCTCTGAGGACGGCGAGCCGATCTACCCGGCCACCTTCGAGGCCGTGTTCGAACAGATTGAGGGTTTCGGCGACCGCACGGCCGAGATCGACGGCGTGGAAGGCCAGAGTCTCGGCGAAGGCCTCAACGAGGTCGATGTGCGCGTCGGCGGAGTAGTCAACGGCAATCGAGACCTGCTCGGTACAACGAACCTCTACCGCGTCCCCGACGACACGAAGCAGAAGACTCTCATGCACTCGTCGCACGCTACCCTCAAGGGCTACACGCCGAAGCTCGGCGCGAAGCTCGACATGGACTTCGACAACGTCAAGGTCTACGACTACCAAGCAGACGGGGTGATCCCGAATACGACCCGGGTTGACGTTGGGATCGAGAACTCGTCGGAAGCCGACATCAAGGACTTCGTTGTCACGCTCAAGCCTGACACGGAGTTCCGCGCTCAGCGGCTCGAGATACCCGCCGAGCTCTTCGACGACGGCAATTGGTCCGTCGAGAAGATCGAGGTGGCTCAGGGCTCGCACACCGCCGAGCTCGACCTCGACGCGTTCACGTCTAATGAGGATGACGGCACGTATGTCTTCGACCTCGCCGCGCTCTTTGGCGAGCAGGGTCCGTTTACGCCCGAAGAGGTCGGCGTGTCGCTCGGCGGCGACGCCACGCTTCTCAAGAAGCACCTCACCGCCATTTCGGTGTCGTTTGCCCCGAAAGACGACTCCGTTCGTCTCTGGGGCTCCCTCGCCCGCGGGACCGGTGAGGAGGGCGCAGCCGACCTTCCGACGCGCATGCGCGAGGGAGCCGCGTTCTCAGTGACCGGCACCTGGGTCGACGAAGACGACACCGGAGCGCACAATTGGAACTCGAAGCCGACGTTTGTGGACGAAGACACCAAGGCCAGTGATGAACGGGTGTCGTCGTACAGCAGCTTCACGGCGAACGCCGAGGTCACGGCCTATCAGCCATTCACGGTGAACGCGGGCAGCGGCAACTCGGGTTCGGCGCCGACGCTCACCCGGGCTTCGAGCGTGAACCGTCCAGGCGATGCACCGCGCCTCTTCAACCGCGTCGCCCGCATGCAGACGGCCGCGGTGCACCTGAACCACGACTTCACGCCCGCGGACGACACCCATCTCCTCTACGATGCCGACACCAATGCTCAGATCGATTACAGGAACATCGCCGTCGGCGACACTGCGCACGTGCTGTACGAGCTGCGCAATATCGGCGAAGCCGGTTCCCTTCCGGTCTTCGACCCCGTCGCCCACATCGAGGCTCCCGCGCACATGCAGATCACCGACGTCACGGCGGTCTCGAGCGAACTGAGCAGCGCCGGTGAAGGAAAATTGGGCGAACGCATCGATGAGATGGCGAATGACCTGGTAGAGGCCACCGATGGCAAGGTGAAGGTCGGCCGGATCAACGCGAAGAGCGCCGACGTGCAGTTCAACCTCACGCTCGACTACAACGAGTCCGTGTACTTCTATGTCGAGTACACGGCTGTGAACGACGAGGACGCAGATCCCGGCGCGACGCAGAACGTTCCCTTGCAGTGGCGTGTCGACACCCGCCCCGCGTACACGCACCACTACATGAGCTATGACAGCGTTGGTGCGGATGGCAATCGCGTCTCGGGCACGAACGTGAATGAGCACGTGGCGCTGAACTACGACAACGACAGCATCGTCGAGCGGCACGGACGCGTGACGAACACGGCGTACCGCTTCGCGAACCCGCACGAACTCGTGATCGAGAGTCGCTTCGACGACGAGAACGTCTCGGGCAAGGAGATGACGCTCACGGTGAGCGGCATCAAGAACGAGATCCTTCACGACAACACGCTGCTCGACCTGTACCTCACGCTGGATAAGAACGCGCTCGGCGGCTTCGAACTCACCGAGTTCCCCCGCCCGCAGTTCCCCGAGGGTTTCAGCAACGAGCTCGAGGCACCGCGGCTCTCCTACTGGGACGCGAATGCGGAACCGGACGGCGCATGGGTCTCCGTCGAGGACCTCGAGGCGACCCCACCGGCCGGTGTGAACCGCCTTCGGATCGAGTATGGCACGGTGCCCGCGCGGCTCGACGGGACAATGTTTGAGGCGCCAGCCTTCGAGGTGCACGGAATTGGGCACTGGAAGACACCGGCGAATGCGGCGACGAAGTCGTATGTCATCACCTCGCAGGCGAATACCACGCTGACGCACAAGGATGATGACTACGGCGACGCAAGTTACGGCTACACGCCCGAGGACCAGAAGACGGCTTGGAAGGCGATTCCGCAGGTCGAGTTCAACCTTCAATCGTTCGAAACCCGCGGCGAGGCCGAGAAACCGTACAACGGGGACACGGTCGGTAAGACCGGGTACCGGCCGGGGGATCCGATCCACTACCGACTGACCGCTGTGAACCACACGACGTACCAAGGCACGAGCACCAACACGTCGTACGGCAAGGCGCCGCTGCTCAACCCGGTGGTCATCGACAAGGTTCCCGAGTACCTCGAGACACGGCTCCGTGACTATGTGGAAGACGGCGCACTCGACGTAGAACGCGCGCTCGACGACGGGGTGCTGCAGATTCGCTTTGTCGACTCCGAGACGAACGAGCCGCGGGAGGACTTTGCGCTCCCGACGGTCAGTGTCGAGACCGTGACCGGGCTCGACATCGGCGGCGCGCAGCAGTTCGCAAACGACCGCCACAACGACGGCTGGGGCCTGCTCTCGGGCGCGCCTCCGAGCGACACCGCGACGAACCCCGCGGACGAGATCGAGTTCACGGTGTTCACCTACGCGTTCGACGATGAGGCCCTCGGTCGCGGCGAGAGCCTCGAGATCGTCTACGAAGCGCAGGCGCGGAAGACTGGACTGCCGGTCGCGACATACGCTGCAGCGGACGAGGAGGCAGAAGCCAAGTCCGTGTTCGCGCCGCTCTACGGCTGGTACGGCAACAACATCCCGATTGCGAATGCCGCGACCTCGGCGGGCGCGACGAGCAACTTCGACATGGACATGGCGTCCCTGCTCCACGACGCCGGAATCACTGGCGACCGCGGTCACGAGATGACCGAGGCCGAGTTCCTCTCGAACTCCTGGTCGTGGCAGCCCGGGGCAGATTCGACAGTACAACGTCGAAACCCGACGAGTTCAAGTTCAAGCTCAAAGCAAACCACGTTCTACGATTCCTCGGCCGACACGCAGCGTGCCCACGAGGGCTATCTGCGCGAGACCGCTACAAATGACCTGTACACGGCGTTCGCGACGGGACCCCAGGACGACAACTTCAACTTTGCGGGCCGCGCGCGGGTGAACGACGAAGCGGTCACGGCACCAGAGCGCATCCTCTGGACTCAGGACGGCATGCAGTTGAACCGTGCGTGGCTCTACGGCGCAAGCGAGATGCTGCCCGACACTCAGCGTGCGGCGTCGGGGACCGACCCCGCAAACTTCTACGAGCACGACGGCTCACTGAACTCCTATAACCATTACTGGTTCGACTACACCCCATATGTTGACGATGACTACACGTACGCGGTGCAGCTGCACGAGGAGTTCACCGTCCGTCTGCACGGCGCGAACCTCGGTGACTATCCGGTCGAGAACGGGCTCGTGTACACCGAGATCCTGCCGCTCGGCATCACGCCGTACGACGAGCAGGGTGAGCTGCTCGGAATTCGAGCGTTCAGGGGAGACGGCACGGAGCTCGACGCGTCGGCCTTCGAGTATGACGTGATCCAGACACCCGAGAACGACCGGGGGTACCGCGCACCCGCCCAGTCTCAGGAGGCGGGAAGCTACGCCAAAGACACCCGAGACGACGGTGTGCCATACGTCGTTCGGGTGCGGGTGACGGAGGAACAACCCGGCATGTTCAACGATGCCGAGGCCGCTGCCTACGACTACCGGCAGTACGTCGACATTCGGGTGCGGGTGTTCGGCGAGCTGCCGCCGTCAGACGACGGCCTCTCGTACTGGCACGACGAGCTCACACTCACGACCATTGAGTCAGAGGCGTACACCGAGGTGTACAGCGCCGAATACGGTGCCTTCGATCGACCGAACTTGGGCATCAGAAACAAGGACCGTTACCCAAACGATGGTATGCCCCAGGGAATCGACGTCACCGACCTGACGTGGGCGTTCTCGGTAGGTAGTTCAGTGCTTTCCCTCGAACCGTGGGGCATGTATATCCGCGGACTCAACGCGCAGGGCACCACGACGGCGGTCGATGGCAAACCGGCATTGGTCACGGGCGACCAGATCGCTATGCGCAAGCCGACCCTGCGTGTGTGGAGCGAGACCGAGAAGGATTTCTACGGCGAGGAGTACCACGAGTCGATCGAGAACTTCAGCGTCGACCTCTACGAGGAGTTCACGATCCACTCGACTGTCGAAAACCAACAGCTCGAGGTGCTTGGGGAATACAACCGCGACAACCCCGGGTATAACCGGGGCTCGGGCGATAACTTAAGCGACGACGTCTACGTGAACGCGCCGCAGACCATCGGCGGAGCACGTGGCTCGTGGTTCGAGCCGACCGTCACGATCGCATTGCCGTACGGCGTCGCGCCGGTGCTCGAGGATGGCAGGTACGCCCGCTACTACGGCGACATGCAGCAGCAACAGAACGCCCAGTTCACCGCGACGGTGAATGACATCACGTTCAATTCCTCGACGCCCGCCGAGAACGGCGACGTCACCGACAAGTTCGACGTGTCGGTCGAACTGCTCGAGGACGAGCTCGGCAAGCGATTCGTCATGCACTTCACCGTGAACGAGGACCGCGCGGCAGACGTCGCATACGGGCAGTCGCTCGTCATCTCGCCCCGCGTGGCGACGATCGACGTGCCGAGCTTCGCAGACGATCACGATGACAGCAGCTACCGCGAGGTGCTCACCTTCGCAGGCACGAAGCGTCCGGTCTTCAACCCGGTGGTGACGAGCCGTGACGAGTACCAGACCGGCGCCGCCCCGTCGACGACCCCTAGGGATCTCGGCAATGCGTCGTCGGGACCGAACAGCGTGAAGTCGTCGAACGGGCTCTCGATTACCGAGAATGATCGCACCCGTCGCGATTCGACGAGCGTGTGGAACGCCGACACTCGGAAGTACTCGAACGAGGGCGCGCTGAAGATCACCGAGCGCCTCATCTCCGACACGAGAACGTACGATCGCGATACGGAGATCGTGTTGAGTGAGGGTGCCGACTGGACCGAATCGGCATCCGAGCTTGTCGGTGATCTCCTGGCCGATAGCGCCGGGAACCACGGCGCATACGGCGGCACGACGCTCAACCTCAGGAAGCCCTCGATCACGAATACCACGAAGGCCGCAAGCTTTGCGGACTCCGTCGAGCACGATCTCGCGCAGGTCGACGCGGCGGGCACGTTCTGGTACGCAACCGAGATCGCAAACGACGTGACGCCGAACGATGATCCGCACGAAGAGATCAAGACCGCCGGCGATGTGCACAACTCCCGGTTCCTCGTCACACACTTCGTGACTGATTTTGCGCAGGTCACCGGCGAAGTGCGAATCAAGGTGCACGACGACGAGACCGGCCGCGACCTCGTGTACGACCGCGATGAGTTTGAAGCCCTGGGGTACTCGATCACCGAGGTCCAGCGCGATCTGCCGAAGGCCGACGAACACCGAAACCGCATCCAGTGGATCGTGACCCCGCCGCAGAATAAGCGAGGTACCTTCGGCGAGCTCGCGTCCGGCGACGCGTTCAAGATGCTGTACCAGGTGCAGCTGGTCGACGGCTACGAAGACACCGACACGTCGGAGGACGACGTCTGGAGCACCGATGAGCTGATCGTCGACTCGTACGTCTCGCTCGACACCTACGACACGACGCTCATCCCGGAAGGTGGTCCGCAAAGCGAGCTCGACTTCATCACGCAGTCGCCCACGTCGATGACCTACTACGAGTTCGCCGCGGATTCGCCAGAGGACTCGGCGGAAGGAGTTGCAGAACTCGACATCGACGCGGACGGTGAGTTTACGAGCGTGTACGCGCACGATACGGCGCTGATCGAGATCCTGAAGCCGCGTGCGGACGTTCGTGTGAACACGACGCGGCCGCGCCTGAAGTACTCGAACGGTCTCACGGGCGACAACTACTTCAACGGCTCCGACGTGATCGAGTACCTCGTGACGCACGCCGAGAACACCGGCTCTGGTCTCAAGGAGTTTGTCGTCGAGAGCATCCTGCCCAGCCACGAAACGAACGAGAGCACGGTCTCGTTCAGCAATCACGAGATCGAGACCTCGACTCGCTACGTGACGAGCGGTGCGTGGAGTCTGCCGCAGGCGACGCTCGATCGGCTCGGCCAGCATGCCGACGATAACACGACGATCGAAGAGCTGATCGACCAGAAGTTCCGCACCTTCGTCTACATCTCCCGCGAGCTCGCCGAGGACGGGTATGAGCAGGGAGAGGATTGGATCCTGCTGAACCGCGACGGCACGTCGATTCTTGAGAACGAGCAGTTCGACCTCCCGCCTGAGCTGCGGGCGGAGCAGCGGAAGGTGCGGGTGGTCGTCAGGGCGCTCGACCCGGACCATTTCCTCGTGCCGCAGGGGACGCGGCTCGCCATAGACGCGGTGCCCGACGATCCGGACGATCCGGCATCTCAAGGGGTGCAGTCGGTTATCGAAGTCGACCCCGCGAACGAGGGCGCGGAGCCCTATCCGACGACCGTGACCGACAATGCGATCCGCGTCGGCGTGACGGCGCGGTCAGACGCCACCTCGACGCTCTACATTTACGACACCGTTCAGGCCTGGGGCAATTATGTCGCCGATAAGGTTTCGAAGCTGGCGCAGAGCGAGACCCGATCCTACCTCACACCCTCGCGTCCGATCGTGAACGTCAAGTACAACGCGCTCTACTACCGTGGCGACGGAGAGGCCGGAGCGGACGACCGGTACGGCTGGTCCGATGTGACGACGATTCAGCCGCGCACCTCGCCCCATCTGAAGTTCAAGGGCGAGTTCATCAATGCCGACCGGACGATGTGGGATAGCGAGGAGGACAACGCCTACTCGGAAGACCTGCTGATGGACCCGTTCGTCACCTTCCAGCTGCCGACGGTCATCGAGGCCGGCGGCGAGTTCACTTACGTGCCGGCCGAGGACATCACGCCCGATCACCCGCTGCACGACGATCACCGATCAGCGCGTGTTCTCGCGCGGACGGACAGCAACCAGTGGACCTGGCGGATCCTGCACGCCGATGGCACCGAAGCGAACGAGAACTCCGAACTGTCGTTCTCGAGGATGCATACGGGCCCGTGGCCGGGCTTCGACCGGAACCTGGTCTCGATCTGGTTCGAGGGTCAGCTGCAGCCGGGCGACATGGTCGTGGTCGAGTTCATCGCCTCGGTCGACGCGTACGCTCCGGGCGCGGAGGCGGAGGATCTGAAGTCTCGCGCGCTGCTCGGCAACAACACGGGCCTGCTCTCGCCGCTCAACTCGCAGCTGAACGCGTCCAACCGGCTCGGGTATCAGCTCGATACGAGCGATTTCGATGAGGATCGGATGACGAACGATCGCATGGTGCTCTCCGAGAAGACCCTCTTCCAATACGCCAACTACGACGACTACGGCAAGCGAAAGGTCGCGTACTCCGATCTCAATCGCGCCGGCACCGTCGCCCCCGAGAGCACTCCCGTGCGGCAGGGAGGCACCTTCGGCTTCGAGGTCTCCGTCGACAATCCGCAGGAGGTCGGCAGGTCTTACACGTACCCGATCCTCTACGATGTTCTGCCGTTCCAGGGCGACACGTCGATCACGAGGCCGTCCGAGCCCAGGAACTCGCAGTTCTCGGCCTGGCTCGAGCCCGACAGCATCAGCCTGCTCCGCGAGGGCACCGATGCCAGAACTTACGATCCGAGTGAGTACACGGTCTATGTCGGCCCGCTCACGAGACAGGGCGATGAGATCGTGGAGGCCGAGATGGTGCCCGCGGAAGCCGTGGCGGAAGCGCCGTTTTACGACGACCTCCGTTGGCCCGGGGAACCGTCGGAGGTCAGAGACGCGCACTTCGTCGAGCTGGACGCGGTGAAGGATCAGCCGGACCTGCTCAAACAGGCGAAGACGCTGCTCGTCCTGCTGAACAATCCGAGCGAGCAGCTGCCGGGGAAGAGCAAGCTGAAGCTGAACTATGCAATGAAGGCTCCGCACAACGCGCCCGCCTATCTCGAGCAGTTCGACGATGAGTCACGCAAGAGCGAGGCGTCGCTCTGGAACTCGTTCATGGCCACTCAGGGGGTCAGCGGCTTCATTCCGCAACAGTCCAACAACGCGGGTGTCTTCGTCACGGAGCAGCGCGACAAGGCGTACCTCGGCAACTACGTCTGGAACGACGTGAACTACGACGGGCTGCAGAACGAGGGCACCCCGTACGTCGACTCGAACGGTCGCACCCACCTGCGACCGTCGCAGGACCTGAACTTCGACGGCGAGATCGACGATCCCGGCATCAACGGCGTCAAGGTCACCCTGCTCAGCGAGAATGGTTACCACGTCGACGCGCTCGGGAATCCGATCGTGCAGCAGGGCGATGACTGGCAGGTCGTCGACGAGCACGGCGAGCCGCAGTTCGACGAGGTCTTCGGGCTGCCGGTGCTCTCCGAGGGCCCGCTCGTGACCACGACCGAGACCGACATCCACGGCAACGCCGGGTACTACACCTTCTCGAACATCGAACCCGGCAGGTACCGCGTCATGTTCGAGTTCCCGCACGAGTACGCTGCGTTCTCCGCGACGACGCAGAGCGTGTTCGACTCCGCGAAGGTCAGTAGCTACCGACCGGGCGTCCCCGTGCCGGACGACGTGCATGCGGCGGTCGACGACTCGGCATTCGTGGCGATCACGGAGCCCGCGCTGGTCGACCAGTACGCGGACGACGCGCTGCGGATGAGCTTCGATCTGGGCGTCGCGCACACGATCACGATGGGTGGAACTATCTTCGAGGAGCAGCTCGCCACGCTCGACGGCTATCAGGGTGCGGGCGAGACCGGCCTCGAGGGCTATCACGTGTATCTCAAGCGCACGAATGGTGACACAGCGGAGGACGTCGAGGGCAATCCGCTCGTGACCCGCAGCGACGAGACGGGTCATTACGCGTTCACCTTCTTGCCGTTGGATCGCGAGTACCGGATCGAGGTGACCGATCCCGCCGACGAGTTCAACACCGACTGGCTCGTCTCGCCGATCGTGCATTTCGCGGATCCGTTCGCGATGGCGAACGACAACGATGGCGTGAACGAGAAGGGCACGCGGATCGTCAAGACCGGCACCCTGGACTTCGATCTCGAGGGCCTGTTCGCATCGGACTTCGCCCCCCGCGACCTGGTGAGCGTCGGGTTCTACGAGAAGTCCGACGTCGGGGTGATCGGCAACCGCGTCTGGAACGATCTGAACCGGGACGGCGTGCAGGACGACGACGAGCCCGGCATCGAGGACCAGGAGCTTCGCTTGGAGCAGTACCTCGCGGACGGCAGTGGCGGCTGGACGCTGCAGCCGGACTTCCGTGAGACGGTCCGTTCGAACGCTGATGGGTACTACTACTTCACCGAGGTGCCCACGACCGTCGAGGTCGAGGACGAACGCGTCGAAGCCAGATACCAGGTCGTCGTCGATCGACCGGTCACCGGCTTCGCGTTCGCCCCGGCCCACGCGAGCGTCGACGCGGGCGAGCCCGCCGAGCGCGACTCCGACTTCTATCCGAACGGCACCATGCACGAGGCGGGAGAGGTCGGCGAGCACCTGATCAGCCTGCAGGGCACCGACCCCGACACCGGCATCTCCTACGGTTTGACCGACAACACGATCGACCTCGGGCTTGTCGCTCACGCCCGTTCGTCGCTCTCCGGGGAGATCTTCATCGACGCCGATGGCGACGGCATGAAGGATCGGCCCGCCGCCGTCAGCCCCGTGCCTCGGTACGCGGTCACGCTCGAGGTGCGGACCGGGCCCGACGGCACCTGGGTCGATGCGCGGCAGGACGCTGACGGCAACATGATCGAGCCCGTGCACGCGACCGAGGCCGACGCCGTGATGCGCGTGGTCGACACGACCTCATACCGGTTCGAGCGCCTGCACATCATCGACAGTGAGGAGCTCGTGCCCTACGAGTACCGGGTGCGGGTCGAGGAGATCCCGCTCTGGCAGCGGGTCACCGAACTGCGAGCCGGGGAGGATCGCGCGCTCGACAACGACTTCGAGCAGTCCGGGCGCGACCGCACCCTGACCGCGGTGTCCGATGCGCGGATCCTCGGCGAGCTTCACGACGACTGGCTGCTGCCCATCGACAGCGTCGAGGGCACGCCCGCCGAGCACGTGGATCTCGGCCTCGAACCGCTCGACACGCACACGACTATCGGCGATGCCGTGTGGGAGGATCGGGACCGCGATGGAATCCGTGACGCCGGGGAGCCAGGTCTTCCCGG
>Ga0182741_1002100_pt1 | contig 23992 bp, 23 predicted proteins | sample eDN5th37CBELigOP_FD_128874 | JGI IMG/M metagenome (GOLD analysis project Ga0182741, IMG submission 128874) | Enriched Organic Plus compost microbial communities from Emeryville, California, USA - eDNA 5th pass 37_C BE-Lig OP (version 2) (version 2) ... | reverse complement strand
GACGCGGCCGGTCGCGGGGTTGGTCACCGGCGCGGTGCGCTCGCTCGTGCCGCCGAACGGCTTGTTGTCGAGCCAGTGGGCGACGGTGGCCTTCGTGTCTACGGTCATCAGGCGTATCCTTAGGGAGGCTCCCGGACCACTTCGTCCGGAAGGGAACTTCGAAACGGGAATTGGGGAACAAGGGTTTTCGTCGTCCCGGTTCCTACCGTGTGTCTACGATTCTGCCCCGCCCCACGCCCGCCCGAGGCCTACAGAGTGTCAATTCATGAGGTCGATCCCTTACACTCTGTAAGGTGCAACCGACCATCGCCGACATCGTCTCCCTGCCTGTGGTGCAAGCCGGCCTCCCCGAGCGCGTCGGGGGCGGAAATCTCGATCGAGAGGTGCGGTGGGTGCACGTCAGCGACCTCGCGGATCTGACGAATCTTCTGCAGGGCGGCGAGATGGTACTGACGACCGGACGTCCGCTGGCCGAGGATCCGGTGGCCTACCTCGAACGACTGGCGGCGGTCGGTGCGGTCGGCGTCATCGTTGAACTCGGCGGACTCGAACTCGCGGAAGATGTTGCACGGACGGCGGACCGGCTCGACTTCCCGGTGATCGCGCTGCACCGGGAGATCCGGTTCGTGGAGCTCACCGAGCAGGTGCACCGGTCGATCGTCGCCGACCAGTACGACGAGTTGGTGTTCGCCCGGCACGTTCACGAGGTGTTCACCGAACTGGCGATGAGGCGCGCGAACGCGCAGGAGATCGTCGACGCAGCAGCCGAGATGATCGGCAGCGCCGTCGTTCTCGAGGATCTGACGCGCCAGGTGCTGGCCTTCGCGTCGGTGAACGAGCCGGCGAAGAGGCTGCTCCGCGACTGGGAGCGACGGTCGCGCCTCACCCCGGTGGAATCCGCCACGACCAGCGTTGGCCCCGAGGGCTGGTTGACCGCGCCCGTCGGTGCGCAGGGGCAGGAGTGGGGAAGACTCGTCGTGCCGTCCCCGGGGGAGACCGGGCCGCGGACGCGAATGCCGTTGGAGCGCGCCGCTCAAGCGCTCGCGCTGCACCGCATGATCGAACAGAACTGGACCGCTCTCGAGGTGCAGGCGCAGATCGGTCTGGTGGACGATCTGCGGCTCGGCCGGATCGGCGACGAGGCCGAGGCCACAGCCCGGGCGCACGCGCTCGGGCTCCGTCCCGGTCTGACCTACGTGCCGATCGCAGTTCGGATCGTCGAATCGTCCGGTGTGGATCAGGTTCTCGTGCAGGGGAGGCGCACGCGTGCGCTCGATGCGGTGCGGCACGCCATCCGCGATGTGGGGCGGACCGCCCTGGTGGCCCAACGTCCCTCGGGCCGAATCGATCTGATCCTGTCGATGCCGCCGGCCAACACACGCGCGGACGTGCTCACCGAGACCTGTCTCGCGATCCGTACCGCGCTCTCCCGCGTCGACGGGGTGGTGCGGTCCGCGATCGGAGTGGCCCCGGATTCCACGCGGCTGCTCGATGCCGCGGGCCGGCTGGACGAATCGGCGCACGTCGCTGACGCCGCACTGTCGATGCCGGACGGCGACAAGGCGTTCCACCGCTCGTCCGACGTGCGGCTGCGCGGACTGATCGCCGTCGTCCGTTCGGACGCCCGGGTCCAGGCCTTCGCGGAGACGGAACTGCGGGGGCTGCTCGAGGATCGGGCACGGCACGGGGACGGCCTGTTCGACGTCCTGCGGGGGTTCCTCGAACTCGGTGGGAACAAGGCCGAGCTCGCGAAGCGGCTCGGTCTGGCGCGTCCGACGCTCTACGACCGGCTGGCCCGGATCGAGCGCCTGCTCGGGGTGGACCTCGACGACGGGGAGTCGCGGACGTCGCTGCACACCGCGATGCTCGTGCTCGACAGTCGGCCGGGACCGACGGAGGAGGTCGCGGACTGAGCGCCGCCGGGCGTCAGACGCCGGTGCAGTAGTCGACGAACGACGAGATCGCTTGCACACTCACGATTTCGAGACCGTGCTCGTCGGCGAACCGGTGCGCCTCCGACCGGGTCGCCAGCCGCGTCTCGTCCTCGGGGGAGACCAGATCGGCGAACGCGGCGGCCTCCGCCAGACCGAGGACCCGGGCGAACGACGCCAGTTCACGGGCGTAGGGGTAGCCGGACGAGCCGTCCTCCGACAGGCACACGACCAGCACGTGTCCCGGGCGGACGAAGTCCTCGTGCCCGTAGGAGTCGTCGGCGAGCCGACCGATCGTCACCGCCCGGTCGAGGGCGGAGATCCCCGTGCCGATGCCGTGGGCGGCGTCGACCGCCACGGTGAATACAGAACCGCTGCATCCCGATTCCGGTGCCCGCCCCACCATCGGTGGCAGGCCGAGTATCCGGCAGCGTTCCGCGGGGAGGGCGGTGGTGAGGAAGCCCGAGGTGTGCCGGATCGTGAAGGCGACCGTGCTGGTGGTGGCCCGGGCCGCCGCGAACGCGAGCATCGTGCGGCCGTTCTCGGCGGTGTCGTCCACCACGACGACGGGGCATCCCGACTGGAAGGCTGCCGCTCGGATCGGGTCGACGGCCGAGGTGGTGCGGTCGGCGGTGGTGGTCATCGGAGAATCCTCCTGAGGATCGGGTACGGGTGGAACACGGCCGCCGAGGTACGAACGGGGGTCGTACCTCGGCGGCTGTGGGGTGGGTGCGTGCGAACCGGGTTCGGGCCCGGCCGGTTCCGGAGCCTCAGGCCGAGGGGACCTGCTCTCCGGGAGTACCAACCGGCGCGGCGGGATCGCTGTCGGACCCCGGTGCGTCGTCGGCCTTCTCGGCCGCGGCGAGCCGGGTGGCGTGCGGGGTGGCGATCCACAGTGCGATGAGCACGGCGGCGACACCGCCGAGGAGCTTGCCGAGGATCATCGCCCCGATCATGTTCGGCTGGAAGTTCGCGGTGAAGGCGAGGAAGTCGCCGAACGCGAAGCCCGCGCACACCGCGAAGGCGATGGTGAGCACCTTGTCTTTCGCCGGCATGAGCGGCACGACCCGGAACAGAGCGAGGATGTTCGCCGTGGAGGCCAGGAAGCCCGTCATCCCGACCTCGGAGATGCCCAGCTTCCGGCCCAGCGCCGCGAGCGGCTTCTCGAGCCAGATCCGCATGCAGTACACCATCGGGAAGGCGCCGGCGAGCATGATGCCGATGTACCCGGCGGTCTCCAGGGCGCGGAACTGGTCCTCCCCGTCCGCGACGATCGGAGCGAGCGGCCACGACCCGAAGACCGTGGAGAACACCCCGGTGAAGTACTCCACGATCGACAGAGCGAGCACCGCCGTGGTGAGGGCGCGGAGGAACTGGCCGAAGGCCATGAACCCGGTGACGGCCTGCTTGGTGAAGAACCGCAGCAGGAGCGCGAGGACCACCATGAGCACGACCAGCGGCACCAGGTTGAGGAGGATGTCGCCCATGGGAAGATCGAACGGCCGGGTACTCGGCGCGTCGACCGACGGTTCCTCCCGGAGCAGGACACCGGTCTGCTGCAGGATCAGCGTCATCACGAAGGCGGTGAACGGGATCGCGAGCAGGCCCGACATGACGCCCAGCGCCATGTACTTGTGGTCGAGCTTCGGGAGCAGCGCCAGGCCGACCGGCACCGTGAACGCGATCGTCGAGCCCGCGGTCATGGCCACCGTGTAGGCCATGATCCAGGCGCTGTGGCTGCCGGCCACCTCGTACGACAGTTGGTACGCCCCCTGGTCCGCGGGGATGAACGAGGCCACCGCGATGGATGCGTCGGAGTGCACCCAGGTGTAGATCGGGGCGACCAGCTTGTCGATCCAGTCGACGAGCAGCGGGATGATCGCCATCATGCCGCCGACCGGGATGAAGATGTGCCCGATCGCCAGGATGCCTTCCTTGAACTCGTCGGCCAAGGGGGAGCTGGGGCGGACGATGTAGGCTGCCGCTCCCGCGAGCAGAAAGCCCATCATGATGTAGATGATGATCTGACCGAAGAGTTCCATCAGCACTCTCCTTCCGACCATCGTGCCGAAGTTGTCATGTCACACACCTCACCGTTCTCGTAACGATCCGAGGTCGAGTCTTTCAGGACGATCGTCCAGGACGGGGGTGTCCCGTACGACCGTCCCGAGCGGGCTCGTCAGCGTGCCGCCAGCAGGGCGCCGTCGATGAGCAGTTCCGCGCCGCTGATGTACGACGCATCGTCCGACGCGAGGAACGCGACGGCCGGGGAGATCTCCTCGGGGCCGGCCAGGCGGCCCATCGGGATGGTGGCGATCGTCGCCTCCTCGGCACCCTCACCGAGCTCCGCGAACTCGTCGCGCAGCATCTGGGTGTCGATGTAGCCGGGGTGGATGCTGTTGACGCGGATGCCGTATCGGCCGTAGCTCACCGCGGCCGACTTCGTCATGATCGTCACGGCGCCCTTGGAGGCGACGTAGGAGAGGTAGCCGTCGGCGCCGACGAGGCCGAAGATGCTGGAGGTGTTGACGACCGAGGCGTGCTTGCTCTTCTTGAGCAGCGGCACCATGGTCTTCAGCGACAGGAAGATGCTCTTCTGGTTGACGTCGATCGTCTTGTTCCAGGCGGCTTCCGTGCTCTCCTCGGCGGGGAGGACGTCGACCAGGATGCCGGCGTTGTTCACCAGGATGTCCAGGCGGCCCTCGGCCCGATCCAGTTCGGCGGCGAGTGCCTCCCACTGATCCAGCTTGCTCACGTCGAGGGTGTGGAAGGTGACCTTCAGTCCCTCGGCGGTGAGCTCGGCCTCGGTCTTCTTGCCGACCTCGGCGTTGATGTCGGCGAAGTGGACGTGGGCGCCCTCCTGGGCCAGGCGGCGGGTGTGCTCGAGGCCCTGGCCGGACGCGCCGCCCGTGACGAGTGCGATACGGCCTACGAGGCGTTGCGGGATCGTGGTCATGATGGATCCTTTCGGAAAAGCAAGCGGGGGAAGGCCACAGCGGCGCTGCTGTGAGAGGGGTTCGGTACCGGAGGCAGGAGCCTCAGCGGTTGACGACGAAGAACTTCCGGACGGTCTCGAGGACCTCCCAGGTAGCGGTCTCGTCGTTGTCGATGACGAAGACGTCGCCGGCGGCGATCTCGAAGACCTCGCCGGAGGGGTGGACGGTGACCCGGGCGCGACCCGCCAGCAGGGCCACCGATTCGGGTCCCCGTACCTCCTGGAGGGTTCCGGGGGTCATCTGCCAGATCCCGTGCGACTGACCGGATTCGGTCCACACGACGCGGGAGCTGATGTCCCCGGCCTCGGGCTGCGTGCGTTCCCGGGGGTCGAGGTCGGCGGCCATCACCCCGAGGTGACGAGGGCCTGCGATGTTGCTCATGCGTGGATTCCTTTCGGGGGCGGCCCGGAAGCGGCGCTGGTTCCGGGCCGCCCCAAGAGGGGAGCCGTGGGGTGATCAGCCGTTGAGGTGCGCGAGCTGCGGCTTGACCTTCTGGCCCAGCAGCTCGAAGCTGCGGCGGTAGGGCTCCGGGTTGTCGGTGTACTCGTGGACGAAGGTGACGAGGGTGCCGAAGCCGTCGACGGCGTTGTAGAGCTCCTCGATGCGCTGGGCGACCGTGTCGGGCGAGCCGATGATGAAGAAGTTCTCGATCATCCAGTCGAGGGACAGCTCGCTCACGTCGATCTGGCCACCGGTGAGCAGCGGGCCGAGGCCGAGCTTCACGAAGTTGGGGAGGTTGTACTCGCCCCACAGCTCGCCCATCGCGCCGTTGCGCACGAGGTCGAGGGCTTCCTCGTCGGTGTCGGCGACGAAGATGTCGCGGCAGACGCGCCAGTCGGACTTCTTCACCTCGCGGCCGGCGGCGGTAGCGGCGGCGGAGTAGGTCTCCCAGTGGTTGATCCAGGTCTTCTCGTGGACCTCCTGGCTGAGCAGGTAGGCGCCGCGCTCACCGGCGAACTTGATCGTCGAGGAGTTCTCGGACATACCGGTGATCATGAGCGGGATGTTCGTCTGCCGCGGCTTCAGGTGCGGGCCGTGGATGTCCTCCGAGTAGGCGGGCATGTCGACGGAGAAGTACTCGCCCTCGATCTTGTAGGGGCCCTGCCGGGTGAAGATCGCCTCGAGGATGTCGAGGGCCTCGACCATCATCTTGGGGTTGTTGTTGCCGGTGCCGAAGAGCTGGGCGTCGGAAGCGTATGCGCCCGGTGCGATTCCGGCGATGTAACGGCCGTCGGTCATGTGGTCGAGCCACATCATGCGGTGGGCCAGGGCGATCGGGTTGTGGTAGGGCAGCAGGTGGGCGGCGGCGCCGAGGCGCACGCGGCTCGTGATCTGGGAGGCCGCGGCGATCATCGCGTCCGGGGCCGGGGACGGCTCACCGCCGAGGGTGTAGTGCTCGGCGAAGAACGCCTCGTCCAGGTCGTATTCGTCGGCCCACTTGACCATCTGGAGGTCCCAGTCGATGACCTCCTTGGCGGTGCGCTTGCCGTTGGCGTACGCGTGGGAGTAGGGAGCACTGAAGATACCGAACTTCATGGGGATTCTCTTTCTGCTCGGAACCGGGCGGGGACCACGGGTCGGAGGGGGCGAGGGGTGCTCGGCGGGCGAGCGGGGAAGGGGATCAGGCGGGCTGCAGCTCGGTGAGAGCGCGGAACCCGGAGCGGTAGAACACGATCGGCTCGACGTCGTCCTGCTCGTCGTGCGTCTTCAGCTCCACGACCCTGCCGATGGCGATGATGTGGTCACCGCCGTCGAGGACGTTGTCGAGCGTGCAGTCGAGCCAGGTCACGGCCTCGTCGAGGACGGGATTCCCGGCCTTCGACGTGGAGTACGCGACCGATTCGAAGCGCTTCTCGGGGCTGAGGGAGAACGTGCGGGCGAGCGAGGAGTGGTGCCGGGCCAGGACGTTGACGGCGAACGATCCGCCGGCCTCGATGTTCGGCCAGGTCGTCGACGTGCGCGCTACCGCGATGGCGATCAGCGCCGGGTCGAGCGACAGCGACATGAAGGACTGCAGGGTCATGCCCTGGGGCACACCGTCCCGGACGCCGGTCACGACCGTCAGACCTGTGGGGAACCGGCCGACGACCTTCTTGAACAGGTCCGGATCGAAGTCTTGGGTACGCATCGAACGCCTCTTTCGGGAGAGAACAAGACTCTGAACATTTGTTGAAAGTTCTGAGGTGATCGAAAACCTAAACCTGACGAGAACTCTCTGTCAACGCCGAAACAAAAAAGACCCATTCCCGTAACATTCAGCCACATTGCAGGTTAAAGTCGTGTTACGCGAGACGTAGCCGTTGACGGATGGGTCGACATCTGCTCGGTCCGATGTGGCTGACCGCTGACAGATTTCAAACTTTGTTCAAAAAGGGGTGGCGACGTGTGTCAGGAGGGGTTGTGGTCAAGGGTGGCTGGAGGCCGTGTCCGTCCCGGAAGGTCTAGCTCGAGCGCCGCCGGCCGACGACGGGGTACTCACGTGACTCGTCCATCCGGATGATGCCGAGGACGACCTCGCGGAGCTCGTCGTCCGACAGGTGTGCGTCGCCGACGATCCGCTGCACCACGCACCCGTCCCAGACGGCCTCCAGCGTCGTCGCCGTCCGCGGGGAGCAGTACAGCTCGACCCCGGACTTCGCGCGCTTGGACCACTTGCGGATGAGCTGGCGGTACATCCTGTCGCGACCGCCCCGGGCGTACATCTCCCACATGAGGACCGCGGTCTTCGTGTCGTTCGACAGCTGGCGGGTCATGTCGATGACCGCCTCGACGAGGTCGTCGTCGCTGCGGACGAACGAGAAGTTGCCCTCGTACTTCTCCGAGATCCGGTCGACGTAGTAGGCGAACGCGTCGAGGATCAGTTCGTCGAGGTCGGCGTAGTGGTAGTTCACGGTGCCGAGCGACACCTCGGCGGCACTGCACACCTTGCGGTGGGTGACGTTCTTGACGCCGCTCTCCATGATCACCTGCAGCGTCGCCTCCATGAGGGCGATGCGCGTCGCCTCCGAACGGGAGCTCTTCGACCTCATCGACGGCCTCCCGGAACGGACGACCGGACGGCCGCCGTGCGAGCGCGGTGAGCTGCATGTGTGAGTGAACGCATGGTGCGTCCACCCTATCGGGCGCATGACCTGCGAGCGCGTCGGGGATCGAGGTGTCGGCCGGTTGAGCCAGTCCAGGATGTCCGCCATCGCAGAGCGGGGTACGGCGTACTCGAGCAGTTCGGCGGTCGCGGGGTCGTGGGGGTCGGCGAGGACCTCGGCGAGGATCGCCGGAAGGATCCGGGGCTCCCGTGTCCACACCTCCGCGATTCCCATGTAGAGCCGGGTCATGGTGGCCGTCGGGTCCTCACCCGGTTCGGTGTCGGCGTCGATGGGCAGTGTGGGGCGGTACCGCTCGAAGATCGCCTCGAGCAACCCCGACCGGCCGCCGAACGTCGAATAGAGGCTGTACACCGAGCAACCGGCCTCCGTCGCGACGGCTTCGAGGGTCGCGGCCGACAGTCCGCGCCTGCTGATGAACCGGCCACCCGCGTCGATCGCGCGTTCCCGTACGGGGCGCTGCCCACCCGGGTCCACGCCGGCCGCGCGGAGGGCTTCGTCCAGCGACGCGCGTGTCCCGCCGAGTCTGCGCAGCAGGGTGCTGCGGGAGATGCCGGCGCGCTTGGCGATCTCGACGAGGGGGACCTCCGCGACGTCCTTGCCGAGATCGCGCGCCGCCTCCTGGGCGGCATCGAGCAGGGCCGCGGGTACCCCGTGGACCGGGCTCGTCGCGGTCGTCGTCGGCCTCACGGTGGTCGTGTCCGCGATGCCGGCCGCGTTCGCGCTGCCCTCCGTCAACGGCGGCCCGCACCACATGAAGCTCGGGATCGCGGCGCCCGATCCGGCCGTCGACGCCCTCTCGGCGGAACTCGACCCCGGCCAGTGGGAGATCGTCCGCTTCGCCGGCGCGGACGTCCTGTCCGCCGCGGTCGAGAAGCGTGAGGCCGCAGGCGGACTCGCCCTCGGTCCCGGAGGTGCCGAGGTGTTCACCGCCTCGGCGGGTGGCGCCGGTGCCGCGAGCGCTATCACCGCAATCGGCACCACCGTGGCGCAGCAGCAACAACTTCCGGTGCAGACCCACGACGTGGTGCCCTTCCCCGGGGACGATCCGCGCGGTGCCGGCCTGACCGCCGCCGCCCTGCCCATGGTCGTCGCCGAGACCGCGGACTCCTCCGCCTAGCCGCGCAACGCCCCGGCCCGCAGCGCGGCCGCGTTGACGCGGACGAGCGCCGCGTGCAGTTCCTCGAGTTCGGGTAGTCCGACGCCCAATGCCTCGAACACCTGCTGCGGCACGGACTCGGCCCTCGCGCGCAGCTCACGTCCGGCGTCGGTGAGCTCGAGGACGAGCTGCCGTTCGTCGACCTCGCTGCGGTGCCGGGTGAGCAGCCCCTGACCCTCGAGCCTCTTGAGCAGAGGCGAGAGGGTGGGGGAATCCAGCTGGAGGGTCCGGCCGAGCTGCCGGGCCGTGAGCGGAGCGCGCTCCCACAGCGCGAGCATCACGAGATACTGCGGGTGGGTCAGCCCGAGCTCGTCGAGGATCGGGCGGTAGACCGCGAGCACCGCCCGATTCGCCACCGCGAGCGCGAAACACACCTGCCGGTCGAGGGCGAGCGGATCGTCGCCGGGCGAGGGAAGCTGCGCAGCGGGGGTATCGACGCTCATGAGACGACGATAACCGACCGCACGGATCGGCTCCGGACTCGACGCCCGTGCCCGGTCACGGCGTGAAGTCCGGGTACCGGGTGTGGAGCAGCAGGTACCCGGTGACGTTCTCCATCAGCCAGGCCCGGCTCTCCTCCGGCCGCACCCCGTCGCACACCGCGTCGCCCTCGAGGCAGATCCGCTGCACCTCGATCTCGCCGAAGTCGTCCCGGCCGCCACCGAGCGTGATCCCGGGCAGGACCTCACCGGGGAACAGGGTCTCGACCCCGCGGGTGTCGCGCGGATCGGAGTACAGCACGCCGCGGATGCGGTCCGGCGGCACCGACCCGTCGGCGGCGATCTCGACGAGCACGTCGCCGGCGATCGAGGCGCCCTGCGAGTAGCCGAGGATCACCAGTTCGCTGTCGGGGCACGAGGTGTGCCGCAGGTCGACGGCCTCGCGCAGCCGCTGGTGCCCGATCCGCTTCGACTCGTCGTAGGCCATGCCGTCGGAACCCTCGCTCGACCCGGAGTCGGGCACGGGCACGACCACCGCCGGATACGGGATGTGCTCGACGACCGTGTCCGGTGCCGCGTACCGCGCGGAGACCTTTGCGAGCGGGGACTCGGGGTCGAGCGAGTCGGGTGTGTGCACGGGTCGGGTGCCGTCGACCGCGAGGACGAAGCGTTCCGGGCACGCGGACGCCTCGTCCGCTGCCGCGGGTGCGGCGGTGACGACCGCTCCGACCGATGCGACGGCCAGTGCTGCGAGCAGGGTCGCGGTCCGAGCGGACCGTGCGATACCGGACATGGCGCCTCCCCTGTGAGCTTCCCCCGACTCCGACGGCTGCCACGTGAGAATAAAGTCCGATTTGCGAGATTTCGTGCCGAGAACGCCCTGATCGGCTGTGTTTTCGGCAACACCACCGCCCGGGAGTGGCTCAGCTCAATCCGGTGGTCCGCAACGTGATGTTGAGGCGTCCTCCGTTCGGACCACACCCCGCGGGAGCCGTGCCGGGGAAGACCGTGGGCACGCCGTGGAAGGCGAAGCGCGACGGTCCGCCGAAGACGAACAGGTCGCCGGATTCGAGCCGGACGTCGGCGTAGGGGCGGCCGCGGGACTCACCGGTGCCGAACCGGAACAGGCACGCATCGCCGATGCTCAGCGACACGATCGGCGCGTCCACCTGCTCGTCCTTGTCCTGGTGCATCCCCATCCGGGCGTCGCGATCGTAGAAGTTGATCAGCGCGGTGTCCGGCTCGTATCGCTCACCGGCGGCCGGATCGTCGTAGGCGTCCGCGACCGCCCGACGCCCCAGATCGGCGAGCCATCCGGGAAGCGGCGGCACGGGAGCGCCGTCGACGTCCACCGCGGTGCGGGTGTAACGGTAGGGCGACCAGTGCCATCCCAGGCAGACCGTACGCACCGACATCCTGCCCCCGCCGGGAAGCACGGTGCGGCGCATCGGTGCCGGGCCGCGTGCCCACTGCCGACACGCCTCGACAAGCCGGCGCTGCTCGTCGGTGGTCAGCCAGTCGGGCACGTGCACGGCACCCGGGGCGATCGTGCGCCGGTGCCGGGGAACCCGGAACAGTTCGTCCATGGGCGGTGAGGGGGCCTCCGGTGCGTGTAAACAGGTACGTGTCGACTGTGCCGCACGCGACAGCGGTTCGGCGAATCGGAGAGGAGACCCCGTGAGGATCGAAGGTTCGGTGGCGGTGGTGACCGGCGGCGGGAACGGGATCGGACGGGCGCTCGCGAGCGGACTCGTCGACCGCGGTGCCCGCGTGGTGGTCGCGGATCTCGACGGTGCGGCGGCGCAGAAGGTCGCCGACGACATCGACGCGAGGACACCGGGCAGCGCGGTCGCCGTGGCGGCCGATGTCTCCGACGAGGACCGGATCCGGGAGATCCTGGCCCGCGCCGAGTCCGAGTTCGGCCCGGTGGACCTGTATTTCGCCAACGCCGGAGTGGCCGGGCGCCCCGGCCTCGACATCGACGAGTCGGTGTGGGAACAGGCCTTCGACGTCAACCTGCGGGCCCACATCCGCGCCGCGAAACTACTGGTGCCCGACTGGGTCGAACGCGGACAGGGCTATTTCGTCAGCACGGCCTCCGCCGCCGGGCTGCTCACCCAGATCGGCGCGGCCGCCTACTCGGTCACCAAACACGCCGCGGTGGGCTTCGCCGAATGGCTGTCGGTCACCTACGGCGATCGCGGGGTGCGGGTGAGCTGTCTGTGCCCGATGGGCGTGGACACCGTGCTGCTGCACGCGGGCGAGGAATCCGGCAGTTCGCTCGGTGAGCTCGCGACCCGGGCCGTCGTCTCCGCCGGTGCCGTGCTCACCCCGGAGCAGGTCGCCGAGGCGGTGTTCGCGGCGATGGACGAGGAACGCTTCCTGATCCTCCCGCACCCGGAGGTCCTCGAGATGTACCGGCACAAGGGCGCCGACTACGACCGGTGGATCCGGGGCATGCGCCGATACCGGCAGAGTCTCGAGAGCTGAACCGGGCGCGTCGCGAGGGGTTCGCCGAATCGACCCTGCCGCGCCGCGCGGTGACCTACTGTGCCGGGCATGACAGCAGTCGAAACCGTTCGTGGCCCCGTCGATTCGAGTCGTCTCGGCACCGTCCTCATGCACGAGCACGTCTTCGTGCTGGGGGAGGAGATCCGCACCAACTTCCCCGACCACCCGAGCCCCTGGGACGAGGACGAACGCGTCGACGACGCGGTGGCGAAGCTGAAGGCGTTGTCGGAGCGCGGTATCGACACCATCGTCGACCCGACCGTCGTCGGTCTGGGCCGTTACATCCCGCGTATCCAGCGGGTCGCCGAACGCACCGACATCACCATCGTCGTCGCGACCGGCCTGTACACCTACAACGACCTGCCGTTCCAGTTCCACAACGTCGGACCCGGCCTGCTCGTCGACGGCCCGGAACCGCTCACCGAGCTCTTCGTGAAGGACATCCGTGAGGGCATCGCCGGTACGGGAGTCAAGGCGGGAATGCTCAAGTGCGCCATCGAACTTCCCGGGTTGACGCCGGGCGTCGAGCGGGTGATGCGCGCGGTGGGGCAGGCGCACGCGGAGACCGGGGTGCCGATCACCGTGCACACCAACCCCCACACCGGGTCGGGGGAGGTGGCGCAACGAGTCCTCGCCGAGGAGGGCGTGGACCTGCGGAAGGTGGTGATCGGGCACAGCGGCGACTCGACCGATCTCGACCACCTGTGCCGCATCGCCGACGCCGGATCGATCCTCGGCATGGACCGGTTCGGGCTCGACCTGCTGCTGCCCTTCGAGCAGCGCGTCGATACCGTCGCGGCGCTGGCCGCCCGCGGCTACGCCGACCGTATGGTGCTCTCCCACGATGCCGCGTGCTTCATCGACTGGTTCCCGCACGACGTCAAGGAAGCCGCCGTCCCCAACTGGAACTACAACCACATCAGCGACGACGTCCTGCCCGCCCTGCGCGAGAGGGGCGTGACCGACGAGCAGATCACCACGATGCTCGTCGACAACCCGCGCCGCCTCTTCGGAGGGTGACGCCGCGGTCACGCGGCGTCGTGCAGCACGAGACCGAGGGCGCGGCGCAGCCCCGACCGGGCGGTGCTCACCCCGTGGCGCACGGGCGCCCGTGACCAGCCGCGCGCCGAGGACACGGGCCGGTCGCGCGTGGTGAAGACCAGGGCGTGCCCCTGCTCGAGCAGCGTGACGGTGCCGCGCGACTGTGCCCGCGGGCGTTGTTCGACGAGGAGGAATTCTCCCCCGGTGTAGTCGGTTCCCGGCCGGTCGAGGCCGATCACGACCTGCAGCGGGAAGACCAGCTCACCGTAGAGGTCGCGGTGCAGGGCGTTCCAGTCGCCCGCGGTGTAGCGCAGCATCAGCGGGGTGGGTTCGGTCTGGCCGGCGCGACGGCACAGGTCGAGCCAGTCGTCGAAGTCGTCGGGCCAGGATGCCGGGTCACCGAGGCGGGCGGCCCACTCGCGGGCGGTGCCGAGCAGGTGCCGGTAGAAGGCCGCCCGCAGTCGTGCGACCGGTTCGGGGACCGGCCGGCCGAAGTAGCGGTAGACACCCTGCCCGTAACGGTGCCGGGTCATGTCGACGGTGGTGCGGAAACGCTGCTCGTCGTCCCACAGTGCGGCGAGGGCGGCGCACTCGTCCGCGCTCAGCAGTGGGCCGGACAGCGCGCACCCGGTGGCGTCGACCTCGGCGGTGAGCGCCGGCCAGGCGAGGGCGTCGACGCGGGACGGCAGGGTGGTGGAGTACAGGGTGGTGGACTGCAGGCGGTCGGTGCTCGTCACGGGTGCCCCCTCCGGTTCGGTTCGTCGACGGGTAGACGTCGCGGCGCCCCGGAACGTGAGTATCCGCCCGGAGCGCTCAGTCCGGGAGGTCGTCGACGAGTTTGTGGAGCAGCCGGGACAGCTCGGCGCGTTCACCGGCATCGAGGCGGGTGAACACGGCGTCGGCGGCGGCGTCCCGCGCGGAGGCGAGTTCGGTGCGCAGGCGGCGTCCCTCGTCGGTGAGCCGGACGCAGACCGCGCGGCGGTCGGCCGGGTCGGGGAGCCGCTCGGTGAGGCCGCGGGCCTCGAGCCGGTCCACCACCTCGGTCGCCGAGCGGGGGGCGATGTGCAGGTCCCGGGCGACGACGCCGAGGCGGATCGGTTCGTCGGCGCGTCCGATCACGTCGAGGGCGCGGTGCTCGTGGGGTGACATCTCCCACGGCTGCAGGATGTCGTGCCAGCGTCGCCGCAGCGTGCGGGTGGTGAGGAGGAGGAGATCGCGCAACTCGGCGGGGGAATCCGACATGTCCCGGACTGTACCTCACTTGACGTCTACCACTCAATGAGGCAACCTCAACAAGTACGAATCACGACCACGAATCGAGGTGGCGCACATGATGCAGCCCCCACCCGGAACCGGCGGCCGACCCGGCCGCACCGGAAAGATCGACAAGCAGGACCTCGAACAGCTCCGCGAATCCCCCGTGAGCCTGCGCCGCATCGGCGGCCTGTTCACCCCCTTCCGCGGGCGCCTCGCGCTCGTCGTCGCACTGATCGTCGCCTCGTCGGTGATCTCCCTCGCGACACCCTTCCTCGTCCGCACCGTCATCGACGACGCCATCCCGCACCAGAACGTGCAGCTGCTGCTGTGGGCGGTCGGCGGCATGCTCACCGTCACCGTCACCGGATCGCTGCTGTCGGTGGTGCAGACCTGGATCTCCACGTCCGTCGGCCAGCAGGTCATGCACGACCTGCGCACCCGCGTCTTCGCCCACCTCCAGCGCCAGTCGCTGGACTTCTTCACCCGCACCCGCGGCGGCGAGATCCAGTCGCGCCTGACCAACGACATCGGCGGCATGCAGTCCGTCGTCACCAACACCGCGACCTCGCTCGCCGCCAATCTCACCACCGTCGTCGGCACCGCCGTCGCCATGGTCGTCCTCAGCTGGCGCCTGGCCCTGCTGTCCCTGATCGTGCTGCCGCCCGCCATCTGGCTCACCAGACGGGTCGCGCAGATGCGACGCGCCGTCACGGCCCGCCAGCAACGCCGCCTCGCCGACCTGCAGACCCAGATCGACGAGGGCCTGTCGGTCAACGGCGTGATGCTGGTCAAGACCCTCGGTACCGGGCCCGCCCTGTCGGAGAAGTTCGCGCGGACCTCCGCCGAACTCGCCGATCTCGAGGTGCACGCCCAGCTGTCCGGCCGCTGGCGCATGGCCACGATGAACATCGTCTTCGCGGCGATCCCCGCCGTCCTCTACCTCGTCGCCGGTCTGCCGGCCACCTCCGGCGGCATGACCATCGGCACCCTGGTCGCCTTCACAGGTCTGCAGGGCACCCTCTTCCGGCCCCTCATGGGCCTGCTCGACGTCGGCGTGTCCGTCACCAGCTCACTGGCACTGTTCAGCCGCATCTTCGAATACCTCGACCTGCCCGTCGACATCGACGACCCGCGCGAGCCCGTGCCGGTCGCCCCCGTGAACGTCGCCGGACGGGTGCGCTTCGAGGACGTCAGCTTCCGCTACGCCGGTGCCCACCGCGACGCCCTCTCGGGGATCGACCTCGACGTGCCCGCCGGTTCCCACCTCGCCCTCGTGGGCGAAACGGGATCGGGCAAGACCACATTGGGGTCCATGGTGGCGCGCCTGTACGACCCCACCGCCGGTCGTGTGACCGTCGACGGGATCGACCTGCGCGACATGCGGCTCACCGACCTGGCCTCCCTCGTCGGCGTGGTCTCCCAGGAGACCTACCTGCTGCACGCCACCGTCCGCGAGAACCTGCGCTACGCCGAGCCCGAGGCCACCGACGCCGAGATCGAGGCCGCGGCCCGGGCCGCCCGCATCCACGACCTGATCGTCTCGCTGCCCGACGGCTACGACACCGTCGTCGGTGCCCGTGGGCACCGCTTCTCCGGCGGCGAGAAACAGCGCATCGCGATCGCCCGCACCCTGCTGCGCGACCCACGGATCCTCGTGCTCGACGAAGCCACCAGCGCCCTCGACAACGACACCGAACGCGCCGTCCAGCAGGCCCTCGACGCGGCCCGCGCCGGCCGCACGACGATCACCATCGCGCACCGCCTGTCCACGGTGCGCGACGCCGACGAGATCGTGGTGCTCGACCGCGGCCGCATCGTCGAACACGGCACGCACGACGCGCTCGTGGCGCGCGGCGGCCGCTACGCCACCCTCGTCGGCCGGGCCGAGCGGGAACGGATCAGTTCTTCAGGGTCGCTGCGAGAGCGCGTCGGAGCTCGTTCCGGCTGATCTTGCCGACGCCCGTCACCGGGAAGGCATCCACGAACTGCAGCTTGTCCGGGATCTTGTACTCGGCCAGACCGCGCTCACGCAGGAACATCTTGAGCGCGAGCGCCTTCGGGGCCTCGCCCTCGGTGACGACGAACGCGCAGGTCCGCTCGCCCAGGTACTGGTCGGGCATGGACACCACGGCCGCGTCGAGCACCGCCGGATGCGCGACGAGGTGGTTCTCGACCTCCTCGGCCGCGATCTTCTCCCCGCCCCGGTTGATCTGGTCCTTGGCCCGGCCCTCGACGACGATGTAGCCCTGCTCGGTGAGCCGCACGATGTCACCGGTGCGGTAGAAACCGTCGGGGGTGAAGGCAGTGGCGTTGTGCTCGGGGGCGTTGTAGTAGCCGCGGATCGTGTAGGGGCCGCGGGTGAGCAGATGCCCGGGCGTACCGTCCGGGACCGGTTCGTCGTTGTCGTCGACGATGCGGATCTCGTCGTCCGGGCTGATGGGACGGCCCTGGGTGTGGACGAGGATCTCCTCGTCGTCGTCGAGGCGGGTGTAGTTGACCAGCCCCTCCGCCATGCCGAAGACCTGCTGCACCGTGCACCCGAGTTCGGGACCGACCCGCTTGGCGGCCTCCGCCGGGAACTTCGCGCCCCCGACCTGCAGCACCCGGAGCGACGAGAGGTCCCGGTCGCTGCGGGCCCGCGCCGCCAGCCATGCCATCGCGAGCGGCGGCACCAGCGACGCCATCGTCACCCGCTCGCGCTCGATCAGCGCGAAGGCGGTGTCGGGGCTCGGATCCGGGGCGAGGACGACCGTGCCGCCGGCGTGCAGCACGCCGAGGATGCCCGGCGAGCTCATCGGGAAGTTGTGGGCGGCCGGCAGCGCGACCAGCATGCGGGTGTCCTCGTCCACCCCGCAGATCACCGCGGACTCGCGCACGGAGTACAGATAGTCGGCGTGGGTGCGGGGGATGAGCTTCGACGTGCCGGTGGTTCCACCCGACAACTGCAGGAACGCAACGCTTTCGGCGTCGTCCTCCGCGATCGGCGCCGGATCCCGCTCGCGCAGCGAATCGAGTGCCGTGAACTCCTCGGCCTCGCCGGCGACGACGATCGTCGGCGGGTTCTCCATCTCGACGGTGACCTGACGGGCGAGTGTGCGGTAGTCGAATCCGCCGAACTCCGCGGCGATCACGTACGCCGCGGCGTCGCTGAACCGGCAGAAGTAGCCGATCTCCGAGGCGCGGTGGGCAGGCAGGGAGAAGACCGGCAGCGCCCCGAGCCGGAACACCGCGAACAGCACCTCGGTGTACTCGACGATGTTGGGCAGCTGCAGGACCACGCGATCGCCCTGCGCGACACCGATTTCCGCGAGACCGGCGGCGATCCGCGCCGAGGCATCGTCGAGCTCCCGATAGGTCAGGCGCCGCTCGGTTCCCGACGCGTCGCGGCCGACTACGGCGGTGCGATCGGCGAACCGGGCGGCCCGCGCGGGCAGGAACTGCCCGAACGTCTCGCTCGTCCAGTAGCCGGCCGCGCGGTACCGCTCGGCGAGGTCCTCGGGGTAGCGGGCGGTCTCGACGAGCGAGGTGCGCCCGGAACCGGTTGTCACGGAAGCGGATCCTTTCGGGTGGGGGACGGTGTCGGTGAGGTCAGGCCCGCAGGGTGGCGCCGCCGTCGACGTAGAGCGCCTGCATGGTGATGTGCCGCGCACGGTCGGACAGCAGGAACTCGATCGTCTCGGCGATGTCGGTGGGCTCGGCGATGCGACCGAGCGGGATCCCGACCTTGAACTGCGAGAGGTCGCCCTCGATGGCGCTGCGTGCACCGGCGTCGTCGTTCGGGTCCTCCCACAGCGACCGCTGCATCGCGGTGTCGGTGGAACCCGGGGCGACGATGTTGGCGCGGATGCCGTACTGCGCCAATTCGAGTCCGAGCACCCGCACGATCATCGTGGCGGCGGCCTTCGACGATCCGTAGGCGCCCATGCCCATGCGGGGGACACCCGCGGAGTTCGAACCGACGACGACGATCGAACCCGAACGGCGTTCGCGCATCGCCCGTCCCACCGGGCGCAGCACGGACAGCAGCCCGGTGACGTTCACGTCGTACATGTACCGCCAGTCCTCGGGATCCGAGTCGAGCACCGAACCGGTGGTGAACACCCCGGCGACGTGCGCGAGGTGCTCGATCGGCCCGTGCTCGGCCTCGATGCTGCGGACGACGTACTCGACGGCGTCGTGGTCGCGGATGTCGACCGGATGGACGGGGGTGGGGGTGCCGAGCATCGATGCGGTCTTGTGCAGCCCGTCGGCGTCGCGGTCGACCAGGACGACGCGGTGCCCGGCATCGGTGAGGGTGCGGGCGGTGGCCCGGCCGATCCCCTGTGCGGCCCCCACGACGAGGGTGACGGGGGTGACGTGCGTGGTCTCGGTCATGAGTGGACTCCCAGGGCTTCGAGGACTGTGCCGAACTTGACGGTGGTCTCCGCGAGTTCGTCGGCGGGATCGGACGCCGCGACGATGCCGCCACCGGCGTAGGCGGTGAGGGTGACACCGTCCGGTTCGAGGACGGCACAGCGGATCGTCACCATCCACTCGCCGTCGCCGTCGGCGTCGCACCAGCCGAGGGCACCGGCGTAGAAACCGCGGTCGCCCTCGAGGTCGAGGATGAGATCACGGGCGGCGGCGGTGGGTGTGCCGCAGATCGCGGGGGTGGGATGCACCGCGAGCGCGAGGTCGAGGGCCGTCGTGCCCGGATCCCGCAGCCGGCCCGCGACGGGGGTGCCGAGATGCCAGAGCTGGCGGGTGCTCGTCAGCGACGGCCGGTCGGGGATCTCCAGGTCGGTGCACAGCGGTTCGAGGGCGGCGCGCAGCGCGTCGACCACGTGGGCGTGCTCGGCGAGGTTCTTCGCCGAGGCGGCGAGTCGTTCGCCGGTGGCGCGGTCGACCTCGGGATCGGGGTGCCGCGGCGCGGAGCCGGCGAGGGGGTGCGCGGTGACGCGGTCGCCCTGGCGGCGGACGAGGACCTCGGGGCTCGATCCCACGAGATGCCGTCCTGCCCAGACGTCACCGGCCGGGGTGAGGTCGACGGCGAAGCCGTTGCCGAGAGGGTCGTTCCGGGTGAGGGCAGCGAGCAGGTCGTCCGCGCCCACCGGGCGTTCGGCATCCAGGACGAGGGCGCGGGCCAGCACCACCTTGAGCAGGTCCGAGTCGTCGCTGCGCAGCAGGCGCAGGGCCGTGGCGACGCGGTCCACGTGCTCGGCCTCGGAGGGCAGCGCGGTCGAGATCCGGATCGGCGGCAGCGAGGGACGCGGGGTCTCCAGGGGGGCGGGGGAGTGCCGCAGGGCATGCGGTGCGGTGAGCGCAGCGGGGTGGCCGGGAGCGAACGGCAGCGCCCCGGTCAGAGCCGTGACGCGGCCGGAGCGGAGGGCGTCCGCGGCTGCGGACGCGGAGTCGAACCGCTGGTCGATCCCCTCGGCGGCGACGGTGCCGTGCGGGCGCGACAGGACGAACGGCCGGGCGACGGACCGTTCGGCCCGGTCGCCTGCGGGGGCGACGACCGGTACTCGCATACTCGTACCTTCCGGTTGTGGCGGCCTGCTGGACGACCGAGCCGCGGGGCACACGATCTCAGCAACATATACGGTTAGGCTTACCTATAGTACTGTGCCTCGTCCTGTCGTCGGGTACCGGCGGTCGCGGCGAACGGGCAGGTGCGAGTGAGCACGGTTGCAACAGAAGGAGTTACGTACATGCTGACGAGGGAGACCATTCTCGCCGACATCGCCCGGATCCTCGCCGTCGAACCCGACGAGCTCGATCCGGCCGCGAGCCTTGTCGACCAGGGACTCGACTCGGTGCGCCTCATGGCGCTCGTCGAGCAGTGGCGCAGCGCCGGTGTGGACGTCGACTTCGTCGACCTCGCCTCCTCCGCCGACCTCGAACAGTGGGTGGCCTTGCTCCAGGCACAGTGAACGGACGACGGCGGGGCCGGAGGACGAACCCCCGGCCCCGCCGTCGTCGTGGTCGTGTCAGCGCAGATCCGGACGCGTCCCCCGCGCCCAGGCGTCCACTGCCGAGTAGCCCTCGCTCACACCCTGCGTGTACGCGACGAGCGCGCCGTACAGGCGCGACCCCTCGGTCGCCAGCTCGATGGTGCCCACCCAGTCCGCGGTGCGGGCCATCACGTGCGCCGAGATGTCCTGGTGGTCCCGTGTGGCGGAGGACACCGCCCGGAACGCCTCGTCCGCGACCCGGAAGGTCTCCGACACACCGCGCCAGTAGTACTCGGCATCCATGGCGGCACGCAGTGACTCGTAGTCCGTCGTGTCCTGCATCGCGGTCGCCTGCGCCAGCCGTCGGTGCGCGTCGTCGGCCGCCCCGAGAGGGGTGTACGTCACGTCTTCGATGGTTTCCTTTTCGCCGCTTGTCGTCCTCACCGCAGTGATGGTGCCCGATTGCCTCGCGGAACGAAACATCGAGGTCCGTAACGATTCGGCACCGGCAGCCCCGGCTGTCGTGTCCACCACACCGGACGGCTCCGCGGCGGGCTCCCGAGCCGGTCCGGGACCGCCGGGACCGCGATATCCGCCACGGGTTGCAGTGCCGGAACCCGATCCGCACTAGGGTGTCACCGTGCGTCCTTCACTCGAGTCCTACCAACACCTCGCCGGCGGCAAGGTGCGCGACCTGTACGTGATCGACGACGAGCACCTGCTGCTCGTCGCCAGCGACCGGATCTCGGCCTACGATCACGTGCTCGAGACGACGATCCCGGACAAGGGTCGCGTCCTCACTGCGATGAGCGTGTTCTTCTTCAACCTGCTCGACGCCACCAACAACCACCTCGCGGGCGAACCCGACGACGAACGCATCCCCGAGGAGGTCCTCGGCCGTGCCCTCGTGGTCAAGCGCCTCGAGATGGTGCCCGTCGAGTGCGTCGCGCGGGGCTTCCTCACCGGATCGGGTCTGCTCGACTACCAGGCCACCGGCACGGTCTGCGGTGTCGCGCTGCCCGAGGGCCTCGTCGAGGCCAGCAAGCTGCCCGAGCCGATCTTCACCCCGGCCACCAAGGCGGCGCTCGGCGACCACGACGAGAACATCTCGTTCGACGACGTCGTCGAGAAGGTCGGCCTGAACCTGGCCATGAAGCTGCGCCAGGACACCCTCGACATCTACGAGCGTGCGGCGATGTACGCCTCCGATCGCGGCATCCTCCTCGCCGATACCAAGTTCGAGTTCGGCCTCGACAAGGCCGGCAACCTGGTGCTCGCCGACGAGGTCCTCACCCCGGACTCGTCCCGCTACTGGGACGCGAACGAGTACGAGGAGGGCAAGGTGCAGCCCAGCTTCGACAAGCAGATCGTCCGCAACTGGCTCACCGGCCCCGAATCCGGCTGGGACCGGGCCTCCGACACCCCGCCCCCGCCGCTGCCGCAGCACGTCGTCGACAGAACGCGTGCCCGCTACATCGAGGCCTACGAACGCATCTCGGGACTGTCCTTCGACGATTGGATCGGCTGACCGCACATGATCTCCTCGGACCTCACCCCTCCCGTCGCGAAGAAGGTGCCGTTCGAGCGCACCCACCACGGACACACCTTCGTCGACGAGTACGAATGGCTGCGTGACAAGAACGACCCCGAGGTCATCGCGTACCTCGAGGCCGAGAACGCATACACCGAGGCGATGACGGAGCACCTCGCTCCGTTACGGGAGGCGATCTTCGAGGAGATCAAGTCGCGGACCCAGGAGACCGACATGTCGGTCCCCACCCGCATGGGCGACTGGTGGTACTACGCCCGCACCGTCGAGGGCAAGCAGTACGCCATCCAGTGCCGCTGCCCGATCACCGACGCCGGGGACTGGACCCCGCCCACGGTCACCCCCGGCGTCGAGCTGCCGGGCGAGGAGATCCTGCTCGACGGCAACGCCGAGGCGGAAGGACACGAGTTCTTCTCCCTCGGTGCCTTCTCCATCAGCCACGACGGCAGACTGCTGGCGTACTCGACCGACGTCGTCGGCGACGAGCGCTACACCCTGCGGTTCAAGGACCTCACCACCGGCGAACTGCTGCCCGACGAGATCCCCGGCACCGCGCCCGGCGCCACCTGGGCGCTGGACCACAGCCACGTCTTCTACCAGACGGTCGACGAGTCCTGGCGGCCCGACACCGTCTGGCGGCACGAGCTCGGCACCCCCGTCGACCAGGACGTGAAGGTCTTCCACGAGCCCGACGAACGGTACTGGGTGGCGATCGGCTCGACCCGCAGCGAGAAGTACCTCATGATCTGGGTCGGTTCCAAGATCACCTCCGAGGGCTGGGTGCTCGAGTCCGACAACCCCACCGGCGAGTTCCGTGTGATCCTGCCGCGCCGGGAAGGTGTGGAGTACAGCGCCGAGCACGCCGTCGTCGCCGGGGAGGACCGCTTCCTCATCCTGCACAACGACGTCGATCCGGAGACGGGGGAGAAGGCCGAGAACTTCGTGCTCGCCGAGGCCCCCGTCGACGACCCCACGGCGCTGCGCACCCTCATCGGGCACCGCAAGGACGTCCGGCTCGAGGACGTCGACGCCTTCGAGGGCCACATCGTGCTCGGCTACCGGCGCGAGGCCCTCACCCGGCTCGCCGTGTGGCCGCTCACCGAGGACGGCTACGGCGACCTCGTCGAACTCGAATTCGACGAGGAACTGTTCGCCGTGGGCCCCGGGGGCAACCCCGAGTGGATCCAGCCGACCCTGCGGCTCGGCTACACCTCCTTCATCACCCCGAGCCGCGTCTACGACTACCGGGTGAGCACCGGCGAGCTGACCCTGCTCAAGTCGCAGCCCGTGCTCGGCGACTTCGATCCGTCGCTCTACGAGCAGCGCCGCGAGTGGGTCACCGCCGAGGACGGCACGAGGATCCCGCTGTCGATCGTGGCCCGCAAGGGCGCCCCGGCGGACGCACCGACGCTGCTCTACGGTTACGGCTCCTACGAGGCCAGCATCGATCCGGCCTTCTCCGTCGCGCGGCTGTCGTTGCTCGACCGGGGCATGGTCTTCGCCGTCGCACACGTCCGCGGTGGCGGCGAGATGGGCCGGCACTGGTACGAGAACGGCAAGACGCTCACGAAGAAGAACACCTTCACCGACTTCGTGGCGTGCGCGCGGCACCTGATCGACACCGGCGTCACGAGCCAGGGCAAGCTCGTCGCCGACGGCGGCAGCGCCGGTGGTCTGCTCATGGGCGCGGTCGCGAACCTGGCGCCCGAGTTGTTCGCCGGCATCCTCGCGAACGTGCCGTTCGTCGATCCGCTGACCTCGATCCTCGACCCGTCGCTGCCGCTGACGGTGATCGAGTGGGACGAGTGGGGCAACCCCCTCGAGGACCCCGAGGTGTACGAGTACATGCGGTCCTACAGCCCCTACGAGAACGTCGAGGCCAAGGACTATCCCGCGATCCTCGCGATCACGAGCATCAACGACACGCGCGTGCTCTACGTCGAACCCGCCAAGTGGGTGGCCCGGCTGCGGGCGACGAAGACCGGCGATTCCCCGCTGCTGCTCAAGACGGAGATGAAGGCGGGCCACGGCGGTGTCTCGGGTCGCTACGAGAAGTGGCGCGAGGTCGCGTTCG
>Ga0182741_1002098_pt1 | contig 23999 bp, 18 predicted proteins | sample eDN5th37CBELigOP_FD_128874 | JGI IMG/M metagenome (GOLD analysis project Ga0182741, IMG submission 128874) | Enriched Organic Plus compost microbial communities from Emeryville, California, USA - eDNA 5th pass 37_C BE-Lig OP (version 2) (version 2) ... | reverse complement strand
GCCGCGCCTGCTCCAGCCAGGCGGCGATGTCCGGCTCCTTCGACCACAGGTAATCCGCGTTCGCGCCGATCAGCGTCCCCCGCATCCAATCGAGCGGTACCCGCGGCAGCCGGTTCTTCTCGGCGGTATCCGCGCGAGTCGCCTCCACGTAGCCAACCAGCGCCGCGTTGAACGGAATCAGCCCGCTGCGGATCGGCTGCAGCACGATGCGGTCGTCCGCGAAGATGGGGGCTTCAGGCGCGGGATTGAGCCCCTCGGCGGCGCAATGCACATGCAAATGGTCCGGGCTGGTCGGCACCTCGCCCCGTTCCAGCACAATGGACTTGCGCCCGACCCGCCGCACCCGCCCGAGCCGCACTACATCCTCGATACGCCGCAACTGCTCCAGTTCGGCCACGCTGAGGGTTGGCCCGCGGAACATGGTGGGCTCGACCCGCTCGTCCACCCGCAGCAACTGCTCGCTGGCGCTGAGCCGCGCGAACAGATCCGCCACCGACGTCGCCTGCGCCGCGGCTTCCATCTGCCGCGCCAGCCCCTCGATCAGGCGCCCCACCTGACCGCGGCACTGCGCGTATGCGCGGTTCAGCAGCCAGGCCTCGCGCGGCTTGATCCAGCGGATCGCCGCCGGCGCCACGCCGTTCCGCAGCAGCCAGATACAGGTGTCCATCGCCGTCTTGCCGGCGCCGATGATCACGTAGCCGGCAGGCGGGTGTTGCTGGCGCGCCAGCTCGTTCACGGCCACGCAACGCACCCCGGGCCCCACCTCGAACGGTGGCGCGGTGTGGAGCGGGATCGCCGGTTCCAGGTAGCGAGCGTCGACCAGCTTGCGCCGCACCTTTACCTCGAAACCGTCGCCCGACAGGCGCGAGACGAAGCGGTGCCGGCCGACATAGTCGCAAAGCGGGAAGTAACGCACCCGGCCGCTCGCCAGCAGCCGGCTGCGCATGACCTGGCCGTAGTAGGCGCAGATCTGCGGCGCGTCGGCCTGCTCGTACATCCCCTGGTTGAGGCCGTCGCGGTCGATGGCGTCGTCGCCGAGCGGCAGCGAGTTCACGCCGTAGTAGGCCGCGGGCTGGTGCAGGCGTACGAACGGATACGCGTCGTTCCAGTGCCCTCCGGGCGCGTGGCGGCGATCCACCATGATCACATCGGCGTTGCAGGCGCTGAGCAGCGCGTCCGTGAACGCCATCCCGGAAGCACCGCAACCGACAACCAGATAGTCGGTCTCTAGGCGGTAGGTTCCCATGTCGCGCTCCTTGCCGGGTTGCGTGGCACGCCGGTGACGCGCTTAGAACGCCACGCTCAGCCCCACGGTCGGCCCGGTTATGTCCATGTCGATGCTGCCGTTGAAATCGCCCCTGTCGCTCTCGACATCGACATTGAGGTAGCTGTAACCAACGTTGAGGCTTACGTGGTCGACGATGGCGTAGTCGAGAGCGATGCTTAGCTCGGTCACCCGGATGTCGAAGTCGCTGATGTCGAGTTGCAGATACTGCAGCCGGCCGTCGAGGACCAAGCGAGGCAATAGCTCCACGCCGCCGTAAACGCCCACGATCGGAAAGCCCACGGTCGCATCCTCCCGCTCCACCGCCTCGCCGACGCCGCCGACGTTGCCGCGCAGTTCGGCGTCGAGTTTGACGCCGTAGGCGCCCACGCTCAGCCCAAGCTCCGACCGGCCGCTGTTGTGGAAGGACCAGCCGTAGGTCAGCCGCAGGAAATCCAGATCGAACTCGCCGCTTACCGAAGCGTTGATCGGAAAGGTCTGGTCGTCGAACACGATGGTGCGGTCGATTCTGCGCGAGCCGCTACGGGAGAGGCCGAAGTAGCCCAGCTCAAGTTTGTGGCGGGGCGTGATCCGCCAGCGCAGGTCCAGGCGCGGCACGGTTTCGTGATCATCGAAGCCGAGGTCCTTCTCCAGCGCGATGTTGGTGCCGTCCTGACCGAGGTCTGGATCGACACGCACCGTACTATCCACTTCCTGCCAGTAGGCGGACAGGCTCAGCCGCCAACGGTCGGTGAAGTAGTTCTGGTCGGCCGCTGCCGCCAGCGGCGCACATAAGGCCGCGACCAGCGCCAGAAACACGCTCGTCCTCATCATGCCCTCCTTGGCGGCCGCGATCGCGGCGATCGCAGGCAACGAGCCAGGCGGAAAGACCGTAGACGAAGAAGCCGCTGCAATGTTGGGGCGGGGCGGGCGGGTACAATCGGGCTGTCGGTGGATTTGAGAGAGAGACGGTGCCAGGTTGGGCGACTATCTCGCTCGTACCAGCGACTGCTGCCCTCGGGGGACTAGCATTCTCCTGGGAATTGGAGATGGAAGCCGTCGCTCAGGTAGTTCTGCGGGCGCCATGGCACATGTCTTGGATCGGAATCAGGGCCAGAGGCCAAAGTAAGCACATGTTAGAGGTAATTGTTCTCTGACCCTGAGGTCTCCCCCACGAAGTTTATAAGTTTCTGAAAGGCTTAGGGGTTGAAGAGGGCCTGCACGCCCCCTTGTTGTCCGGATTCAACGCCAATCGAAGCCGACGGAAGCGGTCATGCAGGCCTTGACCCTACTAGCGCGGCGGCTGACGGAAGGCTGTCCGCCGATGCACACCCTGCGGCTACGCGTACTTCTTGCGGCCACCTCCGCGCTGATGCAACACCCGCAATTGGGGATCAGCGCCCTTGGGAGCGCACTCTCTGGAGCGACCTGCGCCAAACACCGCATCAAGCGTATCGACCGGCTTATCGGCAATCGCCACTTGTGTCAGGAGCGCGTGACCATCTACGGCGTGCTCTGCCGTTGGTTGCTCGCCGGACAGGCCGAGCCGGTGATCGTGGTGGATTGGTCGGACGCCACGCCTGATCGGCAATGGCAGCTGCTGCGCGCGGCCCTGGCCGCGCCCAAGGCGCTGGCCCCCTCGGCACGCATGGCCGAGCAGATCAGCGGCCTCTATCGTCGGTGCCTGCAGATCGAGGAAGGCTTTCGCAACCTGAAGAGCCCTCAATACAGCCTGGGACTGGCCAGACCCAGAGCCACAGCGCGGCGCGTATCGCCGACCTGCTGCTCCTGGCGGTGCTGGCACTACTGCTGCTGTGGCTGATCGGCCAGCAGGCGCTGCAGCAGGTGCTGGCGGTCGCCCAGGCTGGGGCGGTGACGTCAAACCCCGTGGGGAGACCTCAGTCTCTGCCCCCGACTCCTCGCTGATTGAGACGTGTCCCTTGGAGTGGAGTTTTAGCCATAGTGGGCCTCCCGGTGGCAGTTCGGACATAGGGCAATAGCATTTGCCACTGTATCCTCACCGCCAAAGGCGAGGGGGATCTTGTGATGCACTTCAAGATAAGGCGACCCGTCAGATCTCCTAATGAACGGTGCAGGGGATCCACATCGTTGGCATTTCCCGGCTGCCTGGGCCAAGACCTCAGCAACGACATCCGGGTTTCGATCAAAGTCCAAGACGGCTTTGACCCTTGTGGTGGGTCTTTTCGGCGCCGCGGCCAGCCGCTTCGCTCTTGCCATTGGATCTTGTGCGGATGCCTTTACCGCAAGTAGGAAATCGTCGTCGGGATGCGCGCTGGTATACCAAGCATCCACATCCTCTCTTAGCGTCCAGACAAAACCATGATCTTCATCTCTTCCCTCGAATAGGCAAGGCCACCATCTCTTTTGCCCATTCGCGCGAATAGTCGGGTTATAGGATAGAAAGCCTGCAACTCTTCTTGCGAGGCGGACAACATGAAGATTGACGGCGCCGACCGATGGGTAGCCAAGAGCAGTCATGACCTCCGAAGCCGTAGCTTCTTTACGCGGTTGTTTACGGAAATAGGAGATCAATATCTTGTCTTGTTCGGAGAGCATGACGAACAATTATGTAGACACGGTGCAGTCGCAACGGATGGTTGTCGTCGCGAGGGTTGGCTCTCCCAATCCAACACTAGCAGAGGAAATGTTGGGATGTGAGAGTTAACCCAGCTCTTGGCACAAGTTTGGGTGCACGATCAATCGTGGCCACTAGTAGCCGTGGTGCGGATGTTGAAGCAATGTAGAAGAACGACCACACAGCTGGCAAAAATTCGGATTTCGCCAATCTCGACGTGATGCCGTGCCGCGGTATGCCGCTGTGCCGCGCGGCGAGCGCATCGAACATGGCGTATTGCGGGCAGGATAGTACCAATTTCGAGAAAACTTCTAGAGACGAAGGGTAACCCTAGCAGCGACTATGGGCATATTGCTTGGCATCGGCTGTTGGTGCGTCACGTTTAACATGCTCTGGGCGCTACTGTGGGGCGCATGCACGCTGTTGGCTGCGGGCGGAAAGCCTCGCCCGAAAGAAAGTCTCTATTGGGATAGAGGAATGCATACAGATCACAGGGATGAGGTCGATAGAAAAATAGGGCACGCCGAAGCGTGCCCTTCCCTTTATAAAAACTTAGTAGGCTAGCCGCCCTACATCGCCCTCCCTTCCTTCCAAGCCTGCAACAACTTCTCGTACGGCACCGTCTCGCCCTTGGGCTTTTCGTTCGCCAGCTTCGGCTTCGGGGCGCCCGGCTGGCTGAACCAGTATTCCGCGTCGCGCGGCTTGTTCAGCTTGGGGCCGCATTCGGGCATGACCTTGGCCCGTTCCAGGCGCTCCAGCACGCGGTCTTGCTGCTCGGCCAGGGCGTCCATGGCCTGTTGCGGGGTCTTGGCGCCAGTGACGGCGTCGGCGACGTTCGGCCACCACAGCTGGGCCAGCTTGGGATAGTCGGGGACGTTGGTGCCGGTGGGCGACCAGGCCACGCGGGCGGGGCTGCGGTAGAACTCCACCAGGCCGCCGAGCTTGGGCGCGGCTTGGGTCATGGCTTCGCTCTGGATGTCGGATTCGCGGATGGGGGTGAGGCCCACCAGGGTCTTCTTCAGTGAGTTGCTCTTGGCCACGGTGAATTGGGCGTACAGCCAGGCCGCCTTACGCCGCTTGGCGTCGGTGTGCTTGAGCAGGGTCCAGGAGCCGGCGTCCTGGTAGCCGAGCTTCATGCCTTCCTCCCAGTACGGGCCGTGCGGCGAGGGGGCCATGCGCCACTTCGGAGTGCCGTCGGAGTTGACCACCGGGGTGCCGGGTTTGGTCATGTCGGCGGTGAAGGCGGTGTACCAGAAGATCTGCTGGGCGATGTTGCCCTGCGCGGGCACCGGGCCGGCCTCGGAGAAGGTCATGCCGGCGGCTTCCGGCGGGGCATACTTCTTCAGCCAGTCGATGTACTTGGTGAGCGCGTACACCGCGGCCGGGCCGTTGGCGTCGCCGCCGCGGGTGACGCTGGAGCCGACCGGGTGACAGCCTTCGACACGGATGCCCCATTCGTCCACTGGCTTGCCGTTGGGTAGGCCCTTGTCGCCGGCGCCGGCCATGGACAGCCAGGCGTCGGTGAAGCGCCAGCCCAGCGACGGGTCTTTCTTGCCGTAGTCCATGTGGCCGTACACGCGCATGCCGTCGATTTCCTTCACGTGCACGGTGAAGAACTCGGCGATGTCCTCGTAGGCCGACCAGTTGATGGGCACGCCCAGGTCGTAGCCGTAGATCTCCTTGAACCGCTTCTGCAGGTCGGGGCGCTCGAACCAGTCGGCGCGGAACCAGTACAGGTTGGCGAACTGCTGATCGGGCAGCTGGTAGAGCTTGCCGTCCGGGCCGGTGGTGAAGCTCTTGCCGATGAAGTCGTCCACGTCCAGGGTGGGCAGGGTGACGTCCTTGCCCTCGCCGGTCATGTAGTCGGACAGCGGCACCACGTGGCCGTAGCGGAAGTGGGTGCCGATCAGGTCGGAGTCGTTGATGTAGGCGTCGTAGATGCTGCGCTTGGACTGCATCTCGGTCTGCAGCTTCTCGATGACGTCGCCTTCCTGGATCAGGTCGTGGGTGACGTTGATGCCGGTGATTTCCGAGAACGCCTTGGCCATGACCTTGGATTCGTACTCGTGGGTGGTGATGGTCTCGGACACCACCTTGATGTTCATGCCGCGGAACGGCTTGGCCGCGTCGATGAACCATTCGTACTCCTTGAGCTGTTCCTCGCGGCTCAAGGTGGACGGGCTGAATTCCTCCAGCCACTTCTCCGCCACCTTCATTTCCTCCGGCGTGGCGGCGGCGGCCGGCTGCGAGCTGAGCAGGGCGGCGAGGGTGAGCGCCGTGACGCCCACCAATGTTGGCGCGCCTTGCCGGGCGCGGCGGCCGAGCGGCAGGCCCCTCTCCCGCGCGGGGCGACGGGGCTGGCGGTGCGGCGACGGGGTGTTACTGCTTTGCATGGAATCCTCCTTGGCTCCTCAGCGAGGTTGTCTCGTTCTTCGTCCTGGCCGGTTGCGCCGGCCGTCGCGCAGCAATCCGGCGGCGTGTTCCTGCCGCCGGCCACAGGCCGCAGCCTGAATTCGTTGTCATTAGCCCCAGCGCATGATCGCCAGCAGCAGCACGACCGATAACCCCAGCGCCCACCACAGGCTGAGCTCGGTCAGCGCCAGCCAGCCCAGGTGCAGGTAAGCCGCGGCGAGCAGGCCGATGAACAGCCGGTCGCCGCGGGTGGTTTTCATGGGCAGGAAGCCCTTGCGCTCCACCGTGGGCTGCACCAGCTGCCATACGGTCATGCCGAGCAGGATGCAGCCGATCACCGCGAAGAACAGCGCGGTGGGCAAGGTCCAGGCCATCCATTCCATGGCGGTTCTCCTACACCCGGCCCAGGGCGAAGCCCTTGGCGATGTGATTGCGCACGAACCAGATCACCAGCGCGCCGGGGATGAGCGTGAGCACGCCGGCGGCGGTGAGCACGCCCCAATCCAGGCCCGAGGCGCTGACGGTGCGGGTCATCACCGCGGCGATGGGCTTGGCCTCCACCGAGGTGAGCGTGCGCGCCAGCAGCAGTTCCACCCAGCTGAACATGAAGCAGAAGAACGCCGTCACGCCGATGCCGGCGCGGATCAGCGGCAGGAAAATGGTGATGAAGAAGCGGGGGAAACTGTAACCGTCGAGATAGGCGGTTTCGTCGATCTCGCGCGGCACGCCGGACATGAAGCCTTCCAGGATCCACACCGCCAGCGGCACGTTGAACAGCATGTGCGCCAGCGCCACGGCGATGTGGGTGTCGAACAGCCCGACGCTGGAGTAGAGCTGGAAGAACGGCAGCAGGAACACCGCCGGCGGCGCCATGCGGTTGGTCAGCAGCCAGAAGAACAGGTGCTTGTCGCCCATGAAGCGGTAGCGCGAGAAGGCGTAGGCGGCCGGCAGCGCCACCAGCAGCGACAGCACGGTGTTGAGGCTGACGTAGTAGATCGAGTTCAAATAGCCGTGGTACCACGCCGGATCGTTGAAGATGACCTTGTAGTTGGCGAAGGTCAGCTCGCGCGGGAACAGCGAGAACACCGACAGCGTTTCCGCCGTGGTCTTCAGCGACATGTTCAGCATCCAGTACAGCGGCAGCAGCAGGAACACGATGTAGAGCAGCAGGATCAGATAGCGCTTCTTCATGCTCGCCTCCCTACTTGCTCGCGCCGCGGCCGAGGTGGGTCAGCGCCGTGTAGAACACGTAGCTGAACAGCAGGATGATCAGGAAATAGATCAGCGAGAACGCCGCCGCCGGCCCCAGGTCGAACTGGCCCACCGCCATGGTGGTGAGCAGCTGGCTCAGGAAGGTGGTGGAGCTGCCCGGGCCGCCGCCGGTGAGCACGAACGGCTCGGCGTAGATCATGAAGCTGTCCATGAAGCGCAGCAGGATGGCGATCATCAGCACGCCGCGCAGCTTGGGCAGCTCGATGTAGCGGAACACCGCCCAGCGCGAGGCGCCGTCGATGCGCGCGGCCTGGTAGAAGGCGTCCGGAATCGCCTGCAGGCCGGCGTAGCACAGCAGCACCACCAGCGAGGTCCAGTGCCAGACGTCCATCACCAGCACGGTGATCCAGGCGTCGGTGGGATCGCCGGTGTAGTTGTAGGCGATGCCCAGGCTGTTGACGGCGCGGCCGAGCAGGCCGATGTCGGGGCGGGCGAAGATCTGCCAGATGGTGCCGACCACGTTCCACGGCACCAGCAGCGGCAGCGCCAGCAGCACCAGGCACACCGGCACCCAGCGGCCCTGGCGCGGCATGGTGAGCGCGATGCCGATGCCGAGCGGGATCTGGATCAGCAGCACCGCCAGCGAGAACACGAACTGCCGGCCCAGCGCCGCGTGCAGCGCGCTGTTGTCGAGAATGGACTCGAACCACTCGGTGCCGACGAAGTAGCGGGTTTGCGGGTCGAAGATGTCCTGCACCGAGTAGTTCACCACCGTCATCAGCGGGATCACGGCGCTGAACGCCACGGTGAGCACCACCGGCAGGACCAGCAGCCAGGCTTTGTGGTTGGTGGGCTTGTCGTCCATGACGCGCTCCTCGATCAGGTAACCCGGTAGCCGTCGGCGTACAGCCGCGTCCACCGCGGGGGGAACGTCAGCCAGGCGCGGTCGGCCGGTACTTCCGCCTCTTCCGGCAGCTTCACCTGCAGCAGGTGCTCGCCCAGCGCCACCTGCACCAGGCGGAAGCCGCCCAGGTCCTCGGCGGCGCGTACGCTCACCGGCACGGCGCCGTCCATCGGCTCGCGCGACAGGCGCAGGAACTCCGGGCGGATGCCCAGCTCCAGCTTGGCGCCGGCGGGCGGGGCCGAGCCGAGCGGACCGAGCGCGATGCGCTGGCCGGCCACCACGGCGTCGCCGCCGTCGAGCCGGGCCGGCAGCAGGTTCATGCCTGGGCTGCCGATGAAGTAGCCGACGAAGGTGTGCGCGGGGTTCTCGAACAGCTCCTGCGGCGTCCCCAGCTGCACCACCCGGCCCTCGAACATCACCACCACCTTGTCGGCGAAGGTGAGCGCCTCGGTCTGGTCGTGGGTGACGTAGACCATGGTCAGGTTCAGGCGGGCGTGAATTTCCTTGAGCTTGCGCCGCAGCCGCCACTTCAGGTGCGGGTCGATCACCGTGAGCGGCTCGTCGAACAGAATGGCGGCGACGTCCTCCCGCACAAGGCCGCGGCCCATGGAAATCAGCTGCTTGCCGTCGGCGCTCAGGTTGCGGCCGGGCTTGTCCAGCGCGTGGGTGAGCTCGAGCATCTCGGCCACCTCGCGCACCCGCGCCTTCACCTTCGCCTCCGGCAGCTTGCGGTTGCGCAGCGGGAAGGCGAGGTTCTCGTACACGCTCATGGTGTCGTAGATCACCGGGAACTGGAAAACCTGGGCGATGTTGCGCTGTTGCGGCGCCAGCGCGGTGACGTCCTTGCCGTCGAACAGCACCCGGCCCTCGGACGGCGTGAGCAGGCCGGAGATGATGTTGAGCAGGGTGGTCTTGCCGCAGCCCGAGGGCCCGAGCAGGGCGTAGGCGCCGCCGTCCTCCCAGACGTGGCTCATGCGCTGCAGGGCGTAGTCGCTGTCCCGGCGCGGGTTGGCGACGTAGGCGTGGGCGAGTTGCTGGAATTCGATGCGGGCCATGGCGTTACGCTCGCAACCGGGGCAGGGGCGGCGGCGGGGTGGGGGCGGCCACCAGCCGCCCGCCGGCATCGAAGGCGAACAGGCGGGCCGGGTCCATGTGCACCGACACCACCGCGCCCAGTTCGAAGTCGAGCACGCCCTCTTCCTGAATCACCCAGGAACTGCCGTTGTGACGCACGTGCAGGTAGGTTTCCGAGCCGCTGATTTCCGGCACTTCCACCTCGGCGCGCACCTCCACCTGCGCCTGCGAGCGCCGCCGCACCGACATGTGGGCGGGGCGGATGCCGAAGCGGTAGCGGCCGGCGGGCAGGCCGGCCAGGTGCGCGGCGGTGGGCAGCAGGGTGCCGTCGTCGAGCCGGATGGCGCCGTCCTCGAGCGTGCCGTCGACCATGTTCATGGGCGGATCGGCGAACACGTAGCCGACCCCGGTGTTGGCAGGGCGGTGGTACACCTCCAGCGTCGGGCCGTATTGCACCAGCCGGCCCTTGTCGAGCACCGCGGTGTTGCCGCCCAGCGAGAGCGCCTCGCGCGGATCGGTGGTGGCGTACACCACCACGGCGCGGCGGCGGGCGAAGATCTCGCGCATCTCGGCGCGCAGTTCCTCGCGCAGCTTGTAGTCGAGGTTGACCAGCGGCTCGTCGAGCAGCACCAGGTCGGCGTCGCGCACCAGCGCGCGGGCGATGGCGGTGCGCTGCTGCTGGCCGCCGGACAGCTCGCCGGGCAGGCGGTCGAGCAGATGGTCGATGTGCAGGCGCTCGGCCTCGGCGCGCACGCGGCGGTCGATCTCGGCCTTGGGCAGCTTGGCTAGGCGCAGCGGCGAGGCGATGTTGTCGTAGACGGTCAGCGACGGGTAGTTGATGAACTGCTGGTAGACCATGGCGACGTTGCGCTTGCGCACCGGCACGTCGGTGACGTCCACCCCGTTCATCCACACCCGGCCGCGGCTGGGCTTGTCCAGCCCGGCCATCAGCCGCATCAGCGTGGTCTTGCCGGCCAGAGTGAGCCCGAGCAGCACGTTGAAGCTGCCGGCGGGTAGCGTCAGGCTGATGCCGTCGATGTGCGTTTCGCCGTTGACGACGCGGCTGACCGAGTCGAGCTTAAGCGTCATGCCTCAATCCCTGTGGTGGTCCGCCGTCCGCGCGCCGCTCCAGGCGCTGCGCCAGCCGCTGCTGCTGCGCGGCGGAAAAGCGCAGTCCCAGCTTGCTGCGCCGCCATAGGATGTCCTCGGCCGTCCATGCCCATTCCTGCTCCTGCAAATATTCCACCTCCCGTTGGTATAGATCGGCGCCGAGACATTCGCCCAGGTCTTCGATGCGATTGGCGCCTGCCAGCAGCCGTTCGGCGCGGGTGCCGTAGCTGTTGGCGTAGCGATGCGCCAGCGGCGCCGGTAGCCAGGGATAGGCGGCGCGCAGCCGCTGCTCGTAGCCGGCGACGTCGGCATTGGGAATATCGCCGCCGGGCAGCGGCGCGGTGGCGGTCCAGCGCCGGCCGGAGCGGCCGAGCGCTTGCTCGATCTTGCTCAGCGCCTCCTCGGCCAGCACGCGGTAGGTGGTGATCTTGCCGCCGAACACCGACAGGACCGGCGCCTGGCTGTCGCCGCCGTCGAGCTGCAGCACGTAGTCGCGGGTGACGGCGGACGGATCGGCGTTGGCGTCGTCCTCGTACAGCGGGCGCACGCCGGAGTAGGTCCAGACCACGTCGCTCGGCGCGATGCGCTGGCGGAAGTAGCGGTTGGCGCTGTCGCACAGGTAGTCGATCTCCTGCGGGGAGATGGCGGCCTGGGCCGGATCGCCCGCGAACTCGACGTCGGTGGTGCCGATCAGCGTGAAATCGCGCTCGAACGGGATGGCGAACACGATGCGCTTGTCGGGGTTCTGGAAGATGTAGCTGTAGCCGTGGTCGAACAGCTTGGGCACCACGATGTGGCTGCCCTTGACCAGGCGCACGTTGAGCGCGGCCGGGTGGGCGATGGCGGCATCGAGCACCTGCCGCACCCAGGGGCCGGCGGCGTTCACCAGCAGACGGCCGCGGACCGCGCGTTCCCGGCCGTCGGCGCCGTGCAGCGTCACCCGCCATTGGCCGTGGTCGCGTTCGGCGCGCACGCAGCGGCTGCGGGTGAGGATGGTGGCACCACGCTCGGCGGCATCGAGCGCGTTGAGTACCACCAGCCGTGCGTCCTGCACCCAGCAGTCGGAGTAAACGAAGCCTTTGTTCAGTTCCGGCCGCAGCGGCTGCCCGGCCGGGTGCTGGCGCAGGCGGATGCCGTGCGAGGCGGGTAGCAGTTCGCGCTTGCCAAGATGATCGTAAAGGAACAACCCCATCCGGATCAGCCAAGCCGGCCGCAGGGTGGCCATGTGCGGCATCACGAAACGCATGGGGTGGATGATGTGCGGCGCCGCGCGCAGCAGCACCTCGCGCTCCCGCAGCGCTTTCCGCACCAGCGAGAATTCGTAGTACTCGAGATAGCGCAGCCCGCCGTGGATCAGCTTGGTGCTGGCCGACGACGTGTGGTTGGCGAGGTCGTGCTGTTCACAAAGCAACACCGACATGCCGCGGCCGGCGGCATCACGGGCGATGCCGGCGCCGTTGATTCCGCCGCCGATGATAATCAAATCGTGAATTTCTTCTGTCGACACAGCGTATTGGCCCGGATAGGGAGGACGGGATGAGGCAGTCGCCGTCCCTGGCTGTGGATGTTCGTATTACAACATAGGATGGGGGTCGGGGTAGTGCAAGGTGAACATTTAGGCGCCATAAGAAGCGCGAAAACGAACTAGGGGGAATCCCAGGGGGCTCTGCGTGGGTGGGTCGTGCGCGGCGCGGGGGCAGGCTCTACTTGGGAATGGCGAAGTGGGGGAAGCGGAGCTGAAAGGCATTCGCTCGCTGCGCCGCTCCCACACAAGATTTGGCGCCGTTTCCTCGGCGAGAGATTCGGCACAGCCTTCCCTTGTGGGGGGTTCTATGTTCTGGAGCAAGCCAGCGGGTGCCTCGAGGCGGGTAGCCGGCCTGTGGCCTCTTCCTTAGCCTCTCCTGTGTCTTTCCTGTGGGAGCGGCGCAGCAAGCGAATGCCTTTTGCCAAGCTGATGAAGAGGGTGGGCGCGGTACGGCACTACCTGGAGAGCAGTCGATCGTTCGGACGGCGCTGGGGGCATTACAGCGAAGTCTCCGCCGCGACCACCAACTGGGTGCCGCTGTCGCGCAGCGTCGCGGCCAGGCGGGGCGGCGGCGGTTGGTCGGTGAACAGGGTGTCGATCTCGCTCAGGTGGGCCAGCCGCACCAGGGCGTTGCGGCCGAACTTGGTGTGGTCGGCGGCGAGCCACACCTTGCGGGAATTGGCGATCACCGCCTGCAGCACGTGTACTTCCTGCAGATCGAACTCCAGCAGGGTGCCGTCGTCGTCGATGCCGGAAATGCCGATCAGGCCGAAATCGGCGCGGAACTGCTTGAGGAAGGCCACGGTGCTCTCGCCGGTGATGCCGTGGTCGCGGGCGCGCATGACGCCGCCGGCGACGATCACTTCGCAGTCGGTGTAGGCGCTCATCATGGTCGCCACGTGCAGGTTGTTGGTGATCACCCGCAGGCCGCGGTGGTCCTTGAGCGCCTTGGCGATCTCCTCGGTGGTGGTGCCCAGGGTGATGAACAGCGAGGCCTGGTCCGGGATCTGCGCCGCCACCGCGGCGGCGATGCGCCGCTTCTCGGCCAGGCACATCACCTGCCGCGCCTGGTAGGCCACGTTCTCCACGCTCGACGGCAGCCCGGCGCCGCCGTGGAAGCGGCGCAGCAGGCGGTGGCGGCACAGCTCGTTGATGTCGCGGCGGATGGTCTGGGTGGTGACGTTGAAGTGCTGCGACAGGGCCTCTATGGCGACGAAGCCCTGCTGCTTGACCAGATCGATGATTTCACGCTGGCGTTCGTTGAGTTCGAGCATGCTGGTTCCACCGGCGGCGATCTGCTAAGCATAAGGGACGTTGTTCGAATGTGAACATGGGGCGGAGCGCGAGGGTCGGTTTCGAGGGTGGTCGAGGTGCGCCCTGGCGGGCGCTGGTTGGATGTCCCCGGCCCCTCGCTGCGCTCTCCCCCACTCCTCTCCCGCGAGGGGAAAGCGCGGCGAGGGGCCGGGGGCTCCAGGAGCGACCGGCGGCAGGATCGGATCCGACTCGACAGCACCTCTTCGATCCCCTCGCCCCTCGCGGGAGAGGGGTAGGGGAGAGGGGGCTGAAAATTTCGCCCGTCTAGGGCGTCCGACCCTATCAGATGATCTCCGATCAGCTTTCGCGGGCCTCTACCGCGGGCAGGGACGGAAACACGACTCAACCTCGCCCATGCACCGCGACGACCCGCGACCAGTGAGAAATTTTCTCACTCGCCGCCAGTCCCGGCGCTTGCGCACGGACCACGAACGACTTCCCGGTGCCTTGCAAGCTCGGCACCGCTCAAGAACTTACAAACACAAGGCATCAGGAGGAGAACCATGGCCACCGGACATCACATTCTGGCCATCGACCAAGGCACCACCAGCAGCCGGGCCATCGTGTTCGACAAGGCCGGCAACGTGGTGACCTCGGCGCAGATGGAGTTTCCGCAGATCTACCCGGCCAGCGGCTGGGTCGAGCACGATCCGGAGGCGATCTGGGAATCCACCCTCAAGGTTTGCCGCGAGGCGCTGACGCAGGCGGAGAGCCTGGGCGCGACGGTGAGCGTGATCGGCATCACCAACCAGCGCGAGACCACCGTGCTGTGGGACCGCGCCAGCGGCAAGGCGGCGTACAACGCCATCGTCTGGCAGGATCGGCGCACCGCCGACTACTGCGCCGCGCTCAAGGACAAGGGCCACGAGCCGGGCGTGACCCGCAAGACCGGCTTGATCCTCGACCCGTACTTCTCGGCCACCAAGCTGCACTGGATGCTGGAGAACGTCGACGGCGCCCGCGCCCGCGCCGACAAGGGCGAGCTGGCGTTCGGCACGGTCGACAGCTTCCTGCTGTGGCGGCTGACCAAGGGCAAGGTGCACGCCACCGACGCCACCAACGCCTCGCGCACCCTGCTGTTCAACATCCACAGCCAGGAATGGGACCGCACCATGTTGGCGCTGTTCGACGTGCCGGCGTCGCTGCTGCCGGAGGTGAAGGACAGCGCCGCCGAGTTCGGCGTGACCGATCCCGAATGGTTCGGCCGGCCCATCCCGGTGCGCGGCATCGCCGGCGATCAGCAGGCGGCGCTGGTGGGGCAGGCCTGCTTCGAGCCGGGCATGGTCAAGAGCACCTACGGCACCGGCTGCTTCGCGCTGCTCAACACCGGCGCCACCTCGGTGGCGTCCAACAACCGGCTGCTGACCACCGTCGCCTACCGCTGCCACGGCAAGCCGGTGTACGCGCTGGAGGGCTCGATCTTCGTCGCCGGCGCGGCGGTGCAGTGGCTGCGCGACGGTCTCAAGCTGATCCGCTCGGCGGCCGAGACCGAGCAACTCGCCGCCAGCCTGGATTCCAACCGCGGCGTGTATTTCGTGCCGGCCTTCACCGGCCTGGGCACGCCGTATTGGGACCCGCACGCCCGCGGCGGCATCTTCGGACTCACCCGCGACACCGGCATCGCCGATATCGTCCGCGCCGCGCTGGAGTCGGTCTGCTACCAGACCCGCGACCTGCTCTCCGCCATGGCGCGCGACAGCGCCACCAATCCGTCCGCGTTGCGGGTCGACGGCGGCATGACCACCAACAACTGGCTGCTGCAGTGCCTGGCCGACATCGCCGACACCCCGGTCGATCGTCCGCACGTGACCGAGACCACGGCGCTGGGCGCGGCCAGCCTGGCGGGCTTGCAGGCCGGCATCTATCAATCGTTCGATGACCTGCGCGAGCACTGGCGCGCCGACGCCCGTTTCCAGCCACGGCTAGACCGCGCCCAGCGCGAGAAGCTGATCCGCGGCTGGGAGAAGGCGGTGGCGCGGGTGCGCGAGAACGCAGGCTGAAAAGGGCGCGCGGGCTAGGCGGAGCCGCGCCCGCGCCTCCAGGCGCCAATCCTTGGCGCAGTCGTTGCATAGCCTCATGCCAGTATCCCTGAGCGTGGAGCCGCCCCGATGTCAGCCACAACGCTCGACGCCCCCCGTGCGATCGAATACGACGAACTACTCGCAGCGGATGGCAGTCCGCGCCCGCCGGCGCGGCATCTGATGGAGTATCTGGCCGCCCTCAGCGGCCGGGAATTGAAAGCCCGTGCCCAGGCGGTGGACGCCGCCATCAAGACCATGGGCATCACCTTCACCGTCTACAGCGACGGCGAGAACATCGACCGCGCCTGGCCGTTCGATCCCATCCCGCGGGTGATCGCCAAGCGCGAGTGGGACCGCATCGCGGCCGGCCTGAAGCAGCGCCTGCAAGCGCTGAACATGTTCATCGACGACCTCTACCATGACCAGCGCATCGTCAAGGACAAGGTGCTGCCGGCCGAGGTTCTGGCGCAGTCGAAGAACTTCCGGCCGCAGTGCGTGGGCGCTTCGCCCCGTTTTGGTGCGTGGGCTCACATTTGCGGCACCGATTTGGTGCGTGATGGTGACGGCACGGTATACGTGCTGGAGGACAACCTGCGGGTGCCCAGCGGCGTCTCCTACATGCTGGAGAACCGCCACGTCATGAAGCGCATCTTCCCGGAGCTGTTCGAGCACCAGGACATCCTGCCGGTGGACGACTACTGCGGTCAGCTGCTGGACACGCTGACCTCGCTGGCGCCGGAGGACGTGGAGAACCCCGAGGTGGTGGTGCTTACCCCCGGCATCTACAACAGCGCCTACTTCGAGCACGCCTACCTGGCGCAGCAGATGGGCGCCGAGTTGGTGGAAGGGCAGGACCTGTTCGTCGACAGCGACGACTGCGTCTATATGAAGACCACCCGCGGCCCGGCCCGCGTGCACGTGATCTACCGCCGCATCGACGACGCCTTCCTCGACCCCGAGGCGTTCAATCCCGACTCGCTGCTCGGCGTGCCGGGGCTGATGCGCGCCTGGCGCGCCGGCAACGTCGCCATCGCCAACGCGCCGGGCGCGGGCGTGGCCGACGACAAGGTGGTGTACGCCTTCGTGCCGGAGATCATCCGCTACTACCTGGCGGAAGAACCGATCATCGACAACGTGCCCACCTATCTGTGCATGCGCGAGGCCGACCGCCGCTACGTGCTGGCCAACCTGGACAAGCTGGTGGTCAAGCCGGCCAACGAGTCCGGCGGCTACGGCCTGCTGGTGGGTCCGCACGCCAGCCAGGCCGAGCGCAACCGCTTCGCCCGGCTGATTCGCCAGGACCCGCGCAACTACATCGCCCAGCCCACGCTCAGCCTGTCCACGGTGCCGACCCTGTGCGGTGGCCGCATCGAGCCGCGCCACGTCGACCTGCGGCCGTTCGTGCTGCAAGGCCGGGAGCTGTACGCCACCACCGGCGGCTTGAGCCGGGTGGCGCTGCGCAAGGGCTCGCTGGTGGTGAACTCCTCGCAGGGCGGGGGAAGCAAGGACACCTGGGTCATCGACATGGGAGACGAGTGATGCTGTCGCGCGTAGCCGAGAACGTCTATTGGATGGCGCGCTATCTGGAGCGGGCCGAGGACACCGCCCGCCTGGTGATCGCCTCCACCCATCTGCTGCTGGACCTGCCCCGCTACGTGCCGCTGTCCTGGGGTTCGATGGTGGAGATCCTCGGCGCCAGCCTGCCGCGGGAGCTCGAGGAAGCGCCCGACGAGCGCGGCGTGATGCGCTTTCTCATCACCGATGCGAGCCATCCCGGCTCGCTGGTGTCGGCGGTGCGCATGGCGCGCGAGGACGCGCGCGTGTCGCGCGACATGCTGCCGGCCGAGGTGTGGGAGGCCATCAACAGCCTGCATATCCACGTCAAGGAAAATGCCGCCCAGGCGCAGGGCCGGGCCAAGCGCCTGGAGTTCCTGCGCGAGGTGGTGCTGCGCTGCCAGCAGATCAACGGCGTGATCGACGGCACCGTCAGCCGCGGCGAGCTGTACCGCTTCCTGGCGCTGGGCCAGCAGCTGGAGCGGGCGGACATGACCACCCGCATCGTCGACGTCCGCGCCGCGCGCCTGCTGCCGGGCGATTCCGAGTTGCTGCGGCCGTACATCGGCGTGGTGTGGATGAGCGTGCTGAAGTCCCTGAGCGGCTACGAGATGTACCGCCACCAGGTGCAGAGCCGCATCCGCGGCCCGGAAGTGGTGCGCTTCCTGCTCAAGGACCCGTGTTTCCCGCGCGCGGTGGAGCGCTGCTTGGCCCGGCTGGCGGAGATGTTGGAAGACTTGCCCAACGGCGAGCGCGCGCTCGAGTGCGTGGGGCTGGCCCGGCAGCGCGTGCGCAGCGCCCGGCTGGAACCGCTGGATCTGGCCGGGATGCACCGGCTGATCGACGACGTGCAGTGCGATCTCTGCAACGTGCACGCCGCCATCGCCGATGCCTGTTTTCGCTACGGCGGGCCGCTGCCGCAGCAGCAGATCCTGGCGCAGAGCGCGTGACGGCGCGCGGCGCCACCGCCATGGAAGGCTGAGCGATGCGAACCTTCCGCTGCCGCTGCGGCAACCGGATCTACTTCGGCAACAGTAAGTGCCTGCGCTGCGGCGCGGTGCTGGGCTTCCTGCCCGACCGCCTGCAACTGGCCGCGCTGGAGCCGCTCGAGGACGACTGGCTGGTCGCTGGGCGTAGGTACCGCCAGTGCCTGCACTACAGCCGCGACCGGGTCTGCAACTGGATGGTGCCGGCCGCGGACGAGGAACCGTTCTGCGCCGCTTGTCGGTTGAACGAGGTCATCCCCGATCTGGGCAATCCGCAGTTCCGGCTGTACTGGACCAAGCTGGAGGCGGCCAAGCGCTACCTGCTGTACGGGCTGGGCCGGCTGGGGCTGTCGCTGCGCGATCTCGGCCGCGAGGCCGACGGCCTGCGCTTCGCCTTTCTCGCCGACTACGGCGCGGACCAGCGCGTCGTCACCGGTCACCGCAACGGCCTGATCACCATCAACGTCCGCGAGGCCGACGACGCCTACCGCGAGACCATGCGGCTGCGCCTGCGCGAGCCGTACCGCACGCTGCTCGGCCACTTCCGCCACGAAAGCGGCCACTACTTCTGGCAACGCCTGATCGACGGCCAGCCGCGGCTCGAGGCCTTCCGCCGCTGCTTCGGTGACGAGCGCCAGGACTATCAGGCGGCCCTGAGCCGCCACTACGCCGCGCCCGCCGCCGCCGGCAGCGACTACATCAGCGGCTACGCCGCGGCGCATCCGTGGGAGGACTGGGCCGAGACCTGGGCCCACTACCTGCTCATCCGCGACACGGCGGAGACCGCAGGCGACTACGGCCTGATCGAGCCCTTCGACGTGAGCGACATCGACGCCCTGCTCGGTGCCTGGGTGAACCTGAGCCTGGGCATCAACGGCCTGGGCGAGAGCCTGGGGATCGTCACCCCGTACCCGTTCGTGATCAGCGCGCGGGTGGAGGAGAAGCTGCGTTTCGTGGACGAGGTGATTCGCGAGGCGAGGGCGCGGCCGAGGGAAGGGAAGCGGTAGCGTGTGCCGTAGTCCTGCGCCGGGGGGCGGCAGGCGGTGCCGCCCGAGCGGCGCGGCGCGCGACCGGTCGCACCTGATCGCTTTTGTCTACTCGAGGGGAAAGGCATTCGCGGCGCAGCCGCTCCCACAAGGGGAAAGCCTTCGTCCGTTGTGGGAGATTCTATGTTCTGGAGCCAGCCTGCCGGGGTCTTGGGGCGGGTAGCCGACCTGTGACGTCTTCCTTAGCCTTTCCTGTGCCTTTCCTGTGGGAGCGGCTCCGCCGCGAATGCCTCTATTTCTTTCATCCCTGGTCGAAGCACCGCGCCATCGACGTTCGATGCATGGCTTTCCGCCCCTCTCACCATCCCGGAAGAGGGGGCTCGCGCATGCACCCATAGCCACTGGACGCGGTACTACCGCCTACCCCTCGACGTCGGGCAGCTCCGGCAGGTTGTCGAACGCGTGCCGGAGGCCCTCGCTCCAGGCACGACGGATCGCCTCCAGGTAGGGCGAGTTCTGTTCCAGCCGCATGGTCCGGTCCAGCTTGAGGCTGTCGCGCCGGTACAGCACCAGGTCGATGGGGGGGCCGACCGAGAGGTTGCTGCGCATGGTCGAGTCCAGCGACACCAGCGCGCAGCGCGCGGCCACCTCCAGGCTGACCGAGCGCTCGATGATGCGGTCGAGAATGGGTTTGCCGTACTTGGTCTCGCCGATCTGGAAGAACGGCTGATCGGGCGAAACGCTGATGTAGTTGCCCTGCGGATAGATCAGGTACAGCTCCGGCTCATGACCCTTGATCTGCCCGCCCAGGATGAAGGTCGCCTCGAACGACACGCCTTGCTGCGCCGGCCCCTCGCCGCGGTGGGCGTTCTGGGTGTCGATGCTGAGCTTGCCGATGTACTCGGCGACCTGGTGCATGTGGCTCAGCGATTGCAGATTGCGTGGCGCGCCTTCGGCGACGTCCATATGCATCTGCTTCACCACGGCTTGCGTGGTGGCCAGGTTGCCGGCGGACAGCAGCACGAATACCCGTTCGCCTTCCCAGACGAAGGTATGGGTCTTACGGTAGGTGCTGATGTAGTCCACACCGGCATGGGTACGGGAGTCCGAAGCGAACACGAGTCCGGAGTCCAGCGCGATCGCGAGGCAGTAGGTCATGGACGGGAAGCTCTCACAGAGGAGGGTAAGACTCTTATGCCGTATGGTGCCATCCGCGGCGTACGCGGTATAGGGCACGGCGTTCCACAGCCCGCCCACCGGCCCCTGGCGCGCATGGGATTTGCACGGAGGGGCGGTTGGGCTATAAGGCTATCTACGCGTTCGGTTTGCAAGGGCCGTGCCTGGTCGCGACGGACGCATCCGGATTGAGGTATCCATGCACGCTCCCTGTGTCCGCGCCGGCGGAAGCACCAGGTCATGAGTGACTCCGCGCAACCGCCCACATCGTTGCGCGTCGCTCGCCGACGGCGGCTGAGGCTGCGGTCGCGCACGCGCGATAAGCGGCCGTCCATCGCATACGTTGGGCGGGTTCTGCTGGTGGTGTTCTTCCTCATCATGGCCGCGGCCCTCGGTTATTACCTTTATAGCCTGAGCCTGGCGGCCAGCAGCCGTGATTGGCCGGCGGTGCCGGGCACGGTCGAGCACAGCGGCATCGAGCGCGGCTCGCACGGGCGGATCAGCACGCCGGCCTTTCGGCGTCTGTTCCGGCTGGAGGTGGAGGTGGTGTACCAGGTGAACAAGCGCACCTACCGCTGCTCGCGGCTGTCGTTCTCGGGCAGCACGCTGTTCCGCTCGCAACCCGAAGTGGAGCAATTGCGGGCGACGCTCTCGCCCGGCCGCGTGGTGCCGGTGTACTACGATCCCACGGCCCCCTCCCGCTGCGTGCTGCTGCCCGGTTGAGCCTCCCCACCCCGAAAACAAGTGCTTGTCGGCTCGGGCCTTTCCTAGATCGACCGCGGTGAAGTACAGAGGTGGGCGCGTTCGCGGCCGCGGGCGGATCGCCTATTCTTCACAGCAGGAACAACAACCGATTCGTCCGGTCCGGCGCTAAGGCGAGCCGCACGATACGGGGTCATCCACGCTCGCTTCCAACGACAACGCGATCCGCGCCATTGGGGCGCGGCTGACGGCTGCGTCCGAAGCGGACCCAGGGAGGGGTCATGGCATCACTTGTGGGCTTGCTCTACGGCAACGTTCGTCGCGCGCCGGACGCCGAGGTGCTGGTGGCCGGCGAACGGCGGCTGAGTTACGGCCAGTTGTGGGACATGGTTTGCGCGGTGACCGGCTGCCTACGCGAGCACGACCTCGCGCCGGGGACGCGGGTCGGCATCCTGCTCGACAACTCGCCGGAGTACATCGCCGCCTACTACGGCACGCTCGCCGCCGGCGGGGTGGCGGTGGGGCTCAACAGCCACGCCAAGGCGCGCGACGTGCTCAACTGGTTGCGCCACTGCGAGGCCGCCTGGCTGATCGTGAGCACGCGCCACGCGGCGCTGGAGGATATACGCCAGCAACTGGGGCACCGGCTTCGGCTGATCGTGGTCGGGGAGCGGCAGGCCGCGACGGAGCGCGAGCTGGGTTGGAGCGAGGTGATGACGCGGCGTGGCGAGCCGCTGCTGGCACCGGATCCGGACGCGGTGGCCGCCATCGTCTACACCTCGGGCACCACCGGCGACCCGAAGGGCGTCACCTTGAGCCACCGCAACCTGGCGAGCAACGTCCGCGCCATCATCGACTACCTGCGGCTGCGGTCCGACGACCGCGTGCTGCACCTGCTGCCCTTCTACTACTCCTACGGCAATTCGGTACTGCACACCCACCTGGCGGCCGGCGCCTGCCTGGTGCTGGAGGACGGCCTGGTGTACCCGCACCGGGTGCTGAGCCGCATGGTGGCGGAGCGGGTCACTGGTTTCTCCGGCGTGCCCTCGACCTTCGCGCTGTTGCTGAGCCGCACCCGGCTGGCCGACTACGACCTGAGCCGGCTGCGCTACGTCACCCAGGCCGGCGGCGCGATGGCGCCGGCGCTGGTGGCGCGCGTGCGCGAGGCGCTGCCGCACGTGGAGTTGTTCGTGATGTACGGCCAGACCGAGGCGACCGCGCGGATCAGCTACCTGCCGCCGTCCATGCTCGACAGCAAGCCGGGTTCGGTCGGCATTCCGCTGCCGGGCACCGAGATCGCCATCCGCTCGGCCGACGGCGAGCCCGTCGCCGTCGGCGACAGCGGCGAGATCTGGGTGCGCGGGCCGCACGTGATGCAGGGCTACTGGGGCAACCCGGCCGCCACCGCTCAGGTGCTGGTGGATGGATGGTTGCGCACCGGCGATCTCGGCCACATCGACGCCGACGGTTTCCTCTACATCGACGGCCGCGCCAGCGACATGATCAAGACCGGCGCCCACCGGGTCAGCCCCATGGAGATCGAGGAAGTGGTGGCGGAACTGGTGGGCGTGGCCGAGGTGGCGGCGGTGGGTGTGCCCGACGAAGTGATGGGGCAGCTGATCAAGGTGGTGGTGGTGCCGATGCCGGGCTACGCGCTGGAAGCGCGCGACGTGCTCGCCCACTGCCGGCAGTATCTGCCGCTGTACAAGATTCCCAAGTACGTGGAATTCGCCGACGAGCTGCCGCGCACGGCCTCAGGGAAGGTGCAGCGATTTCGCCTCGAGACCGCCCCCGAACTCGCCCAGGCCACCGGCACCGGCGTCTGAGCCGGATTGAGCGGAAGCGCGTTGGCGGTGGTTTCCCGATAGGGGGCTTAATCGAAAGGCATTCGCGGCGCAGCCGCTCCCACAGGGGAAGAAGTCCATTCTCCTGTGGGAGATTCTATGTTCCGGCACCAGGCTGAATGTGCGGTTTGGGCAGCTAGTCGGTCTGTGGTGACTTCTGTAGCTTTTCCTGTGCCTTTCCCTGTGGGAGCGGCTGCGCCGCGAATGCCTTTATTCCGCCCGAACCTCGATTGCCCTACTACCGCGTCCAGCGATATTTGGTGCTTTTCTCAGCCCCCTTTCCCTTTGTGGGAGAGGGGGCTAGATAACCGCGAAGCACCAACTGACGACAGCCGCGCCACTACGCCGCCACCAACGCCTCTCCCACCACTTCGGCCAGCGTCGCCAGCCCGCGGTCGATCTGCTCGGGTGAGGCGTGGCTGAAGTTCAGCCTTAGCGTGCCGGCCGCTTCAGGTGCTTCCGGGTAGAACGGCTCGCCCGGCATGAACACCACCTGCCGCGCGATCGCCGCCGGTAGCAGGGTGCGGGTGTCGATGCGCTGCCTAAGCCGCACCCAGAAGAACAGCCCGCCGGCCGGTGGCGTCCAGTCGGCCAGCTCGGCGAAATGGCGTTGCAGCCCCGCCTGCATCAGGTCGCGCTGGCCGCGGTAGTGGTCGCGCAGTTGCGCCAGCTGGCGTGGATAGGCGTCGCCGCTCAGGTATTGCGCCAGCCACCACTGGCCGATGCGGTTGCTGTGCAGGTCGGCCGCCTGCTTCAGGCGCACGAAGTAGGGGAACAGCTCGCGCGAGCAGGCCAGGTAGCCGATGCGCAGTCCGGGCAGCGCGGTCTTGGAGAAGGTACCGAGGTAGATCCATGGTGCCCGCTCGAGCCGGCCGCAGATGGGCCTGCGGTTGACCGGGTCGTACACCAGCTCGCGATACGGCTCGTCCTCCACCAAAGGCACGTTGTAGCGGTCCAGCAGCGCGGCCACCTCGGCGCGCTTGGCGCTGTCGTAGCAGACACCGGCCGGGTTCTGGAAGTTGGGGATGAGGTAAGCGAATGCCGGGTGCTGCGCCACCGCGGCGCCGAACGCGGTCAGGTCCACGCCCCTAGCGTCCAGCGGCACCGGCAGGAAATCCGCGCCGAACAGGCGGAACGCCTGCAGCGCCGCCAGATAGCTGGGCGACTCCAGCAGCACGCGGCGGCCTTCCTCGACGAACAGCTTGGCCACCAGGTCGATGCCTTGTTGCGAGCCGGAGGTGATCATCACCTGATCCGGCTCGCACGGGCGCCCGGCGGCGCTGACCAGCCGCGCCACCTCGGCGCGCAGCTCGGGCTCG
>Ga0182741_1002093_pt1 | contig 24025 bp, 25 predicted proteins | sample eDN5th37CBELigOP_FD_128874 | JGI IMG/M metagenome (GOLD analysis project Ga0182741, IMG submission 128874) | Enriched Organic Plus compost microbial communities from Emeryville, California, USA - eDNA 5th pass 37_C BE-Lig OP (version 2) (version 2) ... | reverse complement strand
CGAGCTGGCGGGGAAGGTGCTCGCCGACGCGGGCGCGAAGCTCGCGCTGCCCAGCGATGTCGTGGTGGCGCCGTCCATGGATGCGGGCGACCGCGCGCATGCCGTGCAGCGCACCGCGGTCCCGGCGAACGAGGCCGTCTTCGACATCGGACCGGAGACGGCGCGCGCCTTCGCTCGGATCATGGAGTCGGCCCGAACCGTGATCTGGAACGGGCCGATGGGCGTCTTCGAGCACCCGCCCTTCGACGCCGGGACGCGCGCCGTGGGAGAGGCGATGGCGCGCGCCACCGACGCCGGCGCCACCACGATAGTCGGCGGCGGCGACTCGGCCGCGGCCATGGAAGAGATGGGACTGGCCCAGCGCGTCAGCCACGTCTCCACCGGCGGCGGCGCATCACTCGAATTCCTGGAGGGTAAGACACTGCCTGGCGTAGCCGCGCTGGACCAGCGGAGCGGGCGATGATGCGACGCCCCATCTTCGCGGCCAACTGGAAGATGAATCTCGGCCCGCAGGAGACGCGCTCCTACCTCGACAGGTTCCTCGCCGAATACCCCGCCCACGACGACCGCACGGTGGTGTTCTTTCCGAGCGCGGTGTCGCTGGCGGTGGCCGGCTTCGCGCTTCGCGAGCGCCCGGAGATCCTCACCGGCGTGCAGAACGTGTACTGGGAAGAGCGCGGAGCCTTCACGGGCGAAACGTCGCCCACCATGGCGCGCGACGCCGGTGCGCGCCTGGCGCTGGTGGGGCACTCCGAGCGGCGCCAGCTCTTCGGTGAGACCGACGAGGTGACCGCGCGCAAATGCGCCGCGGTGTGCAAGGCGGGCCTCACCCCCCTGCTCTGCGTGGGCGAGCGCCTCGACGAACGCGAGCGCAACGCCACGCAGACCATCGTGCTCCGGCAGCTCCGCACCGGCGTCAGCCGGATGGAGGCGGATCGCGTGGCCGGGATGCTGATCGCTTACGAGCCAGTCTGGGCCATCGGCACCGGCCGGACCGCGCGGCCGGAAGACGCGACCGCGGTTCACGCGGCGTTGAGGCGCGCGTTGCGCGAGATCGTCGGAGACCGCGCGGCGCAGATCCCAATCCTGTACGGCGGGAGCGTGAACGCGGGCAACGCCGCGGCGCTCCTCGCGGCGCCGGAGGTGGATGGATTGCTGGTGGGCGGCGCGAGTCTCGACCCCGCGGTCTGGGCAGGCATCGCGCGCACTTGACCACGTGCTCTAACCTGCCTACGTTACGCGGGTTACGTCACGTCACCCCGGCTCTCACCCGATGTATACGTTCATCCTCGTACTGCTGGTCATAGACAGCCTCGTGCTGGTCGCCGCCGTTCTCATGCAGGCCGGCAAGGGCGGTGGTCTCTCGGCCGCCTTCGGCGGCGCGGCATCGTCCGCCGATTCCTTCGTGGGGACGCGCCAGGCGGCCAACCTGCTCACGCGCACCACCTGGTGGGGCGGGGGGATATTCATGGCCCTCGCCTTCATCCTGCAGCTCATGGGCACGGCGTCCAGCGTACCGAGGTCGGTGCTGGACGAGCCGTTCCAGCAAGCAGCGCCAGCGGCGCCGGCTCCTTCGACCAGCAATCCGGCCGTCCCGCTCCAGCCAGCTCCTTCCACCCCGCAGGGGGGTGGGACACCAGTCAATCCACCAGAGCAATAACGCAGTGAGCAACGACAGCGTGAAGCCAGGGTTCCTCCTCCTCGAGGATGGAACCCTTTTTCACGGGGATGTCAGCGCGGAGTTCCCCGATACGGTCGCCGAAGTGGTCTTCACCACCAACATGACCGGCTACCAGGAGGTCTTCACCGACCCCTCGTATCGCGGCCAGATCGTCGTGATGACCGCGCCCATGATCGGCAACTACGGCATCAATCAGGAAGACCCCGAGTCGGCCGCGCCGCAGGTAGCCGGCGTCGTGGTGCGGGAGATGGCCGACAATCCGTCGAACTGGCGCGCGAGCGGCGATCTGCGAAGCTGGCTCGCGAGCGCCGGGATCCCCGTGCTCGAGGAGGTGGATACCCGCCGCCTCACCCGCCACCTGCGCTCGGCCGGCGCCATGCGCGGGCTCCTGGCCGTGGGCACCGAACCGAGCGCGGAAAACCGCGCCCGGCTCGACGCCTGCCCGTCGATGGAGGGGCTCGACCTCGCCTCGCACGTCACCGTGCGCGAGCCGTACACGTGGGGCGACCCTAACGCGCCGTCGCACATCGTCGCCTACGACTACGGGATCAAGCGCAACATCCTCCGGCTCTTCGAGGAGCACGGCTGCCGCGTCACCGTGGTGCCGGCCGACACCCCGGCGGCCGAAGTGCTGGCCATGAAGCCCGACGGCGTATTCCTCTCGAACGGGCCGGGCGATCCGGCTGCGGTCGGCTACGCGCCGCCGATCATCCGCGAGATCGCGGACAGCGGCACGCCGATGCTCGGGATATGCCTGGGCCACCAGTTGATCGGCATCACCTACGGCGGCCGCACGGAGAAGATGCCCTTCGGTCACCACGGCGGAAATCACCCGGTGCGCGCGATCGACACCGGCGCCGTTCTCATCACTTCGCAGAATCACGGCTTCGCCGTGGTCGGCGAGCCGGACGGCGGCGAGGGACGGGGGACGCGCGTCGCCGGCGCTCCGGAGCTCGAGGTGACGCACGTCAACCTCAACGATGGGACGGTGGAGGGGCTGCGCCACCGGGAGCTGCCGGTCTTCGCGGTGCAATACCATCCGGAGGCCGCGCCCGGGCCGCACGACGCCCGCCCGCTCTTCAGCGACTTCATGGCCGCCGTGCGCTCGAACACCCGTTCTAGATGAGCCAAACGGTTGACACACAACGAGTAAGGGCGTAAGTTCGACACACGATCCGCCATTTGGCGACCGTCTGACACGAGGTATCTGAATGACCAAAGCCGACCTTGTCGAGCGTGTAACAGCGCAGATATCCCGCACCGCCGGCCCGATGATCTCGAAGAAGGACTGCGCCCGCGTGGTGGACGCCTTCCTTGACGCGGTCAAGGAAGCGCTGAAGGAGCAGAAGAACATCGAGGTGCGCGGCTTCGGTACGTTCAAGATCCGGCAGCGCAAGACGCGCATGGCGCGCAACCCACGCACGGGCTCGCCGGTCGAGGTATCGGCCCGTCCCGTACCGGTCTTCAAGCCATCCAAGGAGCTCCGCTCGCTCGTGGCAGAGATGGATGGCGCGGGCGCCGGCGAGGGCAGCCCGGCCGCCTGAGCGGTTGGCGGCAGCTTTTCGATCCGGAGCCGGCTCCGCCGTGGCAGTGCTATGGCGGAGCCGGCTCCTGTGGCAGCGACCCGGATGCGACGATCTCTGCTCGCTCCTCCGCCCCCCCCTTGCTCCTCTCCCGCGGTCCGGCCACTCTTCGACATGACGGTGACCGCTCTCCTCTTCGCCTCGTACGCCGATGCTCTCGGTATGGAGAGCGTTCGGCTCTCGCTCCCGACGGGGGCCACGGTGAGCGACGCGCTGGAGCGGCTCCGCGCGCTCCCCGGCGGTGACCGGCTCCCGCCGGCACCACTGGTGGCGATCAACCTCTCGTACGTTCGCACCGACTCGACTCTCACCGCGGGTGACGAGCTCGCGGTGATACCGCCGGTCGCGGGGGGCTGAAGGTGCGCAGCGCGATCGTCTCGCGCCCGCTCGACCCCGCCGCCCTCCTCGCTGAGGTGAGCAACATCTCCAACGGCGCGGCGATCCTCTTCGTCGGTACCGTCCGCAACGTCAACGCTGGTCGCGCCGTCACGGGCATCGACTACGCCGCCTACCTCCCCATGGCCGAGCGCGAGCTCGCGGCGATAGTCGCCGAAGCCGCCCAGCGCTTCCACACCGACGACATTGTAGTCGAGCATCGACTCGGCTACCTCGCTCTGCTCGAAGCCAGCGTCGCGATCGCCGTGGCCCACCCCCACCGCGCCGCCGCGTACGATGCTTCGCGCTACATCATCGAGGCCCTCAAGCGCCGCGTCCCCATCTGGAAGCGCGAGGAGTACGTGGATGGGACGCGCGAGTGGGTGGAAGGAGGCGAAGGAGAGCGCAGTGAGAGGGGAGCGGAGAGCGGAAAGTCGTAGCTTCCTTCCTCCCCAGTTGCATCCCCACTCTCCTCCACACACTTTTGTATGGCTGTCGAGTTCAGGCAAACACACACATAAAAGCGGACGTAATGGTCAATAAGATCACGGTGGTCGGGGCGGGGAACGTAGGATCCACTACGGCTCAGCGTCTCGCGGAAAAGGAGCTGGCGCGCACTGTCGTCATGGTAGACGTGGTGGAAGGCGTGCCGCAGGGGAAAGCACTCGACCAGTGGGAGTCGGCGCCGATCGAAGGCTTCGACTCCCACGTCGTTGGTAGCAACGGCTACGACGATTCGGCGAACTCGGACATCGTCGTCGTCACCGCCGGGATCGCGCGGAAGCCAGGGATGTCGCGCGACGATCTCCTCAACACCAATGCCGGCATCGTCAGGCAGGTGGCCGAGCAGATCAAGCGCACCTCGCCCAACGCGATCATCATCATGGTCTCGAACCCGCTCGACGTGATGGCCTACGTCGCGCTCAAGGTGAGCGGCTTCCCGCGCGAGCGCGTGCTCGGTATGGCGGGCGTGCTCGACACCGCGCGCTACCGCTCCTTCCTCGCCGAGGAGCTCGACGTCTCGGTGCGCGACATCCAGGCGATGGTGCTCGGCGGCCACGGCGATACCATGGTGCCGCTCATCTCGTACACCAGCGTGAGCGGGATCCCGATCACGCAGCTCATCGATCGGGAAAAGCTCGATGCGATCGTCCAGCGCACCCGCACGGGCGGCGCGGAGATCGTGAAGTACCTGAAGACCGGCTCCGCCTACTACGCGCCCTCCGCTGCGGCGGTCCAGATGTGCGAGGCGATCGCGAACGACCAGAAGCGCATCCTCCCCTGCGCGGCGTGGCTGCAAGGCGAGTACGGGATGAAGGATCTCTTCCTGGGCGTTCCGTGCAAGCTCGGACGCGGTGGTCTCGAGAAGATCCTGGAGGTGGAGCTGACCGACGCCGAGCGCGATGCGCTGGCGAAGAGCGCCGATGCCGTGCGCGGCCCGATGGCGTCGGTGACGATCTAGCATACCAGTGCGCGGAGTGCACGCCTCAGGGGCGTGCACTCCGCGCTGCAGCGCTGGGAGGGAGCAACTCATGGCCAATCCGGTAGCGGTGTCCGCGCGACGCGGCGGGGCAGCGAGCCGACTTCAGCTCTTCTGGGACTCCACGATCGGGAAGAAGATCGTGATGGGCGTGACCGGGCTGATAATGGTCGCGTTCGTGATCGTGCACATGATCGGGAACCTGCAGGTGTTCGTGGGCGCGGCGAAGATCAACGCCTACTCGCACTTTCTGCATCACACCATCGCCGAGCTCCTCTGGGTGGCGAGGATAGTTCTGCTCGTGTCGGTGGTGCTTCACATCGTGGCGGCCGTCCAGCTCACGCGGCGCGACCGGGCCGCGCGGCAGGTCGCCTACGCACGCAAGGTTCCGCAGACCGCCACGATCTCCTCGCGCTCGATGCGCTGGGGCGGCCTGGCGCTCGCGCTCTTCATCGTCTTTCACATCCTCCACCTCACCACGGGAACGATCCGGCCCGCGCCGTTCGTCGAGGGCAACATCTACTCGACGCTCGTGGGCGGCTTCCAGGTGTGGTGGGTGATGCTGATCTACGTGCTGGCGATGATCGCCCTCGGCCTGCACGTCTTCCACGGCGCGTGGGCGGCGGTGCGGACGCTGGGCATGAACCACCCGTCGCCCCACCCGCTGAAGCGCCCGCTCGCGCTCGCCGTGGCGATAATCGTGTGGGCAGGCTTCACGATCGTACCGGTCGCGATCTTTTTCGGATGGGTGAGATGAGCATTGAGCTGAACTCTCGCGAGCCAGGCGGCCCGATCGAGACGCAGTGGGAGAGACACCGCTTCGACATGAAGCTGGTGAATCCGGCGAACAAGAGGAAGTACACGATCCTGGTGGTGGGGTCCGGGCTCGCGGGCGGCTCCGCGGCCGCGTCGCTCGCGGAGCTGGGTTACAATGTGAAGTGCTTCTGCTTCCAGGACTCCCCACGCCGCGCGCACAGCATCGCCGCGCAGGGCGGGATCAACGCCGCCAAGAACTACCAGAACGACGGCGACTCGATCTACCGCCTCTTCTACGATACGGTGAAGGGCGGCGACTTCCGCTCGCGCGAGTCGAACGTGTATCGCCTGGCGGAGATCAGCCTGAACATCATCGACCAGTGCGTGGCGCAGGGCGTCCCCTTCGCGAGAGAGTACGGTGGGCTTCTCGCGAACCGCTCCTTCGGCGGTGCGCAGGTCTCGCGCACCTTCTACGCGCGCGGCCAGACTGGCCAACAGCTCCTCCTCGGCGCCTACCAGGCACTGGAGCGGCAGGTGGGGCTCGGCCGGTTGAAGATGTTCCCGCGCACCGAGATGCTCGACCTCGTCGTGATAGACGGCAAAGCGCGCGGCATCGTGGTGCGCGACCTCGTGACCGGCGCGGTCACCTCGCACGCCGGCGACGCGGTGGTGCTCGCCACCGGCGGCTACGGCAACGTCTTCTACCTCTCCACCAACGCCAAGGGCTCCAACTGCACCGCGGCGTGGCGCTCGTACAAGCGGGGCGCCGCGTTCGCCAATCCCTGCTACACGCAGATCCATCCCACCTGCATCCCGCAGAGCGGCGAGCATCAGTCCAAGCTCACCCTCATGAGCGAGTCGCTCCGCAACGACGGGCGCGTATGGGTGCCGAAGCAGAAGGACGACAAGCGGCCGCCCAACCAGATCCCGCACTCCGAGCGCGACTACTATCTGGAGCGGCGCTACCCCAGCTTCGGCAACCTCGTGCCGCGCGACGTCGCCTCGCGCGCCGCGAAGAAGGTGTGCGACGAGGGATACGGCGTGGGACCGGGCGGGCTCGGCGTCTACCTGGACTTTGCCGATGCCATCAAGCGCCTCGGCGAGCAGACCATCCGCGAGCGGTACGGGAACCTCTTCGAGATGTACGAGCGCATCACCGACGAAGACCCGTACAAGGTGCCGATGCGCATCTACCCGGCCGTGCACTACACGATGGGTGGCCTCTGGGTGGACTACAACCTCATGAGCACCGTACCCGGACTGCACGTGATCGGGGAAGCCAACTTCTCGGACCACGGCGCGAACCGCCTCGGCGCGAGCGCTCTCATGCAGGGGCTGGCCGACGGCTACTTCATCATCCCATACACCATCGGCGACTACCTGGCCACCAGCAAGCTCGAGAAGGTGGACGAGAGCCATGCGGCCTTCGAGGAGGCCGAGCGCTGTGTCGAGGAGCGCACGAAGCGGCTTCTCTCCATCAACGGCAAGCGCACAGTGGACTCCTTCCACCGTGAGCTCGGGAAGGTGATGTGGGACTACTGCGGAATGTCGCGCGACGAGGCCGGCCTCGAGCACGCACTCCAGAGGATTCCGGAGATCCGCGAGGAGTTCTGGAGCAACGTGAACGTGCCGGGGAGCGATGCCGAGCTGAATCAGGCACTGGAGAAGGCGGGGCGCGTCTCCGACTTCCTCGAGCTCGGGGAGCTCATCTGCCTCGACGCGCTCGACCGCCGGGAATCGTGCGGCGCGCACTTCCGTGAGGAGTTCCAGACGCCGGAAGGCGAGGCGCTCCGCGACGACGAGCACTACGCGTACGTGGCCGCCTGGGAGTACAAGGGCGACGGGAACGCTCCCGCGCTGCACCGGGAGCCGCTCTCGTACGAGTATATCCATCTGGCACAGCGCAGCTACAAGTAGCCATTGTCGCGCGCCGGCCGGACAGACCGGCGCGCGTTGACAGTCAGGAGACAACGACCGTGAATCTTACGCTGCACGTGTGGCGCCAGGCGGGAGCGACCGCGCAGGGAATTTTCGAGGAGTACCAGGCCCGCGATATCAGCCCCGACATGTCGTTCCTCGAGATGCTCGACGTGGTGAACGAGGAGCTCACCGAGAGCGGCCGCTCGCCGATCGCGTTCGACAGCGACTGTCGCGAGGGGATCTGCGGGATGTGCAGCCTGATGATCAACGGCGTGGCGCACGGGCCGGAGCGGGGCACCGCGACCTGCCAGCTCTTCATGCGCCACTTCAAGGACGGCGACGTCATCTACATCGAGCCCTGGCGCTCGTCGGCGTTCCCGGTGGTACGCGACCTCGTAGTCGACCGGAGCGCCTTCGACCGGATCATCGCCGCGGGCGGCTACATAACGGCGCCCACCGGCGGCGCTCGCGATGCCAACAGCATCCTCGTCCCGAAGACGGACGTCGACGACGCCATGGATGCCGCCGCCTGCATCGGCTGCGGCGCCTGCGTGGCGGCGTGCCCCAACGGCTCCGCGTCGCTCTTCACCGGCGCCAAGGTCTCGCACCTCGGCCTCCTCCCGCAGGGGCAGCCGGAGCGGAACCGCCGCGTACTCGAGATGGTGGCGCAGATGGACGCCGAGGGCTTCGGCAACTGCACCTGGCACGGCGAGTGTCAGGCGGCCTGCCCCAAGGAGATCAGCATCGACGTCATCGCCCGGATGAACAACGACTACCTGAAAGCCGTCCTGGCGGCGAAGGAGAAGCCGGGCGTCTGAGCCCGCCGCCGCACCGGTGGCCTGATTGATGCGCCCTCCAACGGCATCACCCGCAGGCCAGGAGATCAGATGCCGGAGCGCAGTGATGGTCCCAGCAGCTTTCAGAACCCGGAAGCGGCACACGGTGGCGCGGACGCCGTCAACGACACGCCCACCGTGGCGGGGCACGGCGCCGGGATAGAGGAGCCGACCAGCGGAAGCGCCAGGGCCAGGGTGAAACCGGGCAGCGGGGTGCCGCTGCTCGGCTGGGTTCTCCTGGTACTCATCGTGCTGGTCGTGCTGGTGTTCATCGCCGGTATCTTCTGAGGCGCCGGGCTGGCTCGCCCGAGCGGTCGTCCAGGCAGGTCGTCCAGGCAGGTCGTCCAGCTCCGGCGCGCCGCCCGGCGCGCTCGGGAGCCCACTCGGGAGCCCATCCGATCGGAGCGATTCCATTGAAAGCTGCTCTCCTCACGGCTCTCCCGCTCGCCCTCCTGGGGTGCGCGGGCGGCGGCACCAGCGCGCGCGAGAATACGGAGCCGGCGGACGTGCTCACGGGGCGGGCGGCGCTCGTCTCCACCACCGCTCCCGAGCCGGGAACCCTCCGCAGGATGACCGTGGATGATCTCCCGGCGCCGTACGCTACGAAGTCGGTATCGACGGTTTCGCGCATCGTCCCGCGCCCCGAAGGGCTGCTCCCGAAAGCGCCGCCTGGCTTCGCCGTGCAGCTCTACGCAACCGGGCTCGAACAGCCGCGCATCATCCAGGTGGCGCCGAATGGCGACGTCTTCGTGATGGAGACGCGCGCCGGCCGGGTTCGCGTGCTGCGCGGAGCCGACTCCGCGGGGAAGGCGGCGCAGAGCTCCGTGTTCGCCACCGGCTTCGTCGAAGCGTACGGGATGGCGTTCTACCCGAGGGGCAATGATCCTCGCTGGCTCTACGTCGCGAACACCAACTCGGTGGTCCGCCTCCCGTACAGGAACGGCGACCTCGTCGCATCCGGAACTCCGGACACCGTGATAGCCTCGCTCCCCTCCGACGTCCCGCGCGACATCGAAGCGTTCGCGCAGTACGTCCGCTCGGTGCGGGCCGGCCAGCTTCCGCCGGATCACGGCCACTGGACACGCGACATCGCCTTCTCGCTCGACGGAAGCAGGTTGTTCGTGGCGGTCGGCTCCGCCTCCAACGTCGCCGACCCCGACGAGCATCCGTCGGAGCATCTGCGCGCCGACATCCTCGAGTACACCCCCGACGGAAAGTTCGTGAAGGTGTTCGCGTCGGGGCTTCGCAACCCTTCGGGGATCGCGGTGGATCCCGGCACCGGCGAGCTCTGGACCTCCGTGAACGAGCGCGACGGACTCGGCGACGACCTCGTCCCCGATTACATCACCCACGTTCGGGAGGGCGGCTTCTACGGTTGGCCCTACTACTACCTCGGCGGCCATCCCGATCCGCGACACGAAGGAAAGCACCCGGAGCTGCGAGACGAGGTCATCGTTCCCGACGTCCTCCTGCAGTCTCACACGGCGTCGCTGCAGATCGCCTTCTACCAGGGCACGCAATTCCCGGAGCGGTACCGCGGGGATATCTTCGCATCACAGCACGGATCGTGGAACCGATCGGTGCGCTCCGGTTACGAGGTCGTGCGCGTGCCGATCGAAGGTGGCAGAGCAAGCGGCGTGTACGAGGACTTTCTCACGGGCTTCCTCACCCCGGATGGCGACGTGTGGGGCCGGCCGGTTGGAGTGGGCGTCGCGAAGGATGGCGCGCTCCTCGTTTCCGACGACGGATCGGGTTCGGTCTGGCGAGTGGTTTACAGAGGTAGCTGAGCTTCTTCCTGGACGCGGGCGCAACGCGGGCGCGAGCCCATCGCCGCTGAGTGCTATGCATACACGTTTCGTATTTCCGTACCTGGTCGCGGCACTGCTCGCTGCCGGAAGCGCGCCGCTGGGGGCGCAGCAGCCGGACACCACGGCGCGGCGCGACACCACCTCCAGGAGCGACACCGCGCGCGCACCGCAGCACCTGCAGCCCGTCGTGGTCGAGGCCACGCGCACTCGCCAGAGCATCTCGCGTGTCCCGCAGGCGGTGACCGAGGTGGGGATGAACGAGATCCAGCGCGGCCGCCGCGAGGTGGGGCTCGACGAAGCACTCGAGGGTATTCCCGGAGTGATCGCGGAGAACACCGACAACTTCGCCTTTCAGGGTGGCCTCAGCCTGGCCATCCGCGGCAACCTCCCCGGCGTGCAACTGCTGCAGGACGGAGTTCCGCTCACGATGGCCGATGGCACCACGCAGTCGGACAACATCGACATCGGTTCCGCTGGAAGCATCGAGGTGATCCGCGGTCCCAGCTCGGTCCTGTACGGCAATTCGGGTGGCGGTGTGGTGAGCATCACGACGCAATTCCCCGCGGGAGTGCCGCTAATGATGCATCCCGCGATCCAGTTCGGCTCCAACGGCTACAACCGCCAGCAACTCAAGCTCGAGGGCTCGCTCGGCAACTTCGGGTATGTGGTCAACGGAAGCCGCATGGAGACCGACGGCTTCCGGAAGTACGGACGCGCCAACATCCGGCGATTGAACGTGGTCACCCGTTCGCTGCTCACGCCGCGCACGACCCTCGGCGCCCTGTTCAATCTCTACGACATGCCCTTCAGCGAGAATCCGAGCACGCTCACGCGCGAGCAGGCGAGGAACGAGCCCACCAGCGTGAGGCAGGGCGCCTTCGACCAGGGGTGGGGAAAGTCGGGGACGCAGGGACAGGGGGGCATAGACCTCGACCACAGCTTCGCGCCGGGCCGCACGCTGCGCACTACGGCGTGGGGCGAGTGGCGGGGAACATGGAACCCGATTCCGGGAAGGATCATCGACCTGCACAGGCGAGCGGGTGGCGTGCGGTCGGCCTACCAGCACTCCGCGCTCGTGGGCTCGCTCCCGCTCGAGCTGACGGCGGGCGCCGACCTCACCTACCAGCGTGATGACCGCCACGAATTCGTCAACGAGGGAGTGGCGTCGCCCGGAGGGCTGGCACGGGAGGGGGCCCTTCAACTGAATCAGCTCGAGCAGGTGCTCTCCCTCGCCCCCTTCGCGCAGGGCACCCTCGATCTGACCAGCGAGCTCGCTCTCACCGCGGGCGTGCGCTACGACAACTACACGTTCAAGGCGACCGATCATCTGCTCTCCGACGGCGACCAGTCGGGAAAGCGGGACTTCTCGGCGGTGAGCCCCATGGTGGGGCTCAACTACTCGCCGCGCCAGGAGCTCAGCGTGTACGCCAACTTCGCCAAGGCGTATCAGACGCCCACCATGCAGCAGCTCTCCAACCGTCCAGATGGTGCCGGTGGCTTCAACCAGTCGCTGGGCCCCGAATACCTGCGCAGCTTCGAGGTCGGTGTGCGCGGACAGCTGGCTGGGCCGCGCTTCGACTACTCCGTCACCGGCTACGCGTCGCGGGTGGAGGACGCGCTGGTGGCGTATCAGGGCGTGGGAGAGCAGGTATTCTATCGCAACGCCGGCGAGTCTTCACGCCGTGGAGTGGAGCTCTCGCTCGGATGGCAGGCGAGCCGCGAGCTGAGCGCGCGGCTCAGCTACACGTACCAGGACTACGTGTACGACCGCTACGTGAGCGGCAGCCAGGACGTCTCCGGGAAGCGCGAGCCGGGGATCCCGCCGCATACCGTGTTCGGGCAGCTCACGCACAGCGCTCCGTGGGGGCTCACATCCACTCTGACGGCACGCTGGGTGGACTCCTATCCGGTGGACGATGCCAACACGGAGTCGAACTGGGCCTTCACTCTGGTGGGCCTGAGGATGTCGCTCGACCGAGACATCGGCAGGGTCGCGGCCCGGCCGTTCATGGGAGTCGACAACCTCTTCGACGAACGCTACAACGCGAGCGTGACCGTGAATGCGCTGGGTGGCAGGTACTTCGCTCCCTCGGCGGGACGCAGCTTCTACGTGGGGTTCCAGCTCGGCGCCGGACTCTGAGCGAGGAGCGCCGAGGGTGAGGATGGCGATCGCCCCGCCGGCCCTGGCCGGCGGGGCGATCGTGGCTCAGATGCGCGGGAGCGTCACTCCACGCTGGCTCTGGTATTTCCCCTTCTTGTCGAGATACGACGTCTCCGGCGGCTCGTCGCCCTCGAAGAAGAGCACCTGCGCGATCCCCTCGTTCGCGTAGATCTTGGCGGGGAGCGGCGTGGTGTTGGAGATCTCGAGCGTCACGTGTCCCTCCCACTCCGGCTCGAAGGGCGTGACGTTGGTGATGATCCCGCAGCGCGCGTAGGTGGACTTGCCCACGGTGACCGTGATGACGTTGCGCGGGATGCGGAAGTATTCCACCGAGCTCGCGAGCGCGAAGCTGTTGGGCGGCACGATGCAGATGTCGCCTTCGAACTCGACGAACGATCTGGGGTCGAAGTTCTTCGGATCGACGATCGAGTTGAGGACGTTGGTGAAGATCCTGAACTCGCGCGCGACGCGCATATCGTAGCCGTAGGAGCTGACGCCGTAGGAGATGACGCCTTCGCGCACCTGGTGGTCTTCGAAGGGCTCGATCATTCCGTGCTCGACGGCCATGCGGCGGATCCAGCGGTCGGACTTGACGGACATGAAATGGGAGGGGAAAAGGGAAGTAGAAAGGTCGGAATGTATATGCACCAGTTACTCTACGCCACGTTGACACTCTCGCGTGCGACAAGATAACTTTCGCGTGCTGCAGAACGTGAATTTTTTCACGAGCCTGGACCTGATTGCACCTCTCTGGGAGCCGATGGGTCGAGAATATTTTCCAATCCTGTTGCTGCTGGGCTTCGTGGTGGTGAACGCCGTCATGATGCTCGCCCTCTCGCACTTCACGCTCCGGCCGCGTCCCACCCCGGTCAAGAGCGCACCCTACGAATCGGGAATTCCTGCGATCGGCGACGCCCGGCAGCGTTTCTCCGTGAAGTTCTACATGGTCGCGATGCTCTTCATCATCTTCGACATCGAGACCGTGTTCCTGCTCCCCTGGGGCGCATTCTATCGTCAGCTCTCCTGCGGCGCACCGCTCGTGGAAGGCGTCTGTCCGGCGGGACACGTCTCCTTCTTCGGGCTCGGCGAGATGATCGTGTTCATTCTCATCCTCGCCGTCGGATTCATCTACGTCTGGAAGAAGGGAGCGTTGCAATGGGATTGACAGCCAGCCCGGAGCGCTCGGTCGCGACTTACGATCCCGGCTCTCAGGAGAGCTGGGTCGCAACCCGGCTCGATTTCCTGGTCAACTGGTCGCGAGCCAACTCGCTCTGGCCGATGCCGTTCGGCACGGCGTGCTGCGCGATCGAGTTCATGGCCACCGCCGCCACGCGCTTCGATCTCGCCCGCTTCGGCATGGAGCGCATGAGCTTCTCGCCGCGCCAGGCGGACGTGCTCATCTGCGCGGGTCGGGTGCCCTTCAAGCTCGCGCCGGTGATTCGCCGCATCTGGCAGCAGATGCCGCAGCCCAAGTGGTGCATATCGATGGGCGCCTGCGCCTCCTCCGGCGGGATGTTCGACAACTACGCCGTGGTGCAGGGGATCGACACGATCATCCCCGTCGACGTCTACGTGCCCGGCTGTCCGCCGCGCCCCGAGGGACTCATGTACGGGATCATGATGCTCCAGGAGAAGGTGAAGCGCGAGCGCCTGGCCGACAACGTGATCCGCCACGAGATGGCTCCCGACCCGACCAGTCAGTTGTACATCCCGCCCCAGGCGATCGACGAGCTCTCCGAGCCGTTCGGAAACTCCGTGCACCAGACGCGGTCGGGGCTGTGAGCAAGTCATTCTCTCCGACCGTGGCCGGCAGCGCGCTCCCCGATGCGCCGGCACCGGCGACGCCCAGGCAGATCCGCTATAACGGCGGCGATCCCAACCCGTCGCTGGCCGAGCTCCGGAGCCGCTTCGGTGAGGCCATCCTTCGCTCCGAAGTCGTGTGGGGCGAGACCACCGTGTACGTGGAGCGGAGCCGGCTGCACGACATCGTCCAGTGGCTTCACGACGATCCGGGACAGCGCTACGACTACCTGTCCGACGTCACCGGCGTGGAGTACCGCGACCGTCAGATCCCGCTCCAGGTGGTCTGGCACCTCCGCTCGCTCCCGTATCGCCGTTTCATCCGGCTGAAGGTGGAGATCGCGCGCGGCGAGCCGCTCGAGGTGTCGAGCGTATTCGACATCTATCGCGGAGCCGACTGGCTCGAGCGCGAGTGCTACGACATGTTCGGCATCGTTTTCGCGGGCCATCCGGATCTGCGGCGCATCCTGATGTGGGAGCGCTACGCCGAGGGCTACCCGCTGCGCAAGGACTTCCCGCTGCGCGGCCGCTTCAGTCGCTCGGAGCAGCTCCGCCAGGCGCTCGCCGCCAACCCCGAGGCGCGCTACTCGATGGAGGAGCTCACCATCGCCCAGGCCTTCGAGGACCTCCCCGAAGCGATGCGCCGGCGGCTCACCGCCGGCGAGGAGACGGGAGAATAGCATGGCGAAGAACAGACGCACCGTGGAAGTAGCGCTCGGCACCTCCGGCGTGGACGAGCTGGGACGCCCCAAACGAACTCCGCTCACCGTGAGCGAGAGCGGCGGGGTCACCACCCTCGAGCCGCCGCCGGCGCTCGAGCCCGAGCTCGAGGGCGAGCACCTCCTCATCAACATCGGGCCGCAGCACCCGGCCACGCACGGCGTGCTCCGCCTCGTCCTCGAGCTCGATGGCGAGACCGTCGTTCGCTGCATCCCGCACGTGGGCTACCTGCACTGCGGCTTCGAGAAGATCGGCGAGTACCGCACGTACAACCAGATAATCCCGTGGACCGACCGGGAGGACTACCTCAACTCGATCGGCAACAACGTGGCCTTCGCGCTCGGCGCCGAGCGCCTCTTCGGCGTCGAGGTGCCGCCGCGCTGCACGGTGCTGCGCGTGATAGCCATGGAGCTCTCGCGCATCATCTCGCACCTCGTCTGGCTCGGTACGACCTGCATCGACATCGGTGCCTACACGCCCTTCCTCTGGACCTTCCAGCAGCGCGAGACGGTCTACAACCTCCTCGAGAGCTGGGTGGGCGCTCGCCTCACCACCACCGCCACGCGAGTGGGTGGCATGGCGGCCGACATCCCCGATGGCTGGACCGATCAGCTCCAGCAGTTCATCCGCAACTTCCCGAAGACCATCGACGAAGTCGACAAGCTCCTCACCACCAACGGCATCTGGGTGGGGCGCACGGTGGGTATCGGGGCTATGAGCGCGGAGGAGGCGGTGAACTACGGGCTCTCCGGTCCCATGGTGCGCGCCTCGGGCGTGGCCTACGACGTGAGACGCGACTTCCCGTATCTCGACTACGAGACCTACGACTTCGAGGTCCCCGTCGGCACGCGCGGCGATGTCTACGATCGCTACCTGGTGCGCATGGAAGAGCTCCGGCAGAGCACGCGCATCCTGCAGCAGGCGCTCGACCGGCTCCCCGACGGGCCGGTGAATTCCAGCGACCACCGCGTGATCCTCCCGCCCAAGTCGAAGGCGATGAGCGACATGGAATCCATGATCCATCACTTCAAGCAGGTGATGGAGGGTCCGCGTCCGCCAGTGGGCGAGTGCTACGTGGCGGTGGAGAGCCCCAAGGGTGAGAAGGGCTACTACATGGTGTCCGACGGTACGGCGAAGCCGGTTCGCTGGCGCATCCGGCCGCCCTCCTTCGTGAACCTCTCCGCCATCCCGAAGATGGTGGAGGGCCACCTTCTCTCCGACGTGATAGCAATCAACGCCAGCATCGACATCGTCATGGGAGAGATCGACCGGTGAAGGTTGACGAGATGGGCGGCACCCGCCCCGGTAGCGACGCCTCGCACGCGGTGCACACGAGCGACGCGCATTACGAGCCGGTGTTCGCTGGCGAAGTGGAGCGCGAGCTCGAGGAGCTGCTGACGCACTATCCCACGAAGATGGCGGCGCTCCTCCCCGCGCTCTGGATCGTGCAGCGCGAGCGCGGCTGGGTCAGCGAAGAAGCCATGGCGGAGGTGGCCGAGCGCCTCGTGCTCACCCCCGCCTACGTGAAGGGCGTGGTGACCTTCTACACCATGTACCATCAGCACCCCGTGGGTAAGTACTTCATCCAGGTGTGCACCACCTCGCCCTGCGGCGTCTGCGGCGCGGAAGACACGCTGCGCGCGCTCCTCGAGCACACCGGGTGCGGCGAGCTCGGCGCCACCTCGGCCGACGGCCGCTTCACCGTGGTGGAAGCCGAATGCCTCGGCGCCTGCGGCTTCGCCACGCCGATCATGATCAACGAAGAGTTCGTCGAGTCCGTGAACAAGGACAACGTCACCGACATTCTGAGCCGTCTTCCATAATGGGCTATCCGCACAAACCACATCCGAGGGAGACGCCGATCCTCTCGCGCCACTTCGGCGACGCGGAGGCGCGCACCCTCGATGGCTGGAAGAAGAGGGGCGGATATCGGGCGCTCGAGAAGGCGCTCGGGATGACGCCCGAAGAGATCATCAACGAGATCAAGGAATCGGGACTTCGCGGCCGCGGCGGCGCCGGCTTCCCCACGGGGATGAAGTGGTCGTTCATGAAGCACGGCGACGGCAAGCCGCACTACCTCTGCGTCAACGCCGACGAGTCGGAGCCGGGAACGTTCAAGGACCGCGAGATCATGCGCTGGACGCCGCACGCCCTCGTCGAGGGAGCGGCGATCGGCGCCTACGCGATCGGCGCCGAGACGGCGTACATCTACATCCGCGGCGAGTTCACCGAACCGCTGCGGATGATGGGCGCCGCGGTGAAGGAGGCGTACGCCGCGGGAGTCATCGGCAGGAACGCGATGGGCACGGGCAAGCGCGTGGATGTCTACGTGCACAAGGGCGCCGGCGCGTACATCTGCGGCGAGGAGACGGCGCTCATGAACTCGCTCGAGGGGAAGCGCGGCAACCCGCGCCCCAAGCCGCCCTTCCCGGCGGTGGCGGGGCTGTTCGCGATGCCCACGACCATCAACAACGTCGAGACGCTGACCGCCGTCCCCCACATCCTCAACGAGGGGCCGGCCTGGTACAAGGCGATGTCGCACTCGAGCCCCAAGAGCACGGGGAGCAAGCTCTTCTCGGTGTGCGGCAACATCGCGAGGCCGGGCAACTACGAGGTCGAGATGGGATTTCCCTTCAAGGACTTCCTGTACGACGTCTGCGGCGGCCCTCCACCGGGGAGGCGCTTCAAGGCGGTGATCCCCGGAGGTTCGTCGGTACCGATCCAGACCATGGAGGAGGCCGAGGCGACGCTCATGGACTACGAGGGCTTCATCGCCCAGGGCTCCATGCTCGGCTCCGGCGGCGTCATCGTTTTCGACGACTCGCAGTGCATGGTGAAGCAGATAGCCCGCCTCGCTCGATTCTACGCGCACGAGAGCTGCGCCCAGTGCACGCAGTGCCGCGAGGGTACCGCGTGGACCACGCGCATCCTCGAGCGGATCGAGCGCGGCCAGGGAACCATGGAGGATCTCGACACTCTCCTCTCCCTCTCGAAGCAGATGACCGGCACCACCATCTGCGTGCTCAGCGACTCGTGCGCCACGCCGATAGTGTCGGGGATCAGCAAGTTCCGCGATGAGTTCGAGGCTCACATAACCGGCAAGCGGTGCCCCATGGGCGCCACGGCGGCGGCATAAATGGCAGACGCACAGCAGATATCTCTCACGATCGAGGGACGGCAGGTCTCGGTCGCTCCGGGGACCACGATTCTCGAGGCGGCCAAGCAGGCCGGCGTGCTCGTCCCGCACTACTGCTACCACCCCGGACTCCCGAGTCCGTCCTCGTGCCGCATGTGCCTCGTCGAGGTGGAGAAGGCACCGAAGCTCCAACCTGCATGCGTCACCGCGGTGGGCGAAGGACAGGTGGTGCACGTCTTCTCGGAGAAGGCGCTCGAGCAGCGCAAGGGCGTCCTGGAGTTCCTGCTCATCAACCACCCGCTCGACTGCCCCATCTGCGACAAGTCGGGCGAGTGCGAGCTGCAGGACTACGTCTACCGGGAAGGCCCGGCGCGTGGGCGCCTCCACGATCCCAAGCGTTTCAACCCCGCGGAGGACTTCGGCGGCGACGTCCTCTACGTGACCAACCGCTGCATCATGTGCACGCGCTGCGTCCGCTTCATGGATTCCGTGGCCGAGGACACGGTGCTCAACGTGAGCGAGCGCGGCGACCGTGCCGTGATCGGCGTGTTCGAAGGGAAGGGGCTCACCCACGAGTGGGCCGGCAACGTCATCGACATCTGCCCCGTGGGCGCGCTCCTGTCGAAGGACTTCCTGAACAAGGCGCGCTCGTGGGAGCTGGATCGCACGCCCTCCATCTGCCCCAACTGCTCGCAGGGGTGCAACGCGATCTTCGAGACGCGTGACAACCAGGTGGTGCGCATGCGCCCGCGCTCGAACACCGAGGTGAACCAGTACTACCTCTGCGACTCGGGCCGGCTCGACTACCGCTGGATGAACCGGACCGACCGGATCGAGGCTCCGCTGGTGCGGCGCGGCGACCGGCTCGCCGCGGCCGACTGGGACGAGGCGCTCCGCGCGGCCGCGCTGCATCTCAACGGCAAGCGCGCCTTCGTGCTCGCCAGCCCGATGCTCTCCAACGAGTCGCTCTGGATGCTCTCGCGTCTCGTGGAGAAGACGGGCGGGAAGGGAGCCTTCCGCGTGCGGCGCGGTCCCGAAGCGCCTCTCCCGGGCGCCCCCGACCTGGCGCTTCGCGCCGAGCGCGCCGCCAACGTGCGGGGCGCCGAGCTGTTCGGCTTCACCAAGACCGATGCACCGCTCGCCGGCATGGCCGACGGCGACGTGCTCGTGATAGCCGATCACGATCTCGCCGAGGCGGACGTCGCCGAGTTGGCGCGCGCGAGCGCGGTGATCGTGATCGGCACCGTCCTCCCGGAAGCCGCGCGGCAGGCGATAGTCGTGTTCCCTTCCACCAACATGGCCGAGGAAGAGGGGACGTTCACCAACATTCGTGGACGCGTGCAGCGCTACCAGCAGGCGCGCTCCGGACCGGGGATGTCGCAGCCGGTCTGGTGGGCGGTGGGCGACCTGCTCACCTTCCTCGGCGAAGGCGCCGGCCACTACTCCGCCAGCGAGACGTTCGATGCGCTCGCCGCGGCCCGACCCGAGTTCACCGGAATGAGCTACGAAACGATCGGACTGAAGGGACAGCTGATGGCGGGCAGCTCCGAGCCCGCGGGGACGGCCGGTTGATGCCGCTCGCCTCGCTCGTCCTTCTGCAGAAGGTCTACGGCTCGCAGACGCCGGTGCACGGCGCGCCGTGGCTCTGGTTCACGATCTTGAAGATGATCGTGGTCTTCACGGTGACCATGGTCGGCGTCGCCATGCTCACCCTCGCCGAGCGGAAGATCTCGGCGTGGATCCAGGACCGGCACGGTCCCAACCGCGTGGGGGGCAGGTTCGGACTCCTCCAGCCGGCGGCCGATGGCGTCAAGAACATCATGAAGGAGGAGACGTATCCGGAGGCGGCCTACAAGGCGCTCTTCATCCTCGCTCCAGCGATGTCGTTCATACCTGCGCTCATGACCTTCGCGGTGATTCCGTTCGCCGCGCCGCTTCCCACGCCCTGGGGGCTCGTGAAGATGGTCGTGGCCGACGCGCCGATCGGCTTCCTCTACATCCTCGCTATCTCGTCGCTCGGCGTCTACGGGATCGTCCTCGCGGGCTGGAGCTCGAACAACAAGTATTCGCTCCTCGGCGGCCTCCGGTCGAGCGCGCAGATGGTGAGCTACGAAGTCGCGATGGGGCTCGCCGCCGTGACGGTGCTCCTCCTCGCCGGCAACGTCTCGCTCGACGTGATCGTGGAGAACCAGGTCGTGGGCGGCTGGTACATTTTCCCGTTGCTCCTCGGCTTCTTCATCTTCCTGGTGGCGGCGTTCGCCGAGACCAACCGGCTTCCCTTCGACCTCCCCGAGGCCGAGTCGGAGCTGATCGCCGGCTATCACACGGAATACAGCGCGATGAAGTTCTCGATGTTCTTCATCGCCGAGTACTCCAACATGGTCACGGCCAGCGCGCTCACGGTGACGCTCTTCTTCGGCGGCTGGAGCGTGCCCTTCCTGAACGGCGTGAACATGGCGCCGTGGGCGTGGTGGAAGACCCTCATCACGCTGGCGTTCTTCGTCGCGAAGGTCGGCTTCTTCCTGTTCCTGTTCATGTGGGTGCGGTGGACGCTCCCGCGCTTCCGTTACGACCAGCTCATGGGCCTCGGCTGGAAGGTCATGATCCCCCTGGCACTCGTCTACGTGGTGGTCATGGCCGCCGCGCTGCTGGTGCTCAGCATGCTGGGGATCTCGCCGAACGCCGTGTGGCTCGGCTTCATTCCGGCGTACTGGGCGATACTCGGCGTGCTCAACATCGTGCTGGCGGCGCTGGTGTTCGTGATCCTGGATCGCGGGCGGATCGTGAGCCCGGCTTCCACGAGGATCGACGCGGCGGAGCTCGCGCGGTTGCGCGCCGCGAGCATCCCGCGCAGCTTCGCCGGCGTTCAGGGAGACTGAAAAAAAGATGGGAATCCAGATAAAGGTCCTCGACCGGCCGATCGAACAGTCGAGCTACGTGCGCTCCATGCTCAAGGGCATGGCGCTCACCTTCAAGCACCTCATCGATCCGCACAAGAAGACCCTCCAGTATCCGGAGCAGAAGTGGGATCTCTCGCCGCGCTGGCGCGGGACGCACCGCATGCTCACCGACGAGAACGGGAAGGCCAAGTGCGTGGCGTGCGGGCTCTGCCCGCAGATCTGCCCGGCCAACTGCATCAAGCTCGTGCCCGGCGAGGATGAGGAAGGGAATCGCTATCCGCTGATCTACGAGATCGACGAGTTCCGCTGCATCTTCTGCGGCTACTGCCAGGAGGTGTGCCCGGAAGAGGCGATCCACGTGGGGCGGCACTACGAGAACTCCGAGTACAGCCGCGCCGGATTCGTCTACGATCTCGAGCGGCTCATGGCGCAGACGCACCCGGTGTCCACCCTGTGGGACCCCGCCGATCCGAAGGGAGAATGATGCACCACGGTCTCTTCTTCCAGTTCAATTTCTACGTCTTCGGCCTGATAGCGATCGCCTCGGCGCTCGCCTTCGTCACGCGCAAGAGTCCCGTAGCCGCCGCGCTCTGGCTGGTCACCACCATGTTCTGCCTCGCCGTGCTCTACGTGATGCTCGACGCACAGTTCATCGGCGCGGTGCAGGTGCTGCTGTACGCTGGCGCCATCATGGTGGTGTTCCTGTTCGTGGTGATGCTGCTCAACCTCGGGCACGTGCCGGGGAGCGGAGACATCAAGCGACTCTGGCCGCGGTTGCTCGCGGGGACGGCGGGTATCCTGCTCCTGGCCGAGCTGAGCGTGCTCGGGCGTCAGGCGCTCCCCATGGAGCAACTGATCGTGCCGGCCGCCCAGTCGAACGTGGTGACCGCCGTGGCGAGCCCCCTCTTCAACGAGTACCTCCTCGCCTTCGAGGTGACGAGCGTGCTCCTCCTGGCCGCCATCATCGGGGCCGTCGTCCTCGCCAAGCGGAGGGTTTGAGCCGTGGTGGCCGAAGCTCTCTTCTTCTCTGCCGTGCTCTTCACGATCGGCGTGATCGGCGTTCTCACGCGGCGTAACGCGATCATCATCTTCATGGCCGTGGAGCTCATGCTCAACGCCGTGAACCTGTCGTTCGTGGCGCTCTCGCGGCTCTACGGCGTGACGGGGCAGGTGTACGTGATCTTCGTCATGGCCGTCGCTGCCGCGGAAGCCGCGGTCGGTCTGGCCATCATCATATCGATCTTCAGGCACCACGAGACGGTCGACCTACAGAACATCAATCTCCTGAAAGGGTGATGCTCCTCCTGCAAGCCGCCTCGCCGGCTCTCTCGCATCCGCTGGCAGGGACGATCGCCGAGTACGTCTGGCTGCTCCCGATCCTGCCGTTGATCGGTTTCGTGATCAACGGCTTCCTGTCGCTCGCGGCCTCGTACCGACCCGGCCCGCCGGATCCGGATGTCGGGCACGGCGAGGCGCCCGCGCCTTCCGGAGCACACGGTAAGCAGCCCGGTGCGCACGGCACGCACGGAGAGAACGAGGACGTGCACACCGCGCCGCGCCGGCCGGCCTTCGCGTCCATCGTGGCGATCGTGGGGCCGCTGGTACTGGCGCTCTCGTTCGTGCTGGCCGTGGCGATGTTCGTCGCGATGCCCGGCGAGATGTCCGGCCCGTTCGTGAAGCGCTTCTTCAGCTGGATGCCCGTGGGCACCGATCTCCAGATCGATTGGGCTTTCCAGCTCGACCAGCTCTCCATGGTGATGGTGCTCATCATCACCGGCGTCGGCACGCTGATCCACATCTTCAGCCTCGGCTACATGCGCGACGACCCGGGCTTCGCCCGCTTCTTCGCGTATCTCAACCTCTTCGTGGCCTTCATGCTCGTGCTCGTCCTGGGCTCGAGCTATCCGGTGCTCTTCGTGGGCTGGGAAGGGGTGGGACTCTGCTCGTACCTGCTCATCGGCTTCTGGTACGAGGACAAAGCCAACGCCGATGCGGGGTTGAAGGCGTTCATCGTCAACCGGATCGGCGACTTCGGCTTCCTGATGGCGATGTTCCTGGTGTGGACCAACCTCGGCGCGCTCGACTTCGTCGGCGCCCAGGCGGCCGCCGCCGCGCTTCCAACGGGCAGCGCGCTCGTCACCACCATCTGTCTCTTCTTCTTCCTGGGCTGCGCCGGCAAGAGCGCGCAGATCCCGCTCTACGTCTGGCTCCCCGATGCCATGGCCGGCCCGACGCCGGTGTCGGCGCTGATCCACGCGGCCACGATGGTCACGGCCGGCGTCTACCTGATAGCGCGGAGCTCGTTCCTCTTCGCCATCGCCCCCGCGGCTTCGCTCACCGTGGCGGTGGTCGGCGCGATCACGGCGCTCTTCGCGGCCACGATCGGGCTCAAGCAGTGGGACATCAAGAAGGTCCTCGCGTACTCCACCGTCTCGCAGCTCGGCTACATGTTCGTGGGCGTGGGGGTGGGCGCGTACGTGGCTGGGATGTTCCACCTCATGACGCACGCCTTCTTCAAGGCGCTCCTCTTCCTGGGCGCGGGCTCGGTGATCTTCGCCATGCACCAGGCGCTGCACCACACGCACAGCGACCAGGATGCGCAGGACATGCGCAACATGGGCGGCTTCAGGAAGTACATGCCGTGGACCTTCGCCATGATGTGGATCGCCACGCTGGCGATCGCGGGGATCCCGATCTTCGCCGGTTTCTTCTCGAAGGATGAGATCCTGGGTGCGGTCTTCGCTCGGGCGCACGACAGCACGCTGGCCGACATCACCTGGCTCGGCATCTCGGGGAGCTGGGTGCTCTACGGCGTGTACGTCTTCGCGCTGGCGGGTGCGCTGCTCACGGCGATCTACATGACGCGCCT
>Ga0182741_1002088_pt1 | contig 24078 bp, 22 predicted proteins | sample eDN5th37CBELigOP_FD_128874 | JGI IMG/M metagenome (GOLD analysis project Ga0182741, IMG submission 128874) | Enriched Organic Plus compost microbial communities from Emeryville, California, USA - eDNA 5th pass 37_C BE-Lig OP (version 2) (version 2) ... | reverse complement strand
CCGATGTTGCCTTCCTGGATCAGGTCCAGGAACTGCAGACCGCGGTTGGTGTACTTCTTGGCGATGGAGATCACCAGGCGCAGGTTGGCCTCGACCATCTCCTTCTTCGCCCGGCGGGCCTTGGCCTCGCCGATCGACATCTTGCGGTTGATTTCCTTGATCTCGGTGACGGTCAGGCCGGTGCTGCGCTCCAGCTGCGCCATCTTGTCCTGGATCTGCCGCACTTCGTCGGCATGCGCCGCGAGCTTCTGCGCGTACGGGGCGCCGGACTTGATCTGCTCCTCCAGCCAGCCGTAGTCGGACTCGCGGCCGGGGAAGGTCTCGAGGAAGGTCTTGCGCGGCATCTCCGCCTTCTTCACGGCGGTGCGCATCACCTCGCGCTCGTAGGAGCGGATGCGCTCGACGGCCTTGCGCAGGTTCTCGACCATGGTGTCGATCACCTTGGGCGTGAACTTGAAGGTCAGGAACAGCTTGCCCAGTTCATCGCGCACCGCGGCGATGCGGGTGCGCTCGCCCTCGGCCAGCGCCGCTTCCATTTCCTCGTGCAGCTCTTTCAGGCGCGCGAACAGTTCGGCGGCCATCACCGGATCGGGGCCGCTGTCGCCGGCGTCGGCACTGTCGCCGTCCTCGCTTTCCTCGTCGTCGGGTTCGTCGACGACCTCGGGCGCCTCGGCCAGCTCCAGTTCGGGCGGAATCTCGCCGTCGCCGACCGGCTCGCTCATGTCGCGGAAACCGCTGACGATGTCGCCCAGCCGAATCTCGGCCGGCTCGACCTTGGCGTACAGATCGAGCAGCTCGCGGGCGGACTCGGGATACATGGACACGGCGGTCAGGACCTGGTCCAGGCCCTCTTCGATGCGCTTGGCGAGCTCGATCTCGCCCTCGCGGGTGAGCAGCTCGACGGTGCCCATCTCGCGCATGTACATGCGCACCGGGTCGGTGGTGCGGCCGAATTCGGAATCGACCGCGGCCAGCGCGGCGGCGGCTTCCTCGGCTTCGTCGTCGTCGGCGGGGACAGCGCCCTCGCTGAGGAGCAGGGTATCGGAGTCCGGCGCGACCTCATGGACAGTGATGCCCATATCGTTGATCATGCCGATGATGTCTTCGATCTGCTCCGGATCGACGATGTCGTCGGGGAGGTGGTCGTTGACTTCGGCATAGGTCAGGAAGCCTTGCTCCTTACCCTTTGCGATGAGCTCCTTGATCTGGGACTGTTGATCCTGGGTCATAAACTTTGGATACCGCTGCTACGGGTTGGTGGCGCAAGACGGACCGCGCATTATAGCGGGGTTTTGCGACCGCACAATGTTAGGCCCTGTTAGGGCTGGGGCGCTTTCGGGCAAGAAGATCCTGCCATTCGCGCAACTCGCTTTCCGACAGCAGTCCTTGCTGTAACCGTTCGTCCAAGTATTGCAGGCGTTTCTCGTCGCGCAATCGCGCGAGCCACTGCAAGGTGTCCCGAAACTCCTGCTCTACGTCTCCCGCGGGGGCTGCGTCCTCCTGCGCGACCAGTCGCCAAAGCAAGGCTTCATGTGGGCTTTCCTTGAGACGCTCAAGTAGCGCCGCAGTTCCCAGCTCCGGTGCCGATTGCGCCGCGCCGAGAACCTCCAGGAACAACGCCACGCCCGGCTCGTCGAGCTCCCCGAACGCTTCCGGTGGCGGGGCCAGTTTCGCTAGGGCCGGCTGCCGCAACAGCATGCCGATGGCGAGGCGAACGCCGCGCCGGACGGTGCCCAGCGAAGCGGCGCGGGGCTTGGCCGCCGGCTGCGGTTGCGCCGGCGCGACCAGGGTCGACTCGACCCGGCGCACGTCGACTTTCGCTAGCTCGGCCAGCCGTGCCAGCATCATCTCGCGGAAGATCCCAGGCGGCAGCTTGTTCAGGCCGGGGGCGGCCCGCTCGGCCAGGCGCGCGCGACCGTCCATGCTGCCGAGGTCGACACCGTCCATGAATTGCTCGAAAAACACTTCCGACAGCGGACGGGCTTGTCGCATCCGCTCGCGGAAGGCATCAGCGCCTTCCTTGCGCACCAGCGAATCCGGATCCTCGCCTTCCGGCAGGAACAGGAAGCGGGCCTGACGGCCGTCGCGCATGCTCGGCAGCGCGGCGTCCAGCGCCTTGGCCGCGGCCGCGCGGCCGGCGCGATCGCCGTCGAAGCAGAACACCACGTTGGGGCAGACCTGGAACAGCCGCTCGACCTGAATGGTCGAGGTCGCCGTGCCTAGCGTCGCGACCGCCTGGCGGATGCCGTGCTGGGCGAGTGCGACCACGTCCATGTAGCCCTCCACCACCACCAGCTCCGACGGCCGCTGACCCCCTTGGAGACATTCGTACAGGCCGTAAAGTTCCTTGCCCTTATGGAAGACCGGGGTCTCCGGCGAGTTCAGGTATTTCGGCTCGCCCTGGCCGAGCACCCTCCCGCCGAAACCGATCACCCGGCCGCGCCGGTCGCGGATCGGAAACAGCACGCGCTCGCGGAAACGGTCGTAGAGGCGGCCGTCCTCGGTCTTGCCGGCCAAGCCGGCCTTGAGCAGGAGCGCGGGGTTGCCGAGCGCCTTGAGCAGGTGGTCGCGGCCGGCCGGCGCGAAGCCCAGCCCGTACTCCGCCGCGATCTCGCCGCTGACGCCGCGGCCCTTGAGGTAGTCCACCGCCTGCTGGCGGCCGGGATGCTGGCGCAGCCACTGCTGGTATTGCTCGGAGGCCTTGCTCAGCACCGAGTAGATCGGCGCCAGTTCGCGCGCGGCCTCGTCCTCGGCGGATTTCGGCAGTTCCATGCCCAGGTGGCGGGCCAGATGCTCGATCGCGTCGCGGAAATCCATCCGGTCGTACTCCATGACGAAGCGGATGGCATTGCCGTGCGCGCCGCAGCCGAAGCAGTGGTAGAACTGCTTGCTGGGGCTGACGGTGAAGGAGGGGCTCTTTTCGTGGTGAAAAGGGCAGAGTGCCTGCAGGTTGCTGCCCGCGCGCCGCAATTCGACGCGAGCGCCCACCACATCGACGATGTCGAGGCGGTTGAGCAGTTCGTCGATGAATTGCTCCGGAATACGACCGGCCATGCGGGAACACCTGAACGTCGGCGCAGGCGCGCCGAGAGTTATTAGGTTAGCCCACGCCGGCAAAGCAGCGTGTGATGGCCGTCAGGCTGCGCTCAGCCGTTCCTTGATGCGCGCGCTTACCGCCGCGACATCGGCGCGGCCTTGCACCTGTGGGCGGAGAATGCCCATCACCTTGCCCATGTCCTTGATGCTGGTGGCATTGGACTCGGCGATGGCGGCGTCGATCAGTTGCTCGATCTCGGCATCCGATAGCGGTTGAGGCAGGAACTCCTCGATCACCGCGATCTCGGTCTTCTCCTGTTCGGCAAGATCGGCTCGGTTGGCCTGTTCGTACTGGGTGACCGATTCGCGCCGCTGCTTGATCATCTTGCTGAGCGTGGCGATGACTTCGTCGTCGCCAAGCTCGCGGCGCTCATCCACTTCCCGCTGCTTGATCGCGGCGGTAACGAGGCGTAGCGTGCCGAGGCGAGACTTGTCGCCGGCACGCATGGCGGCCTTGACGGCCTCGGTGATGCGGTTTTTGAGCTCGCTCATCACGAGGCCTCCAGGACTAGTACAGGCGGGTGCGACGAGCCTGCTCGCGGGAGAGCCGCTTCATGTGCCGCTTCACGGCAGCCGCTGCCTTGCGCTTACGCTCCTGGGTGGGCTTTTCATAGAACTCCCGACGGCGAATCTCCGACAGGACGCCAGCCTTCTCACAGGAACGCTTGAAGCGACGCAGCGCCACCTCAAACGGCTCGTTCTCCCGAACCTTTACGATGGGCATGTAAAATCACACCTTCCTATCTAGTTGACCAGTTGATCATTAAAACCCCAGGGTGGGGCGCAACATTCTATGCTTCGCCGCCGACAAATGCAAAAGCGTGCCAAATCATGCGTGTACTAGGCATCGAGACCTCCTGTGACGAGACCGGCGTCGCGATCTACGCCGACGACGGCGGGCTGCTGGCCCACCGCATCTACAGCCAGATCGCGCTGCACGCCCAGTACGGTGGCGTAGTGCCGGAGCTGGCCTCGCGCGACCACGTGCGCAAGCTGCTGCCGCTGGTCGATGAAGTGCTGGCGGAGGCCGCGCTGGACAAGCGGGACCTCTCCGGCATCGCCTATACCAAGGGGCCGGGCCTGGTCGGCGCGCTGCTGGTGGGCGCGTCGGTGGCGCGCAGCCTGGCCTGGGCGCTGGGCGTGCCGGCGGTCGGGGTGCATCACATGGAGGCGCATCTGCTCGCGCCCATGCTGGAGGATCCCGCGCCCGAGTTTCCGTTCCTGGCGCTGCTGGTGTCGGGCGGACACACCATGCTGGTGCAGGTGGCCGGTGTCGGCCGTTACCTGGTGCTGGGCGAGTCGATCGACGATGCCGCCGGCGAGGCGTTCGACAAGACCGCCAAGCTCCTCGAACTACCTTACCCGGGAGGGCCGGCGCTGGAGGCCTTGGCCAAGCAGGGCGATCCGGCGCGGTTCCGCTTCCCGCGGCCGATGACCGACCGGCCGGGCTTGGATTTCAGCTTCTCCGGGCTGAAGACCTTCGCCCTGAACACGGTGCAAGCCCACGGCCAGGCGGCGCGGGCCGATATCGCCCGGGCCTTCCAGGACGCCGTGGTGGATACGTTGGCGATCAAGTGCCGGCGCGCGCTGGAGCAGACTGGTGTGAAGCGCTTGGTGATCGCCGGCGGCGTGGGCGCCAATCAGGCGCTGCGCCGGCAGCTGGAGGAGATGGGCGCGCGGCTCGGGGTGCGGGTCTACTATCCCCGGCCGGTGCTGTGCACGGACAACGGCGCCATGGTCGCCTATGCCGGTTACTGCCGGCTCAAGGCCGGCGAGCACGAGCCGCTGGCGTTCTCCGCCACGGCGCGCTGGGGGCTGGAGGATCTGCGCGCGCCGGCCGCGGCGGGGTAAGGCGAGGGACGCGGCGTGATCTCATCACGCCCGGCCGGTACCGTGACGGCGTCGGATCAGACTTTCCCCTGTCCGATCCGGCTTTCCTTGCCCGCCAGCAGGTTGCTGATGTTGGTGCGATGGCGCCAGTAGGTTACCGCGGTCAGCACCGCCATGGTGGCGGTGTAGGACCACTCGCCGGTGCTGAACCAGACGAACACCGGTGCCAGCAGGAACGCCGTCAGCGCCGCCAGCGACGAGATCTTGAACAGCTTGGCCATCACCAGCCAGGTGACGGCGGTGAGCAGGCAGGCCAGCCATGACCAGCCGAGCAGGACGCCGAAGCCGGTGGCGATGCCCTTGCCGCCCTTGAAGCCGAAGAACACCGGATACAGGTGGCCGAAGAACGCGGCCGCGCCGACCAGGGCGAGCACTTCCGGGGTGGCGCCCAGCAGGTGGCCCGCCACGATCGGAATGGTGCCCTTGAGGAAATCGCCCACCAGCGTCAGGGCGCCGGCTTTCTTGCCGCCGACCCGCAGCACATTGGTCGCGCCGGGGTTGCCCGAGCCTTCGCTGCGCGGGTCGGGCAGGCGCATCATGCGGCAGACGAGGATGGCCGAGGATATCGAGCCGAGCAGGTAACCGCCGAGGATGAGAAGGATGTTGGTGAGCATGGCCGCTATTGGAATGTGTCGCCAAGCCCCGGTCAAGGGGCGCCCTTTGGTATAGTGAGCGCCTTTCCTGCAGGAGCCTCTATGGACATCGTTTTCCTCCGCGATCTCCGGGTAGACACCGTGATCGGGATCTATGACTGGGAACGGCGGATTCGGCAGACGGTGAGCGTCGATCTCGAGGTCGCGACCGACGTGCGCCGCGCGGCCGCCAGCGACGCCATAGAGGACGCGGTGGACTACAAGGCGCTGGCCAAGCGGCTGAGCGAGTTCATCGCGCAGAGCGAGTTCCAGTTGGTCGAGACCTTGGCCGAACGGGCCGCCGCGATGATTCTTGCCGAGTTCCAGGTTCCCTGGTTGCGTTTGTCGCTCACCAAGCCCGGTGCGCTGCCGGACTGCCGCGGCGTCGGCGTGGTCATCGAGCGCGGCGTGCGCCGTCCGCCGCAAGGCGAAGCGGGGGTGTCATGACGCCGCGCGAGCGCGAACTCGTCCGCCAGCTGCGCGGCGACTGGCCGCAGCCCGATCCGGCGGCGATCGAGGTCAGCCTGGCGCTGATCGAGCGCATGACCGCGGCGATGGCCGAGGAGGGCGGCAGCATCGGCTTCGACCGCTACATGGCGATGGCGCTGTACGAGCCCGGGCTCGGTTACTACAGCGCCGGCATGGCGCGGTTCGGCCCGGGCGGCGATTTCATTACCGCGCCGCTCGTGTCCGGGCTGTTCTCGCGTACCCTGGCCCGGCAGTGCGCCGAGTGCCTGAGCGCCCTGGGCGGCGGCGTGATCCTGGAGCTGGGTGCCGGCACCGGCCGCATGGCGGCCGACATCCTCAACGAGTTGGGGCGGCTGCAAGCGCCGCCGGAGCGCTATTTCATCCTCGAGGTTAGCGCCGCGCTGCGCCAGCAGCAGCGGGAGACGCTGGAGCGGGAGGCGCCGGCGTGGCTGGAGCGGGTGGAGTGGCTGGACCGGTTGCCGGCCGAGCCGATCCGCGGCGTGCTGCTCGCCAACGAAGTGATCGACGCGCTGCCGGTGCGGCGTTTCCGGCTCGGCGCCGACGGCGCGCGCGAGCTGCGGGTGGCGCTGGAGGGCGAGCGTTTCGTTTGGCGCGAGGCGGACAACCCGGCCGTGGCCGCCGACATCGACGCGCTGCGGCAGCGCTTGCCCGAGCCGCTGCCGGCGGGCTATGCCTCGGAGTATTGCGCGGGGCTCGGCGCCTGGCTCGGCAGCCTGGCGGACGCGCTGGCGGCGGGCGTGATGCTGTTCTTCGACTACGGCTACCCGCGGCGCGAGTACTACCACCCGCAGCGTGGCATGGGCACCTTGGTGTGCCACTACCGCCACCGCGCCCATCCCGATCCCCTGATCCTGCCCGGCTTGCAGGACATCACCGCCTTCGTCGATTTCAGCGCCGTCGCCGAGGCCGGGATGGCCGCCGGCTTGGAGTTGCTGGGGTTCGCGCCGCAGGCGCAGTTCCTGTTCGGCGCTGGGCTGCTGGAATTGATGCAGGAGGCTGCGGCCGGCGCCAGCGAGCGCGACAATGTGATGCTGGCGCAGCAGGTCAAGACCTTGACCATGCCGGGCGAGATGGGGGAGCGGTTCAAGGTGTTGGCGTTCGGTAGGGGCTACGACGCGGGTTTGCGCGGTTTCGCCTACGCCGATCAGCGGGGGCGGCTATAGTGTTGGTGATTCGAGCGCGCGGTCGCTCATGTAACGACAATTCCGGGCGCTTATGACGACGACCGAGCGGCAGCGCACGATCATGGTGGTCGACGATCACCGTCTCTCCCGGACGGTGCTGGGTCGCATCTTGCACGCCGCCAACTATCGGGTGGAGATGGCGGAGAACGGCGAGGAGGCGCTGGCCGCGGTCGCCGATCACGTGCCCGACGCGTTCATCATCGACGTCGAGATGCCGGTGATGGGCGGTATCGAGCTGTGCCAGCGGCTGCGCGCCGACCCCCGGTTCCGCTTGATCCCCATCCTGATGATGACCGCGCTCGATGAAGGCACGGTGCTGCGCCGGGCCTTCGCCGCCGGCTGCGACGACTTCCTCGACAAGCCGCTGGAGCCGGTGGTGGTGATGGCCCGGCTGTTCGGCCAGTTGCAGAAGTACGAGATCTTCCGGCAGTTGGAGCTGGTGCGGCGCAACCTGGCCCGCTACATCTCGCCGCGGCTGCGGCAGATGATCGAGCGCTCCTGCCGCGACGGCCAGCAGCCGCCGCCGGTGGAGCGGCAGGTCTGCATCCTGTTCTCGGATATCCGCGGATTCACCGCGTTGTCGCAGAAGATCCCACCGGCGGCGCTGTTTTCCACCATCAGCCGCCAGCTCGGCGCGCAGGTGGATGTGGTTTACCGGCACCGCGGCTACGTCGATAAGTTCGGCGGCGACGGCATCATGGCGGTGTTCGACGGCGACAGCATGGCTTGGGACGCCTGCCGCTGCGCGCTGGAGATCATGCGCGTGTCCGAGACCATGCAGCAGCCGGGCGATCCGCCGATGCCGGTCGGCATCGGCATCCACCAGGGCCTGGTGGTGGAAGGCAACATCGGTTCGGGCGATCACCTCGACTACTCGGTGATCGGCAATACGGTCAACCTAGCGGCGCGCCTGTGCGGTTACGCCCACTCGCGCGACATCATCGTTTCCGACGAGGTGCGGCGCGCGGTGGGCGACGATCCGGACCTGCAGTTCGTCGAGCCGCGGCAAGCGCACATTCGCGGCTTGCGCGATCCCATCCAGCTCTATCGCCTGGTCACCAGCGAGGAAGCCACCGGCACCGATGGCGGCGCTACTGGTCCGTCGCGCTGAACTGACCGCTGTCGGCGCACGATCGGCGAACCTGCTTGATCGCCTCGACCCGCGCTTGGTGTAGCGCCTCGGCGATGGCCGGCCCCTTCAAGCCCTGTTCCACGAACGCGCGCGGGTTGACCGCGCGGGCGGCGGCGAACGCCGCGCGCAGGTAGTCGGCCTGCGAGTAGTCGCGGTTCTCCAGTCCGGCGCGGCCGCGCGCGTCGGCCTCGCAGGCGAGCACGAACTGCTCCACGCGCTCCGGCCGGCGGAATGCGTCCAACTGCTCGAACAGCTTCAGCACCGAGCTCGATTTGAGTTCGAAGGCGCGATGGCAGTGCAGATGCAGCTTGGCCACCAGGCGGCCGAGATCGCGGCAGTGATTGGGCGCCTTCAGCCGCTGGCACAGTTGCTCCACCAGCTCCACCCCACGCAGTTCGTGGCCGCGATGGCTGGGGAGTTCGTCGCTCGGCGTCAGCCCCTTGCCCAGGTCGTGCACCAGCACCGCGAAGCGTACCGCCAGGTCGTCGCTCAGCCGCGCAATCTGCCGTAGTGCCAGCATCACGTGCTCGCCGGTGTCGACTTCCGGATGATGGCGTGGCGGCTGCGGTACGCCCCACAGCCGATCCAGTTCCGGCATCAGCTTGGCCAGCGCGCCGCAGGCGCGCAGCACCTCGAAGAACGCTTGCGGCGCGGGTTCCAGCAGCGCCTTGGCCAGTTCCTGCCAGACCCGTTCGGGAACCAGCGCGTCGACCTCGCCGATGGCCACCATGTGCCGGCACAGCGCCATGGTTTCCTCCGCCACGGTGAAGCCCAGCGGGCGGTAGCGCGCGGCGAAGCGGGCCAGGCGCAGGATGCGCACCGGGTCCTCGGCGAAGGCGTCGGAGACGTGACGCAGGATCCGCGCCTCGAGATCGCGCGCGCCGCCGAGCGGGTCGATCAGCTGGCCGTCGGGCGTTTCGGCCATGGCGTTGATGGTCAGGTCGCGGCGGCGCAGGTCCTGCTCCAGCGTGACGTCGCTGTCGGCATGGAACACGAAGCCCTGGTAGCCGGGCGCGGTCTTGCGCTCGGTGCGGGCTAGGGCGTGCTCCTCCTTGGTTTCGGGGTGGAGGAAGACGGGGAAGTCCTTGCCCACGGGGCGATAGCCCAGCGCCAGCATCTGCTCCGGGGTGGCGCCGACCACGACCCAGTCGCGCTCCTTCACCGGCCGGCCGAGGCGCTTGTCGCGCACGGCGCCGCCAACGAGATAGATCTGCATTATTTTCGTCGAGCCATTTGTCGGTAGATGTTGTAGCGCGTCCGTATGACGAAGCTTGCCAGATAGTGCGGGACCACCGCGTCGATACCGATCTTGTCGGTGATGCCCAGCTCGGCCAGGCCGTCCTGGCGGCAGACGTTGTCGACCGTCGCCGACAGGTAGTTGTCCAGGGTGTAGGGCTTGCCGGGCAGCAGTCCAAGGAACCGCGCCTGCAAGCGGCTGGCCCAGTCCGGCAGGCCGATGATGGTGCGCGGATGGCGCGACAGATCGGCGGTGTACTCCACCAACTCCTTCAGCGTGTAGGTCCGCGGACCGCAAAGCTCGTAGCTTCGGCCGAAGCTCTGCCGGTTGTCCAGGCTGGCGATGAAAGCCTTGGCGACGTCGTCGATGCAGACCGGGCTGAAGCGGGCGTCGGGCGTGGGTAGCGGGAACACCAGCGGCGAGATGCGCAGCAGCTTGGCGAAGCGGTTGAACAGGCTGTCGCCGCGGCCGAAGATCACCGACGGGCGGAAGCTGGTGACGGCGAAGCGGTCGCCGTTGGCGGCCAAGACCAGCTGCTCGCCGGCCGCCTTGGTCTGCAGGTAGCGGCTGGGTGCGTCGCTGGCGGCGCCGAGCGCGCACATGTGCAGTAGCCGGCTGACGCCTGCCTCGCGGCAGGCGGCGATCAGCTGGCGCGGCAGCTCCACGTGGACGCGCTCGAAGTCGCCGCGGCGGCGTTCGTTGAGGATGCCGATCAGGTTGATGACGGTGTCGATGCCGGTGAGCTGGGCGCGCAGTTTCTTGGCATCGAACACGTTGACCTCGATCAGCTCGAGGTTGGGGATCACCAGCATGTCGCGGTGGTGCGAGGCGTTGCGGGTCAGCACACGCAGCCTGGCCCGCCGGTTGGCGAGCGCGGCGCAGATGTGCCGGCCGACGAAGCCGCTGCCGCCGAGCAGACAGATATTGTGGTGCGGCATGATCGCGCGTTTCTCCCTGCTGCCGATGGAATGCCTGGCGACCGCGCCAAGGACCAATGGGGCGGCGGTGGCGCCGCCGGTGCCGTGCAAGGCTGATGTGCGGCAGCGCCGGGCCATCCTCAAGCGGCGTATCGGCCAAGGCAAGCGCCGGAGCGAAAAGAAAAAGGCCGCGACGAGCGCGGCCTTTCGTTGGCGGGGGAAGCGGCCTCAGCCGAGACCGAGCTTCTTCTCCAGGTAGTGGATGTTGGTGCCGCCACGCTGGAAGTTGGCGTCCGCCATGATTTCCTGATGCAGCGGGATGTTGGTCTTGATGCCGCCGATCACGATCTCGGCCAGCGCGGTGCTCATGCGCGCGATGGCCGACTCGCGGGTATCGCCGTGGGCGATCAGCTTGCCGATCATCGAGTCGTAGTGCGGCGGGACCACGTAGCCGTTGTAGATGTGGGAGTCGACCCGGATGCCGGGGCCGCCCGGCGGGTGGTACTGGTCGATCTTGCCCGGGCTGGGCATGAAGGTCTTGGGGTCTTCGGCGTTGATGCGGCACTCGATGGCGTGGCCTTTCCACACCACGTCCGACTGCTTGTACGACAGCGGCTGGCCGGAGGCCATCAGCAGCTGCTCGCGCACGATGTCGATGCCCGTGACCATCTCGGTGACCGGGTGCTCCACCTGCACGCGGGTGTTCATCTCGATGAAGTAGAACTGCCCGTCCTGATACAGGAACTCGAAGGTGCCGGCGCCGCGGTAGTTGATCTGGCGGCAGGCCTCGGCGCAACGCTCGCCGATTTCCTCGCGCTGCTTCTGGGTGATGCCGGGCGCGGGGCATTCCTCCACCACCTTCTGGTGACGGCGCTGCATGGAACAGTCGCGCTCGCCGAGGTGAATGGCGTTGCCCTGGCCATCGGCCAGCACCTGGATCTCGATGTGGCGCGGGTTGTCCAGGAATTTCTCCATGTACACCGCGTCGTTGCCGAAGGCCGACTTGGCTTCGCTCTTGGTGACGATAATGGCGTTGAGCAGCGCCGCCTCGCTATGCACCACGCGCATGCCGCGTCCGCCGCCGCCGCCGGCAGCCTTGATGATCACCGGATAACCGATCTCGCGGGCGATGCGGATGTTCTCGTCGCCATCCTCGCCCAGCGGCGCGCCGGAGCCGGGCACGCAGGGGATGCCGGCTGCCTTCATCGCGTTGATCGCCGATACCTTGTCGCCCATCAGGCGGATGGTCTCGGGGCGCGGGCCGATGAAGATGAAGCCGGACTGTTCCACGCGCTCGGCGAAGTCGGCGTTCTCGGAGAGGAAGCCGTAGCCGGGGTGGATGGCCACCGCGTCGGTGACCTCGGCGGCGGCGATGATCGCCGGAACGTTCAGATAGCTGTTGCTGGACTGGGCAGGGCCGATGCAGACCGACTCGTCCGCCATGCGGACGTGCTTGAGGTCGCGGTCGGCACTGGAATGTACGGCTACGGTCCTGATGCCGAGCTCTCGGCAGGCGCGCAGGATGCGAAGCGCGATTTCGCCGCGATTTGCTATGACGACTTTCTCGAGCATTGGGAAACCGTCCGCAAGCAGCGTTATTCGATCACGAACATCGGCTGGTCGTATTCGACCGGCTGTCCGTTCTCCACCAGGATGGCCTTGATCACGCCGTCCTTGTCGGACTCGATCTGGTTGAGCATCTTCATCGCTTCGATGATGCACAGCGGATCGCCCGCCTTCACGCGCTGGCCTTCCTCCACGAACGCCTTGGCGCCCGGCGCCGGTGCCCGGTAGAAGGTGCCGACCATCGGCGACCGTACCGTGTGTCCGGCGGGAATGGCCGGCTGCGCGGGCGCGGCCGGGGCGGCTGCCGCGGCGGCAGGCGCGGGCGCGGCCGGCGCCGGCACCTGGATCGTCTGCACCGCGGGCTGAGCGATGACGCTGCTGCCGCGGCTGATCCGGACCGATTCTTCGCCTTCGCGGATCTCGATCTCGTTGATGCCGGATTCCTCCAGCAACTCGATCAAGCGCTTGATCTTGCGGATATCCATCAATTTGGTTCCTTCTTGACCGGCAGGCGCGCCAGGGCGGCCTGCAATGCGAGTTCATAACCCTGCGGCCCGAGGCCGCAAATCACCCCAACCGCGACGTCCGAAAAAAACGACCGGTGCCGGAACGGCTCGCGGGCGTGGACGTTGGAGAGGTGCACTTCGATGAAGGGAATGCCCACGCCCAACAGTGCGTCGCGCAGCGCGACGCTGGTGTGGGTATACGCAGCGGGATTGATGATGATGAAATCGACTCCAGCCGTGCCGGCGGCGTGCACGCGCTCGATCAACGCCTGCTCGCCATTGCTTTGGAAGCTCTCCAGCTCCACTCCCGCCGCCGCGGCTAGTTGCTGGAGACGGGCATTGATGCCGTCCAGCGTGTCCCTGCCATAGATGTCCGGCTCCCTGCGTCCCAACAGGTTCAGGTTCGGCCCGTTGAGCACCAGCACCTTGGTCATGGATTCCTCGCAAGTATGATCGTCGGCACGACCCCCATCGTGGCGACGACGGGATTCTGCAGTAATAGGACCTACCTGTCCATATCTCGCATGTTCGCCACAGATAGGCGACGATCGCGCGAAAAACCGCAGCTAGTTCGAGAGCAGAGGCGTGAGGGCCGTTTCCAGCTCGGCGCGCTCCACTTCCTTGCGGAAGACGTGTCGGACGATGCCGTCCCGATCGATCACCACCGTGAAGGGCAGCGTGCCGGCATCGTTGCCGTACTGCTGACTGACCTCCATGGCGTCCTGCACACCGTACAGGAGCGGGTAGTTTATACCCACTTTCTCGGCAAATGCTTGCGCATCCGCCGGACGATCCAGCGCGATCCCCACGATCTGCAGTCCTCGATCCCCGAACTCCCGTTGTAGCTCCACCAGCAGCGGAATTTCCCGCACGCAGGGGGGGCACCACGTTCCCCAGAAGTTCAGGAGCAGCACTTTGCCATCCCACTGCGCCACATTCTGTGGACGGCCCTGCAGATCGAGCAGCACGAAGTCGGGCCGGCGCAGGGCCTCGGCTTGCGTCTGGCGGTTGTCGTAGAGCGCGTAGCCGCCGAAGCCGCCGGCCGCGCCGAGCACCGCCGCGACCAGCACCAGGGCGATGGTCTTGGCGCTGCTCATGAACGCGCGCCGCCCAGCGCCCGGCGTGCCCGCGCGGCGAAGGCGGCCGGTTCGAGGAAGCCGACCACGCGCAGTTCGCGCCGCTCCTCGCCGTCGCGGCCGTAGAAGATCACCGCCGGCGGCAGGAACACCCCCAGCTTTTCCAGCAGGGCCTTGTCGTCGGCGTTATTGGCGGTAACGTCTAGTCGGATCAGTAGGCTGTCGCCGAACGCCGCTTGCACCGCGGGATCGGGAAAGGTGCTGCGCTCCAGTTGCACGCAGTACACGCACCAGTCGGCGTAGACGTCCACCACCGCCGGCCGCCCGGCGGCCTTGGCCCGCGACAGCAGGTCCTCCAACTCGGCGACGTTGCGCGCCGGTTGGAACGCAGGGCGCGGCGCGGCTTCGGAGGTGCGCGACAAGCTCAGCGTACCCAGCGGTTGCCAGAAGCTCTGGCCACCGACAGCGGCGCCGAGCAGCAGCAGGAAGCCCCAGATCAGCAGCAGCACGCCGCCGAACTTGCGAGCGCGTTCCGGTCCGGTGGATTCCACCGTCATGTGATCGAAGGCGCCGAGGTAGACCGCGCAGCCCAGCAGCAGCGCGCCCCAAAGCGCCAACGTGACGTGCGAGGGCAGGATGCGGTCGAGCATCCATAGCGCCACGGCCAGGAAGCCGACCCCGAACACGCGCTTGACGTTGTTCATCCAGTGGCCCGAGCGCGGCAGCCACTTACCGGCGGCGGTGCCGATCAGCAGCAGCGGCAGGCCCATGCCGTTGGCCAGCACGAACAGGGCCAGGCCGCCCAGCCGCCAGTCGCCGGTGCCGCTGATGAAGGCGAGCGCGGCGATCAGCGCCGGGCCGGAGCAGGCGCCGACGATCAGCGACGACAGCGCGCCCATGATGGCCACGCCGATGAAGCTGCCGCCCTTCTGCCGGCGCGACAGCTCGGCCACCCGCGTCTGCCAACTGCTGGGCAGCTGCAGGTCGTACAGCCCGAACATGGACAGCGCCAGCAGCACGAACAAGCCGGCGAAGGCCCCGAGCACCCAGGGGCTTTGCATGTTGGCCTGCACCGCCACCCCGGACATGCCGGCGACGATGCCGGCGAGGGCGTAGGTGACCGCCGACGCTTCCACATATACAAGAGAGAGCAGGAACGCCCGCCAGCCGGTGTGGCGGTGGTGATCGCCGGCGATCAGCCCGGACAGGATGGGGATCATCGGGTATAGGCAGGCGGTGAACGCGAGCAGCAGCCCGGCGACGAAGAAACCGCCGAGGATCAGCAGCGGTTCGCCGCCGCGGAGCAGGTTGCCGAGCCGGTCGCCTTCGTCCACTACGGTCGCCGCGGCGGCGGTGCCCGTACCGGCAGTGGTGGCGGTGCTGGCCGTGGGCGTGCTAGCGCCGGCTGCCGCACCGTTCAGCGGGTAGTCGATGGTCTGTGGCGGATAGCACAGGCCGGCCTCGGCGCAGCCTTGATAGCCGGCGCTCAGCACGGCCGGCCCGGTGAGCGGCCGGTCCAGCAGCAGGCGCACTTCGAACGGCTGGTGGAGGATCTGCTGGATGCCGAAGTAGGGGTCGTCCTTTTCCTCGCCGCTGGGCAGGATCGCCTCCTGGACGCGCGCCTCGGTGTCCTTCAGCTCGAAGCGCAGCTTCTCCCGATACAGGTAGTAGCCATCCTTGACGTCGAAGCGGGCGCGGATTTCCTGCGGGCCGGCGAACTCGGCGCTGAACGGGAAGGCCTGCTCGGGCGGCAGCGGCGCCTGTTGGCTGCTGGTGCCGCCGCCGCTGAGACGATCGAGCAGTCCGGCATGGGCCGCGGAGGTGATCGTCAGCAGCGCGACGGCGAAGGCGAGGAGAAACGAGCGGGGTAGGCGAGCGTGACGAAGCATGATTCTTATGAGCGAGCCTGGGTCTGTTCGGTCATCCAGCGCAGGTAGTCCGGGAGGCCCTGCTCCACTCCGACCGCGATGATTTCCGGAAGTTCGTAGGGGTGCAGCTGGCGGATCGCCTGTTCCAGCGCGGGGTACGCCTGCTGCGTGGTCTTGATCAGCAGGAGCAGCTCCGCGTCGCGATGGGTCGCGCCCCGCCACCGATATATAGATGTAATCCCCGGCAGCATGTTGACGCACGCCGCCAGTTCGGCGGCGACCAGATGCTCGGCGATGCGCTCGGCCACTTCCTGTGAAGGGCAGGTGCAGAACGCGATCAGGTGGGTCTTGTCCATGTCTCTCCCCGGCGCAACGGCGCTTGAATTGTAACACCGCAACCCATACCGCATTGTCCTTCAATCGTTTTCGGCCGGATGCTCCCGCCCCGATGAGCCCCTGCTCGCTCTTGACTGTCGGGTTCGCCTGACTATCATTAGCACTCACCTGAGGCGAGTGCTAACAAAACCGCCGAAGTCATGTCACACCAACCTGCGTGGTAGCCAACCCAAAGGGAGATAAGGCTCGATGAAAATTCGTCCTCTGCACGACCGCGTGATCATCAAGCGCATGGCGGAAGAGCGTACTTCCCCGGGCGGCATCGTCATCCCGGACACCGCCGCCGAGAAGCCCATCAAGGGCGAAGTCGTGGCCGTCGGTAAGGGCAAGATCCTGGAGAACGGCGAAGTTCGCGCGCTGGACCTGAAGGTGGGCGACAAGGTGCTGTTCGGCAAGTACTCCGGCACCGAAGTGAAGGTGGAAGGCGAAGAGCTCCTCGTGATGCGCGAGGAAGACGTCATGGCCGTCATCGAAGGCTAAGACCCAGTCTCTACCGGAACCGAATTCAGAGGAATAGACAATGGCAGCTAAAGACGTACGTTTCGCCGATGACGCCCGCTCCCGCATGATCGAGGGCGTCAACATCCTGGCCAACGCCGTGAAGGTGACCCTGGGCCCGCGCGGCCGCAACGTGGTGCTGGAGAAGAGCTTCGGCGCCCCGACCGTCACCAAGGACGGCGTCTCCGTGGCCAAGGAGATCGAGCTGAAGGACAAGTTCCAGAACATGGGCGCCCAGATGCTGAAGGAAGTGGCGTCCCAGACTTCCGACGTCGCCGGTGACGGCACCACCACCGCGACCGTGCTGGCCCAGGCCATCCTGCGCGAGGGCATGAAGGCCGTCGCCGCCGGCATGAACCCGATGGACCTCAAGCGCGGTATCGACAAGGCCGTGAACGCCTGCGTCGAGCAGATCCGCTCCATCGCCAAGCCCTGCACCGACGACAAGACCATCGCTCAGGTCGGCACCATCTCCGCCAACTCCGACGACTCCATCGGCTCGATCATCGCCGAGGCGATGAAGAAGGTCGGCAAGGAAGGCGTCATCACCGTCGAGGAAGGTTCCGCGCTGCAGAACGAGCTCGACGTGGTCGAGGGTATGCAGTTCGACCGCGGCTACCTGTCGCCGTACTTCATCAACAACCAGCAGTCCATGGCGGCTGAGCTCGAGGATCCGCTGATCCTGCTCACCGACAAGAAGATCAGCAACATCCGCGAGATGCTGCCGCTGCTGGAAGGCGTGGCCAAGTCCAGCCGTCCGCTGCTGATCGTGGCCGAGGACGTCGAGGGTGAGGCGCTGGCCACCCTGGTGGTCAACACCATCCGCGGCATCGTCAAGGTTGCCGCCGTCAAGGCTCCGGGCTTCGGCGACCGCCGCAAGGCCATGCTGCAGGATATCGCCATCCTCACCGGCGGTACCGTGATCTCCGAGGAAGTCGGCCTGTCCCTCGAGAAGGCCACCCTGGACGATCTGGGCAGCGCCCGTAAGGTCACCGTGGGCAAGGAGAACACCACCATCGTCGGCGGCAACGGCCGTCCCGAGGACATCAAGGCCCGCGTCGAGCAGATCCGTAAGCAGATCGACGAGGCGACCTCCGACTACGACAAGGAGAAGCTGCAGGAGCGCGTGGCCAAGCTGGCCGGCGGTGTTGCGGTGATCAAGGTCGGCGCCGCCACCGAGGTCGAGATGAAGGAGAAGAAGGCGCGCGTCGAGGACGCCCTGCATGCGACCCGCGCCGCCGTCGAGGAAGGCACGGTGCCGGGCGGCGGTGTTGCCCTGATCCGCGCTCAGGACGCTCTGGCGAACCTGAAGGGCGACAACCACGATCAGGATGTCGGCATCAGCATCGTGCGCCGCGCCATCGAGGAGCCGCTGCGCCAGATCGTGCAGAACGCCGGCGGCGAGCCCTCCGTGGTCGTCGACAAGGTCCGTCAGGGCAGTGGTAACTTCGGTTACAACGCCCAGACCGGCGAGTACGGCGACATGACCGAGATGGGCATCCTCGACCCGGCCAAGGTCACCCGTTCCGCGCTGCAGAACGCCGCTTCCGTCACCGGCCTCATGCTGACCACCGAGTGCATGATCGCCGAGCTGCCGAAGGAAGAGTCCGCCGGCGGCATGCCGGGCGGCATGGGCGGCATGGAAGGCATGATGTAATCCGACTCGTTCGAGTCACGAAAAAGCCCCGCCTAGTGCGGGGCTTTTTTGTTTCAAGCTCCGGTTCGAGCGGAACCGAAAGCGTCGCGGCGTTTCAACGCTTGGACTCCGACCAGGTCTGGTACAGCGCCAGCAGGATCAGCACCGGGATGAAGAACTCCAGCGGTTCCTCCAGCGCCGTCTGCAGTTGCACCGCCCATTCCGGCACGCGGACGGCGTAGTCGTCCTTCAGCACCGACACCGAGCGGTCCACCACCTTGGTGAATCCCAACAGGCCGAACACGCAGGCAATCGATATCGCCGGTGCGCGGCGCGCGCGCAGCGCGCGTAGAAAGGGGCCGGCATAGCGCGCCAGGTAGTAAATCGCCAGCGCGAAGATGCACAGCACCACGATCCCCGCGATCACCTTCTCGCTCATGGGCGCGGCCGACTTCAGGTAGTAGTTGGATTTCAGCAGGCTGTCGGTGGTGAAGGCCTTGTGCCAGTCCAGTTCGCGGGCGCCCAGCAGGAACACCAGGATGGCGCTCAGGCCGAACAGGCGCGCGTCGCGGCGCATGAGCGCCAGGCACGCCAGTGCTCCCAGCCAGTAACCGACCACCGAGCCAACCTCGAAGAACGCGTCCTCGCGGGTCCAGCCCAACAGGGTCGGGTAGGGCACGAACGCAAGCATGCCGAAGCAGCCGAGGATGGCGAGCAGGGAAAGGATTACGCCCGCGTAGGGCGCGCGCAGAAAATTGCGAATGGACATCGGCGAGTCTCGTATGTTTGACGGTCGGCGCCGGTAGGCGGCCGGTGGCTGCCAATGCTCGCGCTTAAGCTTGCCGGCGTCTACAGCGCTGGGCCACAACTTGATAAGCTGCCGCGATTGCCGACGCGAGCACCCATGAACGCATTCGCCGCCTCCCTGGACCAGTTGCCCGATACGCTGCGCGAGCAGACCCGGCAGTGGGTCGACTCGTTGCCGCCGCAGTCTCCGCTGTTCGAACTCGAGGCGGTGCGCGACAGTCTGCCGCGGGTGTGGGCCTGCAGCGAATTCGTCGCCCGCACCTGCATGCAGCGGCCCGAACTGTTGCAGGAGCTCTGCGCCGACGGCGCGCTGCGGCGCGTTTACGACGCGGGCGAACCGCGCCGGCGCTTGAGCGCGGCCCTGGCCGCGGTGACCGACGCCGATGGGCTGGGCCGGCAGCTGCGGCGGTTCCGCTTGCGCGAGATGCTGCGCATCGCTTGGCGCGATCTTGCCGGTTGGGCCGAGCTGGACGAGACCCTGCTCGATCTATCCCACCTCGCCGAGGCCTGCATCGACGAATCGCTGCGCCGGCTCCACGACTGGCAGTGCGCGCAGTGGGGAACGCCGCGCGGTGCCGACGGCGCGCCGCAGCAGCTGATCGTGCTGGGCATGGGCAAGCTCGGCGGCGAGGAGCTGAACTTCTCCTCCGACATCGACCTGATCTTCGCCTTCCCCGAGCACGGCGAAACCGACGGCGCCCGGCCGAAGAGCAACGAGGAGTTCTTCATCGCGCTGGGCCGCAAGCTGATCGCCGCGCTGGACGCGCCCACCGCGGACGGGCGCGTGTTCCGCGTCGACATGCGGTTGCGCCCGTACGGCCAGAGCGGGCCGCTGGCGATGAGCTTCTCGGCGATGGAGACCTACTACCAGAGCCAGGGCCGCGAGTGGGAGCGCTACGCGATGATCAAGGCGCGGGTGGTCGGCGGCGACTACGCCAAGGGCGAGGAGCTGCTCAACACCCTGCGGCCGTTCGTGTACCGCCGCTATATCGACTTCACCGCCCTGGAATCGCTGCGCGACATGAAGCAGCTGGTGATGCGCGAGGTCAGCCGCCGCGGCATGGAAGACAACATCAAGCTCGGCCGGGGCGGTATCCGCGAGATCGAGTTCACCGGCCAAGCCTTCCAGCTGATCCGCGGCGGCCGCGATCCCAATCTGCGGGTGCGGCGCATCCTGCCGGTGCTGCGTTACCTGGGCCAGGAAGGGCAGCTGCCGGAATTCGCCGCCAACGAATTGATCGAGGCCTACGCCTTCCTGCGCCGCACCGAAAACCGCCTGCAGGCCATTGACGACCGTCAGACCCACGAGTTGCCGAGCGATCCGCTGTCGCGGGCGCGGCTGGCGCTGGCGATGGGGTTCCCGGACTGGGATGCGTTCGTGAAGACCCTCGAGGTCTGGCGGCGCAAGGTGCAGGAGCACTTCGACACCGTATTCATGGCGCCTCAGGCCGAGTCGGCCGAGGGCGACGGCGCGCTCGCCGTGGCCGACGTCTGGCTGGCCGAGGTGGACGAGGCGCATGCGCTGCAGCTGCTGGCCGAGGCGGGCTTCCAGGATGCGAAGTCGGTCTGGCAGCAGCTGGCCGGTCTCAAGAGCGGCACGGTCAGCCGCGCGCTCAGCGCCAACGGCCGGCGCCGGCTGGACCAGCTCATGCCGCTGCTGCTGGCGGCGGCGGGGCGCAGCGCCAACCCCGATGCCGCCGCCATTCGCCTGCTGCCGCTGATCGAGGCCATCGCCCGCCGCACCGCCTACCTGGCGCTGCTGGTGGAAAACCCCATGGCGCTGTCGCAGCTGGTGCAGCTGTGCTCGGCCAGCCCCTGGATCGCGCGCTACCTGGCGCGACACCCGCTGCTGCTGGACGAATTGCTGGACCCGCGCACGCTGTACTCCCCGCTGGGGCGCGAGGCGCTGGCGGCCGACCTGCGGCTGCGCCTGTCGGGCATCGCCGAGGACGATCTCGAGCAGCAGATGGAAGTGCTGCGCCAGTTCAAGCATGCCAACACGCTCAAGGTGGCGGCCGCCGACATCAGCGGCGCCGTGCCGCTGATGGTGGTCAGCGACTACCTGACCTACATCGCCGAGACCACGCTGCAGGTGGTGGTCGACCTGGCCTACCGGCAGGTGGCCAGGCGCCACGCGCCCCCGGCGTTGCCCGGGCACGAGGGCGAGGTCACGCCGGGCTTCACGGTGATCGCCTACGGTAAGCTCGGCGGCATCGAGCTGGGTTACGGTTCCGACCTGGACCTGGTGTTCCTGCACGCCGACGACGCCGACATGGCCGAGGCGCAGGTGTTCTACGGCCGTTTGGTGCAGCGGCTGATCCACATCCTCTCTACCTCCACGCCCGGCGGCGTGCTGTACGAGGTCGATACCCGCCTGCGGCCCAGCGGCAAGGGTGGCCTGTTGTCGACCACCTTGTCGGCGTTCGCCGAGTATCAGCGCCGCGAAGCCTGGACCTGGGAGCATCAGGCGCTGGTCCGGGCCCGCGCGGTGGCGGGCGACGCCAAGCTGCAGGCCGGCTTCGAGGCGGTGCGCCGGGAGATCCTGGCGCGGCCGCGTGACCGTGACCGGCTGCGGGCCGAGGTACGCGAGATGCGCCAGCGTCAGATGCAGGAGAAGGGCAGCAAGGACCCTGCCTTGTTCGATCTGAAGAGTGACCGCGGCGGTATCGCGGATATCGAATTTATGGTCCAATATGGCGTTTTGTCGCGGGCGGCGGACCATCCGGAGATGCTGCGCTGGCCCGACAACATTCGCTTGCTGGACGAGCTGAGCCACGCTGGCTGGATCAGCGCGGACGAAGCCAGGCTGCTCGCCGACGCCTACCGCGCCTTCCGCTCGCGCGTGCACAAGCTCACCCTGCGGGAAGAACCGAGCCGGGTGCCGGCCTCCGAGTTCACCGAGCTTCGGGCGGCCGTGACGGCTCTCTGGCAACGGCTGATGGAAACCTAACCATTCCGTGACGTACGGGCGCCGGCGCGCGTCGGCCTCTGCCCGCGGAATTCGTAACCGCATCTGAGGAGACTGCCCCGATGGGTATGGAAGATCGCGACGGCGTCATCTGGTTCGACGGCCGTTTCCTTCCCTGGCGCGACGCCAAGGTCCACGTGCTCACTCACACGCTGCACTACGGCATGGGCGTGTTCGAAGGCATCCGCGCCTACGAGACGCCGAAAGGCACCGCGATCTTCCGCCTCAAGGAACACACCAAGCGGATGTTCGGCTCGGCCAAGATCCTCGGCCTGGATATCGGTTACACCGAGGACGAGATCAACCAGGCCATCGTCGACACCGTGCGCGAGAACAAGCTCGCCAGCTGCTACATCCGGCCGATGAGCTTCTACGGCTCGGAGAGCATGGGCATTCACGCCAAGGGTCTGAAGGTCCACACCATGGTCGCCGCCTGGACCTGGGGCGCCTACCTCGGCGCCGAGGGCATGGAGCGCGGCATCCGCATCAAGACCGCGTCGTTCAGCCGCCATCATCCCAACGTCACCATGGTGCGCGCCAAGAGCAACGGCGCTTACATGAACTCCATGCTGGCGCTGCAGGAAGTTTCCCGCCAGGGCTACGACGAGGCGCTGCTGCTCGACACCCAGGGCTTCGTCGCCGAGGGCTCGGGCGAGAACTTCTTCATCGTCCGCAACGGCATTATCTACACGCCGGACCTGACCTCCGCGCTGGAAGGCATCACCCGCGACACGGTGATGAAGCTGGCCAAGGAAATCGGCATCGAGGTGCGCGAGAAGCGCATCACCCGCGACGAGGTCTACCTGGCGGACGAGGCGTTCTTCACCGGCACCGCCGCCGAGGTTACGCCGATCCGTGAGCTCGATGACCGTCCGATCGGCAGCGGCAGCCGCGGTCCGATCACCGAGAAGCTGCAGTCGATGTACTTCGACCAGGTGCAGGGCCGCCGCGACACCCACCCCGAGTGGCTGACTTACGTTAAGTAAACGGGAGGCCGCCGTGCCAGATCCGCAGACTCACGATCGTACCGACCTGATTCAACCCAACGCGGCCAATCGCTACGAGATCAGCGTGCAGGACCTGCCGTTGTCCTGCCCGATGCCGGGTATGTACCTGTGGAATTCGCATCCCAAGGTCTACCTGCCCATCCATGAGACCGGCGAGGAAAAGTGCCCGTACTGCGGCGCGACCTACGTGCTCAAGGGCTGGAACCCGAACGATCTGGAAATCCAGCGCCGCGGCAAGCGCCAGTCGGTGAAGTGAACGAAAAACGCCGGGTCCAAGCCCGGCGTTTTTTTGGGACCAGGGCATTCGCGGCGCAGCCGCTCCCACAGGGAAAGGCACAGGAGAGGCTAAAGAGGTCACCACGGACCAACGACCCGCCCAAACCGCACATGCGGGCTTGTGCCGGAACATAGAGTTTCCCGCAAAGGGAAAGCCTTCTTCTGTGGGAGCGGCTGCGCCGCGAATGTCTTTCGCTCCTCACTTACCGAACTTCGGAACGAAGCCGGTCGGCCAAGAACCGGTCATGCCCCGGATAGTACCGAAAATCTATCGCTTTGAAATATTTGCGAAAACTGGAAAAAGACATTCGCGGCGCAGCCGCTCCCACAGGGAACCGGGAAAGGCACAGGAGGAGAAGCCGCTTCCTCTTTCGTGAGAGCGGCACAGCAAGCGAACGCCTTTGTGCTTCGTTCGCCCCCTACTCGAAGCGATAGCCGAACAGCTCGATGTCCTTGGCGAAGTGCCGCGCCACCATCTCCGCGGTCTCGTCGGTATAGTAGCCGCGGTAGTCCTTCTTGCGATCCTTGGCCTCGCGCTTGTGCGGTAGTGCCGGCGTCTTGATGCCGATGCGCTTGCAGATCGTGTCGAAATCGTCGTGCAGCCGCTCGTACTTGCCAATGAAGTCCACAATCACCTTGCCGTTCAGGTCCACCGCGTAGTGCGACTGCAGCTCGATCGAGGTGTCGATATGGAACTGGTACGGGCGGGTCGGATCGAGCTTCCAGCGCAGGAAGCCATCGAAGTCGTCGGCATACGGACCCATCAGGTGCGGCCGTTCGCGCCGGATGTGGTGGAACGAGCTCACCTGCAGGTCCCAGGGGTTGCGCACGAACACGAACTTGAACAGCCGGTCGTACAGCTCGCGCGGCAGCATCTCCTTGGCGGCGATGGCGTGG
>Ga0182741_1002085_pt1 | contig 24102 bp, 20 predicted proteins | sample eDN5th37CBELigOP_FD_128874 | JGI IMG/M metagenome (GOLD analysis project Ga0182741, IMG submission 128874) | Enriched Organic Plus compost microbial communities from Emeryville, California, USA - eDNA 5th pass 37_C BE-Lig OP (version 2) (version 2) ... | reverse complement strand
GAATGTCCGCGTGTTGATCGCGCCACCATTTCGCGGTGCGCTGACGAGCGTCATCTTCGGCACGGATTTATCAGCAACATCACCAAGGTTCATGAGCGGTCCGGCCGCGAGCCGCACTTCCTCCAGCCGTGACTTGAGGGGCTGATCGGCTTCCAGCTCCTCAGGCGTTTCAGTTCCGGATAACTCGAAATCTGCGGCATCGAGGATCACGCAGGGCATGCCGTTGTCGATCATCGTCACCTGAACGCCAGCAACCGTGTCGACAGCGTTGCCCGTGGGCAGTAGCGCACCACAGGTGGACCCTGCCGTATCCTTGAAGACGATCGGGATCGGCGCGGATGTGCCCGGAACACCGTCGATGCGGGCTTCACCATCGTAGCGAACCTTGCCACCCGGCGTCTCTACCGTAGCGATGGCGATCTGGCCCGTGTTCTCCATGAAGATGCGTACGTCCGTCGTGTCGCCCGTGGGCGCCACAAGCCCGCGTTCGATGGCAAATGGGCCGACGCCCGCAAGGATGTTCCCGCAGTTCTGGCCATCCGTGACGATCGGCCGATCCACGAACACCTGCAGGAACAGGTAGTCGACGTCGACGCCGTCGCGCTCGGACGGCTTCACCACGGCAACCTTGGAGGTCAGCGGGTTTGCCCCGCCCATTCCGTCTATCTGGCGCGGGTCCGGCGAGCCCATGATGCGCAGCAGCAGTGCATCACGCTCGCCCACATCCTGCGGCAGGTCGGACGCGAGGAAATAGCCGCCCTTCGACGTGCCGCCACGCATCCACATGACCCGCGTTCCGTCAGACATAGCGCAGCCCCTTTTCCTTAAGCTTGTCACGCATCTTGTAAAGGTCGAGGCCGAGTTCACCTGCGGCAAGCCGCTTGCGCTTGGCTTCCTCGTTGGCGACGCGGTCCCGCGCGGCTTGCAGAACCTCGACCGCCTCTTCCCGGCGCACGACGCATACGCCGTCGTCATCGGCAACGATCACGTCACCGGGGTTCACCAGGGCTCCCGCGCAGACGATCGGCACATTGACGGAACCAAGCGTTTCCTTGACCGTGCCCTGCGCAAACACAGCCTTCGACCAGACGGGAAACTTCATCGCCGTTAGGTCCGCCACATCGCGCACGCCTGCATCGATGATGAGGCCACGGCATCCGCGCGCAAGCGCTGAAGTCGCCAGGAGATCACCAAAATAGCCGGCATCCGAAGGCGACGTTGGCGCCAGCACAAGGATGTCGCCTTCCCTGATCTGCTCTATGGCCACATGCAGCATCCAGTTATCTGCGGGCGGGGCCGAGATGGTTACCGCAGACGCCGCGATGCGCGCGCCCGAATAGATCGGCCGCATGTAGGAGGCGAGCAGGCCTTTGCGGCCCTGCGCCTCATGAACGGTCGCCACGCCGCATTCCGCCAGCCCGGCGATGATCTCCGGATCGGCCCGCTCGATGTTCTGTACGACGACGCCACTCATCAGAGTTCATCCACAGTGCGAGGGTATACCGACTGGAAGCCTTCTGCATATTTGGCTGGGCGCCCGCCTGACTGACCGCCGGAATTGCGCATGAAATGGTTGGCGCGGTTTTCGGCAACATTCTTGTAGTAGTGCCAGAGGTGCTCCTGCCCCTCCATGCACTGGATCGCCGCCCATTTCTTCTCCCAGACAGGCGTGATGTCGAGGAAGACATCCGGCCTCCACTCCATCTGCTCGGTCTGATGCGGTTCGAACAGGTAGACCTGCGGCGCGCCCAGGATCTTCTGACCCGGGTTGTGCCCCCAGGCCTGCGCGATCGCGCGGCACTCCAGCGTCCATTGAGACACGTACATATGGTCTGTGTTGTACGGATCATACTTGGAATGGGTCATGATGAAAGCGGGCTGCACCGCGCGCATAACATCCACCAGCCGATCCTTGGACTCGCGCGTCATCTCCAGCGGATAATCGCCAAGATCGAAGAACTGGATGTCGTGCACGTCCAGCGCCCTGGCTGCGTTCTCCGCCTCTCGACGTCGCTCTGCCTTCACTTTGTCGAGCGTCATGTCTTCCGACTTCCAGAGCTTGGCGCTTTCACCCCGCTCGCCGAAGGACAGGCAGACCACGGTGACATCGTAACCCTTGGAAGCGTGGAGCGCGATTGCGCCGCCGCAGCGCCAGACAAAATCCGCCGAATGCGCGCTGATGATCAATGCTGTCTTGTTTGCCATGGTCTCCTGCCCTGAACGCGGATGGGACTGGCAGGATCATGCCGGCCCATCATCATTGTTGATATCGCCCGAGCCTCTCATGGCGAGCGCGATCGGCAAAATTCGAAAGACGAGCACCACCATAAGCTCAGGCTATTTGGCGTCCTGCACCTCCAACAAAAAGATCAATAATTTCAGATATATGTTCTATGATAACTCATATCAGACCATACTGGATGGCCTTGTTGCGCAGGAACGGCAGGCCGTTACCCATGACCTCTTCCTCATCCTTTGCCACAGGACGCCACACGGCCAGCCCATAGGCAACCTCCGGCGGCATATTGATGAAGCTCTCCATGGCAAGCCCGCCCTTGAAGCCAATTGCGGCAAGCGCGGCATAAATCGCATCCCAGGGAACATTGCCGTACCCGGGAGTTCCCCGGTCGCTCTCCGACAGATGGATGTATTTCAGATGATCGCGAGCATCGAGGATGCCGTTTGCTGCCCCCTTTTCCTCGATGTTCATGTGGTAAGTGTCGAGGTGGACGAAGACATTGTCCGCGCCAATGCGTTCCACCATCGCCACTGCCTGCCGGGCGGTGTTAATGAGGTGGTTTTCGTATCGGTTCACGGCTTCGATCCCGAGCGCGATGCCGCGCGACTTCGCGTGCCGGGCTGCTTCCGAAAGGGCGCGGGTGACATTGTCATATTCCTGCTGGGTGGGCGGAACACCCGTCCGTTCGCCGATGCCGCCGAAGATCACCCCTGTCAGCGCCTCCGCGCCGATATCCGCTGTCTTGTCGATGGCGACCCTCAGATAGTCAACCGCGGCCTGCGGGTCCTTCGACGGCCAGGCATGTTCGGGAAGCCCCAATGAGCAGACCGCCGGCAGACCGGGCTTCTCGAGCAAGGCTCGGCTGTGGGGGGCATCGACCGCAGGTGGGTTCAAGAGTGCGATCTCGATGAAGTCCATCCTGTAATGGACTGCCGCGGCGATCGCTCGCTCCGCTCCCGCCCGATCCCAGTTCATGGTCCACATGCTGGTGTGAACGCCAAATCCGCGCATCGGGGTTCCTCCTCCCTTCGGCACTCACCATGCACAATCGATGGTGCAAGTGTCATTCAGGGTTTCATGGCGGTCAAGCGGAAAGATATTCAAGGTCTCTGCGGGGCAGCATTGTCCGTGTCTGCCCTGCGGCCAATGCCGGAATAGAACAGGCCAGCGGCCATAGCCTGGCAGGGAGAAAAGACGTTCCTGAGATCAATGACCACAGGCTTGCGCAGCAGCTTCCCGATCAGCGTCAGGTCGAGATGTGCAAATTCCGGCCAATCCGTGAGGATGACAAGCGCATCGGCACCCTTGATGCAGTCATAGGCTGTTTCGGCAGCAACCACGTCGCATGGCAGGTCGCTACGCCTGTCCATCGCCTGCGGGTCATAAGCCCTGATACTTGCGCCATCCTGCAAGAGCAAATGCACGATCGCTATCGCTGGCGACTCCCGGATGTCATCGGTGCCCGGTTTGAAGGTGAGTCCCAGAACCGCAATCACCTTCCCCGCGACAGACCCTCCGCACGCATCGGCGATCTTGCGGGCCATCGTGTGCTTGCGCTCGCTATTGACGGCCACCGCAGCACCGACCATCCGCAATGGATAACTGACCTCCTGTGCAGTCCTGAGCAGCGCCAGCGTATCCTTCGGAAAGCAGGAGCCACCGTAACCAGGGCCCGGCTTCAGAAACGCGGTGCCGATCCGGTGATCGAGACCGATACCGGCTGCGACAGCCTGAACATCGGCATCTATGCGTTCACAGAGGTCAGCCATCTCGTTGATGAAGCTGATCCTGGCGACGAGGTAGGCGTTGGCGGCATATTTGACGAGCTCGGCGGTCCGCCTTCCGGTCAGGACGATGGGAACATCCTGCAGCACAAACGGCTGATAGAGCCCGAGGATGGCCTGCCGCGCCATTTCACCCTTCGTGCCGATGACGATTCGGTCAGGTTTCATGAAATCGGCTATGGCCGTACCTTCCCGCAGAAACTCGGGATTGGATACGACTGCACAGTCGAGGTCTGGTCGTAGCTGGCGGAGCAGGGGTTCAATCTCATCACAGGTTCCCACCGGAACCGTCGACTTGATGACCAGAACTGCTCCTGAGTCCAAACGCCCGGAAATTTCCACCACCGCTTCGACCAGATGGGAAAGATCAACCTGCCCTCGGTCCCCCAGCGAAGGCGTTCCGACGGTGACAAACACAAATTCCGCCTGACCTATACCGTCTGCAGGATCTGTCGAGAAGGCGAGCAGCCCATCCCGTACCCCCTCTTCAATCAGGTCATCCAGTCCCGGCTCATGGATCGGCGCGGTACCCTGCCGGAGCGCTGCTATCCTGCCCTTGTCCCGGTCAATGCAGGTGACACGGTTGCCCAGCGCGGCGAAACATGCCCCTGTCACAAGTCCAACATAGCCGCATCCGACAATGGCGATGTTCATGTCCCCACTCCCTGCATGCCGCCGGATCAGCGTCCGGTTGAACTGACCCGATTCCCGGTTTCCTCATGCGTGGAGGCGTTCGTGGACACATCGCCTCAGGTAGGCCGAATAGTCGTTGTCCCCCAGCCGTTTCGCGCGCGAAAGCACCTCATCCGCCGTCAGATAGCCGAGCTCGAAGGCGATTTCCTCCGGGCACATGATCTTGCTCCCCTGCCGCGCCTCAATAGTGCGCACGAACGAGGAAGCGTCGTACAGGCTTTCGTGCGTTCCGGTATCAAGCCACGCAAATCCCCGCCCCAGCTTGCAGACGTTCAGCCTGCCGCGATCAAGGTAGACCCGGTTGACGTCCGTGATTTCGAGCTCCCCCCTTGCGGAAGGTGAAATTCCGGACGCGATTTCGACAACGTCATTGTCATAGAAATAGAGACCCGTAACGGCCCAGCTACTACCGGTCTGCCCTGGCTTTTCCACTATACTGACGGGCTTCCCGGTCGACGTTTCAAACTCAACGACACCATAGCGTGTCGGATCTTCCACGCGATAGGCAAAGACGGTGGCCCCTTCCCCGATGCGGGCAGCCTGGCGGCAAAGTGCGGCGAGTCCCGCGCCATAGAAGATGTTGTCGCCAAGGATCATTGCGACGCGGTCATCACCGATGAACCTGCGACCGAGCAGGAATGCTTCCGCCAGTCCCCGCGGTTTTTCCTGAGCAAGAAATGTCAGAGATACCCCATAGGCAGATCCATCCCCCAGCAGCAATCTGAAATGCGGCAGATCCCTTGGTGTGGAGATGATCAGTATTTCCCTTATGCCCGCAAGCAGGAGCACGCCGAGAGGATAGTATATCATCGGCTTGTCATAGACAGGCATCATCTGCTTGGACATCGCAATGGTTAGCGGGAACAGGCGCGTTCCCATGCCACCAGCAAGGATAATTCCCCTCATGGTAGACACTACCAGATACCGGCCAGCGAATCCCTGGCCAGCAGCTGCCTCAGCTAGCGTTTCAATCGATGAACCAGAGTGCTCTTCTGCTACCAAACACTCGTGTACGATTATCTTAGGTTGTATTTTCTTCGAGTCAACTATACTTTTAAGAGCATAACCTGGAGGTGGTGTCGTGACGCTGCATGTTCCTCGCGAAGAAACTTCCTACGTCAGCAGCCGGGAACTCAGGGTGGGAGTGTTCGCCATCGTGAAGAACGAGGCGCCCTACATCGAGGAGTGGATCGCCTACCACCGGGCCTGCGGCTGCACCCATGTCTTTATCGCTGACAATGGAAGCTGCGACGGCTGCCGTGAACTGCTGGAAAGGCTTCAGAAGCAAGGACTTTGTCGCGTCATCGATTTCGCCACGCCGCCGGATCGCCCTCCGCAGCTTCCCGCCTACGTGGAACTGGCACAGCGCTTTGGCCAGAAGGTCGACTGGATGGCCTTTGTCGATGCGGACGAATTCATCGTGACCGACGAAGCCTTCGCAACCATTCCGGATTTTCTCACCCTGTTTCATGCGCAGCCTCAGGTGGGCGCCATCGCCCTGAACTGGGCATGCTACGGATCTTCAGGAAGGGAGGCTCACGAGGATGAGTTTGTCGTGAAGCGCTTCCAGCACCGTGCGGAACAACATGCACTCATCAACCATCACTACAAGTCGATTGTACGAAGCGCCGCCTTTGCCGGACCAGGCCGAAATCCGCATCATTTCCAGCTGAAGACCGGATATTCCTACGCGGCAGCCGACGGTCAGCCGCTCGCGCTTTCCCCGCAGCGGGGCGCCGGTTTGAGCAGGAGTGTCGTCTGGACGAATGCGCGCATCAACCACTACGTCGTTAAATCGCGGCAGGAGTTTTTCGAGCGGAAGGCGCCTCGCGGGCGGGCTGCCACGCCCGGACAGACACTGGGTGAGAGCTTCTTTCGCGGTCATGACCGAAACGAAGTACACGACCCGTTCCCCGACCGGCTCCTCCACCGCCTCGATCGCGTACATTCAAGGTTGAAGTCGCCAGCGCATCAGCCGGCGCGGGAGCTTGCTTCTGAAGCGGCGGGGACGGCAGGCGTTCAGGCGGGCTTCGGTGAAGATCCGCAACAGAACTTCTACCGGGCAATTGTCGACAAGGTTGAGCGTCTCGGGACGGACCTGCAGATCAAGGGCTGGGCAATTGCGCCGGAAAACGGCCCGGTCGAAGACATTCAGCTTCGCTCCGGAAACGTCCCCATTCGCTGCGAAATTGTCGGGATGGCACGCAATGACGTCCTCCGTGTCCATCCCGGAGCCTTTGGAGATGTGGGGTTTCAGATCCGGACCTCCCTGCTTGAGCCTGATCTTGATACCTCACGACCGCTCGAAATCTGGTCGGAGCACACTCGCCTCTCCCGCGTCCCGGTAGCGGAGGAACTGCAATGGTCTCCCGGCACGGACGAGCTCCTGAAAGAGCCGCTGATGCCTACTGCATATTTGGACCAGCTCACGGCCGCATTGGCGAAAGCCCAAGCCCTCATCGATTTTGGGTCCGGCGCATCAACTGTCCTGGCCGCCGACAACCCAGATCGTTCAGTCATCAGTGTCAGCAACGACTGGAAAATCCTTCGCAGCGTCAGGCTGCTGATCTCTGACAAGGGAGCTCTGGACCGGACGCATCTAAAATTCATCGAGACAGGCCCGATCGGCAAGAATGGATTTCCGAAGGACAATGCCATCGTCTCGCAATGGCACCAATATGCACTGGCGCCATGGATGTACTGTAGGGAGCAGCATCTTGCCCCCGACCTCGTTCTTGTCGGTGGCCGGTTCCGGAGAGCCTGTGCTCTTGCAAGTCTTCTGTTTGCTTCACCACAGACACGCATTCTGTTCCACGATTACTTCGACAGGCCATATTACCAAAGTGTTGAAAAGCACCTGGTTCCGAACAACAGGACCGGCCAGATGGCGGAGTTCATCCGGCCGGCAACCATCGATGCCACCGCGCTATGGATCGAACTGATGGAAGCCGTTTGCGACCCGCGATAGCGAGTGCACAACCTCTACATGCTCATCCATGAACTTTATACAACCATAAGCTATCAGGGGTCTCTCCCATGAACATGCACAACAAGCCTGAACGGCAGCATACGGACTACGGAAAATTGCCGCGAAGCTTCGCTCACACCACGCGCGAACTGAATCTGCAGGGTTGGGAGCAGGGGCACTCGGATCTGATCGTTTCCCGCGCGGGGCTCGCCAGTTTTCTGCAAGGGACCCTGGATGCGGTTGTGGTGGACGAGAACTGGTATCTCGAGACCTACCCGGACGTGCGTTCCGCAGTCGAAGCAGGAGCAATCTCGGACGCTGCAACCCACTATCGCACGTTCGGCTACTTCGAGGGACGCCTGCCGTCGCTGTCCGGCTTCAATCCGAAACAGTACCTCGAAAAGAACCCTGATCTTCAGCAACCTTTTGACGGGCGGGGAGAGGATGCGATACTGGAACACTTCCTTCGCCACGGCTACCAGGAAGGGCGCGACTACTGACCGCCACCAACTTCGCGACTTCAGCGTAAGCTTTTCCCCGTCGGACGGGGCTGTCATCGCGAAGAACTGCGAGGGCCCTGAAAACGGCCAACTCATAGCCCGGGACGACGATCCATGGTTGCTGCTGAAGCCGCCGCACTGCCTGCGCCGGGGCTGGTACCGGCTGGACCTGCACGCCACGCTTCCGGACGGCTGCGAACCGCGAGTCTACTTCAACTTCGGTTACGGCTTTCAGGAACGGTTTGCCTGTGTGCTCCATCAGCATGGGGACGGTTTCTCGGCGATCGTGCGGGCCTATAAACCAACGCTCTCGCTCCGCCTTGATCCCACCGACCGCCGGGCAGAATTCCAGCTGCAACGCTTTTCCATGTCTCCCGCCGGTATCGGACTGCTCACATATCTGCGGGTGAAACAGATCCTCGGCGCAGTGCAGGCATTGCTCACCAACCCCGCGAACTGGCGGGAGCATGTTGCCAGCCTTCGCAGAGACTATCTCAGTACAAGAGGTTTCGTGCCGCTCCCCACGAGCTTTGACTCCCGGCGGTGGGAAAGTGCCTATCAGAGATGGATCAGAACGAAGGACTACAGCCCGGAACGCTGCAGGGAGCGGCTGAAGGCCGAAATCAGGGCCCTCGCGGAAACTCCATTGATCAGCATCCTGATGCCGGTTTTTGACCCTGAGGTGGACCATCTGGACAAGGCAATTGCCTCCGTTACACGTCAGATCTATCCCAATTGGGAGCTCTGCATCGCGGATGACGGCTCTACCAATCCGGCGATCAGGAAGCGGCTTCTGCGCTGGGTTCAGCGGGATCGCCGCATCAAGATCGTCTTCCGTGGTGCAAACGGTCATATCTCCGAAGCGACGAACTCTGCCTTTGCGCTCGCCACGGGCGAGTGGATCGCGCTGCTCGACCACGACGACGAAATACCGGAACAAGCACTGGCGGAGGTTGCCCTCGCCATCGCCCGCAATCCGGCAGCACAGCTCATCTACAGTGACGAGGACAAGATCGACGACCGGGGCAGACGGTCGGATCCCCATTTCAAACCGGATTTCTCCATCGACCTCCTTCGTTCGATGAACTACCTCAATCACCTGACCGTGTATCGTGCCCGGATTATCCGCTCCGTTGGTGGTTGGCAGCGCGGGTTTGAGGGAAGCCAGGACTACGACCTCAACCTGAGGATCATCGAACGCATCCCCGCCTCAGCCATCTGCCATATTCCGAAAATCCTCTATCATTGGCGGATGTCGGACAGTTCGACCGCATCGAGTGCATCGGAGAAGTCCTACGCGTTTCGCAATGGCCTGAGGGCGCTCGATGACCATCTTGCGCGGTGCAGTATACCCGCAACGGCGGATCCGTTGAGCCGCCTTCCCTATTTCCGCGTCCGCTACCAGGTTCCCAGGCCTCAACCGCTTGTAAGCCTGATTATCCCGACCAGGGATGCCGTGGATGTTCTACGGACCTGTGTCAGTTCCATAGCAGGCAGAACCACCTACTCAAACTATGAAATTCTCATCGTCGATAATCGCTCGGAAAAGCGGGAAACCCGTCAGTATTTGAGGGAACTCACACGGCAGCACACCAGCATACGCGTCATCCCCTATGACAATGAGTTCAACTACTCGGCCCTGAACAACTTCGCTGTCCGCAGTGCCCGGGGCAGCGTGATAGGCCTCCTGAACAACGACCTGGAAGTCATTTCGCCTGAGTGGCTCACAGAAATGGTAGCGCATGCACTTCGCGCGGAGGTGGGCTGTGTCGGCGCCAAGCTCTATTATCCGAACGACACCGTCCAGCATGCCGGCGTGGTGCTCGGCATCGGTGGCGTCGCCGGTCACGCGCACAAGCACTTTCCCGGGAACGCTCAGGGTTATTTCGCGCGGCTGCAGGTGCAACAGAACCTGTCAGCGGTGACAGCTGCATGCCTGCTTGTCCGCAAGAGCGTCTATCTGGAAGTGTGTGGCCTCGAGGAAGAATACCTGCGCGTAGCCTTCAATGACGTGGACTTCTGTCTGCGTGTGAGGGCTGCAGGTTACCTCAACGTCTTCACGCCCTTCGCGGAGCTGTATCACCACGAGTCCCTCTCACGCGGTCCGGACAACACACTGGAAAAGGCGGAGCGTTTCAGCCGCGAGGTGGCCTACATGCGTTTGCGCTGGGGCGCCTTGCTCGATGCCGACCCTTACTATTCACCACACCTGACGCTGCAGAGGGAAGATTTCTCGCTCGCTTAGTTCCACGCTACTCCCCTTCCCTCAACCGCCGCAGCTCGCGCCGCTGCCAGGCCGCTTCCATGGAAAGCGCTTCCTCGTAGCGAATGCCATAGCGGCTGCCGGCTGCCCGATAGGGGCGGGAAACGAAGTCACCTGCCTCGCCATCCGCAGTTACGATTTCTGGTTCCTCATCCCACTCGTCATAGCAGAGAAGACCGATCCTGAACGCATCCAGACCGCGAGCGGCAAAGCGGTCCCTTACCCGCTGCGCCACGATACCGATGTGCCAGCGCGCACCATCGCCCTTTTGCTGCACCGCATCCCGATAGCGGAAGCGCGACCATTCCACGTCTCCCCATGCGTCGAGCCACGCGTCCGGCACAGTCTCGATGTCCTGCTTCTCGTTTTCGTCCGACGTGCTGATCGTTGCAGAGCTTGCGTAGACCTGGGTCCACCGCCGTGACGCCGCCCCCAGCGACTGCACGTTGTCATCCCCTGCCGTCACCTCGCCGTTGTTCTCGATGATGAACCGGTAGGTAACCGGACCAGCTACAGCCGTTCCATAGTCCCCGATCAGGAAGCGTCCGGTACCGCTCGAATGGGATTCAACACCGAACGTATACCCTTTCCAGGGGGTGGTGTAGTCGCCGGTTGGAAACCGGTGCAGCTGCACCGAAACGGTGTTCGCATCGCGATCCAGCCGTACAGCGGCATTGCTGCCCCGAATATGCAGCGGCCGCGCAGGACTGAGGCTGCCGATGCCCACCGCGCCTGTCGTACGGTCGACCTGAATGGCTTCGTTCCAGGTCACTCCGTCCGGCGAAACCTTGACGTGAAAGTTGTCGTCGCCCGTGGTGCCAAACTCGGCACGGCCGCTCCAGCTCGTCTGGAAGAGAATGCTGGCGGTATCCACAGCCGAGCTCTTGTTCACCTTGATCTGATGGCCGGAACCCTCGTGACTGAAGAGGCTGGCCGGAGAGGAAACCGAAAGCCGGTTCGTCCCGTCGTAGGAACTGTTGATGCCAACGCCTTCAATGTCCTGAAAATTCCCGGGCGCAAGCTGGATGGGAACGTCCTGCCATTCGGTCCCGTCATAGACCAGCATCAGCTGCTCATCAGCCACATAGGCAATCCACCCTGCCTTCGGCTGGAAGAAAACCCAGGCGCTATCCTGGAATGCCGCCAGCAGATGGTCATTCCCGGCCCACGCGCCGGTAGCGCCGCCGCCGACGATGTGGCGGTCGCCATCCACCGGATCGGAGGGAGGCGTTGTGAGATCGCGGTCGAGCACGCCGATCTGCATCAGTGCATCGATGGCACGGATGGCCTCGTTGTGCGTCACGTGTTTCTGGGCCTGGGACGGCATGATGTATGGAAGGCGCAGGTTCGGTGTTTCTTCACTCATACAGACGCTCTCTCGGTTGCAGCGTCTCCATTCTGCGTAAGGCTTCAAGGCCGGGGATTGAAAATTCTTGCGGCCTCCTCGATCTGTTGTCGATTTCAAGCTCATAAGCAATTGGTGCAGCGGCTTATTTCCTCTGATCCGCAGCTCCGTTCCTCCTCACCGCCCATTGGGTGAATGCCCCACACTTTGATTGAAATAAGAATATACTTTTCATCCATAAGTTGTGCATGTAATCTTTCCTTCGGGGGTTGGCTGATCATGCGGATTGGGTGGCAGCACAGGGAAAGCTACGAGCTTCCGACGACGACAATCTACTTTTCAGGTGCCATGGCGGATCAGATTGGTCCGTTTGGCAGCAGGCACCATGCTATCTGGCGTGTGTCGGCGAACACGTTTCTGATTCCGGCAGGCGAGCGACCGCAAATCCTCATCATCCGCCAGGCAGATTTGGAGGTGCTGGCGCTTTTGCGGCGGCAGACGGCAGCCCGAATACTCTATCTCATCGATGACGACATCTGGTCCGGCGCTACCGACACGAACCTTCCGCTGGCTTACCGACAGCGGTTGTTCAGGCTCGCCCTAGGCATCACCCCCATTCTCCAGCGCGCGGATTCCATCTATGTCACCGCAAGCGCGTTGCAGGAGCGCCTCCGCCACCGGACCGAGCTCGTGCACCCGGGACTGGTCCAGGCACCCAAATCCCTCGAACACCATGATGGCCGCCTGCTCAAGATCGTGTTCCCAGGGACGCGATCACACCTGAAGGACCTCGAAGACATTGCTGCCCCGGTGGCCAGATTCCTCAAGCAACACCCTGACTGCGAGCTGCATACTTTCCTGGGCAGATATGCGCCGCTGCAGCTAAGACTTCCCAATGCTGTTCACCATGCACCACAGGACTGGGCGACATACCAGCAAACATTGCGGAGGGAGCGGTTTCACATCGGCATTGCGCCTGCCCTGCCCACCCGCTTCAATGCGGCCAGATCGCACAACAAGATCCTGGAACTCGCCACCTTCGGGGCAGCACCGGTCTATGGCAATGGCAGACCCTTCCGTTACATGGCGGAGGCCGCAGGAGCGGCCCTGATCTGCGGCCAGGTGGAAGACTGGTTCGAGTGCCTCTCCAGGCTCTACAGGGATCGCCCTGCCCTCCGCCAGATTGCAGCCGCCAACACGAAGCTTGCGCTACAGCTTGGTGATCCGCGGGATCTGCGCAGCTTCTGGCAGAAGGAACTTGGCCTCTCCTCGCCATGTAACAACCGGGTGGCAGCATGATCGGCCTCACCTCCTTCAGACTTGCGCGGCTGCCCCACCTCAGCACCTTCCTCGGAGGGACTTCATGCAGGTATGTCACGCCGTGGAACATCTCTCGAGCGAGGCAGATCACAGGATGGGGATTGAAACGTTCGGGACTCAAAGCTGTCTGGCTCGCAACTCTTCGCGACTGCCCGCCGCTTCTGTTGGAGGATGGCTTTCTCCGCTCTGTTCATCCCTCTGACCCGCCTTTATCGATCATCGTGGAACAGGGATCGACCTACTATGACACCGCTCAACCGGGCAAACTTGACCGATCGCTTCAGCGCCCGCTCACACAATCTCAACGGGAGCGGGTGAGTAGCCTGATCAAGGTTTGGCAAGACGCCCGTGTCTCGAAATACAATCACCTGCCGGACTACAAGGGACCTCTACCGAAGCCCTATGTCCTGATTGCTGATCAGCTGCAGGGGGATGCCTCGGTTCGCCATGGCATGGCGGCCGCAGCAAGCTTCAGAGCCATGCTGGAAGCAGCCCTGGAGGAACACCCGTCCAACACGATTGTCGTGAAAGCGCATCCGCTAGCAGGCGCGCGACGCCGGAAGGGATACCTGAACCCTGCCTGCCATAAAGACAACTCGCGCATTCTGTTTGTCACCGAACCATGTTCTCCGGTGCGGATCATCGAAGAAGCCGACGCCGTCTACACGGTCACCTCCCAGCTTGGGTTTGAAGCGCTGATCCATGGCAAGCGGGTCAGAACCTTCGGCATGCCCTTCTATGCCGGGCGGGGGCTCACGGAAGACGCGCTGCCCGCCCCCCACTGGCGGGAACCCTGCGATCTCGACACGCTTGTTCACGCCTGCCTCATCGACCTGCCGCGCTATGTCGACCCGGAAACAGGCCAACGCTGCGAGGTCGAGATGATCCTTGAGCATCTCGCACTTCAGCGGCGCATGCGCGAACGTTTTCCTGCAACCGTCTACGCGGTCGGGTTCTCGCTGTGGAAGCGGCACTACCTGAAGCGATTTCTCTCTGGTTCCCGGATCAGGTTCGTCCGGTCAGTCAGCCACTGCCCTCGGGGTTCCACCTTCGCGGTCTGGGGCAGCGAAGCAATCGAAACTGCGCCCGGCTCAAGGGTCCTCCGCATCGAGGATGGCTTTCTGCGTTCTGTCGGCCTTGGCGCTGATCTAAAGCCGCCACTCTCCTGGTGCATCGATGATCTGGGGATGTACTTCAATCCGCGCACCCCGTCCCGGCTGGAACACCTGCTGTCGACGACAACCTTCGATGAGAAGCTCCTGACCCGGGCCAAAGCGCTGCGCGAGCAGATCGTGGCGGCTGGGATCACAAAGTACAACCTTTCGGGCACCTCGTGGCGCAGGCCGCCAACAGCGAAACGGGTGATCCTTGTGCCCGGGCAGGTGGAAGATGACGCCTCAGTTCTCCTTGGCACGGGGTCCATCCGCACCAACCTTGAGCTTGTCCGCGCCGTGCGCGCGGCCAACCCGGATGCCTGGATCGTACACAAGCCGCACCCCGACGTCGCCGCCCGCCTGCGCCAGGGCGGACATGACATGACCGCGATCGCGCAATTCTGCGACGAGGTTGTAACGGACGCTTCAATCAACGCCATGCTGACTGAGGTGGACGAGGTGCATACGCTCACCTCTCTGACAGGCTTCGAAGCGCTGCTGCGCGGCCGGCGCGTCACATGTTATGGCACCCCGTTCTACGCGGGATGGGGACTGACAACGGACCTCCACCCCCAACACCGGCGGCAGCGCCAGCTGACGCTCGATGAGCTCGTTGCAACAGCACTCATCCTCTACCCGACCTATCTCAGCTCCCGCACCGGACGTTACACGACACCGGAAAGAACTGTCGAAGAGATCATTTCCCTGTCGCAGAACCGGGGAGGTTTCAAAGCCCACCATCTCGCGCGACCGTTCCTCCGCCTGCAACTCCATCGCCGCTTCAGGCGCAGACGGGCTGAATCAGCGCAGGAGACAACATGAACATCGCGCCTGGGGAGGAGGTGAAGCCAAGGCTGGTACCGCTCCCCGGTGCGGCAGGCGGTGTGCTTGTCACCGGCAGGACCCCTGCCTCCAGGCTGCGCCCCCGCCACCGCGTTCTGCTTGCAAGCTTCGTGCTCTGTGTCCTGCTGCCGGCATGCGTTAGCGCCGTCTACTACGTCGCTTTTGCCTCCAATCGCTACGTCGCCGGTGCAGGGTTCGCAATCCGCAGCACAGAGGCTTCCGGTGCCGACATGATCGGCGCCATGACCGGATTGGGGACGGCGCAGTCCACCACATCGGATGCCTATATCCTGCTCAAGTATCTGGTCAGCAGGGATATCGTTGAGCGGCTCCAACGGGACTTTCCGCTACGCAGGCATTATTCAAGCGGTGAAGCGGACTGGCTGAGCAGGCTCGGAGGCGGCAGCTCCATTGAAACTCTCGTCCATTACTGGAACCGCCGCATCGCTGCGAGCTACAACAGCGCGTCTGGCATCGTTACCTTCGAGGTGGAGGCTTTCGACCCGCAGGCAGCCGAACGTCTGGCCTCGCTTGTCCTCTCCTACTGCCGTGACATGGTCAACCACCTCTCCGATGAAGCACGGCGCGACGCCGCAGCCTTTTCCGCCAGCGAGGTGGAGCGTGCGGAGATGCGCCTCAAGACTGTTCTGGAGGCCATCCGAAAATTCCGTGAGACGGAGCAATCGCTTGACCCGGCGGGAGCCGCCCGCATCCGGCTTGAGCTGGTTGGCGGTCTGGAACGGCAACTCGCGGACCTCCGGGCTCGCATCTCTGCTCTGCAGACAAGCCTCGACAGGGACGCGCCGGTGCTCCGCAGCCTCACGCGTCAGGCCGAGGCGCTGGAACAGCAGATCGCCCACGAGCGGGCAGAGATGACCGCGCAACAGGAGGGTCCTGCGGGAGCCGCAACGCTGAGCGGCCAGCTCGCCGTCTATGAGACGCTTGAGGTGGAGCGGGGCTTTGCGCAGCAATATTACACCTCCGCCCTGTCCTCCCTGGAAACGGCGCGGATCAACGCCGATCGCCACCAGCGCTACCTCGCAGTCTACTCTGCGCCATCCGTTCCGCAGGAGGCAGCCTATCCGAGACGGTTGCTCAACATTTTTCTGCTGGCATCGGGGCTCACGCTGCTGTGGGCCATAGCCACGATGGTGGGATATGCGGTTCGCGACCATCTCACCTAGAGAGCGCGCTCTGGCAGCGCTGCAGATACGGGTTCTGGCAGCCCTGATCCTGCGCGAGATGCGGGCAACCTTTGGCACATCACATCTCGGCTACCTCTGGGCAGTCATAACGCCGATCGCGAGCATCATGATCCTGACGGTGATCTTTTCATATGCCGCCCGGCATCCACCTTTCGGCTCCAGCCTCGCGCTCTTCTTTGCCACCGGGATCATCGTGCTGCAGCTGGTTCTCCGGCTGGCGGAATCGCTGATGACTGCGCCTGAGGCAAACCACGCTTTGCTTGCCTATCCGCCGATCAAGCGGACTGACGTGCTCCTCTCCCGCGCGATCCTGATCGTGCTCACCTATCTCGTCATTGCCCTCACAATCCATGGGGGGCTCACCATTCTCGGCCTCGCAGCCCTTCCCGCTCATCCTGAGGAAATTCTGTTGGCCTATGCGTCAGCCAGCCTGCTCGGCACGGGTCTGGGGATGATCAACGCGGTCCTCCTCAGCCATTGGGACAGCTGGCGGCGCATCGTGCCCATCCTCACCAAACCGCTTTTCTTCATTTCCGGCGTCTTCTTCGTCCCGGATTACCTGCCGCCGCAGATCATGGAGTGGCTGCACTGGAATCCAGTGCTCCACGCGATCGAATGGACGCGGGACGGCTACTACGCCGACTATCAAAGCCAGACGCTGGACAAATCCTATCTGCTTGGCACCAGCCTCTTCCTTCTCTTCGCTGGCCTCGTGGCAGAACGACTGACCCGCAGGAGCGGGGCGGTATGATCGAGCTTCACTCAATTTCGAAGTCCTATACGGTGAAGGGTATCCGCAAGCAGATCTTTGACGGTCTCACCTTCACCTTTCCTCCCAACCGCAACGTGGCGCTCCTTGGCCCCAATGGCGTGGGCAAATCCACCCTTCTGCGGCTCGTCTCGGGCTCGGAAGAACCGGACAGCGGAAGAATCATCCGCCGCGCCTCCCTGTCATGGCCTTTGGGCTTTTCCGGCGGGTTCAACGGCTCGATGACCGGCATCGAAAACATCCGCTTTGTTGCGCGCATCTATGGCGCTGACAGCGATCAGGTGGTGGACTATGTCACGGAGTTTTCCGAGCTCGGGGACTCCCTGAAGCTTCCAGTCAAGACCTACTCGACCGGTATGCGGTCGCGGCTCGCCTTCGGCATGAGCCTTGCCATCAGCTTCGACTATTATCTGATCGACGAGATCCTGGGTGTTGGTGACGCAGCCTTCCGCAAGAAATCCTACGCAGCGCTTGGCGAAAAGCTTCCACACTCGCGCCTCATCATGGCGTCCCACTCGATGAGCCACGTGCGTGAGCTCTGTGACTGTGGATTGCTGCTCTCCCCCGATGGCGTCTGGTTCTTCGGTGATGTGGGAGACCTGATCCGCGCCTATTCATCGATGCAATAGAAACGTCAGTCCCCCAGTGCAACGACGGTCCGCGCTGAACCTAGCATGGGCGACACGACGGAAGACAGGAACTTCCCGAACTCCGCCGTTGGATGGTTCGCCACATAAAGCACGTCCTTGTCTTTCATCATGAATCTCTGGGCAAGGAACATCGCATCGGGGCGATTGAAGTCGAGCCGGTAAACGACTGGCGTCACCTCCTCGCGGGCCTGTCCTATGCCCATGCCCTGCTTACCGTAGCGATCAGCCAACGCTCGTGCCTCAAAGCGGAAGAGAAAGATCCCCCCGGGGTCGGCCCGGTCATCCCTCAGGCCTTTCGCCAACGCGAGCGCTTCGGCAAGGCTCACCTTCTCCGTGTGGAACGTGTGGAGCCCGGTCTGCTGGATCGCGCCGAAAGCCGAGAAGGTTCGCGGCTGGTGCTGCACGACCACGCTGTCATTGGGCGCAAGCCAGATGTTGTTACCGGCAAGGCTGGCCACCTGATCGAGCCTGATGGTACCACGGCTGCGCCCTCGCGCGACCGTAACAACCGTTTCATACACCCGAGCCTTGGTCCCGCCTGCCCGAGCGATCGCTTCTGTGAGCCGCAATCCGTTAAGAGGCACCGGATATTGCCCCGGCTGCGCAAGGTCTCCTAGCATTACGACCTTGTTGGATGCGTTTTCCGCCAGAAGCACCTGCACCTGGGGTTCAACCGCCTTTCCCTTGAGCGCCTCCTCAATTGCCCTGCGCAGCGCCTCAACATGACGGCCGCCAGCCTGTATCCTCCCCGCATAGGGGATGTAGATCTTGCCCTCCTCGTCGACCATCGAAGTGAGGCTGGTCTGCTTCTTCTCGGATGTTGCAAAGACACCATCGACACTGGGCTCCCATATGTTGATTGTCACCCAGTCTCCAACCCCCACCGTCATTGCCCGTGAACCGCCAAAGGCATCGCGGAATTCCGTCTGTAAGCCAGGCGGCTGGTAGTGGTTGCTGAGGCTGACCGTCAACGGGTCGAGCGGCACCAGAAGATAGGGCAACGGACCGGAGGAAATACGTTCAGCGGCGGCCACCCGATTGATTTCAAACGCCTTTGGGCCAGGGCCAGGCAACCCGGAACAGGCGCCGAGCACCAACAGTAACACCAGTTGAATGGTTGACCGGAGCCCAGTGAACCTGTGCCTCAGCATGGCCAGCGTTCCTTGGTCCCACCGCCACACTGCCACCACGGAGCGATTCGTCCTATTCCCCTATCACGGAGATGCACGAAACCCACGCAGGCGCGCGGCCGAGATGCGACGGCGAACACCATCCACTCCTCCCCCCAACAGGAGCAAGCCATGACGAAGCGAAGTCGTGTCGAGAGCAGATGTGAAGAGCGCAGCGCCTCACGACGCGGCAAGATCAATGCAAGAACCGCCTGGTTTCCGCTACGCCTGAACACAACTCGACAGATGTGCAGCCATACTCCACAGGCTGCACTACAAGTCGGAATACAACCTATACGATTGCGTGATGCAACTCAAGCGAGATTCAGTTCAATAAATAGCGACCAACCGGCTTCCAACTGGTACAACCTTGATTTCAGTCTCATAGATCTGGCTGAGCAGCTCAGGCTGGATGATCTCTTCCGGCGTTCCGGAAGCAACGATGCGGCCATTCTTCATGGCAACGATCACATCGGAGAAGGTCGAGGCCATGTTGATGTCGTGCAGCACGACGACCATTGTCTTGTTCAGCCGCCGCGCAGCCTGCTGCACAAGCCGCATGATCTCGACGGCATGCTTGATGTCGAGATTGTTGAGCGGCTCGTCCAGCAGCACATATTCCGTGTCCTGGCAGATCACCATGGCAACGAAAGCTCGCTGGCGCTGACCGCCAGAGAGTTCATCGAGGAACCGGTCGGCAAGGCCGGACAGCCCAAGCATCGCAATCGCCTCGTTGACGTGGCGCTCGTCCTCGACTGTGTAGCGGCCCTTCGAATGCGGATAGCGGCCGAAGCTCACCAGATCGCGCACCGTCAGGCGTACAGCCAGGTGGTTGTCCTGCCGCAGAACGGCAAGCCGCTTGGCGAGCTCGTCGCTCGGGGTCTTGGTGACATCCAGTCCGCCGACGGTGATCGTACCGGAATCGGCAGTGAGAAAACGCCCCACCATGCTGAGCAGCGTAGACTTGCCCGCGCCGTTCGGCCCTATGATCGACGTCACACCACCCTTGGGAAGCGTAATCGATACGCCGTCCACCACCACGGAGGAGCCGTAGGTCTTGGTAATCTTTTCGACAGCAATCATCGTGCAGCTCCTCTGACGACCAGGAGGATGAAGACCAGTCCGCCCACGAACTCAATGATGATGGAAAGCGCAGTATCAAATGCGAACACGCGTTCCAGGATCACTTGCCCACCCACCAGGGTTACCACTGCTATCAGTGTTGCCACCGGCAGCACAACAGCGTGACGCGACGTGGGTAGAATGAGATAGGCCAAATTTGCAACCAGCAGGCCGAAAAATGTGACCGGACCGACCAGCGCTGTGGAAACGGCGATCAGCACCGAGATCAGTCCCAGCGTGAACATGATGGTGCGGTTGTGGTCGACGCCGAGCGCCGTCGAATGGTTTCGGCCGAGCGCTACGACGTCAAAGACCGGCAGCATGCGCATGATGATCACGGTGACGATCGCGACGACGATACCCGCAATGCCCAGCAGCGACGTGTCGACTGCATTGAAGCTGGCGAACATGCGGTCCTGCAGGATCAGGAACTCGCTCGGGTCGAGGATGCGCTGCAGAAAACTCGACAGGCTGCGGAAGAGAATGCCGAACACAATGCCTACCAGCATCAGGAGATGCGCACTGCGCGCGGCACCAGCCAGAATCCACCGGTAGAGCAGGTTCGAAAAGAGCATCAGCAGTCCCGCTTCGAGCAGGAACAGCAGGAACGGGTTCATTGCCGAGAGCCGCCCCGCTCCGATTGCGAACACCAGCACCGTTTGCAGCAGCACATAGAGCGCATCGAAGCCCATGATCGACGGCGTGACGATCCGGTTCTCCATAATCGTCTGGAACAGCACGGTCGAGACAGCAATCGAGTAAGCGACCAGCACCAGCGACGCGAGCTTGGCGCCGCGGAAGGAAAGCACAAACGACCAGCTGCCCTTCGCGCCCAGCGTCATGAAGGCAACCATGGCGATGACGGTCAGGACCGAGAGCAGCGCGATCACTGCCCGCACGCGTTTCCGGCGAACATCAGGCAGCACGGGAGGTCCTCCTCAGAAGCAGGTAGAGGAAGAAGAACGCGCCGATGACACCCATGACGGCGCCAATGGGCATCTCGTATGGACGGATGATGAGGCGGCCGAAAATGTCGCAGACGAGGACGAAGCCAGCACCCAGGATCGCCACCCAGGGCAGCGAGCGTCGCATGTTGTCGCCCACCATCATCGCGACCACGTTCGGGATGATGAGGCCGAGGAACGGCACCGAACCCACCGTCACGATCACCGAAGCGGTTACGAGCGAGACGATGGTAAGCCCAAGCAGCATCACCCGACGGTAGTTTAGCCCGAGATTGGTCGTGAAGTGCTGGCCCAGCCCGGCGACCGTGAACCGGTCCGCCGCAATATAAGCCGCAATCCCGAGGGCACCCGCGATCCACAGCAGCTCATACCGGCCCCTGAGGACAACCGAAAAATCACCCGTCATCCAGGCGCCGAGCGATTGAAGCAGATCAAGTCTATAAGCGAAGAAGGTCGTGATCGCCCCGATGATGCCAGAAAGCATGATGCCGACCAGCGGCACGAGCAGGACGGAGCGCAGCGGCACGAACTTGAGAATGCGCAGGAAGATCGCGGTGCCCGCCATCGCGAACACCGAAGCAGTAATCATCTTTACGATCACCGGTGCACCCGGCGCGAGAACGGTGATGGCGAGAATTCCGAGGCTGGCGGACTCCACCGTTCCGATCGTCGATGGCTCAACAAACCGGTTGCGCGCCAGCATCTGCATGATCATGCCGACGATCGCCATGCTGGAACCGGCGAGAATGAGAGCCGCCGTGCGTGGCGCGCGGCTGACAAGAAGCACCTGAAGCGACTTGTCATCGCCGCTCATGAGGCTGCTCAACGAGACGTCGGAGACTCCGACAAACAGGCTTGCCACTGCAAGTACCAGCAGGACGAATGCCGCTAGCAGGAGGGCTGGCAACGTTGACTTCACAGATTGCTCACGCTTCAGGGCTTCAAAAACAAAACACAACCGGCCTGGTGAAAGGCCGGCTGTGCGCTCGTGGCGTTAATAGAACTTACTTGCTGAAGGCTTCAAGTAGTTCATCGACATTCGCCTGAACTGCATTGAGGCCTCCGCCGATGATGTACCAGTTGGCAGCGTTCAGGTAGACAACGTGGTTGTTCTTCCAGGCATTGGTCTGAGTAACCAGCTCGTTGTTCAGAACCTGCTCGGCAGCCTGGCCTTCCTGACCGATTGCCGCGTCACGGTCAACGACCAGCAGCCAGTCCGGATTGTTCTCCAGAATGAACTCGTTGGAAATCGACTGGCCGTGCGTGCCGACCTTCAGGTCTTCTGCAGCTGGCGTCATGCCGAAATCGTCATAAACGATAGTGAAGCGGCCACCCTTGCCGTGGGCGCTCATGCGGCCTCCGGTGGTCAGGATTGTCAGAACGCGACCGGCATTGGCGGCCTTCTCCTTGAGCGCGGCGATGCTCTCATCAAGCTTGGCGAGCTTGGCTTCAGCTTCCTGATCCTTGCCGAAGATCGACGCCAGCGTCTTGACGTTCGTCTTCATGTTGTTGAGGAAATCGTCCGGCGCAGAAGTCATGTCGATGGTCGGCGCGATTTTGGCGAGGTCCGCATACTTCGGAGCGGAACGGCCACCGACGATGATCAGGTCCGGCTCCGCTGCATTGACGACCTCGAAGTCCGGCTCGAACAGCGTGCCGACCTTCAGGTATTCGTCGCCCTCATACTTCTTGAGCGAGCCCGGCTTGTTGCCGCCCGGAACGCCTGCAACCTCGACGCCAAGCGCGTCGAGCGTGTCGAGCGATGCCATGTCGAACACCAGCACCTTCTTCGGGGTATCCGGCAGCGTGGTCTCGCCCTGCGCATGCTTGATCGTGATTTCGGCGGCGAACGCCGGAGACATTGCCGTCGCGGCAGCCAGTGCCAGGGATGCGAAAATGGTGGTCAGCTTCATGGGAATAGGTTCCTTCGCTGCTGCTGTTAATCGTCGACGTGGTCGTGACCGCCAATGCGGCCCGGACGCCAGTAACCTTCAGAACGGATCTGCTCGCGGGTGAGCCCGCGCGCGATGAGTGCATGGCGCTGCCGGCGCACGTTGCTGGTTTCGCCAATGATGTAGGCCTGGCCCCTGCCCTCCGGCAGTTCGAACGCATCCACAGCTTTCGCCATAAACTCGCTCGGGCCTGCGGGCAGATCACTCCGGTGGAGCCAGTGGAGCCTTAGATCCGCGTTGGTGTTGATCGCCACCTCTCCGCTCTCGTCCTGCACCTCGATGAAGGCGTAGGCATTTGTGCCAGCAGGCGCCTCTTCCAGAATGTGGACGATGGCCGGAATGCAGGTCTCGTCACCGGTAAAGAGATGCCAGTCGGCCTCAGGGTTCAGCACTGTGTGGCCGCGCGGACCCTTCACCTCGATCTCGTCCCCTGCCTTGGCATTGACCGCCCAGCGCGGGCCGGGCGTGTCGCCATGCTTGACGAAGTCGACAGCCAGCGTGCGCGCAGCCCGATCAAAGGAGCGGATCGTGTAGTCGCGGCGGCCGAACTCGCCGTCACCCAGCGGGATCATCATCACGATCGCCTGTCCGGGCTTGTAGTCAAACCCAGTCGCATCGGCAGGCAGCGAGAACGTGACCCGCTGCATGTTGCCTTCAGCCTCCACGCTGTCCACGACGGTCAGCCGGTAAGCGGGAAGGTTGGGCCTCCCGCGTCTCGGGGCAGATGCCTCTGCCCCAGGTGTCGCCACAGCGCTTTCCATTCGTGTACTCCGGATGAGCTTAGAAGGTTGAAGTCATGCCGACCCAGAAACGGCGGCCGTCGAGGGAGTTGCTGTATTCATCGGGATCGACCGTCTTGTCAAACAGGTTGTAGACAGCCCCCTTCAGCGTGACGTTGTCACTTAGGGCATAGTTCACACCAACATCAACCAGCGTGTAGGCGGGCAGCGTCTTCACCCGAGGCGTCTGGCGGGCGTTCGCACTGATCTGCTTGCCGTAGTAGTTCACGCTGGCCCACAGGTCGAGCTGATCGGTTGCCGTCCAGTCGGCGCGCAGGCTGGCCTGATGCTCCGGCGTACGGGTCAGCGGCTCGCCCTCGAACTCGCCCGAGGTCTGCCTTGACCTGGTGTAGGTATAGGTGCCGCGGAACCTCAGGTCAGG
>Ga0182741_1002082_pt1 | contig 24109 bp, 21 predicted proteins | sample eDN5th37CBELigOP_FD_128874 | JGI IMG/M metagenome (GOLD analysis project Ga0182741, IMG submission 128874) | Enriched Organic Plus compost microbial communities from Emeryville, California, USA - eDNA 5th pass 37_C BE-Lig OP (version 2) (version 2) ... | reverse complement strand
TTCCAGCCGTGGCGCAGCACCAGCTCGCGGGCGCGCTCGAGATGCGGCTGCGGAGAGGATCCGACCGGCACTCGCGGCCTATCCGAAGCGGCGGAACATGGATCCGATGCGCTCGATCCACTCGCCGTCTATGCCAGCGTCGCGCGCCTCGGCGTCCCAGAGTCCGAGGGCCGCATCTACCTCCTGGAGAATCTCCGCGCCGTGTCCGGGCACATCGAACGCGCGCCCCACCGCCAGCAGGTCGTCGCGGGTGAAGTCATCATCCTTGCCGCGCGCGGTCATCTGGTGCGTCATGGACCACCGGCCGCCGTACGCCCACGTCACGTCGAAGGCAGGCGCGAGCCTCCAGCGCCCGTCGGGTCCCATGAGGAAGGCGAGGTTCTTCACGTGGTCGTCCTGATTGCGAGCGGCGATGTTGAAGACCATGCGCCGGAAGGCCTGATCGACCGCCGTCTGACCCATGCCCAGGAGGCGGATCGTGCGGAAGTAGTCCTCGTACGAGAGAACCTGTCTTATGGCGTAATCCGCGTGCTGCAACCCACCGAGGCTGTGCATGTGGATGCGAGCATCACCGTCGCGATCGAAGCGCTTCGTCATGAAGTGCGCGAAGTCGCGTTCGCGCAGCAGGTGGGTGTCGGCCATCTCCACGCCGGCGGCGCGTGCCATCCGCGAGTACACGTACTCGATGCGACCGAACGGTCCCGGAGCGAACTCCTTGACGACGACGTGGCCGCCCGCTCCGCCCGTGACGCCATCGAGCTTGATGAGCCAGTGTTCGTCTCCCGCTTGCCGCGGCGCGAAGGCCGACTTCACGCTGCCAGCATCGGGGTTCCAGAGTATCAGCGCCTTCGCTCTCGCGCCGCCCGCCGAGGCGCCCACCTGCATCATCTCGGGGACGGCGACCTCGGTGTCGCCCTCGATGATGCGCCGCGCCTCGTCCACCAGCCGGGCGACCTGGAGCGCTTCGTCGGCTCTGCCGTCCATCCGATCGAGCGCCGGTCTGAACTCTAGCGCGCCCATCGCCCGGCTCCCGATGTAGAGGAGCTTCTGCACGGGGCTGAGCGCGGCGTCGGGAGTGCCGTGCTGCTCGAAGTAGCGCCGGATCACGGCATTGCCGAAGGCATCGGGGAGCGAGTCGGCGAGGAGCCCGGGGAGCCCCTGGAAGGATTCGCTCCGCTGCAGTTGCGGGAAGGAGATGGGGCCCCGCCGCGCCAGCGGGAGATGGATCGGCGAGAGCTCGAACCCCGATTTCCCGAACTCTTCGGCGTACTCGAAGACGATCTGCCCCCGGCGGTCCTCGAGCACCGCGCCGACCTCCCGTTCCCAGATGCGGATCCTGGCCACGGTGTAGGAGTCCTGCCGCGCGGCGGGCGCCGCGGCGGTGGTGGTCGTGGCGTGGCGGGCGCGGGTGGTGGAGCGCGGCGATTCAGGCATCGTCTTCCTCCCCGGCGCTGGCGCTTCGCCGGCGGCGTGGAGTGCGCGCCCGGCGCGGCTCACGGCCGCTTCGCTCGGCCACTTCCATGGGCGAGACCAGCGGAGTCGGGAGGAAGGCATCCAGAACATCCAGCCGCCCCAGCGCCCGGAGCAGCCGGACGACCGTGGCGAGCGTGGGATTGCTCCCGGTCTCGGCGCGCTGCGCGGTGATCGGGGCGACGCCGGCGTTGGCGGCGAGCTCCTCGATCGTGCGATTCTGCTGCAAGCGGTAGCGGCGCAGCCGGTCCCCGAGCTCGGCGAGGATCTCTTCGGTGGTGGCGGCGGGGGTGATGGCGGGCATGGTCAATACTTATCTATCATATATGGTGTATTATAGCCGAGTGGAGGCTTTAATATACCAGTTATGACGGATAGTAACACGCGGATGCGCGATGTGCAATAGTATGATTATAACTTATAAGCTATATCAAGCCCGGTATACGCCATGTTCACAGCATATATGATATGCTAATCGCATGCCTGAGGTATCTGATGAGCTCGCCAGTCAGCCGTGCATCAGAGCCACCATCCCCTCCGGCATGGAATCCTTGGACCTGAATCGAACGTCGCTCAGTACCCGGGGCGGGAATCGAACCCGCACTCCCAACGGGAAGGAGATTTTAAGTCTCCCGCGTCTGCCATTTCGCCACCCGGGCGCCTGCGGACGGCGCCGCTCGCGCCATCGAAGCTTCTGCCGTCGCCCCCTATCTCGCGCTCGCCGGAAAGAACGCCGGAAGACTCGGAATGTCGGTGCCGTACTTCTCGTTGATCGCTTCCGCAATGACGTTGGCGAGCAGCGCCTGGCCGGCACCCGAAGGATGCACGCCGTCGAGCGAGATGTAAGCCCCGAAGGCGCTCTCCGGGTTGGCGAGATCGGGAACCAGGGGGATGTCGCCGGACTCTCGCAACTGCAGCAGCGCCGGGTTGGGATCGGCGTACGCCCAGCCGAGCTCGTTCGCCCGCGCCTGGATCGCGGCGTTGTATTCACCCACCGCCTGCGTCACCGTGGCGATCTCTCCGGCATCGAGAACGAACACGTTGCCCAGCAAACTCCCCGCGACGGGCGCGCAGGCGATCGTCGCGGGCTGCGTACCCGCTCTGATCTCGCTCAGAAGCCGGAAGTCGATGAGCGACTGCGTGCTCGGCGTGCAGCTCGCATCCACGGTCAGCGATCTTCCCACGTACGACTCCGCCGCGGCCTTCACCTGCGGGTTCAGGATCGCCACGGCGGGGATGAAGATCGGCGCCGCGGTGACGTTCACCACTCCAACCAGCACGCCTCCCTTCAGCGTCCCTCCGGCCGTGAGCGCGTCCAGCATGGAGTCGTAGCTCCCGGTGAACGCGTCCACACTGGTGATGCCGGGCGACACGCCGGGCAGCGGCGTCAGTATCCCGCTGAGTGCGGCCGGGAGGACGTCGTTGTTGCCGACCCACACGCTCGCGAAGGTCGGTCGTGCGTCGAGCGCGCGCGCGACCTGCGTCTTTCCGCCGAGTATGAGCATCGTGAGCGCGTTGGCGGCGCCGGCGCCCAGCGGGTCGGTGGGGTCGCTCGCGAACGCGCCGGGCACGGCGACGTTGTTGATGACCGCCTGGCCGCCGAGCGATGAGCGGAGGCTGCAGTCGTCTCCGCTCCCGCCGCCCACGCGGTGCCCGGTGAGGATGTTGTCTATGGGCGGCGGACAGCCGGGATAGTTGAGATACGGAACGCTGAAGGGCGTGCGCATCCCGCTCGCGAGCAACACCGCGTAGCTCTGGCTCTGAGTCTCGGCGCTGATCCCGCCCGCCTGGTAGCCGGCGGTGATGCTGTTGCCCAGTGCCACGTAGCTGGTGAAGAGCGGATCGATGGGCCGTTCCGGGTTGACCAGCTCCTTGCTGTCGCTGCACCCGGCGATCGCCGCGCCCAGCGCGATGGCAACCGCTCCGCGGGCGAGCCATTCGATGCGAATCATGATGGTCCTCCCCCTGTGGGTGGTCAGAAGTTGGCGCGGATGCTGACCGAGAATACGTTCGCGCTGAGCGTGTAGAAGCCGGAGTTGAGCTGAGCCGCGGTCGCCCCGACGCCGGCCATCGGCGACGGATCGCTTCCCTGCGAGCGCTCCACGATGCGCCCGCGCCGTCCGTCGGTGTCCACGTGCAGGTAGCCGGCGTCGAGAGTGTAGCGCGGCGACAGAGGAAGCCCGATCCCCACCGTGTAGTTCTTCCGGTTCATGTCCGGGAGGAGCGGCGTGACGGTGATGTCGGGGGCCGGCGTGCGGATGTAGTTGAAGCCGGCGCGCCCCTTTATCCCGATCGCGAAGGCGTGCTCGATCCCGGTGCGGATGGACCACGAATCGTCGTAGTCCTCGATGAGCTCACGGTCGGGCGGCGCGTTCTCGCCCTTGAAGTCAACGGGAAGCTCGTCGAACGACGAGAACTTCGTCCACGCCACGCCCGCCGAGAGCACCGTGTGGGCGAAGCCGGTGTAGCCCAGATCCGCCTGGAGCTGCGCGGGGTGCCTGATCCGCGTAGCCACCCCGCGCGCCGAGAGCGGCGCGCCAGCCGCGAACTGCGACGCGAGCACATCGTCCAGCTTCGTGCCCGGCGGGAGGTCGAGCGGGTTCCCCGCGGGGAGGACGAGATCCGTGGGCACCTGGCCGAAGCGGGCGTCGGCATCGTCGTAGTCGAAGTCGACCTGCGAGAGGTAGCGAACGCCGAACTCCAGATTGGGCGTGATCGCGCCGTGGAGGCCGACGTTGAAGCCCAACGCGATGGCGCTCCCCTTCAGCGTCGCGCGCGCGAACTCGGTGCGCGCGGGGAAACCGAGCATCCCGAACGTCACGGGAGCGCCGCCAGGCACCGCCTGCTCGGCGAGGTCGATCGACTGGCGCAGCTCCACGCGGGAGTAGCCGATCACCGGTCCGCCGCCGATGGACCAGCCGGGGGCGAAGCGATAGGCGAAGCTGGGCTGCACGTAAACCGTCCGAAGCGATGCCTCGAGCGCGGTGAAGCGCCCCGGGAAGTCATCGTGCCACTGCGACGTGAGGCCGTACGGGACGTAGACGCCAACGCCCGCCGCCCAGCTCCCGCTCGCACCGGTGTAGTTGACGAAGATGTGCGGCGGGAACTCCACGGGCGCATCGGCGCGGTCGATGCGCCCGGTGGTGTCGGCGGTGAACGATCCCGAGACGGCGATGGCCGCCAGACCGGCGTAGGCCGACCAGCCGGGGATGGTCAGCGCGGCGGCCGGATTCCAGTAGATGACCGAGGGGTCGCCGCACGTGGCGGCGGTGGCGGCCGACCCGCGCGTCATGGCGCAGGTGCCGATCTCGTTGAGCTGAAAACCCTGCGCGGACGCCAACCCGGCCGTACCTGCGAGGAGGAGAGAGACTAGTGAGGTCGAACGTACGAATCCCATGGTCGAACCTCCCTGCATTGAACAGTGTACTTGCTGCCTGATCGGCCTCGAATCGGAGTCGTTCTATGGCCTCCGGGTGGGCGAGTAGTGGAGACATCCGTCGCTGTGGAAGACTACCTCCGCCCGATGCTATACGCGAGGGGCCGTACCGGCCGGTTCAGGGGTGCACGCCCAGCGCGTGGACCGCGTACCAAGCGCACCACGCGAGGAGCCCCGCCAGCGCCGCGTCGCCGCCGTTGGCGACGGCCCGGCCGTCGGCATCCACCAGCTCCGCGGCGAAGCCGTTGTCGAGCGGCGCGCGCCGCAGCCATTGCAGCACGTCGCCGGCATCGGGTCCGAGCAGACGCGCGCACTGCTGCGCGAGCGATGCCGGCTCGGTGCCGAGGCCACGCACCGTGCGGCGGTAGATCGAGTCGTAGCGCTCCACCGCCTCGTAGAGCGGCAGCCAGTACGCCGATGCGCTCGGGTCGTCTTCGGTGTGAGCGCGGCCGGCCAGGTCGATGGCGGAGCCGAAGATCACCTTCCCTTCGCGCTCGAGCGCGAAGTGGCGTCTGAGCGCAGCGCGCACCGCCTCGGGGTCTTCCACCGAGCGCGCGCTCTCTTCGTCGAGCGTGCGCCGCAGCACGTCCAGCGCCTGCGCCACCACGGCGTTGCCGTGCAGCGTGAAGGGGTAGGGAGCCGGCGCGCCCGAGGGGAGCACCTCGGTGCTGTAGAGCGGCACGTGCGCGTCGCGCCGCGCGGTGAGGTCGTCCCACGAAGCGTACAGCGTGTCGGCCACCACCGGCTCCTCCACTATCTCCTCGTCGCCCGTCTCGCGGATGTAGCGGTCGGTGGCGATGGCGAACACCGACACGCCCTCCAGCGAGAAGCCGGGCTCGAAGAGCGTGCCATCGAAGTAGTGTACGCCGTTGCCGGGCGCGTAGCCGTGCAGCTCGCAGGCGCGCAGGAGCAGCTCGCGCGCGAGCGAGGGGTCGGCGAGGATGATTACCGGCAGCGTCCACGCGAGCGCTTCCCAGTCGCGGATGGTGACGCCCCGGCCGTTCCAGGGCGCGCGCGAGCGCACGAGGTAGTAGTGCGCGTCGTCGAGCGCGCGTCCCGCGCCGTAGAAGTAGGCGAACATGAGATTCCTGTTCACCAGCCGGTCCATCCCGTCGTGGCCGACGGTCTGCTCGAGGTCGCGCAGCGCATCGCGCGTGACCGAGAGAAGCTCCGTCCACCCGCGCCGGCGCATCGCGGCAACCGTGGCCTCCGCTCCGTCGCGCTCGGGGCCGGCCGCGATGTAGAACGCCTCGCTCCGCCCCGTGCCTGGCGCGAGGGTGAACTCGCGGCGGAGCGCGAATGCCGGCGCGGCTCCCTCCTTCACGCCCACGCTCACGGCGCCGTCGGCCGCGATGGCGAGCGCCGCGAGCGTGGGCTGGGCGCTCCCTTCCAGCACGACCACATCGCCCGCCGCAACGGTCACGCGGTGCGCGTCGTCGGTGGCGCGGGGGGATCGCACGCGGATCTGCCGGTGTCCCAGCACGCCCTCCAGCGAGAGCGAGATGTGCCGCTCCTCGTCGCCGCGGTTCTCGATGGCGATCGCGTACACCGCGCCCGCCAGGTCGGCGTCGCGGCCGTGCGGCGCGCAGAGCGTCCCGCGCACGAGGAGCGAGTCCACCGTGCACGCGAAGGTGGGAAGCCAGTTGAGCGCCCGCTCCCACGCCAGGCCGTGCTCGCCGAGCTCGCGGACCGCTCCATCCACCGCCAGCACGGGGCGCAGGAGCGGCGCTCCCTGCCCCTCCATGAATCGCGGCGAACCGGCGAACTCCACCGCCGCGCGCGCGCCGCGATGCAGGATGCCGAGCGTGTAGAGCGCGCCGTCCACCGGGTGGATGCACGGTAGTGACAGCCAATGATTCCCGGTGACCTGCCAGGGAATGGCGGACTTCGGTAGGGAACTCACGCTGGTGTCGCGACGGAAGAGGACGGTTGGTAATGCGTCGAAATCATCCGCAGCAATATATCCGTGACGCGGCGGACCAAGCGGAGCGGCACACCCGCGGCATCCGCGCCATGCCGTACCGGCGCGGCCCTGGAGTGCGACGGCACACTTTGCTAGCTTGCCGTTTTCCCTCTGACCGGGGCGTGATGCGCAGGCCCATCCCCATTCCCACGCCGTTGCAGCCCGATCCACGATCCGCGCGAGCCGGGTGCGTGCCTCTCGTAGTGCGTCTAGTGCTAGTGCGTCTAGTGCGTCCGATGCTTCGTCTGCTTCGTCGGCTCCTCGCGAGCGCCTCGTCGGCTGCCGCAGTGCTCGAGCGCATCGGGTCGGCAGCGCCGATACGCGTCGCCACGCTGCTCGTCGCGACGTCGCTGACCACGATGCCGCTCGCCGCGCCCCCGCTGCGAGCGCAGGCGGTGATCGGCTACGGCGACGACGCGGTCGCGCTCCCCGGCGGCGTGGTCCGCGTCGGCTTCCTCAACGGCTGGACACGCTTCGATCAGCGCTTCACCGCGCCGGATGGCGCGTGGATAGATGCGGATGCGCGCATCCGCCGCACGCCGATCGCGCTCGAGCTCGGGGTGCTGAACCGCCTCACGTTGGGAGTGATGGTGCCATCCGTCGGAACCTACGCGGTGGCCACCTACCACCCCGCGGGCGCGACGCCGGGCCACGCGGACTCGCTCCGCATGCTCGGCCAGAGCGCCGTGGGCGACGTGGAGACGTGGGCCAAGCTGGTGTGGCTCGGCCAGCAGAGCGAGAAGGAGAGAACGGAGCAGCAGGGCGTGCACGTGCGCAGCGCGCTGACGGGGCTCGTGCGGCTCGGCACGGGGATCCCCGCGCACGCCTCGCACCAGCTCGCGATAGGCACCGGCGATGGCCAGACGGATGTGGAGGCGGCATCGCAGTGGGATCTCATCTTCGGCCGCCGCTTCTGGGCGAGCGTGGTGGGCCGCTACGTCCGGCAGCTCCCCGTCACGCGCGTGGTGCGCGTGGCGCCGCGCGACGATCCGTTCTCGAACGCGGTGCTGGTGAACGCGCGCATCGAGCCGGGCGACTACTACGAGCTGGAAGCTACACCGCGTCTCTCGCTGGGCCAGCACTTCGTGGTGGGGGGGCGGTACACGCACCGCCGCGACGATGCCACCAGCTACTCCGCCGCATCGGCGGGAGCCGCCGGCGCCGACCCGGCGATTCTCGATGTCGCGAAGTCGTCCGCCACGACGTACGGCTTCGGCGTGGTCTACTCGTCGGTGGCGTCGTACGTGGCCGGGCGCACGTCGATCCCCTTCGAGGTCAGCCTGCAGTACACGCGCACCGACCGCTGGCTCGATGGCGTGCCGCCGTCCATCCTGGCCGAGCCGAAGCGCTCGGAGATAGCGATCGGGGTGAGATCCTACTTGCGGCTCTTCGGAAAGCGGTAGGAGCGCCCGGGGCTCCCCCCGGGATTCCATTTAGGAAACGAGGCGCGCGCGACGCGCGGGGCTAGCCCTGTCCGCCGGCCAGCAGCTCGCGCGCGTGCGCGAGGCTCACTTCGCTCTCGGAGTCGCCGCCGAGCATGCGCGCTATCTCGCGAACGCGCTCGTCGCCCGTGACGATGCGTGTGTCGGTGGTGGTGACGCCGGAGCGCTCGCCCTTGATGACCACGATGTGGTGGTGCGCGCGGGCGGCGATCTGCGCGAGGTGCGTGATCGCCAGCACCTGGTGTTTGCCGGCCACGCGGCGCATGGTGTCGCCCACCTGCAGGCCGACGCGTCCGCCGATCCCGGCATCCACCTCATCGAAGATGAGCGTGGGAACGTGGTCCACGCGCGCCAGGATCGTCTCGAGCGCGAGCATCAGGCGCGACAGCTCGCCGCCCGAAGCCACGCGCGCGAGCGCGCGCGCATCGTGCCCCACGTTCAGCGCCACCTGGAACTCCACGTCTTCCGCGCCCGTGGCCGCGATCTCCTCGCGCGGCGCCAATACCGCCATGAACTTGCCGTGCGGCATCCCGAGCGCGGGGAGGAGCTCGCCCACGGCGCGCGAGAGCTTCTTCGCGCCGGCTGTGCGGCGCCGGGTGAGCGCGGCGGCTTCCTTCCGCAGCGCCGCCAGCGCCTGCTCGCGGCGCTGCTCGAGCTCGCGCAGGTCGAAGTCGGCGCCGTCCACCAGATCGAGCTCGGCGCGGGCTTCGCGGCCGGTGCGGATGACGTCTTCGAGCGAGGGGCCGTACTTCTTGCCGAGGCGGAAGATCAGATCGCGGCGCCGCTGCACCTCCTCCAGGCGCGCCGGGTCGAGCTCCACCGACGCCGCGTACTCGTCGAGCTGCCGCGAGAGCTCCTCGAGCGAGTAGTAGGCACCGTCGAAGAGCTCCTGCATGCGGGCCAGCGACGGATCCATCCGCTGCGCGGAGATGAGCGCCTTCCCGCCCTGCGCGAGGCGCGGAAGGACCGACTCCTCGCCGCCGTCGAGGAGCGCGGAGATCCCCGAGACGAGCGAGCGGAGCTCGTCGGCGTGCTCGAGGCGGCGCGCCTCCTCCTCGAGAGCCACATCTTCGCCTTCACGCAGCTTCGCCTCCTCCACCTCCGCCGCCACGTGGCGCAGGTAGTCGGCACGGCGCTCGGCATCGGCGCGCCGGCGCGCCAGCGACTCGATCTCGCGGGTGATGGCGCCGAGCTCCTCCCAGCGCGCGCGCACGCGTTCGGCGTCCTCGCTCGCCTCGGAGAAGGCGTCGAGGATGCGCCGCTGCGCATCGGGGTCGAGGAGCGTCTCCGCCTCGCGCTGGCCGTGCAGGTTGACGGCGAGGCGGCCGACTTCGGCGAGCACGCTGGCCGTCGTGCCGCACCCGTTGATCCACGCCCGCGTGCGCCCCGTGGACGCGATCTCGCGGCGCAGCACCACGGTGCCGTCGTCCACGTCTATTCCGCGCTCGTCGAGGAGCGAGAGGAGCGCCGGCTGCGCGGCGGCATCGAACACGCCTTCCACCACGGCGCGGTCCGCGCCGGTACGGATGCTGTCCACGCTCGCGCGCTCGCCGAGGAGCAGCGAGAGCGCGCCGACGATGATCGACTTCCCCGCGCCGGTCTCGCCGGTGAGCACGTTGAGACCGCCGGCGAGCGGAAGGGAGACACTCTCGATTATCGCGAAGTTCCGGACACGAAGCTCGGTCAGCACCTTTGGCTCTCGTCGCGTCCCCGCAAACCGCCCCACCCCAGCTTGCGGCGCATCCTCGAAAAAAACGTGCTGTCGCGGAAGTTGACCACCAGCACGGGACGCTCCGCCCTGCGAACCATCAGCGTGTCGTCCGATGTGAAGGTAGTGCCGACCTGGCCGTCCACCGTCACCAGAAGCTCTTCCGGACCATCGTTCGCACGCACTTCGACATCGGCGCCGGGCGGAAGCACGACGGGGCGCACGGCCAGCGTGTGGGGCGAGATGGGGGTGATGACGATGGACTCCACGGTGGGCACCACCACCGGGCCGCCCGCCGAGAGGCTGTATGCGGTGGAACCGGTGGGCGTGGAGATTATGAGGCCGTCCGCGGCGTAGGCGCCGATGAGCTCCCCGTTGACCCAGACCTCGAGGTGCACCACGCGTGCGAAGCCGCCCTTGTGCAGCACGATGTCGTTGAGCGCGCGCCAATGCTCGCTGTCGTTGCGAGAGGTGTGCCCGGCGAGCGCCATCCTGCGCTGCACCACGTAGTCGCCGGAGACGAAGTGTTCGAGCGCCATCTCCAACTCGCCCGCGCCGCCGCCGCACGCGGTGAGGAATCCCAGCCGGCCGAGGTTCACACCGAGTATGGGGATCGGCCGCTCGCCCACGAAGCGCGCGCCGCGCAGCATCGTGCCGTCGCCGCCAAGGGTGATGAGCGCGTCGATCCCCGACGGGTCGCGCAACATCGCGGCGTCGGGGACGAGATGCTGCAGCTCTTCCTCGAAGGCGAGCTCGATGCCGAGCTCCGGCGCCCTCCGCCGCAGCTTCGCGAGGACCTCGTCGAGCCCCCCGTAGCTGCGATTGCCGACCACGCCGAGTCGCGTCACCCGGTGAGCGCCTCGCTTCCGTGCAGAGCGCGCACGCGGCGCGCGATCCCGGGCGCGTCGAGCCCCAGGAGCTCGAGCTGCCGCTTGCGCGGCGCCTGATCGATGAAGCGGTCCGGCACGCCGTGCACCGCCACGCGTACCGACGGATCGAGATTGCCGATCACCTGCGCCATGTAGGCACCGAAGCCGTTCACCACCGTTCCCTCCTCCACCACGAGCACGTGCTTGTGGTGCGCCAGCACCGCGGTGAGCGTGACTTCGTCGTACGGCTTGAGGTAGCGGCAGTCGACCACGCTCACCTCGATCCCCTCGCCGGCGAGCTCGCTGGCGGCGGCGAGCGAGGGGAGCACCATCGTACCCACGGCCAGGATCACGAAGTCGCCACCCTGCCGCAGCACTTCCCAGGTGCCTTCGGGCACCGCGCGGATCTCGGCGAGCGGCGGCGGCACGTCGGGCGCCGCGTCGCGCGGGTAGCGGATGGAGGTGGGGCCGTTCTCGCGGGCGACGGCGGTACGCAGGATGCCGAGCATCTGCGTGGCATCGCGCGGCGCGGTGACGACCAGCCCCGGCACCGCCAGCATGTAGGCGATGTCGTAGAGCCCCATGTGCGTGGGGCCGTCCTCGCCGACCAGCCCAGCGCGGTCCATGCAGAAGGTGACCGGAAGGTGCTGCAGCGCCACGTCGTGGATGACGTTGTCGTACGCGCGCTGGAGGAAGGTGGAGTAGATGGCGCATACCGGGTGCAGGCCGCGCGTCGCCAGTCCCGCGGCGAAGGTCACGGCGTGCCCCTCCGCGATTCCCACGTCGAAGAAGCGCTTCGGGAAGCGCTTCGCGAACGCCGCGGTTCCGGTTCCCGCGGGCATGGCTGCCGTGATGGCCACGACCTTCTCGTTCTCCGCCCCCAGCTCGGCGAGCCCGCGCCCGAAGACCGCGGTATACGCCGGGTTGGCCGATGATGCGTGGAGCTGCTTCCCGGTGGCGGGATCGTGGCCGGCCGGGAGCGCGTGCCACTTCTCACCGTGCTCCCCGGCGGGGAAGCCCTTCCCCTTCTGGGTGATCACGTGCACCAGGCGCGGCGTGCGCATCCCTTCCACCGCGGTGAGCGTGTCGATCAGCAGGTCGATGTCGTGGCCGTCTATGGGGCCGAAGTAGCGGAAGCCGAGCTCCTCGAAGAGCACGCCCGGCGTGAGGAAGCTCTTCATGCTCTCCTCCCACTTCCGCACCACGCTCCCGATGGTCGAGAGTGGCCCGGGCAGCTCGTCCATCACCTTGCCCATCGCGCCGCGCACGCGGTTGTATATCGGGTTGCGCTGTATGGAGCCCAGGTACCGCGAGATGGCGCCGACGTTGGGCGCGATGGACATCTCGTTGTCGTTGAGGATGACGATGAAGTCGCGGTCCGAGGCGCCGGCGTTGTTGAGCCCTTCGTAGGACAGCCCCGATGTGAGCGCGCCGTCGCCCACCACGGCGGCCACGCGGAAGCTCTCGCCCTCGATGTCGCGTGCCGCCGCCATCCCGAGCGCGGCGGAGATGGCGGTGGCGGCGTGTCCCGCGCCGAAGGCGTCGTACTCGCTCTCCTCGCGCTTGAGGAAGCCGGATATCCCACCCTCCTGGCGCAGCGTCTCGAAGCGATCCTTGCGGCCGGTGAGCATCTTGTGCGGATAGCCCTGGTGGCCCACGTCCCACACGATCTGGTCGCGCGGAGTATCGAACACGTAGTGCAGCGCGATGGCCAGCTCCACCACTCCGAGTCCGGCACCGATGTGTCCTCCCGTTCGCGAGCAACTGTCGATGAGCGCCGCGCGCACTTCCTGCGCGAGGGTGCGCAGCTCATCGCGGGAGCGGTTCTTCAGATCGGACGGAAGGTCGATATCGGGGAGTACAGGCATCTCGGCTCTGGTTGGGGCGGAAAGCTCAGTGTGTACGGTTCAGCGTGTACGGTGGAGAACGTGCACAATGGAGAATAACCGGCCGCGCGCTCGCGTGGTCACGACTTGCGGTCCACGACGAAGCTGGCCAGGCGCGCGAGCTCCGGAGTGAGGAGCCCGCCCGCCTCGAGCGCCGCGCGCGCCTCGCCGGCCAGCCGCGCGGCGCGGGCAACAGCGCCATCCACGCCCAGGAGCGCGGGATAGGTGCTCTTGCCGAGCGCCGCATCGCGGCCCGCCGTCTTGCCCAGCGCCGCCGTGGTGGAGGTGGCGTCGAGCACGTCGTCGGCGATCTGGAAGGCGAGGCCGATGGCTTCGCCGTAGCGATCGAGGGCTCGCGCGGCTACGCCGTGGCGCGCGTCCGCGCCCGCGGCGATTCCTCCTATTCGCACGGATGCTGATATCAAGGCACCGGTCTTCGCGGTATGAACGCGCTCGAGCTCGGGGAGCGAGAGCGAGCGGCCCTCGCCCTCGAGGTCGAGGAGCTGGCCGCCCACCATGCCACCGGCGCCCGAGGCGCGCATCAACTCACGAACAATCGCTCTCCGCGAGGCGGCGGGCAAGCCGAGCGCGCGGGCGGCATCGGCCGCGGCCCACGCCGCGAGCGGTACCATCGCCACACCGGCCACCGTGGCGACGCGCGTGCCGAAGATTCGGTGCGTGGTCGGCCGCCCGCGGCGAACGATGTCGTTGTCCATGCACGGGAGATCATCGTGCACCAGCGAGTACGCGTGCACGATCTCCACCGACGCCGCCAGCGCGCTCGCATCTCCCCCGCCGCCGCACGCGTGGTACGCCGCGAGGACTAGGAGAGGGCGCAGCCGCTTCCCTTCACCGAGGATGCTGTAGCGCACGGCCTCGGCGACACTGGGCGGGAGCACATGCAGGTAGCGGTCGCAGTGCGCCGCCAGCGCGGCCTCCACGCCGGCACGCGCGGCGTTCAGCTCCATCCCGGCCCGCTCAGCCGTCGTCGTCGGCAAGCTCGAAGCCCCCGTCGCCGCGTTCCACGAGGAGGCGAACCCGCCCCTCGGCGCGCTCCAGCGCCGCGGCGGCGCTGCGCAGGCGCTCCACGCCCTCTTCGAAGAGCGCCAGGGCGCGCTCGAGCTCCACGTCGTCGCGTTCGAGCTCGGCCACGATCTTCTCGATGCGAGCGAGATCTTCCTCGTAGGACACTTCCCTCACCTGGTATGTGGAGCGGCCGGATCGTGCTTCGTCCCGGCCGCGTCGTCGACCGTGGCCCGCACCTCGCCGTCGTGCAGCAGGAGCTGGAAGGCGAGGCCCGGGGTGAAGCTGGCGGCGTCCGTGAGCGGCCGGCCGGAGCGGTCGCGCGCCACGGCGTAGCCGCGCGAGAGTGTGGCCAGAGGGCTGAGGGCGTTCAGGCGGCCCGCGGCGTTCTCCAGCCGCGCGCGCTTCCGTTCGGCGGAGCGCAGCGCCGCGGAACGAAGATCGCGGCCGCCGCGGGCGAGCTGCACGCGTGCCTGCGCGGCGCGGCGCTGGAGGCCGCCGCGCATGGCGGCGGCGCAGCTCGCGAGCTGCGCGCGGAGCTCGGCGAGCACCGGAACCGCCGCCTCCGCCGCGGCCGACGGGGTGGGCGCCCGCAGGTCGGCCACCATGTCGCAGAGCGTGACGTCCACTTCGTGGCCCACAGCGGAGATGGTGGGTACCGCGCAGCCGGCGAGCGCGCGCGCCACGCGCTCGTCGTTGAAAGCCCGGAGGTCCTCGCGCGCCCCGCCGCCGCGGCCCACGATCACCGTGTCGGCATCGCCCCAGCGGCTCACTCGCTCGATCGCCGCGACCAGCTCCTCCACCGCGCCGTCGCCCTGCACGCGAGCGGGGACCACCACCACCTCCACCACCGGGCAGCGTCTGCGTACCACGGCGAGGATGTCGTGCAGCGCGGCGCCGTCGGGGCTGGTCACCACCGCGAGGCGGCGTGGAAAGGCGGCGAGCCGCCGCTTCCGCTCCGCGGCGAGCAACCCTTCCTCGCGGAGCCGGGCTATCGAGAGCTCGAGCGCTTTGCGCCAGAGCCCATCGCCGGCGGCCTCCATCGCGGTGACTCTGAACTGGATGTCGCCTCGCGCCGGGTACACCGTGAGCTGGCCGAGCGCGGAGAGCTGCATCCCGTCGTCCGGTGCGGCGGGGATGCGCTGGCGGTCGCGCGACCACACGACGCAGCGGAGCTGCGACGACTCGTCGCGCAGGCAGAAGTACCAGTGCCCGTTGCGGTGCGCCTTGAAGTCGCTCACTTCGCCGCGCACCCAGAGCGGAGTGAAGGCACCCTCCACGACGTCCTTCGCGATGCGCGTGAGCGTGGAGATGGAGATGGCCGACTCGGGAGCGGCTCCCGGGTCCGCGGCGGTCGGTGGAGATGCGATCGGCGACGCGGGCGGTGGCGCGGGCGGTGCGACCGGCGTGGTCGCCGCCCGACGCCGTCCGCTCGCGCCGCGCCCTTTCCGCGGGGCGGGCGACGCTGGAGCGGAAGCCGGCCCGCCCTGCTCCTCCAGCATCGAGAAGAGATCGAGCTCGCCCGGCGCCGCCTGCGCCGCAGCGCGACCCGAACCGCTCTCCCGCCGCACGCTCACGCGGACGCCCGCTCCAACTGCTCGGCCGCTCTCACGGTATTGCGGAGGAGCATGGCGATGGTCATGGGGCCCACGCCGCCCGGGACCGGGGTGATGCGCGACGCCACGCGGCTCGCGCTCTCGAAGTCCACGTCGCCCACCAGCCGGTAGCCGCGCGGGCGCGAAGCATCGTCCACGCGGTTGATCCCGACGTCGATCACCACCGCGCCGGGACGGATCAGGTCGCCCGTGATCATCGCCGGCCTGCCCGCCGCGACTACGAGTATCTCGGCGCGCTTCACGTGCGCGGCCAGGTCGCGCGTGGCGCTGTGGCAGACGGTGACCGTGGAGTTGGCGCCGGCGCGCGACTGCACCATGAGAGCCATCATCGGCTTTCCCACGATGTTGCTGCGCCCCACGATCACGCACTCCGCGCCGCGCGTCTCCACGCCGCTCCGCACCAGGAGCTCCTGCACGCCGGCCGGCGTGCAGGGGACGAAGCCATCGACCTCGCCGATGAGGCTCTTCCCCACGTTCACCGGGTGGAAGCCGTCCACGTCCTTGTCGGGGCGGATGCGGCGGATCACCGCGTCCGCATCGAGGTGGCGCGGGAGCGGCATCTGCACGAGGATCCCGTGGATGGCCGGATCGGCGTTGAGATCGTCGACCTGCGCGATGAGCTCCCGCTGGGAAGTCTCCGCGGGGAGCCGGATCGTCACGCTGTGCATCCCCGCCTCCTCGCACGCCTTTCCCTTGCTGCGCACGTACACGGCGCTGGCGGGGTCGTCACCCACGAGAACCACGGCGAGCCCGGGACGCAGCCCGGTGGCCGCCAGCCGCTCGACGTCGCGCGCGACCTGCTCGCGGACGGAGCGCGCGATGGCGACGCCGTCTATCAGCTCAGCGGGCAAAATCCACCGCCCGCTGCTCGCGTATCACCACCACCTTGATCTGACCGGGATACTGCAGCTCGCCTTCGATCCTCCGGGCGATCTCTTCGCTCAAAGATGTCATCCTGAAGTCGTCTACGTCATCGGGGCTCACGATCACGCGGATCTCGCGCCCCGCCTGGATGGCGAAAACCTTCTCCACCCCATTGTAACTCGATGCGATCCGTTCGAGGCCCTCGAGCCGCTTCACGTAGGTCTCGAACGCCTCGCGCCGCGCGCCGGGACGCGAGCCGGATATGGCGTCGGCCGCCTGCACCAGCACGGAAACTTCGCTCTCGTGCGGGACGTCGTCGTGATGCGCCGCTATGCAGTTGACCACGAGCGGGTTCTCGCCGTAGCGGGTGGCGACCTCCACACCGAGCTGCACGTGCGTCCCTTCGTGCTCGTGGGTCAGCACCTTGCCGATGTCGTGCAGGAGCGCGCCACGCCGCGCCATGACGGCGTCGAGCTCGAGCTCCGCCGCCATGATCCCGGCCAGGTGGGCGACCTCGATCGAATGCCGCAGGATGTTCTGGCCGTAGCTCGTGCGGTAGTGCATCCGGCCGATGAGCTTGATGAGCTCCGGGTGCAGCCCGTGCGCGCCGACTTCGTAAGCGGCCTGCTCGCCCATCTCCTGGATCGCCGCGTCCACCTCCTTCTGCGCCTTGGCCACTACTTCCTCGATGCGGCCCGGGTGGATGCGCCCGTCGGAGACGAGCTTGGAGAGCGCGAGGCGCGCGACTTCGCGGCGCACGGGATCGAAGCAGGAGACCACTACCGTGTCGGGAGTGTCGTCGATGATCACGTCCACGCCCGTAGCCAGCTCGAAGGCGCGAATGTTACGACCTTCGCGGCCGATGATCCGCCCCTTCATCTCGTCGTTGGGGAGCGGCACGGATGAGACGCTGATCTCGGAAGTGTGCTCGGCGGCGATGCGCTGGACGGCGAGCGCGACGATCTTCTTGGCTTCGCGGTCGGCGTTGCGGCGGGCGGTCTCGCGGATCTCGCGGATCTGGTTGGCGGCGTCGGCCTTCGCCTCTTCGGCGAGGCGGTTGATGAGCTCCGCCTTGGCATCTTCGCGCGACATCCCGGCCAACTGTTCGAGTCGTCGTCGCTCTTCGGCGAGGAGCCGCTCGAGCTCCTCGTTCTGTTCCCCCACCGCCTTCTCGCGGCGGCCAATGTCGCTCGCCCGGCGGCCGATCTCCTTCTCCCGCTGCTCCAGGATGTCGAACTTGCGATCGAGATTTCCCTCTCGCTCCTGGACGCGCCGCTCCGCCCGGTCGAGCTCTTCTCGTCGCCTGGCCACTTCGGCTTCCCAGGCTTCGCGCAGCCTTATCGATTCTTCCTTGCCGGCCACCACCGCCGACTTCTGCAGTGTCTCGGCCTCGCGCCGCGCATCACTCAGGATGCGGTTGGCCATCTCCTCCGCGGTGGCGCCCGCCGCGGCCTGCGCGCTCCGCTCCGCGGCACGGCCGCGCGCTCTCCCGAGGACGAAAAAAGCCGCGGCGGCGATGATGATGGCAGCGCCCGACGCGGCGAACAGCGCGGTCTCGCTCATTTGATCTATGCTCCAACGCGACGGCCTCGCCGCGTGGCTTGGGGAGAACCCGCCGGCCGCCGCGAAAGAGCTCGGTGGGAGGAGCCTCGGCCCAGCGCCGCCGAGGGGCGCGGGACGGAGACGCTAACCGCAACGAGCGCTTGATCCTACGTGGCTAACCGGCTACCTGAACAGAAATTATCGGAGCACCGAATAAAAGGCAATCAGTCGCCCCGCTTCCCGGGAGGTAGCATCCGTCTGACGCTGTTCGAGAGGCCGCGAAGCTTTCCGGCCATCTCCTCCGGTGCGCTCCGCGCGTTGAAATACTCGGCAGTGATCTGCAGCGCCGCCAGGATCGCCGCTTTGTGCGACTCCACGACCGCGCCGGCGTTCATGAGGTTCCGGATCGTTTCATCCACGTACGCCGCGACCTCCCGCGTCCGCTCGGGAGACTCGTCGCTTCGGATCGTGTACTCCTCGCCTACGATGGTAACCTTGACCGAAGATCTGCGTGTGTTCATCGCTCGACGCTCCCGATCTGGTGCTGCTGCCGGAGAAAGCGCACGCGCTCGAGGAGCTGCCTGGTCCGCTGGCGGGCCGCCTCGAGGCGCAGCTTGAGCTCCTGGTTCTCGCGCTGGAGCGTGGCGACGAGCTGCGCCGCGTTGCCGGCGCCCGCTGCCTGTGCGGCGCCGCTCGCGGCCTGTGCCGCCACCGTGGGCGCTGCCGGAGCGGCAGGGGGCGGCGCTGGCTGCGCGGCCCCCTGACGGGCCAGCCGTGCTTCGACGGTCTTGAGGCGCGCTTCCGCTTCGTGCGCGCGGCGCCGCCAGGCGGCCATCTCGTCGCCCAGAGCCCTTATGAGCTGCTCGAGCTCGCGAAACGCCGCGAGGTCAGGTCGTGCGCTGTCGGACACCTAACTCTCCTTCCAGGGTTCTGAGGAGCTTCTGCCGGCGACCGGCGATCTCTTTGTCTCGTAGAGTGCGCTCCGGATGCCTGAACGTCAATCGCCACGCCAGGCTGCGCTGGCCAGCGGGGACTCCCTCGCCGCGATACTCGTCGAAAAGCGTGACCCGCTCGAGGAGCTCTCCGGCGGTGCGACGGATGGCCTCTTCCACGCGCGAAGCGGGGAGCTCGTCGGGGACGAGGAGCGCGATGTCGAAGTCGGATGCCGGAGTGGATGGAAGCGCCCTGTAGCGAAGCGCCGGCGCCTTCCCCACGCCCTCGAGAGCGCCGCGAGCCCCGCCGGCGGCGCGGAGTCGTTCGCCGCGCGCGGCCACCGGGCGCGATTCGATAGTCCGGAGCGAAAGCTCCACGCCGTACGCGCTCGCGGCCCACACGGGCGCATCGAGCGTGAGGCGGCGAACCGTGCCACGCTCCTCGCCGTCCACCACCACGCGCCAGAGGAGGCCCGCCACGAGATCGTCGCCGGCGGCGGCGCGCAGCTCTACAGTGCTGCCGGGGAACGCCACCGTGACCAGCTCGCCCGCCAGCCCCTTCGCGTCCCATTCGTCGTAGTCGGGTGGGCGGACCTCGGTCCAGTGCGGCGGGCGACGGTTGCCGGTCACCAGGGCAGCCACGTGCAGAGATTCGGCCGGGAGCGCTCCGCCGGTGGGCGAGAACACCGAGCCCACCTCGAAGATGCGTATGTCGCGCTGCATCTGCGTGAAGTTGTACTCCGCGCGGCGAGCGAGGGTGTCGAGCAGCTCACGCCGCAGATACGCCTCGTTCTCGGCGAGCGGGTTGGCCACGCGCGCGAAGCCCTCCGCCGCGCCGCGCACGAAAGGCATGGGACGCGCCTCCAGAAGCCCGATGGCGACGAGGTGCGCGCGCAGCCTGCGGGAGATGATCTCCACCGGCGAATCGGGAACGGTTCCCGGGCGGAAGGCGCGCAGCTCGGCCGGGAAGGAGTCGTAGCCGCGGAGTCGCGCGACTTCCTCCACCAGATCCACCTCTCCCGCCACATCGGGGCGCCAGCTCGGCACCACCACGGCGAGGCGGTCCTCCGCCGCGGGATCGTGGGCGCCGCGGCGCTCGATCTCGTAGCCGATCGGGGTGAGAAGCCGCTCGATCTCGGCGGCGCCCACGCCCACGCCGAGGAGGCACGCGATCCGAGAGGTGCGCAGCTCGATGCGGCGGCGTTCGCGCGGCGCGCGCTCGATGCTCACCGGTGCGCCGTCGGCGCGGCCGCCGGCGATCGCCACGAGCATCTCGACCGCGCGCGCCAGCGCGAGCGGCTGGAGCTCCGTGTCGACTCCGCGCTCGAAGCGGTAGCTCGCGTCGGTGGAGATGCCGAGCGCGCGCCGCGCGCGCCGCACTCCCGACGGGTCGAAGAGCGCGACCTCGAGGAAGACATCGGTGGTGCCTTCGGTGACCTCGCTCTCGGCGCCGCCGATCACGCCGGCGATCGCCTGGGCGCGCTCGCCGTCGGCGATCACCGTCAGCGACTCATCGAGGATGCGCTCCACGCCGTCGAGCGTGACGAGCTTCTCGCCGCGGCGGGCGCGGCGCACCACGATGGCCGGCCCCGCGAGCCGCGCCGCGTCGAAGGCGTGCATCGGCTGGCCCAGCTCGTGGAGCACGTAGTTGGTGATGTCCACCACGTTGTTGATCGGCCGCGAGCCGATGGCGGTGAGCCGGTTCGCCAGCCACTCGGGGCTCGCCGCCACCTTCACGCCGCGGATCACGGCACCCATGTAGCGCGGGCAGTAGTGGGCATCATCCACTCGCACCACCACGCCGCCGGTGCTTCCCTCCTCGGGCGCTTCGATGGCGGCGGGTCGTGAGGACGCGCCGGCACTCGCCGCTTTGCCCGCGTGCCCAGCTTCCGGGATCGCGGGAAAGCGGGGCGCGACCGAAACCGCGGCACCGAGCTCGCGCGCGAGCCCGAGGTGCGAGAGGAGGTCGGGGCGGTTGGGCGTCACATCTATCACGAGCTGCGCATCGCCCACCGCGATCGCGGAGAGGAAAGGCGTGCCGGGCCGCGCGTCGGTGTGCAGCTCGAGGATACCTTCGTGATCCTGACCGAGTCCCAGCTCGCGCGCCGAACAGAGCATCCCGTTGGAGACCGCGCCCCGGATCTTCCGCTTCTCCAGCTTGAGCCCTCCGGGGAGCGTGGAGCCCGCGGGGGCGAAGGGGTAGATGGCGCCGGCGCGCACGTTCGGAGCGCCGCATACGACGTCGAGGAGCTCGCCGTTCGGCAGCCCGGCATCGACGCGCGTGACCCAGAGATGGTCCGAGTCGGGGTGCGGCGCCGCTTCCACCACGCGGCCGATCACCACGTCCGCGAGATCGGCGCGCAGGCGTATCACCTCGTCAACCGTGCAGCAGCGCGCCGTGATGAGGTCGCGCATCTGCTCCACGGAGAGGTCGGCGCCGGGGAGGAAGGCGGAAAGCCACTCGTGCGATGCGTTCACGATGCGAACTGCTCCAGGAAGCGGACGTCGGTATCGTAGAGGAGACGGATGTCGGGGATCCGATAGCGGAGCATGGCAATGCGGGCGGGCCCCATGCCGAAGGCCCAGCCGGTGTAGCGTTCGCTGTCGAGCCCCGCGGCCTCGAGCACGCTGGGGTGCATCATCCCCGAGCCGAGGATCTCCATCCAACCCGTTCCCTTGCACGATGCGCAGCCCGAGCCGCCGCAGATCCTGCAGGCCACGTCCATCTCGGCCGACGGCTCGGTGAACGGGAAGTAGCTCGGACGGAAGCGCGTCGGCACTTCGCCGAAGAAGCGGTTGGCGAAGTGCGTGAGCGTGGCCTTGAGGTCCACGAAGCTCACGCCTTCGTCCACCGCCATCCCTTCGATCTGCGCGAACATGGGGGCGTGCGAGGCGTCGAAGAAGTCGCGGCGGTAGACGTTGCCGGGCGCGAGGATGCGGATGGGCGGGTCGTACGTCTGGAGCGTGCGCACCTGCACCGGGGAAGTGTGCGTGCGCAGAAGCGCGCCGTCGCCGGCACCCTCGAGGTAGAGGGTGTCGTGCATGTCCATCGCCGGGTGGTCGGGCGGGAAGTTGAGCGCGCCGAAGTTGTACCACTCGAGCTCCGCTTCCGGCCCCGTGGCTACGGTGAAGCCGAGCTCACCGAAGATGGCGGTGATCTCATCGATCACGAGCGTGACCGGATGCCGGGCGCCGTGCCAGCGCTCGCGCGCCGGCATGGAGAGATCGAGCGCCGGTGCCGCCGGGGCGCGAGACCCTACCTCCTGGCGCCGCGCATCGAGCGCGGCGGAGAGAGTCTCCTTCACCCGATTGATGGCCGCGCCGGCCCGGCGGCGCTCCTCCTCCGGGATGGAAGGGAGCTGGCGCATGAGCTCCGTGAGCCGCCCGCTCCTGCGCGAGAGCAGCTCGTTGCGCGCCGCGTCGATCGCCTCGAACGAGTCAGCCGACGCGATGGTGGCGACCCCTTCGCGCTCTACGGCTTCCGCGGCGGAGAGGAATTCGTCGAGAGACATGATGACGAAGATAAGACGGTGAGGGAGAGAGAAGAAAACAGGGGACGGGAAACGGGGAACGGGTACCGGCTCGTGGAACAGTAGTCATCCCCGCAGAAGCGGGGATCCATGTCCGGTCTGGCCAAAATGGATCCCCGCTTTCGCAGGGATGACAGCGTCCCGAGGCAGTTACCCGTTCCCCGTTTCCCGTCCCCTGTTTTCTTCTCTCTCTTACAGTGCGGCTCTCGCCCGCTCCGCCAGGGCGGTGAAGGCGGCGGGATCGCGCACCGCGAGGTCGGCGAGGATCTTACGGTCGACCTCGATGCCGGCTTTGCGGAGGCCGTTCATGAAGACGCTGTAGCTCATGTCGTTCTCGTGAGCGGCCGCGTTGATGCGGACGATCCAGAGGCGGCGGAACTCGCGCTTCTTGTTCTTGCGATCGCGGTAGGCGTAGGCCCAGCCACGCTCGACGTTCTCCTTGGCGGCTTTCCAGAGCTTGCTGCGGGCGCCGTAGGCGCCGCGAGCCGCCTTCATGATCTGCTTCTTGCGCTTCAGTCGCGCGACGTTGGATTTGACGCGAGGCATTGGTCTGTCTCCTTAAGCCTGGAGTAGGCGCTTGATGCGCTTGGTATCGCCGTTCGTCTGCACCAGGTCGGGGCGACGGAGCCTCCGCTTCCTCTTGGGGCTCTTCTTGGTCAGGATGTGGCTCTTGTTGGCCTTGTAGCGGCGTACCTTTCCGGAGGCCGTCGTCTTGAAGCGCTTCGCAGCGCCCTTGTGGGTCTTCATCTTCATGAGGGTAATCCCCGGTAGGCTCCTACTTTGGAGCCAGTATCATGGTCATGTTCCTCCCCTCGAGCTTCGCATCGGTCTCGACCTTTCCGATGTCGGCGAGCTCCGTGGACACCCTGTCGAGCACGTCCTTGCCCAGCTCGGGGTGGGCGACCTGTCGGCCGCGGAACATCATCGTAACCTTCACTTTGTTTCCGTCTGCGAGGAAGCGGCGTGCGTGCCTCGTCTTGGTCTCGAAATCGTGCTCGTCGATGCCAGGACGATACTTCACTTCCTTGAGCTGTATCACGTGCTGCTTCTTCTTCGCCTGCCGCGCCATCTTGGCCTGCTCGAACTTGAACTTCCCGTAGTCCATGATCCTGACCACGGGAGGGCGAGCCATCGGTGCGACCTCGACGAGATCGAGGCCTTGTGCTTCGGCCTGCGCGAGGGCCGTCTCGAGATCGAGAATACCGAGCTGGGAACCATCGGGTGCGATCACGCGGAGTGGACTGATGCGGATCTGCCGATTGACGCGGATGCGCTTGGTGCTATCCTGAATTGGCGATGCTCCTCGAAGAGGGAAACGAAAAAAAACGCGGACTGCCCGGAGGAGTCCGCGATGCACGCTGAAGCACCCGCTTCGCGCGGGTGACTCTCGGTGCCTGAACTCCTGCAGCACACCCCGAAACGCCATTGCTCGGGGGCCAAAGGGTGAGAGCGGTGCAACCCGCTCTACTTATTCGATTGTGCGCCAGTAATTTAGACATCGCCGCCGGGCGAGTCAACCGCCCCCCGCGTGCCACGGGCGAGCTCGCTGGGGGCGGCCCGGTGAAGAGTCGCGACGGTCATCCCCGCGCGAGCGGGAATCCATTCCACAGTCGTCCCCGCCCGCAGTCGTCCCCGCGAAAGCGGGGATCCATTTTGGCCAGACCGAACATGGGTCCCCGCTTTCGCGGGGACGACGGAATGGCGCGGGAATGACTGTCCTGTGCGGGGATGACGGTCTGGCGCGGGTATGACTGTTCCGGCTACTCCTCCGGAACGAACGCGTACGACTTTCCATCGTGCTGTACCCGCCCCCACGCGTTCGTGGCAT
>Ga0182741_1002080_pt1 | contig 24129 bp, 32 predicted proteins | sample eDN5th37CBELigOP_FD_128874 | JGI IMG/M metagenome (GOLD analysis project Ga0182741, IMG submission 128874) | Enriched Organic Plus compost microbial communities from Emeryville, California, USA - eDNA 5th pass 37_C BE-Lig OP (version 2) (version 2) ... | reverse complement strand
CGTTTTCTCAAGCTCACGCGCCGCACCAGCACGGCGATGGGAATCTCCTGGCCGCGCCGCAGGCGCTTTGCGCCGCTGCGTTCGCGCTCGGCGCGGCGAAAGCGCGTGAGCGGCCGGGCGTTCTCGGCAAGGTTCTCGGCCATCAGGATCTGCTGGCCGTTCTTCTCGATGAACCAGGCGTTCCCGGATCGCATCAGCGCATCGATCACCCGGGCGAAGGCCTTGTGCCCGATGCGCCGGTGTTGAGGCAACAGCGGGATCAGCATCCGCCCCCGGATCGTTCCGCCTTGCTCGTGGATGCCCAGCCACGGCACCTTCGAGCCGAGGTAGAGGGCCGGGAACGCATTGGTTTTGCGGTCGAACACCTTGGCGTGCATGGAGCGCAGGAATTTGGGGCTGGCCGTTCGGAAGCTGGCGCGCATCTCGCCGCGGACCTGTTCGGCCATATCCTTGCCGCTGTCACGCATCGCGCGGGCAACTGCCGCGTGGATCGCCTTGTGGGTATTGGTCTGCCAAGCGTTGAAACGCCGCCGGTCTAGCAGGCCCTCAGCGACCAGATCGATCTTCATCGCGCATTCCCTGATGGAGTTCGGCCTGCAACTGACGGATGCCGTCGCGGCTGCCTTGGGCGGCGGCAGTCATAACCGCCAACTGGATGGAGAGACGCTCGTATTCGAGACGGTCGTCGGCCGACAGGAAGGCGTTCACCTGGCCCAGCGTGTATCCCAGGATGTCCGGGTAGCGGTGACCGCTGCGGATCAGGCGGGCGACGGTGTCGATCCAGCCGACAGACCTTTCTTTTGTCCGTTCATGCTCTGCGCCAGATCGCCGACCTTCGGCGCGACCCGGCGCACGAAAAAATCGGCATTCACCTCGAACACGGCAGCGGCCAACGTGATCGCATCGTCGAGCGCCAGGGCGTTCACCCATTCGCGCGGCTGACGGCTGGCGAGCGCCAGCGCAGCCAGCAAAGCGTCGCCGTGATCACAGAGCAAGGCGAGCCAGTCCGGTTCGCCAGTTAGCTGCTCGGCAAAAGGCCGCACGGCCTTGAGCATCGCCGGCAGTTCGCCGACCACCAGCGGGCTGATGGTAAGGCGCTGCCCGGCCATTTCCATTAGCCGAGCCTGCGGCACGAGCACATCCAGATCGGAATGGGTCATGACGGCTCCTTACAACAGCACGATGCGGCCGAACTGGCCGAGGTCGCCGGCAGTCGGCTTGAGCGTGTCGGCCAACACCTGTCCGGAAAGCTCGAACTTGAGCAACTCCTCGGTGATGATCGAGAGCTCCTTGGCCGGATTGATCGCCACGCGGTACAGGTCGATCACCACTTCGCGGTTGCTGTCGGCGGTGTTCAAGCCCTCGAAACGCACCCACCGTTCGGGCAGCGGCTGGGTGAACAGCGCCGTCGATTGGGCCGCGCCATAGGCGTAGTCGACCTTGAACGGCTCCACGTAGGGGCCGCCCGTCGTCTTGTCGTTGATGACCAGCGATCCGTGCTTGGCATTGAGGCTGTACTGGGCGACGGGCAGCGTCTTGGGCGTGCCGGAGGCGTCCTTGACCACCACAGAGGAGACGTTCTGCTTGGCGAGCAGGTACAGGCTTCCCGCCGTGACCGGGTTGGGCAGTGCCTCGGCCGTCACCGTGCCGCTAACCTGTTCGATGGTCGTGCCGTAGAGCGCCAAGCCTAGATTCACCGCGATCAGCTCTTCCAGCGTGCAGGCGAATTCGCCTTTCTTGGTCTTGATCAACTGCAGGTCCGTCAGGCGTTGTCCGCTGGTGGACTCCTGGTGCTCCAGAGTTTCGACCGACAGCGACACCTTGAGCTCCGGCACGTTGCCGACAAAACTCAGGCCTTGCGGGTTGCCGGCAGTGTCGCGGGCGCCGATGTAGACGCGGCCTTGTCCAGAAAAGTACGGCATGGTCAGTCTCCTTTGCGGGAAGTGGTGTTGGGTTTGCTATCGGCCTCCGGGGGCGCAGGCTGGGCGACGCCGTGCTCGATGAGCCAGCGGGCAGTGGCCTCGTCGAGCTTGAGGTGGGTGCCGGGGGAGTGAAGCACCCCGGCGTGCGTGTGGGGTTTCAGCAGTTCAAGAGTCATGGAAAGTCATCCGTTTTTGGTCAGGTCCAGGGCGTGGGTGCGGTAGCGAATCTCGTAGCGGGCGGGCATTGCGACGGCGCCGGCATCGGCGTCCTCGGCGTCCCATTCGCAGTCGATTTCGTGGAGCAGGAGCGAAAGGCCGCCGAGGCTCGCGTCGCGCATCAGTGCCACGTGGACCGCCACCAGCGTCTGATCGGCCTGGTCGAACGCGTCCTCGCCGCGCGTCACCACGGTGAGACGCAGGGTGAGGGCTCGATCCACAAGGTGATTCGCGTGGCCGGCGATGCTGTCGCTTTCGGCAAAGACGAGCAGCGCGGGGCTGGCTTCGCGGGTGATGGGTATGGTCGGATGGCGCAGCACCGGCATAGGCGCGACGGCGTCCGACAGACGTGCCACGACCTCGCGCAGGATGCGCTCGCGGATGGAGTTCATGCTGTGGGTCCTCAGAGACGGGAGAGGTCGGCGCGACGCTCGCTGCCATCGCCGATGCTGCGGACATCGCGCACCTGGTAGGTGACGCCGGCAATGGAAAGCGTGTGGCCTGTGGCAAGTTCCGGCAGCGCGGACGCAGGAAAGCGAATCGTGTAGTCGGCCGCGCGAAGCAGACCATCAAGCACGGTTTCATCGGCCGAAGAAAAATCCACTGCAACGCTTCTTCCCTCGACATCGGCGATCACCAGCAGACCGGCACGATCAGCGGCCTCGTAGAGCCGTTCGATCAGCCCCATCAGGCCATCACCAGCTTGACCAGCAGCGCCGGGCGGTGGCACAGCGGCAGCGGATTGGCCTGCGTGTGCAGATCGGTGCCCCGGTCGAATTTGCGCGGCTCCTGCTTGGCGTACAGCGGCAGCGCCACCGTGTTGGCCGTCTCGTTGAAGTCGGCCGGCGCGTAGTAGGTGGCGAAGGTGTCCATCGTGCCCAGCGGCAGGATGTGGCCCTCGTCGGCCTCGACGAAGCGGCGCACGGCACTGCCCGGTGCAACCGCGCGGCCGCGATGCTCCTCGAAGGTGACCCCGGCGAAGGTGAAGCCCGCGCGCATATCGGTGCGCAGTGCCTGGCCATCCTGCCAGCGGTCGTAGGCGGCCTTGACCTCATCGTGGCCGGTGAGCGCGTCGAAGAAATCCTCGCCAACGAAGGCATGCAGGCCGCTCATCCGTTCGCCCTGCAGGTTGTCCTCGACGTAGCGGACGACATCCAGGCAGGCCTTCTTCACATCCCAGCCGTTGGCCGGATTGGAAATGTTGAAGGTGAAGGTCTTGGGCGTGATCCCGAACTCGTTGTAGAGGTCGTAGATGACGCTGCCATCAGCGTCGAGGATCTGGCCCTTCAACGCCCCGAAGCGCAGATGCTCCAGCGTGATCGCGTGCTTGTTGCGCATCGTCTGCAGGTGCTGCGCCATCACCCCCGCGACGGTCTGCAGTTCGGTTTCCGAGCCGAAGGCGCGGATGCCCTGGACTTCCTCGGGCAGGATCACGTCGTCGTGCGGGATGTGGGGGATGGTGAACGAGCGCACCTTGCGCTTGCCGCGCACGCCTACGGTGCCGGGCGAGCCCGGGGGCATCGTCGGCAACAGCGTGAGCACGCCGTTCTGCTCTTCGACGATCACCGAGCGGAAGCGCTGCGGCTTGTCGACGAACAGGCCCATCGCGCCCAGGCGGTCGTAGTTGTTCGGCAGCAGGTTGATGGCGGCAGTCAGCGCCGACATCGAGAAGGCGGGGTTTTCGAAGATGTTCTGCATGGTCAGACTCCTTGGCGAACGAGGACACCCAGCGCTTTGAGCTGGGCAATGGCGGCCTGCTGCTCGGCGGTGGTGATGCCGGTGGGCCACGAGAGTGCGTGGTCGGAGACGATGGCGTGACGCGCCACCATCAGGCCGTCATTGCGCTCGGCCAAGGCGGCATCGACTGCCTGCATCAGCACGCCAGCGGCGACCTGACTGCCGTCGGTGGCCGAGGGGTCGATCCGCTTGACCTTGCCGGTGGCGGTGACCATCCCGACGACCGCGCCCAGCGGCAGGGTCTGGCCAGCGGCCACCGTGACGCGGTCACGCGAGTAAAGGTTCGGGGCCTCGTACTTGAGCAGGTCGCCCAAGTTCATCGATTCGGTGAACACAGTGGGCATCTCAGATCTCCTTCTTCAGCGATGCGGACTTGGCCGCGAGCTGCTTCGCGGCCTCGAGCAGCGGGTTGCTGGCGGTGGTGGAGGCAGCGGCATCGGGGGCGATGCGGCTGACGATCTCGGGACTGGCTTCAGCCTGTGCGGCCAGCAACTGGCTGCGCACCTTGGCGGGCGACGCCTGCGCCTCGAGGAAGCCCGCGATCAGGTCGGCTCGCCCGGCCAGGGTGCAGGTCTGGGCGATTTCGACGGCGTCGGCCAGGTCAAAAGCGGTGGCGGTCGCCGGTTGAGAAGTACTGCCAGCAGGATCAGCAGCAAGCCGATCAGGAGCAGCGGGGTGGGTTCGATCATTCATGAAAGACTCCATCTGGAGGTTGCGGAAAGAGCCCGAGTGGCTTGCCGCCAGATTCGGGAGTGGGGAAATGGATTCGCAGAGCTGGGCAAGCGCGTCATCGAACGTGCCGACGGCATCGGCCAGCCCGATGGCGACGGCGGCCTGCCCGAAGAACAGCCCGGCTTCGGTGTCCCGCACGGCGGACGGCTCGATGCCCCGGTGGCGGGCCACCGTCTCGACGAACAAGCCATAGACGCGATTCACCTCGGCCTTGAGGAAGGCGTGGGCCTCGCTCGAAATCGGCTCGTGCGGGTTGAGGTCGTTCTTGCGGTCGCCGGCGAACACCGCCGTGTAGCGGACGCCGTCCTGGGCGTCCTTCTCCGACTGGTCGATGTGCATCGCAATGACGCCAATCGAGCCGACGCCGCCGGTGCGCGACACGAACACCTTGTTGGCGGCCGAAGCCAGTGCGTAGGCCGCCGAGAAGGCCATGTCGTTGGCCACCGCCCACACGGGCTTCACAGCGGACGCGGCACGGATGCGGTCCGCCAGGTCGAACACGCCGCCCGACTCGCCACCGGGCGAATCGATGTCGAGCAGGATCGCGGCGACATCCGGGCTGGCCAGGGCGGCGTCGAGCTGGGCGGTGAGCCCCGCGTAGCTGGTCAGGCCCGATTCGGCTTCCAGCCCCACGGTGCGCCGCACCAGCGTGCCGTGGATCGGGATGACCGCGACCTTCGGCGTCTCGGTGGCCGCGGTGCGCGTGGGCGGCGTGAAGCCGGTCGGTGCGGCCAGATCTGCCAGACCGACCCGGGGGCCGAGCACGGCCAGGATCACGTCAAGTTTCGGGCGATGGATCGCCAGCGGCACACCAAAGAGGCGTGCCGCCAAATGGGGAAGCAGGGTCATGGGAAACCTTCAGGCAGGTGGCGAGTTGCCGGTTTGTGTGGCGTCGGCAGCGTTCTTGTTCGGCTCGGCACTGCCGCCGTCCTTGGACGTGCGACGAGGGTCGGAGTCGAAGATCAGGCCGAGGTCGTCGGCGCGCTGGTTGTCGGCGGCGATCTCGCGGTCGACGTCCTCGGCGTCGTAGCCGAAGGCCGAGATGGCCTCCGAGCGGCTCATCAGGCCGGCGCGAATGGCCAGCAGCATTGCCTTGAACTCCTTCTCCGGATCGACCCATTGCCAGCCCTGCGGAATCCACTTCGCCTGCAAGTACTGGCGACGGCGCGCTGGCCCGCCACGTGCGAAACCCGGGGCTTCGAGCGCACCCGCGAGCACGGCCTGCTTCATCCACGCGGCCCAGACCGGGCGGCACAGCTGATGGACGAGCACGGCGTGCTGCACCATCTCGCAGCGACGCCGGAACTCCAGCAGGCCCGCGCGGATGGACGAGTAGTTCACGCCGGTCAGATCGCCGGTCAGTTGCTCGTAGGTGATACCGATGGCGGCGGCGACTGCGCGGAACTGGGTGCGCAGGAATTCGGAGTACGAGCCGCCGACGTCCGCCGGGTCGGAGAACTTGATGTCCTCACCGGGCTCCAGAATCTGCAGCGTGCCCGGCTCCAGCCCGGCGAGCGCGATGCCCTCGCTATCGGCGGCGCCTTCGCCCATCAGGTTGTCCTCGGGGTTCTGCCGCGTCACGAACCCGGCGAACATCGCGGCGGTCTTCTTGCGCACCAGCTCGGCGTCGTCGTACTGGTCGAGTTCGTTGAGCTTGACCAGCGCCCGCGACAACCACGGTTCACCCCGGATCTGGCCCGGGCGCAGGACGCGGAACAGGTGGATGATTTCGCGCGAGTCGATGCGCACCGTGTCCATCCCGCCCTGGCCCGACATCGGCGCCAGACGCCCGTCCTCGGGATGCGAACGGTATAGGTGGTAGGCCACGCGTCGCCCGAGCCCGTCGAACTCGATGCCCGAGCGCACCACGTTGCCCGAGGGCAGATCGGTGTTGAGGCTGATCGGCAGGTGCTCGGGCTCCAGCAACTGAAGCTGCAGGGGCACGACCAGGCCATCCTCCGGGCGACGCGGCCGCAACCGGATCAGGCATTCGCCGCCTTCGAGCATCGCGCGGCAGGCCAGCGCCTGCAGGCCGTAGAAGTCGGTCTGCCCAGCGGCGTCGGCTTCCTCCGTCCAGTCACGCCACAGCGCCTGCACCTCGGTCTTGAAGTGCTCGTCGGCAGCCAGGCTCTGCGGCTTGATGCCGGTACCCACCGCATTGGCCACGAAGGCCTCGATGCCGGCCTGCGCCCAGGCATTGCGACGGACGAGGTCGCGGCTCTTGCTGCGCAGTTCGCTGTTGGTCGCTAGCATCGCGGCCACCGCACCCGGGTTCCCGGGCATCCAGGCAAGCGAGCGACGGCCTCGGCCAGCGGCTTCGTGGACGGGCGATTGGCCGAACAGGCTTCGGAACTTAGAGAACCAGGCCATCAGAAGCCCTTGCCCGTGGTGACGCGGATTTGGCGCTTGCGACTTGTGCCCGCGCCGCGCGCGACTTCGGCCTCGACCGTGCGGATGGCCGACTGCAGTTCCTCGACCGAGCGGTACTCGACCGTCTTGTCGCCAAAGCTCACGCGGCGCTCGCCGGTAGCCAGCGCGCGCTTGAGCGCGTCGAGTTGTGTGGTGGTGTAGGTCATCGGGTCCTCATCGGGTCAGCCAGCGGCTCTTGATCACGCGCCGACCGGAATGGCGGGCGCCAGAAGCAGCGAGGCCACCGCTATGGGTGGCCTCATCTGGGTCGAATGCTTGAATCGGGGGCGGCTCATCCGGTGGTCGCTCCATCCCGAGCTGCCGCTCCAGTTCCCGCCAGTGGCGCTCCTCGAAGCGATCCAGCCCTGCCGCCGACGCGGCGGCACGGGCGTACACGTAGCAGTCGAGCGCTTCGTTGCGCTCACGCATCTTTTGCCACTCGCGCACCGGGAAGCCGTTGCGGTCGCGGCGGGTGATCAACTGCTCGGCGCAGAGCTGCTGGATGAACTCCGCATCGATCTTGGGCAGATGGACGAACCCGGCCGGAAAGACCGTGGTCACCCCGTCCTCATCGACGTCAGCGCCCTTGCGCAGGTTGTTGTAGAGCTCCAGCTTGGCGATGCCCACCGCCACCGAGAACACCTTGATGCCCCGGCGCAGCTTCTTGCCGCCCTGCGAGACATCGATGGCAGTCGGGGTACCGATCAGGGCGGCGCCGCGCGGCACACCTTTGACAGCCATCACGCGCGGATCACGGCACGCACGCACGAAGGCGTAGGCCTCCTGCGTCGCAAAGCCGGTGTCCAGCGCAAAACGGGCCAGCGGCATCGCCGTACCCGAGGCGTGCGTCCAGTTCTCGCCGATCAACTCGCCAAGACGCTTCCACACCGCATCGCGGGCGGTGTCACCCATCAGCACGCGGTGTTCGACGAGCCACGCTTCCTTGCCGCGCCCGAAAGCCCAGATCGAGGCCTCGATGCGATCCTTCTGTACGTCGGCCGCGCCCACCAGCAGCAGGCCGCCCAGCGGTACGCTGCCGATGCGGTAGTCCTCGCGGCGCTCGACCAGCCGCTGCCAGTCGGGTGCTTCGCCTTCCTCGACCCAGGTCTCGCCGAGCTCGGTGTTCTTGAAGGTCTTGATGGCAGCCGCCGATCCCGACTCCTTGTTGACGGCGCTCTCCCAGGCGGCGGCGATGTCGCGCCAACTGCGCCAGCCCACCGGGCTGTACAGCGACGACAGGTGGAACCCCGCCGTCTTGCCCGAGCCGTCGGTGATCATCGCGCGCCACTCGCCGTGCTCCAGCATCCAGGTCTTGTGATGCTCGGCAATCGGGTCATCGCAGGATTCGCAGACGTAGGCTGCCGTGTCCGGTTGTCCCTTCTCCCAGCGCAACTGCTCGAAGCGCAGCCACTGGCGATGCGAACAATGCGGGCACGGCACAAAGTAGCGACGCTGGTCGCTGGACTCATACTCGCGCTCGATGGCGCTCGCCCCCGAGATCGTCGGCGTCGAGACGATGAAGATCTTGCGGCGCGCGAAGGTGCGCGTGCGGGCTTCGGCCAGCGAGATCGCATCGCCTTCGCCCTCGACGTCCAGCGGGTAGCCGTCCACCTCGTCGAGGAACAGATACCGCACCGGCATCGAGCGCAAGCCGACTGCGCTGTTGGCCCCGGTCATCACCAGCACGCCGCCCCGGAACTCCTTGGCCAGGATGGTGTTGCCCGAGTCCCGGCTCCTAGCCGGTGCGATCAGTTCCGCCAGGGCCGCCGACTCCTCGATCAGCGGATCGATCCGCTGCTTGGAGTTGCGCTTGGCCATCTCCACGGTCGGCCACACGGCCATCATCGGCCCCGGCGCGTGGTGGATCACGTAGCCGATCCAGTTCGAGCCCATCTCGGTCGCCCCGAGCTGGGCGGCCTTCATGAACACCACGCGCTCGACCGGCGAGGTCGGTGACAGGCAGTCCATGATCGCCTTCAGGTACGGCGTGCGGCTGGTGCGCCAGCGCCCCGGCTCGGCGGACGCCTTGGAGGACAGCATCCGATGCCGATCCGACCATTCGGACACCGTGAGCAGCGGGTCGGGGGTCAGCCCCTCGCGCCACGCACGCTCGATCTCGGTAGCGCCTTCGTAGTCCATGTCCAACATCAGTCCACCCGGGGACGCAACTCGCCCAGTTCCTGCAGGTGCTCACGCACCGCCGCCTCCAGGGCGACGTGCATCGTGTGCGGATCGACGCCAAGCTTGGCCGCCATCTGCGCCGAAATGCGCGCGGGCCAGTTCAGCCACGCGTCGCGCTCGGAGCGCGCTAGCTTGAAAACGTGGGCGATGGCCTGCGGCCGATCCACCAGTTCGCCCTTCAGACGGGCCAGCCGCACCTTGTTCGTCTGCGCCTTGACCACCTCATTTACCGTGCGGGCCTGAAGCAAGGAGGTGCCGCCAGCGGGTAAGGCCCCAGGCCCGTCGCCACCACCCTCCGGCACGGCGACCTTTGCGGGCTTGGCGCGCGTTCCGGCCTTGGGCGTATCCGAATTGCGCGCCCACTCGCGGTCGGCACGGTCTGCATCGATGGTGCCGTCAGCCTCCGGCGTGATGCGCCCGGCGCGAATCGCCTTGTGAACAGCGGTGTCCGTCACGCCACGGTGACGGGCGTAAGCGCGAATCGAGATACCCATCGGCCCCTTCAATCATTCGTTCGTGATTCCCCCGGAATCAGCTTGGCTTCCATCTGGAACAGCGCGTTCATACGTTCGTCATCCACCACATCGAAGGACACGGAAATGAACCAGCTCGACACCCTGCTCACGCAGATCGCCCAGCAGCACCTCCGCATCGAAACCCTGGAGACGCGCAAATCGGACAGCCTCGACTTCCATGACCTGGCGGTCTGGTGCCTGCGCGATGCCCTTGAAGCCGCGTTCAACGCAGGCGTCGAGCAGGGTCGCAAGGCCGCGAAGGCGGACAAGGCCGGCAGCTGATCAAGAACGGCTGGAGCCAAGCAGAAAGCGCTTGGCTTCACTGCCGAACAGCGCGTTCATCACGTCACCCGATCAACCACCCCGAAGGAGCAGCAAATGACCACCACCCAACTGACCCCGGCCCAGCACGCGATCCTGGCCTACGCCCTCGAACACACCGACGGCAAGATCGACTGGTTTCCCGACAACATCAAAGGCGGCGCGCGCAAGAAGGTGCTCGACGGCTTGTTCAACCACGCCCTGATCACCCCCTCAGGCACCGACTGGTTCGTCGCCGCCGAGGGCTACGACGCGATGGGGCGCGCCCGTCCCGCGCCAGCGCCCTTGGACGCAGACCCGGAGATCGAAGCCGCCGTGGTAGCCGCAGAAGCCACGTGGGCGCAAGAAAACGTCGAGGCGAAACCTCGCACCCGCGAAAACAGCAAGCAGGCCACCGTGATCCGGATGCTGCAGCGCCCCGAGGGCGCGACGGTACGCCAGATCTGCGACGCCACCGGCTGGCAGGCGCACACGGTACGCGGCACCTTCGCTGGAGCCTTCAAGAAGAAGCTCGGCCTGACCATCGTCTCGGACAAGGCCCAAGGCGGCGAACGGGTCTACCGGATCGCCTGAGGAATTCGATCACGACGCCGCCTGAAACGCTTGGCTTCTCCGCAGAACAGCGTGTTCATGCTGGTGTCGTGATTGACGACGCAAGCCAAGGAGAACTGCAATGAGCACCATGACCATCACCATCGAACGCACCCCGCGCACCCTGCAGGTTGGCGACAACGCCATCCAGGTCGAGGAGCTGGGCGTCCGACTGCCGTTTGCCCGCAAGCCCGCCGATCTGGGCGAGGTCGGCGGCCAGGGCCAGACCAGGATCTACGTCACCGAAACCAAGGAACTCACCACTGCCGAATTCGATGCCTTTGCCCGCAGCCTGTTGGTGTCGTGTGATTGGCTGCGCGGCAAGGGCGGCGGCACCGGCGATGGTTACCTCTGCGTCGAGGTCACCGCACCGGGACGCCCCTACCTCTACGTCAATCCCGAGGGTGGCGATTACGCCCGGTACGTGGCTCGGCTCGGGTGAGCGGAATTGTTCGAGAAAGAGGCCAAGCGGCGCTTGGCTTCTCAATCGAACAGCGCGTTACTACGGACGTCGCAACGATCAACCCGAAGGGAGCCCGAGATGACCACCACCCAGCAAATCCCCGCCACCCAAAACGATGCCTGGGGCTTTTGGGGCACGATGAACGAGCAGGCCAGCGCCGCGTGGCCCTTGGCGATGACCGCAATCTCGGACACCACCAGCCAGCCCCTCGAATCTGTCCGGATCTTCCTCGACAGCCGCCACGGACGGCACTTTGCCGACGACGTCCTCAACCAACTGCACGCAGGTCACGCCCTTGCCGACGCGATCCACGCCGCCACCCGGCAATGGATGGGTTGGAGGATCGGACGCCAAACCAGCAAGGATTACGGCATCCCGCGCGGCCTGCCTTACCTGACCGGGTTTGTGATTCACTGCGAGATCACCGACGAGTCGCTCGCCGCCTGATCGAACAACAGGCCATCCGCTTCGCGGGTGGCTCGTTTGCCAGTCCAGTCCTGCCAACGGCGCACGATCACATCGACGTACTTCGGATCGAGTTCGATCAACCGTGCCAGCCGTCCAGACTTCTCGGCGGCGATCAGCGTCGTGCCGGAACCGCCGAACGGATCGAGCACCGCGTTGCCGGGGCGGCTCGAATTGCGGATGGCGCGCTCGACCAACTCCACCGGCTTCATCGTCGGATGCAGATCGTTCTTCTGCGGCTTCTTGATGTTCCAAACGTCGCCCTGGTCACGGTCGCCGCACCAGTGGCGCTGCGCACCCTCGGGCCATCCGTACAGGATCGGTTCGTACTGGCGCTGGTAGTCGGCCCGGCCCAGCGTGAAGGTGTTCTTGGCCCATATGATGAACGTCGACCAATGACCACCGGCGGCGCGGAACGCGGCCTGGAGTACGTCGAGCTCGCTGGACGACATCGCCACGTAGACGCCGCCCCGGCAATGCGCGATGGTCGGCGTCAGCGCCGCTAGCAGGAAGTCGTAGAAGCCGTCGCCGAGGTTGTCGTTCAGAATCGCGCGATCCTTGCCGCGCATCTTGTCCTTGGCGCTGTTGGCGTAGTTGACGTTGTACGGCGGATCGGTGAAGACCATGTCCACCTGCTCGCCGTCCAGCACGCGCTCGTAGCTTTCGGCCAGGGTGGAGTCGCCGCACAGTAGGCGATGACCACCGAGCAGCCAGACGTCGCCCGGGCGCGAGACCGGCGTCTCGGCCACCTCGGGCACGGCATCGTCGTCGGACTGACCTTCGCCCTCCGGCTCATCGCCCGCCATCAACTCGGCCAGCGCATCGGCATCGAAGCCGGTCAGCGACAGGTCGAAGTCATCGTCCTGCAGGGCCGCGATCTCGATGCGCAGCATCGCGTCATCCCAGCCGGCGTTCTCGGCGATGCGGTTGTCCGCGATGACCAGCGCCCGGCGCTGCGTCGGGCTCAGATGGTCGAGCACGACTACCGGGACGATTTCCAGTCCGAGCTTCTGTGCAGCGGCGAGCCGTCCATGCCCGGCCACGATCACGCCGTCGCTGCCGGCCAGGATCGGATTGGTGAATCCGAACTCGGCAATCGAGGCGGCGATCTGCGCGACCTGTTCTTCCGAGTGGGTGCGCGCGTTGCGGGCGTAGGGCAGCAGTTTGGCCGTCGGCCACTGCTCGATCTTGTCGGCCAACCAGGAGGCGTTCATTGCGCGGCCTCCGTGGTGGCCAGACGTTCCTTGGCAACGTCGTCGAAGGACTGGCCTGTGGCCAGCAGCGTGACGGGCACGCCGGGATGGTTCTGCTGGAAGCGCCGAACGGCGACATCCACGTACTCCGGCGCGATCTCGACGGTGCGACAGACACGACCGGTGCGCTCGGCCGCCAGCATCGTCGTGCCGCTGCCGCCGAAGGGTTCGAACACGATGTCCCCCGCGTCGGTGTAGGCCTCGATGACGAACTCCGGCAGCGCGACCGGGAAGACGGCGGGGTGGTCGATGTCCTGACCGATCTTGCCTTTGTGGCGCATCACGCGGATCACCGAGTCGGGAATCCGGGTGTCCTGCGTCGGCAGGCCCTTGTGCGTCCAGCCGCCGACCTCGCCATCCTTGCCGCGCATCGCCGTGGACGAGCCGTCGGGGCGCAAGTGGGACTCCTGGCCTGCGTGCTTGCAGGGGACGATCTTGTTGGGCTTGCGACTGGTGCGGTTGAAGTGAAAGACGAATTCGAAGCTCGGCGCGAAGCGGCCCGCCCAGTCGCCGGGCATGCCCGGCCCCTGATCCCAGACGTACCACGCGAAACGCCGCCATCCTTGCGTGCGCATCCAACCGAGCCACGCATCCCAATATGGAATGACCTCGTTGTCGCGGTGGATCAGCCCGAGGTTGACCAGCACCTGGCCGTCGTCGGCCATCGGCACGTTGCCGAACACGCCGCGCATCAGGCCGTCCCAATCGGCGATGCCGCCCGACGTGTAGTCGCGCTGGTTGCCATAAGGGGGCGAGGTAAAGCACAGCCGTGCCGCGTCACCCTGCATCAGCGTGGCGACCACGGCGCGGTCGCTGGCGTCGCCACAGATCAGACGGTGTGAGCCGATGGCCCAGACGTCGCCAGGGCGAGATACCGGCACCAACGGAGTCTCAGGCACCTCGTCGGCCGTATCCGATTCACCGGCGTCCTGGCCTTGGTCGCCTTCATCGGCGATCACGTCGTCCGCGAGCAGGGCCTCGATCTCCCCATCCTCGAACCCGGTCAGCGCAAGGTCATACCCGGCTTCGGACAACTCGGCCAGTTCCAGCGCCAGCAGTTCTTCGTTCCAGCCTGCATCCAGCGCCAGCCGGTTGTCGGAGATGACGTAGGCGCGCTTTTGCGTGGGCGACAGGTGGGCCAGTTCGATGACTGGCACTTCGTCCAAGCCCAGCTTGCGCGCGGCGGCCAAGCGCCCGTGGCCCGCGATGATGCCGCTGTCGCCGTCCACCAGCACCGGGTTCGTCCAGCCGTACTCGACGATGCTGGCGGCGATCTTGGCCACCTGCTCGTCGGTGTGCGTGCGCGGATTGCGGGCATAGGGGATCAGCGCCTCGACCTTGCGGTACTCGACGTTGAGCGTGTTCAGAATCGGTTCCTCGGAAAAAGAAAACCCGCCGACGGAAAACCGTGGGCGGGCTCGTGATGGGTGCGGACTGTGGCGGGTGCAAACTGCAAACCCTGCAAACCTTGGTTTGCAGTCGGACGCTAGGCGAATGCCGCGCTCGCGCCCCCCGCATTGGATTTTTGGCAGGAAGGACCCCTTTTGCCTCGGGCCGCTCGCCGAACCGTCACCGCTGTCCAGAAGATAGCTGAAATACTACCCCCGACCGGGGTGATTTGTTGCAGCCTCGACGAGCGTCAAAAGGGACAAACGCAGGAAACGAAGGACAAACGCGGCAAGCATTACCCTGCTTGGCCTACGATTTTGGAGGGCGCACGGATGCCTTCGCTGTTGAGCTTCTCAGCCACGATTTCCAGCGCCCGCTGCCAGCGACGCCACGCCGTCGTGCGGTCGCAGGCAAAGCGGATCGTGATGTCTCGCCAGCCATAGCGCTTGGCGCGCATCCACACCAGATGACGCTGCTCGATCTCCAGCCACTGCACCCAGCGCATCGTCTCCAGCATTCGGTCGATGGCATCGGGGGTGGGTGGAAATGGTCGGTAGACGTGCTCGTCGGCTGCGAACGTCTCCCACTCCTTGCGCACGATGACAGGCCATGTGTTGAAGTAGCCCTGCACACGCACGGGGGGCAGGCGTCGTCCGGTGCTGGCGGCCTCCTCGAAGCGGGCCGCCACATCCTCAATCGTCCACTCAGCCATGACGAGCCCCTCCGTACAAGCGTTCGCCAATGCGGCGCACGATCTCTCGCTCGATAAAGTCCAGACGTTCATCGGACGCGTTGACCACCAGGATGTGCTGGTCACGCCAGCCACGTTCCTTGATGGCGTCCAGATCGGTGGCCTGGGGTTGCAGTCGCCCGAGGGGGCAGCGGTACTGGGGTGTGGGAACTTTCATCTCACACCTCCTGGCCATCGTCGTGATGCTGAATTGCCCAGTGCAGCAGCGCCAGGGCATCGGCTTCGTTGTCGTCGACCGGCGCGTGCCCGCGCGCGGTGACGGAAGCGATGACATCTTCCTTCCCAGCGTTGCCTTTGCCCGTGGCGTGCTTCTTGATCGTGCCGACAGGCACGCCTTGGTACGGGATCTGGTGGTGCTCACACCACGCCGTGAGCGTGGCAAGGAAACCGCCGTAGGCGTGCGCAGCGTCGGTCGAGACGTGGCGACGCACCTCTTCGAAGTGCAAACAGTCGATGCCGTCGCAGGATTGCTTGATCTCGCTGAGCCAGCGTTTGAAGCGCAGGAAGCGCATTCCGCCGCCTTCGAAGCGCTGCGGCCGGAAGCTCTCGGAACCGCTGGTGATGTGGCCGTCGCTGCCGCGCAGCGCCCAGCCGGTGGTGGTGCCCAGATCAAGGGCGAGGATGGTCGTGGTCATGGTGTCAGTCCTTATCCGGTGCGGATCTGACGCAGCTGACACTTCGTGACGAAACTCTCCATGAGGCGCGCGCACGCGCGCACGCGTAGGAGTTACGACAAACTGTGTCAGCTGCGTCAGACGGCGTGGTTTTCATGGGTCAGTTGTCCGCGTAGGGGGTATAGGTAGGCGTCGGCGGGTGCTTGAGGCCAATGCCCTGAAACCCGCGCACGCCCATGCCGTTACGCCATTTCTCCAGTCCGCGCGTGATCAGCAGATCGGAGAAGCGTCGTTGCGCACCGATGAATTCACCGGCCGCCTCGGCCCACTGTTTCCAGTCGTTGAACAGTTCGGCGGTCAGCGATTTGGCGTTGGGCTCGCGCACGCAGCGCTCATCGAGCCAGCGGCCCAGCGCGTCCTCGGCCTCGAAGTACTCCTCGGTCGCTTCCACCACCCGCTGCGGCGGATCGAGACGTCCGTGGCCCTGCCAGTCCAGACAGCCCTGGACCGCCCATGCCAAGATGCCGTCGCGCTCGGCCAGCAGCTTCTGCTGGAGATGCTTGTCGCGGCGCTCGGGCGGTACGGTGATGGTGAACGGGATCAGGTGCAGTCGCCGCTTCATCGCCTCGTCAATGTTGCGAATCGCCGGTTTGTGGTTGCCCGCCACGAACAACTTGAACTGCGGGAAGAACTCGAAGAAGTCCTGCCGCATGAAGCGCGCGGAGATCTTGTCGCCACCGGTGAGGTTCTTGACCTTGGACTCGGCCCAGCGCCGTCCCTGTTCGGTTTCGATGGCCGCCACGAAGCGCGCGCCGCGCAGGCCTGCCATATCTGTCGGGTGCCGGTCGGTGCGCGTTTCCATGAAGGTGTCCATCGGCGCGTTGGTGGCGTAGTCCCCCAGGATGGTGGCCAGCGTGTTCACGAACACCGACTTGCCGTTCGCACCGGTGCCGTACAGGAAGAACAGCGCGTGCTCCTGCGTCGAGCCGGTCAGCGCGTAGCCAACCATTCGCTGCAGATAGGCCTGCAGCTCCTTGTCGCCACCGGTCACTTCGTCGATGAACTGCCACCAGGTTGGGCAGTCGCCTCCCGGCGTGGCCGTGGTGATCTTGGTCATTCGGTCGGCGCGCTCATGCGAACGCTTGCGTCCCGTCCTGAGATCGACCACACCGCCCGGCGTGTTGAGCAGCCACGGATCGGCGTCCCACTCGTCGGTGGTGGCCGCGTGCCTGCGGTCTGCCCGCGCCAGCCGTTCCACGCCACTGACCGTGCCTGAGCTGGCCAGCTTGGCGGCGACCTTGGGGTTGTCGGCGCGCACAGCCGACTGGCGGCAGACGCTGCGGATCAAGTCCGTGGCCGCCAGCGTGTCCTCGGTGCGCCAGCGTTGCCCGTCCCACACCAGCCACTTGCCCCAGCCAGCCACGTAGCGCCAGTCGCGGTGGTAGCGGCGCGTGAAGGACAGCGCCAGCGCGTCCTCCGTACCCCAGACGGATTCGTCGCTGCTGACGACTGGATCAACGTCATCGGCCACGTCGTGCATCTGCAGGCGCGGCCCGTGGGTGAGGAAGGTGGCGACATCAAAGCCCTCGGCGATGGCATCGGCCACGTCCCAACCCTCTGCAGCCTCTTCGGGCGGATAGAGGACGTGGCAGGATTTGGCCCCCGCCGACAAGATGGCCTGTGCCGCCTGCGTGGCGTACTCCCAGCCCGGCTTGTCGCGGTCGGGCCAGATCAGCACGGCCTTTCCGGACAGCGGCGACCAGTCGGTCTTTTCGACCGGAGCGTTCGCGCCGTGCATCGCCGTGGTGGCCACGATGCCCACATCGATCAGGGCCTGCGCGCACTTCTCGCCTTCGACCAGCACCACCTGCGCGGTACTGATCATCCCTGGCTGGTTGTAGAGCGGACGCGGGTCGGGCGGTGCCATCTTGCGCCGCTTCGCGTCCCAGGGCCGGAACTGCTTCTTCTGTCCGGGCGGGTCGTAGCGGTAGACGACGGCGATGAGATGGCCTTGGGCGTCGAGATAGTCCCACTTCGCGGTAGCGGGGCCGAGTTCGTCGACCGGCACGTCCTTCTTGTTGGCCTTGCGTACTGGTGCGGAACGCGAGCGTCCGATCAGATCGGCAGCGGCGTCGAGCACGCGCGGAAAGTCGCCCGGCACGTCGATACCGAGGTGCGCGGCAATCAGTGCATAGATGTCGCCACCGTCGCCGGTGGCGCGATCTGTCCACAGTCCAGCCTTCTCGCCATCGAGCACCACCTCGAGGCTGTCGCCTGGACTACCCAGCACGTCGCCGATCAGGAACTTGCCACGGCGCTTCTTGCCCGCCGGGAACAATGTGATCAGAACGGATTCAAGACGCGCGAGCAGTTCGGCACGCAGTTCTTCGCGTTCAGCATCGCTGAGGGTGCGGCGGTTGGGATCGGGCAGTGGCGCGATGTCGTTGAAGTCGAGCGTCATTCGGCCTCCTCACCATCGGCGTCACCGGTGCGCCCTTGCGCGGCGGTGCTGCGGGCTGCCCACGCAGACAGTTCGGATGGCCGATAGCGCACCAGACCGCCCATCAGGTAGTGGGGAATCTTGTACTTGCTGCGCATCTGCGGGTCGGCGAACCAGTAGTACGGCAGGCGCAGTGCGGCAGCGGCCTGCTTGGCGTCGATCATTGGTTCGACACCTCCGATGAATTGCGTGTCGTTGCTCATGTTGTCCTCCAGCAGCGGTCTTGCCACGCGCACATCCGGCATTCGAAGTGGGTCGGATCAACGAAGGCGCGTGGCAGCAGTTCGCCAGCCTCGGTCGCCGTGATGACCTTCACCGCCCGATCCGACATACGCTGGGCCAGCGCCGCGTCAAAGGGCACGAGTTCGGTGTAGATCTCCATCGTGTCGGCGTTGAGCGCCGTGAAGATCGCGGGGTGCTCGTGCAGTTCGAGATAGGCTTGGTAAATCGCCACTTGCGCGGCGTAGATGGGCTTGGAGACGGCCAAGCCCTTTTTCTCCAGATCGCTCCAGGACTTGTTGCCCAGGCACTTGCACTCCCAGAGCGCGGGATAGGTGAAGCCCTCAGGGCCTCCAACGACGACGCCGTCGACGTGTCCCTGCAGGCGACCATCGGCCACCGAGAAGCCGAACTGCTCGCCGTCGGCCTTTCGGGTGCGCAAGTCAAAACCTGCGTCCCGCAGCCACGCGACCATGCAGTCCTCCATGACATGGCCACGCTCGAAGATGCGCAGCATCCGGCCCGGGGTGTCCCGCCCGTGGTCGATGGGAGCATTGGCGTACTCGAACTGCAGCGCGCGCTCGCAGGCCACTCCGAGGCGCGAGGCCCCGAGGTACTGGCGCTCAGACTGGCGGGCGCGGGCCTGCTGCAAACCGGCGTCGACCAGGGCGGTGACCTGGCCCGCGATGCTCGATGAGGAATTGAAGTCCATCATGGCTTCTTCCCCTTCGGTTCTTCCCAGGGCAGGTCGTCCTCCAGATCCGCGAACGGATTGGCGGCATCGGGTGCCAGCGGATCGGGCGTGGGCGGCAAGCCCCGCACGGGCGGAAACTTGCTGGACTCGTGGTGCGCGACCATTGCGTCCGACCAGCAAGTGACGATGGCGTCGATCACCCGCAGAGCTTCGGCTTCGGAGTAGTCGCCCAGCGGCTTGGTGAAGCCGATCTCGCCCGCTGCCTCGCCGAAGGCCTTGAGGCAATGACGCATTGCGGCCAGTTCGACATCAGACGGATCAATCATGGCGACCTCCGTCTTGTCGATGCGACCTTCCTTGGCCCGCTGCCAGTTGCCGTACAGCGCGTGAAATGCGTCCTGGCAGCGACGCGAGCAGAACACCCAGTCGATGGGATAGCGCCGGGGATCGCCCACACCGTGGCGGTTGTCGGTGTGGCCGTAGCCCCGGGCCTGTCGTTTGCAGACCCAGCATTTCACGCCCCCTCCTCAAGTTCATCGAGCAGCAGGCCCAACTGCAGGGCAGCGCCAGCAAAGGCGGCCTCGCAGCGGCGCTTGAAGTCGGGATAGCTCATCGAGCTGCGCGCAATCGCCGTGACCGCGTGAATCTGCGATTCCAAATGCGCCAGTCCCTGATCGGACAGCCACTGGTGGTGCTTCTGCGAGATGCCCTTGCGATTGCGGATCTCGCCCAGCAAGTCTTCTGGCAGCACCGGCCCGTAGACCCAGCGCAGCGTGATCTGGCCGACGACGTGCGGAGGGTTCTGGTCGTGGCCCTGGTACTTCCAGCCGAACAACCGATAGATGGCGCGGTAGTAGTCCGGGTGGAAGCGGCGCTCCCACGATGCGCAGGACTGGCGCAGCAACTTGGAGATCAGCTCCTGCAGCGCATCCGGTGCGCGGTGGTGCTGGTAGCCAGTGGCCTCGTCGATCAGAGCGACCTCGCCGGTGGTGGCAAGAGCGCGCATGATCGTCAGGCAGTTACCGACGATGCCCTGGCGTGCGCGGTGCAGCGTGCCAGCAATGGCTGCGTCCACCACGGAGGTGGCCACGTCCGCGATGATGCCTGCAGGGAAGAACTGGGTCTGGCGTCCCGATGGCAGCAAAATCGGCCCGGATGATTTATCCAATAGAGACAATGAGTTAGGTGCAATGTCAGCCAGAAAACGGGCGAAACGGCCACCCTTGTGCGATTCGTGAAAACCGAGGAGCTTGGCCAGTTCCTTGCGGACGTAGCCGCGCTCGCCGGTGGTGAGCACGACCGCCTCGCAGTCGAGATCGCCGAAATGCACGACGCCGTAGTGGCTGGCAGTGAGCATGGATGCGTTCATGGCAACCTCCCTCACTGCGCCCACGACGGTTTGCCCGTCACGGGTGCGCGTTGCGCAGCCGGTGCCTGATACGCGGGTGCTGCCTGCGCCGGAGCCCCGGAAGATCCGCCGCCCGAAGCCTTGGGCGGCACGCCCATCAACTTGGCGTAGTCGGGGTGATCGGGTTCGACCGCCACTTTGACCACGTTGCGGTCCTGGCCCTTGCCGTCCTTCTCGATGTCGACGCGGGCAAGGAACTCCAGGCCATCCAGTTCGTGGAAGCCCTGGATGCGGCGCGCAGAAGAAGCCTGTGGGCTGTTGTCCTGCGGATGAACGTTGCGGGCACTGTTGAGCGCCGCGCGAATGAAGCTGCGCCCCATCTGGCCCCAGGTCGGCCCCTTCTTGGAGTGCAGGCCAATGTTCGACCACATCTTGCGTTTGGCGTGGTCACCAGCGGTGACCACGAATTCGGCGGCAAGGTAGATCGAGCCGGTCTCGAAAGATTCGGTGGCGTAGCCGCCGCCCCAGCCCTGCGACGGGTCGTCATAGCCACCAGGCTTGAGGGTCATGCGCACCGGGACAACGGTGCCCTTGGGGATCAGATCAAAGCCGGATTGCTGGGCGTCGGCGTCGTTGAAGTCATTCCATGCGGTCATTGCGATTACTCCTGAGATTCGATGTGTGCGGGGGTGGCGGCGCTGGCAGGCACGGCGGAAGCGCCTGCGCACTTGGCGATCAGCGCGCCGAGATGCGGCGGCTCCAGCAGGTCGAGGCGACCGCTGCGGTCTTTGGCCGGAAAGCCGTAGGGATTGACGGTATGGGTGACGAAGGCGCGGTAGGTGCTGCCGTCCTCGGCCTTGATCTCGGCCAGCGTCACGACCTCGTCGACGATGCCGGGCAGTTCCAGGCTGGTCTTGCTGCCTTCGATCTGCGGGACGAACACCTTGCGGTTGTAGTCATCGAGCCGCTCGTCGAGGATCGCAACGAACACCACGTTCTTGCCGCGTGCGTGCTGCAAGTGGGTCAATGCGCTGATCATTTCCTGGCCGAGCAGCCCGTAGGCCGCGCGCAGATCAGGCTTGCCAGAGCGGTCGCTGGTCGCGCCGGGCTGCGTCTTGCACCACGCAAAGCACTGGCGGGACAGCTGGGTGATCGAGTCCAGAAAGAAGGTCTGGTAGCGGTCGAGCTGCGACGGATCGCCAAACTTCTCGATGACGTGGTCGTAGTGCGCCTGCGAGAACGCGGCGTCCGGCGGCAGCGACTTGTCCGGGCCCGCGAGGAACACGAAGAAGTCGCGGCTTTCCGGCCAGGATGCCGGGCGGATGGTGTCGCCGGGCCAGTCAGCCACCGCCAAGTCACCGGCCTCGATGTCGAGGAACAGAGTGGTGGCTGGGTCGAGGTCCTTGAGCCGCGTGGTTTTTCCGATGCCGGACTTTCCCAGCATCAGCAGCTTCACGCCCTTGCGTTCAGCCATGCGCTCGATGGCGGACACGATGGGGAGCTTCTTCATGCGGCCCCCCCATCGAGCGTCAGGGTGATGCTCGGCTTGCCTTCCTCGACTGTGCGCGCAGCCGCAAATTGCTCCTGCAGCGCCGTGGGCCAGTTGGTGTAGCGGGACTCGGACACCGACAACTTGATGTCGATGTAGTCCTCAACCTTGTCGCCCGAGGCGACGATGCGCTCGGCCATCTCCTTGAGGATGGTCTGGCTCCAGGTCACCTTTTTGGGGAGCTCGTACTTGACGTGCAGCGCACCGTCGCTGACGTGGGCGGTGCCGAAGTCGCGGCCGGAATCCCGCAGCGCGCTACGGGCCTGCTCGCCGTAGCGCTGGAGCTTGGCGGCATCCAGCTTGGCGCGCAGCTGCTTGAGGTAAGCAGATGCCTCGTCGACATTGCGCTCGGCAGCAACGAAATCGGTGATCGGCAGCGCCACCAACTGGGCGGTGCTCATGGCAGCGAGGTCGGCGGGAAAGATGGTCAGATCGCTCATGGCCGCTCTCCTCACTGGTACGCGCGAGTGAAGGTCGAGTGCCGCGACACGCGACGCTCGAAGGCCTCGACTTCGGAGATCAGGTAGGTGACACGCGAACCGAGCTTGCAGAAGACCGGGCCGAGTTGTTCCTGCCGCCAGCGGCGCAGGGTTTTGACGGAGAGCCCCCAGCGGATGGCCAGCTCGTTTTCGTCAAGGGCGATGCGCTGTGGCGCACCGGTTTTGGCCGGGATCAGGCCAGATGTTGCGTTGGTGAAGTGGGTTTGCATTTCGATGTGCCTCCTGTATGAAATGGGCACATCGCAGTCTCCGCACGGGTTTATGGGCCGTGTCTGGTTCGATTTATGGGTGCGTTTATGTGTTGCGCCTCACCCGGTATTTCCCGCGCGAAACCAGCTCAATCACCTCCTCACGCGCTACTTTGTCGCCGAAGGCATCGTCGAAGGATTGGAAGCCGGTGTTGACGGTGACGGAACCATTCACCTCTTTCCACGACATCACGGGCGGGGCACTTCCTTCGGTCCCCCACATCAGCTTGATGATCTTGGCGCGCGCTTCGGTGAGTTCGATGGACGACGCCATGTGCGGGAGCTTGAGCCGCTTGCCATTGAAGAATTGCACCGGCTCCGGCTCACCCACGTTGGTTGCGTAGCCGCGCAGGACACGATCAAAGGCATCGGTGTCGAACGCATCTGCGCCATCGGTCACGCGGACGAACTCATCGAAGCCGCGCATCGTGTGGTCACGTGGCAGCGAGGCATTGGTTCGCCTTGGGCACAGAACAACGCCACCACGCGGCCACACGGCGTCGGCAAGGACTGCGGTGATCTTGTCCTGCGGCGCGCGTGACCATGCTCGGGCAACGAACACCGGTGCGAAATCGTGCGTGCCAGCGATTCGCTGCTCACCGAGGTGCCACAGGTGATTCGGTGTCCGGCAGATCTGGTTAGAGCGTCGCCGCTCCTCAATGCCGATCAGCGCCGCCAGATCTGCGAGCCAGGAATCCATCTGGATGGAATAGAGGGCAATCCCCGCCAGCGGTTGGACGATGGTTCTGCCGTTCAGCGGACTGCAGTAGCTGTAGCGACCGGCGTCCTCGTCTACATCGATTTCGACTTCCTGTTCGGAATCGAGAAACGGCACCATCACATGGGTGAGATGGCCTGCGGGCACGACCCAGCGCCGCTGAAGAAACTGCTGGTAGTCGCGCCCGAGCCTGTCAGCCAGCACTGATGCATCGAGCCGTGGAAGGTTGTCTAGCGCGAGGAAGAAGCTCAAATACGGCGACGTCATCGGCGTCCTCCTCAGAACTGGCTCAGCACGCCGATCTTGATGAGCTGTTCCTGCACGCGCTTGCGGTCGTCGTCCGTCCTGCTCTTGTCGTTCAGCCCGTTCGGTGCGGTGATCTGGACCGCGACGTTGTGCGCCTTGCGGTGCGGCGTCTTGGACATCCTCATGACCAACTTCACCTGCACGAGCGCGTACTGGCTCAGGTCTTCGGCGCAGTAATCCTCATAAGCAACCTGATAGATGTTGCGGCCGTCGCGCCGGTCGCGGGTGATTTGCATTTTGCTGGAGAGTTGCCGCACCACATCACGTCCGCCGTACTCTGAGGTCTGCTCGAACGGCTTGGCCACCGTGATCTGCAGGATCGAGATGTCGTCGATGCCTGCGACCCGGTCACGTTTGAGGCGGTCGAGCATCTTGGAGGTCGCAAAGCCGAGCAGGTCGAACTGCCGCATGGGCATGTCCTCGATCTGGCCTTCGTGCGCCAGCGCGACATCACGGAAGACGGTGGCCAGCTCGCGGCGCGCCTCCCG
>Ga0182741_1002077_pt1 | contig 24176 bp, 22 predicted proteins | sample eDN5th37CBELigOP_FD_128874 | JGI IMG/M metagenome (GOLD analysis project Ga0182741, IMG submission 128874) | Enriched Organic Plus compost microbial communities from Emeryville, California, USA - eDNA 5th pass 37_C BE-Lig OP (version 2) (version 2) ... | reverse complement strand
GCCTCATGCTCTGCCAGGATGCCGATGATCTGTTCGTCCGTGAATCTCGTTCGCTTCATTGTCCGTCCTCAAGTTGGGCCGGACTCTAATCGCATCTGGAGGAAAAATCCCGGGGCAGGTCAGTCAGCGCTTCCTTCATCGTGCGCGGCGGGCGATCAGGACGATCGGCGAAGGCGCAAATGAAGTGGCCGCCGCTGGGCGTTCCGAGCAAGGACGTGTGCGGATCGGCATCTACTCGTCCATCGCTTCAGGCTTTTTGACAAAGCTGCTGGCAAGCTATGGTCGGTCTCATAGTGACGTCAGGATTGAACTGATCGACGGTGACCCAGCCGAACACGTCGCTGCCATTCGGCAGTTTCGCCTCGACGTCGCCTTCCTGACCGGCGACCGGGACTGGCCCGGATGCGACCGTGCGCTTCTGTGGTCCGAGCGCGTCTTCGTTGTCCTGCCGGATATCCACCCTCTCGTTGCCGAGGAGGAGGTGATGTGGCGGGACTTGGCCGACCAGCCCTTCATCGTCAGCGAAACCGCGCCAGGCCAGGAGATCCATGATCATCTGGTGCGGGAGCTAACGGGCCTCGGCTGGCATCCTGAGATCCAGGTGCAGTCAGTCGGACGGGACAACCTGCTGCCCTTGGTGGCGATCGGCCAAGGTCTGACACTGGTGAGCGAGGCCATGACGGTCGCGCAGTTCCCAGGCGTGACTTACCGGCCGATCCTCGGCGAAATTCTACCCTTCTCCGCCATATAGTCCGCCAGGAACGACAACCCGGCTTTCCGGCGGTTGCTCAGTCTTGCGAAGGCGATGGCCGCGACGCCCCGACCCGAGGAGATTGTCCAGTCCGACGCGCCTTCGCAAAGCCCCGGTCAGTTGCAATGAAGCGCTCCAGCATCGGCACGATCAGCCTGATCGGGTCAGCAGCGGATTGGCCACTCTCGCGGGCCAGTACTTCTGCGTAGGCGCCTAGGTCGCGGTGAAGCGGCGCGGGCAGTTCCACCGTCACCTTGACGGGCTTGTCGTCGGGGAGCGGGCCGAGTTTCAGCTTGGTCATGGTCAGCCTCCGGCGGGTTCGAATACGATGTCGCGGGTCACAATAATTCTGACCGGAAAGCCGGGCCGGATGGTCAGCGTCGGCGCGACCTGCAACTGGCGCTGGACGATCTGCTGGCCGGGCTGATTGACGGTATCCTGCGCCCCGTCGCGGATGGCCCGAATCAGCCGGTCCTCGTCGCTCGTCGCCAGTTCCGTGCCGACCGCGAGCAGCGTGGACAGCCCTGCGGCCTTCATCAGATCCCACCAATGATAATCGACGCCATCCTCAAGGCCGGCGTAACCGCTGGCGTCCGCGCCCGGCAGGCGCTCAAGGATGATGGAGCGTCCGCCCGGCAGGATCAGGCGGTTCCACACCAACAACACGCGGCGCTGGCCGAAGGTCACACCGTCATCATATTGGCCGATGATCCGTGTGCCCTGCGGGATCAGGAGTAGGCTGCCGGTCGGGCTGTCATAGACGTTCTCCGTCACCTGCGCGGTGATCTGGCCCGGAAGCCCAGGCGCGTTCGGACGTCTCGTGAATACGGGCCAGCGGCTGCAGAGAAACGGATGCTTCGGCCGCATCGGTCAGCTCGCCGCCAAGATCGTGCCAGTCGCCGCCCATGGCGAGCGACGCGGCGCGGATGCTGCCGCCGAAGTCGAACGCGAAGACCTGGCTGCGGTTGTAGCGTCGGAACTGCAAGGCCATGAGTGCCAGCAGCACGGATTTGCCCGCGCCGGTCGGGCCGACGACAAGGGTGTGACCGACATCGCCGACATGCAGGGAAAGCCGGAACGGCGTCGATCCTTCGGTCCTGCCATACAGCAACGGGGGCTCGCCGAGATGATCGTCCCGTTCCGGCCCCGCCCACACGGCGCTTGAGGGGACCATGTGGGCAAGGTTGAGCGTCGAGACCGGGGGCTGGCGGACATTGGCATAGGCATGTCCGGGCAGGCTGCCGAGCCAGGCGTCGACGGCATTGACCGTCTCGACCATGACGCTGAAATCGCGGGACTGGATGATCTTCTCGACCAGCCGCAGCTTCTCGTCGGCGCGGTGGGCGTCTTCGTCCCAGACGGTGACGGTCGCCGTGACATAGGCCATGCCGGCCATGTCGGCGCCAAGTTCCTGCAGCGCCATGTCCGCGTCGGCCGCCTTGTTGGCGGCATCCGTGTCCACGAGCGCGGATTGCTCGTTGGTCATCACCTCCTTGATGATGGCCGCGATGCTTTTGCGTTTCGCGAACCACTGCCGCCTGATCTTCGTCAGCAACCGCGTCGCGTCGGTCTTGTCCATGAGGATGGCGCGGGTGGACCAGCGATAGGGGAAGGCCAGTCGGTTCATCTCGTCGAGCAGGCCGGGCGTGGTGGTGCCCGGAAAGCCGGTGATGGTCAGCACCCGCAGGTGCCGATCGCCGAGGCGCGGCTCCAGCCCGCCGGTCAGCGGCTGATCGGCGAGCAGCGCGTCGAGATACATCGGCACCTCGGGCACACGCACGCGGTGCCGGTTGGTCGAGATGGTGGAATGGAGGTAGGTCAGCGTGCCGGCGTCATCGAGCCAACGGCATTCCGGCATCATGCCGTCGAGCAGCGCCAGCACGCGGTCGGTTTGGTCAATGAAACCACGCAGCAGTTCCCAGGGATTCACGCCCGAGGTCTCGCGCCCCTCATAGAGCCAGGATTCGGAGCGTGCCGCATCTTCGGCGGGCGGAAGCCACAGGAAGGTCAGGAAGTAGCCCGAGACGAAATGGCTGCCTTCCTCCTCGAAATCGGCCTTGCGCTCGGCATCGACCAATGCCGAGGCGGGATCGGGGAAGCGGCTGTCCGGATAGGTCGCGGCCTCGGTCCGCTGCGCCTCGACGAAGATGGCCCAGCCCGAGCCGAGGCGGCGGAAAGCGTTGTTCAGCCGTCCGGCCACCGCGACCAGCTCGGCGGCGACGGCGGAGTCCAGATCCGGCCCGCGGAACTTCGCCGTGCGTTGAAACGAGCCATCTTTGTTGAGGACGACTCCCTCCCCGACCAGTGCCGCCCAGGGCAGATAGTCCGCGAGGCGGGATGCGGTGCGGCGGTACTCTGCAAGGTTCATCATGGCTTATGCCTCACACCGAAAGATGGCTGGGGATGCGCAGATGACGGCGCGCAACCTCGACGAAGAGCGGATCGCGTTTGGCGGCCCAGACGGCTGCGATATGGCCGACCGCCCAGATCAGGATGCCGGCGAGCCAGAGCTGGAGGCCGAGACCCACGGCCCCGGCCAGCGTACCGTTGAGAATCGCGACGGAGCGCGGCGCACCGCCGAGCAGGATCGGCTCGGTCAGGGCGCGGTGAACCGGCACCGCGAAGCCCGGCACCGTGTCGAGCGCCTCGAAACTCACGGCCATCAGACCAGCGCCCCACCGCCGAAGCTGAAGAAGCTCAGGAAGAAGGAACTGGCGGCGAAGGCGATGGAGATCCCGAAGACGATCTGGATCAGGCGCCTGAAGCCGCCGCCGGTGTCGCCAAAAGCCAGCGTCAGGCCGGTGACGATGATGATGATCACCGCCACGATTTTCGCTACCGGGCCTTCGACGGATTCGAGGATGGATTGCAGCGGCGCTTCCCAAGGCATGGAGGAGCCCGAAGCCCAGGCCGGGGACGTCATCAGGCTCACCCAGGCGAAAGCCGATGCGGTTGCGATATGGTGGCGGATGCGGAAGGCACGGCGGATCATGCAGGTTCTCCAGTGTTGTGAGTGGTGTCGGGTTCTGAAACGGCGGGGAAAATCCGGTAATCGCCGTCGGGTCCGAGACCTTCGACGCGGGCGAGTTCAACAAGCCGTCGTGCAGAACCGCGACCAGCGAGGACGGCCACGAGGTCGATGGTCTCCGCGATCATGGCGCGCGGAACGGTGACGACGGCTTCCTGGATGAGTTGTTCGAGGCGGCGCAGGGCACCGATGCCGGAACCGGCATGGATGGTGCCGATCCCTCCGGGGTGGCCAGTGCCCCAGGCTTTGAGAAGGTCCAGCGCCTCGGCCCCGCGCACCTCGCCGATCGGGATACGGTCGGGGCGCAGGCGCAGCGAGGATCGCACCAGATCGGACAGAGTGGCGACACCATCCTTGGTTCGCATGGCGACCAGGTTGGGCGCCGCGCATTGCAACTCGCGGGTGTCCTCGATGATGACGACGCGATCCTGCGTCTTCGCGACCTCGGCGAGCAGCGCATTGGTCAGCGTCGTCTTGCCGGTGGAGGTGCCACCTGCGACCAAGATGTTCGCGCGCGATTGGATGGCGGCGCGGAGTGCTTCTGCCTGATCCGCGGACATGATTCCGGCCGCCACGTAGTCATCGAGGGTGAATACCGCGACGGCGGGCTTGCGAATGGCGAAAGCCGGCGAGGACACCACCGGGGGCAGCAGCCCCTCGAAGCGCTCTCCCGTTTCCGGCAGCTCCGCCGATACCCGTGGACTGCGCGCATGCACTTCGACGCCGACATGGTGAGCGACCAGCCGCACGATGCGCTCGCCGTCGGCGGCCGACAGTATCTCGCCAGTGTCGGCCAGCCCTTCGGACAGCCGGTCCACCCAGATCCGACCGTCGGGGTTCAGCATGACCTCGACGACGGACGGGTCTTGCAGCAGGGTTGAGATGGCAGGCCCGAGCGCCGTTCGGAGCATACGCGCGCCGCGGTCCACCGTTGCCTGTTTGTGGTTGATGCCTGCCATCTCGTCCCCGTTCCACCGGGAAGGCGAGAAACGATCCCCGGATGGGGATCACTAAAAGAGACCCAAATCGGGTCGTTTCAACAAGTTTCGACCGTCGTAGTAGCGTGGCGTGCAAATACAGGAGAACGGCGGTGAGCCTCATCAGTCACTTGGTCAGCGGGCCACTGGCAGACTGGCGGCTGATTCGATCGAACTGAGAGGTAAGGACTGTTTTATGGGATCTTTCGCACCCATGAATGTGGTTGTCTCGACGCCAGAAGCGGGATTTGTAAACTGACTTGCCCCCAACTGAAGGCTTCAGCGTGGATGCCAAACATTTGACAGGGGCATCCATTTTGGAGAGGCCTCCTTTAGGGAGATCAAATCCACACTTTCTCCGCAGCCGCACTGACAATAGCGCTGCCAAACAATTGATTGGCATCCCTAATAAATCAGCAACGTTCTCTAGATTGGGTGCCGGAGCGCATGCGCTCCGGCACCTGCCAACTATCGGCTTCCGCTACCGTAGACGATGCCATTCGGGCGATCGCCGACAGGCACTGTCGTGACCACTTCCTGGCTCCCCACGTCGATGACCGATACGGTATCGTCGGCAATGTTGGTCACGAACACGAATGCCCCATCGGCCGATACGGACACGCCATGAGCGCCGCTGCCGGTTGTGAGGGTCTTCACTACCTGGCCAGTCGCGGTGTCGATCACCGACACGGTATCGTTCGGCTCCGCCTCGGTGCCCTGGTTGGCAACATAGACATAGGCCCCATCCGGCGTCACGAACGTTTGAATCGGGTTCGGGCCGACGTCGATCCTGTTCGTCATCTCGCGGGATGCGGTGTCGATGACGGCGACGCGGTTCTCGTCGCGAAGCGAGACATAGACCCGATCGCCCGAAGGCGTGAATGCGACCTGCACGGGCGCAACCCCGACCGGAATGCGCGCAACCTCGGAAAGTGCCTGCGTGTCGATCACGGACACGGACCCCTCCTCGACATTGGCAACGTAAAGCTGCCTCTCGTCCGGGCTGAGCCGCAGTCCGTGCGGATAACCACCAGTCGGGATGCGCCCGATGACCTCAGCCTTTGCGAGGTCGACCACGGCGATCTCGTCGCCGCCGGCCAGTGAGACAAAAGCGCGCCCCTGCCGGTCGGCGACCACATGGGCCGGGTGCAAACCTACTGCAATAATCGCCGTGGGCGTCGAGAAGTTCTTCGGATCGAGGATGACCAGCTGACCCTCGGTCGCGCCTTCCGCGCCGTGACCGTGTTCTCCGGACCCGTGATCCCCCTCGGCGGCGGGATCGCCGACCGCGAGCAGCAGCTTGCCGTCAGGCGTCAGATCGACGTTGTGCGGCGCGACCGGGATGGAAACGGTCTGGACCGCCCCGGTGCCGAGATCGATGGCGCTGATGGAGTTGCCGCCTTCGTTGGCGGACCAGACGGTCCCCCCGGTCCGAGCGAGTGTGGCCAGCGCATCGCCGGCCTTCGTCGCCAGCCATGCTTGCATTTCGGCGATCTCGCGTTCCTGCGCATCGATGATCTGTGCGGCCCATTCTTTCGTTTGCGGATCGTCGCCGTATTGCTGGACGATCTTCGCCATGTCGATCGCGCCCTGGTGATGCGGGATCATGCCGCGGACGAAGGCGACATCCGGATCATCGGCCATGACGCCGTCCATCATCGGCGCGTGCATCGCGTCCATCGCCTCGACATAGGCCCGCGTGAAGTCTCGAAGGTTTTCGCTTGCCGGAGCCGCTTCGGCATCCGGCGCGCCCATCATCCCCTGCATCTTCTCGCCCTGCATCATCTGGTGCATCGCGTCCATGCATTCCGGGATCATGGCCTGCATCATGGCACGGCACTGCTCGGGCATCATCCCTTGCATGGCGGGCATCTGGCCCGCGGGCGGCGTTGGCGCGGGCACCTGTTCGGCCTGCCCAGGCGGTGTTGTCGGATGGTGAGTATCATGCCCAGCCTGAGCAAGGGCAGTATCTGGCAAGCCTGCCAGTAGGCTGACAGCAAGGGCCATAGCAGTTCGGTTCATTGTTTTCATCCTTTGGTTCTGGAGCGCCGGCCCGGGCTTACGGGCGCGCGTCTCCATCTGTTCGTGCGGTCTTTCGGACTGGCGCCGGATCGCCCGCAGACAACTTGCGGCGATCCCTGCGCATCACGCAGAGATGAGACGTGGCGGCCTCAGGATGCCTTCGGGTGATCGGTCATGCAGATCAGGGCGCACAACCGTGAAGGCCTCGCCACTCACGGGCGGACCGAGCCCCGGCGGCGCGACGAGCACCGCGGCGGTCAGGCAGATCTGGCAGCAATCCGCCAAATCTGGGCTACCGTCGGCTTTCACGCAGCCACCACCTGGATCCGCGCCAAGATCGTCCGGCAGGTAATGGCCGGCGCAGTGGCTTGCCGTGCCGGCAGCCTGTTGCTGGTGGATGGCGTGACCGGCGGGGCTGGCATGTGCCGCGGCCTGTAGAAACAGGGCGCCGATGGCCAGCAGCAGGATGCAAACCGCAAATTGTCGCAATCGGCCGCAGCCTGTTCGGAAAACAGCTCGTGCCCGCCCGGTCATGCGTCACCTTCCTGTTGGTGGAGGCAAGCAGCCTCAGCCGGGTGCTGTTTCGGATCATTCGCAAACCGGGCGGTCATGTCGGAAGCACCGCGTCAGATTTCCCGCAGACCGAGGAAGAGCCCGAAGCTCCGCGTGGTCGGGCCGAACAGGAACGCTTCATACGGCTCGGGATCGACGCCCGGGAAATCCATGCCGGGCGAGCCGGGTGGCATTCCGGGAACGGCCAGCCCCGTCGCGTCGGGTCGCTCGGCCAGCAGGCGGCGGATCGCGGCGGCGGGCACATGGCCCTCGACCACATAGCCGCCCACCTCAGCGGTGTGGCAAGAGGCCAGTTCCGCCGGCACGCCGAGCCGCTGTTTGAGGTTGCCCATATCGGCGGATTCCACGACTCGCACCGGGAACCCTGCGGCCTCGATATGCGCGGCCCAGCCGTCGCAGCAGCCGCAGGACGGATCCTTGGTGACGCTCACCAGCGGCAGGGCTTCGGCATGCCCCCGGCCGATGGTGGACATCAGCAGCGGGAGGGCGCCGACCGCCGCCAAAATGGTGCGGCGGGTGATGGGGTGATCGATTCTCATTGTCGAACCTCGTTTCATGAATTGCATTGTCTCGTCGTCACGATCCGGACGCGATGCACGTAGGAGTGAGCGGGTACGGCCGATCGTCACAGCTTCACCCTCCGCAGCCGCGCGGCATTGGCGATGACGCTGACCGAGGACAGCGCCATGGCCGCCGCCGCGATGATCGGCGACAGCAGGAGGCCGAAGACCGGATAGAGCACCCCGGCCGCCACCGGCACGCCGAGCGCGTTGTAGATGAAGGCGAAGAACAGGTTCTGGCGGATGTTGCCCATGACGGCCGCAGACAGACGGCGGGCGCGGACGATCCCGGTAAGATCGCCCTTGAGCAGCGTGACGCCCGCGCTCTCCATCGCCACGTCAGTGCCAGTGCCCATGGCGATGCCGACGTCGGCTGCGGCCAGCGCGGGCGCGTCGTTGACGCCGTCGCCCGCCATCGCCACGACCTCGCCTGCCGCCCTGTGCCGCTGCACGACCGCGCTCTTCTGGTCGGGCAGCACCTCGGCCTCGACCTCGTCGATGCCGAGCCGGCGGGCAACCGCCTTCGCGGTGGTCCAGTTGTCGCCCGTCAGCATGACCACACGGATACCTTGCGCCTTTAGGGCGGCCAGCGCCTTAGGGGTCGATGGCTTGACCGGATCGGCGATGGCGAAGATCGCTGCCGCCTGCCCATCGACGCCCATGAAGATCGCCGTCGCCCCATCCTCGCGCAGCCGGTCGGCCTCATCGGCCAAGGGCGCGACATCGACGCCCTGCTCGGCGAGGAACTTTGCATTACCAAGGGGGATACGTTTGCCCTCGACCGTGCCATAGGCGCCCTTGCCGGTGGGCGAGTCGAAATCCGCGACAGGCGCGGATGCGATGCCGCGCTCTTCCGCCGCACGCACGATGGCGAGCGCCAGTGGATGCTCACTTGCCCGCTCGACGCTCGCGGCAAGGCGCAGCGCCTCGTCCTCGGAAAAGCCCGCGGCGGGAACGATGGCGGTGATGGCGGGCCGCCCCTCGGTCAGGGTGCCGGTCTTATCCACGACGATGGTTTCGACTTTCTCCATCAACTCCAGTGCCTCGGCGTTCTTGATCAGAACGCCGGCCTGCGCCCCGCGCCCGACACCGACCATGATCGACATCGGCGTGGCCAGCCCCAGCGCGCAGGGACAGGCGATGATGAGGACCGACACCGCCGCGATCAGACCGAAGGAGAAGCGCGGCTCCGGCCCCCAGATCGACCAGGAGATGAAGGCCAGCACCGCGACGACGATCACCGCCGGGACGAACCAGCCCGATACCTGATCGGCCAGCCGCTGGATCGGCGCGCGGCTGCGCTGCGCCTCGGCAACAAGCTGCACGATCTGCGACAGCATGGTATCGCGCCCGACCTTGCGGGCTTCGATCACCAGCGCGCCGGACTGGTTCATCGTGCCGCCGATGGCCTTGGAACCGACCTCTTTAGTCACCGGCATCGACTCGCCCGTCACCATCGATTCATCGACGGCGCTGCGGCCCTCCAGCACCTCGCCATCGACTGGCATCTTCTCGCCCGGCCGCACTCGCAGCCGGTCGCCGACATGAACGGTGTCGAGTTGCACCTCCTCCTCGGTGCCGTCGTCACGGATGATCCGCGCGGTCTTAGGCGCGAGGTCCAAGAGCGTGCGGATCGCGCCACTGGTGCTCTCTCGCGCGCGCAACTCCAGCACCTGGCCCAGCAGCACCAGTACGGTAATGACCGCCGCGGCCTCAAAATAGACTGCGACCGAGCCGTCATGCTGGCGGAAGGCATCCGGGAAGATGCCCGGCGCCAGCGTGGCAATGATGCTGTAGATCCAGGCTGTCCCGGTGCCCATGGCAATCAGGGTGAACATGTTGAGGCTGCGATTGACCAGCGACTGCCAGCCGCGCTGGAAGAACGGCCAACCGGCCCAGAGAACAGCCGGCGTCGCCAGGATCAGCTGCAGCCAATTGGAGGTCCGCTGGCCGACATAGTGGTTCAGGCCGAGGAAATGGCCACCCATCTCGAGGATCACCACCGGGATCGCCAGCGCCAGACCGAACCGGAACCGGCGCGTCATATCGATCAGTTCCTCGTTGGGTCCTGCATCAATGCTGACCAGCACCGGTTCCAGCGCCATGCCGCAGATCGGGCATGACCCGGGACCGACCCGCCGGATCTCGGGATGCATCGGGCAGGTGTAGATCGTCCCATCTGGCACAGACTCCGCCCTTTCCGTCGCCGCGGTGGGGTCGAGATAGCGTTCCTGATCGGCCAGGAACTTCGCGCGGCACCCGGCCGAGCAGAAGTAATAGGGCCTGCCGGCATGTTCCGCCTTGTGCTGGGTCGTGTGGGGATCGACCATCATGCCGCAGACCGGGTCCTTTATCTTGTAGGCATTGTCCGGCGCGACGGCTGCGCGGTCATGTGCGCGATCGTGCACATGAACGTGAGCCGAATGATCGTGGTGCTGATGATCGTGTTCAGTCTTGTTGGTCATTTTCACGCCTCCTCGACGTCTTGCCCTCGGCCACCGCCCGATTATGCGCTCACTGCGAATTCGGTCATCATGCCGGTCTCGAGATGCGGCATGTGATGACAGTGCAACATCCAGCGCGCGGCCTCGCCGGCGTCGAGCGCGATATCGACCATCGACATCGACGGCACATAGACCGTGTCGCGCAGCGCGCCCCGGACCGCACGTCCGTTCAGCCCGACGACCTGGAACACATGCCCGTGCAGATGCATCGGGTGGCCCATCATCGACATGTTGTGGAAGGACAGCACGACCCGTTCGCCGTCGCGCGCCGCAAACGGGCGATGCTGGCCCCAGACGGCGCCGTTGATCGTCCAGACGTAGGGCTGCATGGAACCGCCCAGCATCACCATGTGGCTTCGGTCCACCGCTCGGTCCGACAAAGCATCGGCGGCGATCAGACGCGATTCCTGTGCAAGATCGGTGTCGAAGGCGGGGGCTTCGGCCTCGGCCATAGCCTCGATGCGCCCGATTTTGGCACCCGGAGTGACCAAGATCAGGCCGGTGCGTTCGCGCGCGCCTTCGCGCAACGCAAGGATTGGCCAGGCACCACCTTCCTGCGGAAGGTCGATTTCCAGATCGAGCCGCTGGCCCATGGCCAGACCGAACCGTGTGCCCGACAGCGGCTGAACCGCATGGCCATCGACCGCCACCAGACGCGCGGGCGCGCCCCCGGTGTCGATCCAGAACACCGTGGCGGCGGCTGCGTTGATTACCCGCAGACGAATACGGCCGCCGCGCTCGACCTGCACCACCTCGGGGTCCGACAGCGTGCGGTCATTGGCAAGGTAGGCGTCCCAGTCGTAGTCGTTGAGGTCCATGGCGATGTCGCCCATAGCACCCATCCCCATCATCCCGCCCATGGCGCCGTGATCCATGCCTGCCATGCTGCCCGTTGGCATGTTTCCCAATGCGCCGTGACCCATGTCGCCCATGCCCGCACCATGGCTTCCATGACCAATCGCAGCGCCATGACCGGCGGTGATCTCGGCCATCACCTCCTCGGGCGCCTTGAACGAGAAATCGTGCAGGAACAGCACAACCTCCTGCCGATCGGCAGCGACATCCTCGGCGCTGTGCACGATCAGCGGCGCGGCCAGCAGGCGCATCTCGTGCAGTGGCACATGCGCGTGCATCCAGTAAGTGCCGGGCATTGGCGCGAAGTCATAGACGCGGGTGTCGCCGGGGGCGAGCATCGGCAAAGGCATATCGGGCACGCCATCCTGTGCGTGCGGCGGGATCTGGCCGTGCCAGTGGATCAGTGTGTCAACATCGAGATCGTTGCGCAGATCCACTCGGAACCGCGCACCGGGCTCGAGTGTCAGCCCCTGTCCGGCCGGCCCGGCCAGCCCCCAGACGGCGGCGGCGCGACCGTCGATGTCCAGCACTCGGCTGGCGGCGTGGAGTGACAGAGGAGCAGCATCCTGCGCTGACGCGATCCGGGGCAGATATGCATAGGCCAGCATGGCCGCGCCAGCGGCGAGAAAGCCGCGTCGCGAAAGAGTATTCATGGTCGTCTCCTCGGGACAACTCGTCCCGTTCATCAAAAACCGACAGAACGCCACGGGCCTGAGCCCGGGCGTGCGATCAGAGGAGACGCAGCTTGGGAGGTCGTTCGTTCAGTCCAGGTGCCCGACTGGTGTCGATTGCATCGGAGGGTAGGTCATGGCTGGCGGGCAAGTAACCCTGCTCAGTGCCTTCGCTCGAGGTCACGACGACTGAAAGCCCGGCGCAAAGCAACTCGCAGCTTCCGGCATCGACTGATCCGCAGTGATGATCGCGGTCACAGGAATGCTCGCTGCTGGCCGTATCGTGCATCATCTCGCCGACATGCGCCGCGTGATCTTGCTCTGTGCTCATGCGCGCCGCATGCGCGAAAGTCACCGTCGTCATGACGGCGACCGCGAGTACGGCAAGCATGGTGACAAGGCGCGCAAACATGTAGGAAAGATAGGCACTGGTCACGGGAATGTCCATTGCTTGCGGCATCAAACCTCCGGCAGAAGTTCATCTGTCAATCGGCGTTGAAGAGTGCCCCCTTATCGGCGTCCAAAAGGGCCCCCTCTGGCGATGTGGTGAGCAGGCCCGTGGCGGCGTAGCTTTCCAGCTGGCGCAGCCGACGCGGGCCTGCGTTTTGGCGGGCGGTCAGGCTCGTGTTTTGATGCGCCAGCTGTCGTTGCCGGTTTCGACGATGTCGCAATGGTGAGTGAGACGGTCGAGCAGCGCGGTGGTCATCTTCGCGTCTCCGAAGACGGTCGGCCACTCCCCGAATGCCAGGTTGGTGGTGACGATGACGGAAGTCTGCTCGTAGAGCTTGCTGACCAGATGGAACAGCAACTGGCCGCCGGATTGGGCGAATGGCAGGTAGCCGAGTTCATCGAGGATGACGAAGTCGAGTCGCATGAGATGTTCGGCCAGGCGGCCCGCCCGCCCTGCACGGACCTCGGCCTCCAGCCTGTTCACGAGATCCACAACATTGAAGAAGCGGCCCCGGGCGCCGTTGCGGATGACGGCTCGCGCGATCGCCACGGAGATATGGGTCTTGCCGGTCCCGGTGCCACCAACCAGCACGACATTGCGCTGCTGGCTGAGGAATTCCCCGCTGGTCAGATCGCGCACCAGCGTCTCGTTGATCGGCGTATCATCGAAGGTGAACTCCTCGATCTCCCGGGCATAGGGCAGCTTGGCGGTGGTGATCTGGTATTTGACCGACCGCGCCTTCTTCTCGTTGATCTCGGCGGCCAAAAGATCACCAACGATCTGGCGGGGTTCATGCTGACGGCGCACAGCCACCGCCATGAGTTCGTCGTAGGCGGCGCGCATGCCGTAGAGCTTCAGTTCGCCCATCGCTGCCATGATCTCTGCACGATCCATCAGCCGGCCCTCCGCAGCAGGTCATAGCGGGCACAGTCTGCCTTCGGTTCATGGGTCAGGCGCAGGGCCGGAGAGGTGAGCAGCAAGGGTGGCGGCTCCGGGTCGCGCCTGCGGGACAGGATGTTGAGGATCACATCGGCGGAGTGGACGCCCTGCGAGAGCGCTTCGGCACAGGCCTTCTGCACGGCGGGAACCCCCTCCGTCAGCACGGCGCCGAGGATCTTCACCATCTGGCGGTCGCCGTCCGAGGAGCCCTGCAGCTTGCGGCGGATCTGCTCGAGGGCGCCGGGCAGAACCCAGTCCTTGAACGGTGCGCCATTGCGCAGCGCCCCGGGTTTGCGAAGCAGGACCGGCACATAGTGCCAGGGATTGTAGATTGTCCGGCCCCGCCCGAAGTGACGGGGATGGTCCCCGACCAGCCGCCCTTCCTGCCGGATCTCGATCCGCTCCGCATAGGCCCGGATCTCGACCGGCCGCCCGACAGCCGTTGCCGCGACGGAGTATTTGTTGTTGTCGAACCGCACGAGGCAGGTCTTCGATACCGCCGCAGGCAGCGAGTGGAAGCCGTCGAAGCGCCCGGCATAAGGGACGAGGTGCGGGCGCTCTTGCTGAAAGACTTCCCAGACGGTCTTGTCCGTCAGTTCGGGATGCTTGCTGCTCCTGGCCGAGGCGATGCACTTGTCCAGCAGCCAGGCATTCAGTTCCTCGTAGCTCTTGACCCTGACCCGGGGTGAGAAGAACCGTTGGCGGACCGTGCCGACCTGGCTCTCCACCTGACCCTTCTCCCAGCCCGAGGCCGGGGTGCAGGCGACGGGCTCGACCAGATAATGGCTGGCCATCTGCAGGAACCGACGATTGTAGAGGCGTTCCTTGCCGACGAAGATGGTCTCCACCGCCGTCTTCATATTGTCGTAGATCCCGCGGGTGCAGGTGCCCTTGAAGAAGGCGAAAGCCCGATCATGGGCATCGAACACCATCTCCTGCGTCTCGCGAGGATAGGCCCGCACGAAGAACATCCGGCTGTGGCACAGGCGAACATGCGCCACCTTGATCGTGGTGGTCGCCCCATCGATCAGGACAACCTCGTGGCTCCAGTCGAACTGATAGGCTTCGCCGGGGGCAAAACTCAGCGGCACGAAGGTGGAAGAGGCACCGGAGCTTTGAGTGCGCGCCCAGACCGAGGCGTAGCGGCGGACCGCATCATACCCGCCTTCATAGCCAAGGCCGCGCAGTTCCTCGTAGATCTGGATCAGCGTCAGGCGTTCCCGGCGCCCACGAGCCGCATTGATCGCCAACAGCCGGCTCAGTTCCTCAAGCCAGGCACCCAGCTTCGGGCGTGGCTGAACCGTCCGGCTGTAGGTGAACTCCGTTATCCCGGTGCGGATCACCTTGCGCACCACCTTCTTCGACAGCTTCAGGTCGCGGCAGATCGTCTTGATCCCCTTGCCCTCGGTAAAATGCAGCCGCCTGATTTTTGCGATTGTCTCCACGATCAGCATCCCGCGCTCGGCCTCCGATAATCCTCGGAAGCACAATGGACCAACCCCCGGTCGGTGGGGTCCCTTTTGGACGCCGATCACCCCAGAAGCGGGGTCCTTATTCCACGCCGGTCAACAGCACAAAAGGCCGATCTTGGCGCAATCGGACGACATCTCCTCGACCTTGATCTCGGCATCCGGATATCGCGCGCGGAAATTCTTCAACAGATCGGCCAGAAATCCACCCGCCAGAGACAGCATCAGCCCGATCCTGATCTCCCCCACCGCTCCGCGATGACCGTTCTGAAGGTCTCTGATCGCGTCGGACAGAAGGTTTGCGCCGACCGTGGCGTCCTGAATGAAACGCTGGCCGGCGGGAGTCAGCTTTGCGCCCTTGTGATCCCGTTCGAACAGCGGCACCCCGAGCACCCGCTCCAACAGCCTGACGCGGCGGCTCACCGTGGATTGCGAAAGATCGAGGCTTTCGGCAGCCGCGCGAAAACTTCCATGCTGCGCAACCAGGATCGCGTAACGTAAATACCTTAAATCGAAGGCGATATCCGGCAACGATATTTCTCCTCCTGCATTCCATTTACACCAACCCCCGCCTGCTAAACTACTCTGAAAAATATTTCAGAACGGGATGCAAATTCATATGCGAACATGTCAGCATAAAATTCGTCAAATTTAGGGAACAAATCACATAGCCGGGCGATCCATTTAAACTTCTGCGCGCCTTCCCTTCACCTCGATCAGCCTTCTAAGCTATACTTTATGGATCAGCTCATGTGCACAATTCCGGCGCAAAATTCAAACGCCCCTGCCGATCAAGAACGTCATCGGCCAAGCTAATTACGAGTGACTTGGACTAGGTTTGCGGTCGAACCTCGCGCAATCTGGTCGGCGGGTTAATCGGCATTCAGCGGCGGAAGGAGGAAATCTCGGTATAATATTGTCCGGCGCTCGCCCATTGGGCCGCAGTATTGCCCTCACGAACTGATCAGAATTTCGATACATCAGCCCCCCGGGAGGCTGGAAGGCTGAGCCCCTCGCGAACATGATGTTCTTACTGCAAACGATTCTCTCAAGGAGCGTTTGACACATCTTTAGCCCTTTACCGAAATACATTCATCACGATCATTAGCCCCACTACGCCTGCCGGCGCGCCGGACCTTCGATTCTTAGACCGCCATGGGCGTCAGCCAGGGCTGGCCCTCGGCCTCGTGGCTGTCCACGACCGTCTCGACGAAGGCCACGCCCTTTAGCCCGTCATGGGCCAGGGGCAGGTTCTGCCCCAGCAGACCGGGCTCGCGTCCTTCTTGCCGGGCGCGGATCGCCTCGGCGAAACCGGCGTAGAGGTTGGCGAAAGCTTCCAGATAGCCCTCGGGATGGCCGGGAGGCGTGCGGATGCGCAGCCTGGCGTCCTCGGACAGGTCGTCCGCGCCGCGCTTGATGACCTGCACCCGGCCGTCCAGCGGCGTGAAGACCAGTTCGTTCGGCTGCTCCTGGAACCATTGCAGCGAGCCCTTTTCGCCGAATACCCGCAGCCGCACGCCGTTGGAATTGCCGATGGCGACCTGCGAGGACCACAGAAGTCCCCGCGCCCCGCCCTGATAGCGCATCATCACATGGGCGTTGTCGTCCAGCGCCCGGCCGCCCACGAAGGTGGCCAGATCGGCGGTCAGCGCCTCCAGTTTCAGCCCGGTGACGAAGCCCGCCAGGTGATAGGCATGGGTGCCGATGTCGCCGATGGAGCCGCCGCGGCCGTTCTTCTTGGGATCGGTGCGCCAGGCGGCCTGGGCATTGCCCGACTGCTCGATGGCGGTCGCCATCCATTCCAGCGGATATTCGACCTGCACGGTGCGGACCGCGCCCAACTCGCCACGGGCGACGCGGACGCGGGCCTCGTGCACCATCGGATAGCCGGAATAGGTATAGGTCACGCCGACGAAGCGGCCACTTTCCCGCGCCAGTTTTTCCAGCGCCACGGCATCCTCCAGCGTCGCGGTCAGGGGCTTTTCGCAGATCACGTCGAAGCCTGCCTCGATCAGCGCCTTGGCGATCGGGTAATGGGTGAAGTTCGGCGTGCAGATCGCCACCGCGTCCACCCGGTCCTCCCGCGCCGTCTCGCCCGCGATCAGTTCCTCATAGGTGCCATAGCTGCGGGCGGGATCGAGCCCCTGCGAGATCGCGAAGGCGCGGCCACGCTCGGGATCGACGTCGAAGGCCCCGGCCACCAACTGCCATTGCCCGTCCAGCCGCGAGGCGAGACGATGGATATTGCCGATATAGGCGCCCTGCCCGCCGCCCACCATTCCAAGACGCAACATGGTCATTCCTCCAGCCCCAGCATCGCCCGGTTGGCGCTACGATTGGCGCCGGATTTCACGAAATCGTCGAAGGCGCGGTCCGACACCCGGATGATGTGGTCCGCGATGAACTGCGCGCCTTCGCGGGCGCCGTCCTCGGGGTTCTTGACGAAGCACTCCCATTCCAGCACCGCCCAGCCGTCGAAGCCATGGGTGGTCAGCTTGGTGAAAATCGCCCCGAAATCGACCTGCCCGTCGCCGGGCGAGCGGAAGCGGCCAGCGCGCTTGCTCCATGGCTGATAGCCGCCATAGGCGCCGGACTTGCCGTCCGGGCGGAACTCCGCATCCTTGACGTGGAAGGTCTTGATGCGCTCGTGGTAGTGGTCGATGAAGGCCAGATAATCCAGCGCCTGCAGCACGAAATGGCTGGGGTCATACATCAGGTTGGCGCGGGGATGGTTCCCGACCTTTTCCAGGAAATATTCCCACGAATGGCCGTCATGCAGATCCTCGCAGGGGTGGATCTCGTAGCAGACATCCACGCCATGCGCGTCGAAATCGTCGAGGATCGGCGTCCAGCGTTTCGCCAGTTCCTCGAAGCCTTCCTCGACCAGCCCCTCAGGCCATTGCGGATAGGGATAGAGATAGGGCCACAGCAGCGCGCCTGAGAACGTCACGTGCCGGTCGATCCCCAGCCGCTTCGAGGCGCGGGCGGCGAAACGCAGCTGCTCCTCGGCCCAGGTGCGACGTGCGGACGGGTTGCCGCGCACAGGCTCGGGCGCAAAGCTGTCCATGATGACATCATGCGCCGGATGCACCGCCACCAGCTGGCCGGTGATATGCGAAGCGAACTCGGTGATCTGAAGGCCGTTGTCGGCCAGCATCCCCTTGATCTCGTCGCAATAGGTCTCGCTTTCGGCGGCCCTCGCCATGTCGATCAGGCGCGTGTCCCAGGTCGGGATCTGGACGCCCTTGAAGCCCTTGTCGGCCGCCCATGTCGCCAGGCTGGGCAGCGAGTTATAGGGCGCCTCGTCGGCTGCGAACTGGGCCAGGAAAACGCCCGGTCCCTTGATGGTCTGCATCGTCATGCCTCCAGTTTGGCCGCCGGGACCGGCGCGTCGTCATAGCCGCCATGGACGGACTGGTCGAAGGGGATCACCGCCCCGGTCATCATGCCGCTGTCCTCGGACGCCATCCACAGGACGGCGCGCGCGACTTCCTTCGGGTCGAGGATGCGGCCAAAGGGCTTCTGCGCCGCCGCGCGGTCGATGAAATCGGGATCGCCGGTTTCCGACAGCACCAGCGCGCGTTCGTGGTCCGAGTCCATCCAGCCGATGTCCAACTGGTTGACATGGATCCGGTGCCGCATCAGCGCGAAGCCGGCATGACGGGTCAGCGTCGCCAAGGCGCCCTTGGAGCCAGCATAGGGCGCAAGAAAGGGTTGCCCGACAAGCGCGGACATCGAGCCGATATTGACGATGCGACCCTCGATGCCTTCGCGGGTCATCACCTTGGCCGCGTCCTGCATCAGGAAGAACGGCGCGCGGGTGTTGACCGCGAACATGCGGTCGAACAGCTCGGGCGTGGTGTTCAACAGATTGCCGCGGTCGGTCAGGCCGGCGGCGTTGACCAGGATGTCCACGCGGCCGAAACGCCTGTCGGCGGCGGGGATGACGGCCTGCACGTCCTCGATCCTGCCCAGGTCGGCGGCGACCATCTCGACCGGAACGCCGGTGGCCGCCGTGATTTCGGTCGCGACCGCCTGCCCTTTCTCGACGCCTCGGCCGACGATCACGATGCCCGCCGCACCGGCTTCGGCAAAAAGCCGCGCGATGGCCGCCCCTAGCCCCTGCGTGCCGCCGGTGACGACGGCGATTTTTCCATCGATGCGGTTCATTTCACCACCTCATAGCCTGCCGCCGCCATCACGCGCAGCAGCTCCTTGTGCCCCTTTTTCGCCATCTCCAACGGCGGATTGGCAACGGGATCCTGCTCGGCCTCGACCACAAACCAGCCCTCGTAGCCCTTGGCCGCCAATGCCTTGACGATGGCCTCGAAATCCAGCGAGCCATCGCCCGGCACGGTGAAAGCACCCTTGATCACCGCATCGAGGAAGCTTTCGCGTGCCCAGTCCAGCCCGTCCACGACCGCCCGGCGGATGTCCTTGGCATGGACATGGGTGATGCGGGCATGGTGGTTCTCGATCACCCGCATCACGTCGCCGCCGGCAAAGGCCATGTGGCCCGCATCGTAGAGCAGCGGCACCGAAGAATGCTTCATCAGCAGGTCAAGCTCTGCCTCGGTCTCGACCGCCGCCGCCATGTGGTGGTGGTAGGAGATCGGCATCCCCTGCCCCGCGCACCAATCCGCGAAATCGCTGATCTTGCGGCCATAGGCGGCCATCTCGACCTCGGTCAGCTTCGGCTTGGTGGCCAGCGGCGCGGAACGCACGCCCTGGATGGAGCGCGCGGTCTCGCCGTAGACAATGCAGGGCGCGCCCGCAGCGATGAAGAATTCCATCTGTTGCGCGATGCGATCCTTTTCCGCCTCGATATCGCCGTCCAGCAGCAGGCCCGAGAACCAGCCGCCGCAGACCAAAACGCCGAAACGGTCGAGGATCGGCCCCAGTTCGGCCATGTCCATCGGGAAACGTCGTCCCGTCTCCATCCCGGTGAAGCCGGCCTCTGACGCCTGCCGCAGGCATTCCTCCAGGCTGACGTCATCGGACAGTTCGGCCAGATCGTCGTTCCACCACGCGATGGGCGCGATGCCAAGTTTTGCTTTCATTTACACACCCAAGCGCTGCGCTTCGCGGATCTTTTCCTGCGCCGCACGGGCGGCGCGCACGGTTTCGAAGTTCGAGATCTCGGGCACGCCGACATCCCAATCCGCATCCCCCGGCACCCATTTCCAGGCATCCGAGACGATCGAGATCACCGTCACCCCGTCATGGACCAGCGCCTCCTGCATCGCGCCCTCCAGATCGGCCAGGCTTTCGGCCTTGACGGCGCGGGCGCCCATCGCCTCGGCATGTTTGACGAAATCGACATGCAGCGGGTTGTCTCGGTTCCGGATCCGGCAATCGGCCAGCAGGTTGTTGAAACCGGGCACGCCCTTGGCCTGCTGCAGCCGGTTGATGACCGCGAAGCCGCCATTGTCGCAGACCACCACGACCATCTTGTGGCCCGTCAGCGCCGCCGAATAGATGTCCGAGTTCATCATCATGTAGGTGCCGTCGCCCAGCATGACGATGGGCGTGCCGCCGGTCGCGCCCGGCCCCTCCTGCGCCATGGCGCAGCCCCAGCCGGCCGCGATCTCGTAGCCCATGCAGGAAAAGCCGAATTCGCAGTCGAAGGTGTTCGGGTTCTTGACCCGCCAGCCCTTGGTCACCTCGCCCGGCGTGCCGCCCGCTGCGGCGATCAGCGTGTCGTTGGGACCTGCGACCTTATTCAATACGCCGACAACCTGCGCATAGGACGGCACCAGCTCATTGGTCGGGGCCTGATGATCGTCCAGCAGCTTGTTCCATTCGGCGAACAGGGTCTTGGCGCGTTTCATCAGTCCGGCATCGGCCGCGTAATCGCCAAGCGCCGCGTCCAACTCGCCGATGGTTTCCAGCGCATCGCCGATCACGGCCAGCGACCGATGCTTGATGGCATCGAAGCGCGCGGCGTTGACCGAGATGAACCGCGCATCCTCGGCAAAGGCCGTCCAGGAGCCGGTGGTGAAATCCTGCAGCCGGGTGCCGATGGCCAGGATCACGTCGGCCTCTTTCGCCAGCGCATTGGCCGAGGTCGAGCCGACGATGCCGATGGGCCCGGCATGGACCGGGTGGTCATGGGTCAGCGCGCCCTTGCCGGCGATGGTCTCGACCACCGGGATGCCGCGCCTGGCGGCGAAATCGGCCAGGGCGTCCTCGGCCAGCGAATAGCGCACGCCTCCGCCCGAGATGATCAGCGGTTTCTTGGCCGTTTTCAGCAGTTCGGCCGCCGCCGCGACTGCATCGCGGTCGGGACGCGGGCGCGGAATCGACCAGACGCGCGGCTCGAAGAAGGCCTCGGGATAATCATAGGCCAGTTCCTGCGTGTCCTGCGCCAACCCGATAAAGGCTGGCCCGCAATCGGCGGGGTCCAGCATGGTTGCTACCGCCTGCGGCAGCGACTGGATCAGCTGCTCGGGCAACGTGATGCGGTCCCAATAGCGCACGACCGATTTGAAGGCATCGTTCGCGGTGATGGTCGGGTCGCCGAAATGCTCGACCTGCTGCAGCACCGGATCGGGCAGGCGATTCGCGAAGGTGTCGCCCGCGATCAGCAGCACCGGCAGGCGGTTCGCCATGGCGACGCCCGCCGCCGTCACCATGTTCAGCGCCCCCGGCCCGATCGAGGTCGCGGCGACCATCAGCTGGCGGCGACGCTTGGCCTTGGCGAAGCCGATGGCGGCCAGTGCCATGCTCTGCTCGTTCTGGCCGCGCCAGGTCGGCAGTTGGTCCTGCACCTGCTCCAAGGCTTCGGACAGGCAGGTCACGTTGCCATGGCCGAAGATGCCGAAGACGCCCGCGAACAGCGGGACACGCGCGCCCTCGATCTCGGTGAACTGGTTGCAAAGGTAACGAACAAGGGCCTGGGCCATGGTCAGGCGCACGGTCTTGCGTGGCATCTCGCCTCCTCCTGCGGATGGTGTTTTTCAGACGATACGGAATGATGATTGACAATGCAATAGTTCTGCAATGATTATTGCGAAACGAATTTCGGGAGGAACCCATGACAGGAATCGTCGTCCTCGGCACCGGCCGCATCGGCCGCATGCATGCCGAAAACATTGCCGCCCATCCGCGCGCCCGGCTGGCAGGCGTCTATGACATCCATGCCCCCGCAGCCGCCGAAGTCGCAGCCCAACTGGGCGTGCCGCAATTCGATTCGGTCGAGGCGGCGCTGGCCCCGGCCGAGGTGGATGCGGTGCTGATCGCCAGCTCTACCGCCACCCATGCCGATCTGATCGAGCAGTCGGTCGCGGCGGGCAAGGCGATCCTGTGCGAGAAACCCATCGACTTGTCGCTGGATCGGGTAAACGCTTGTGCAACGAAAATTGCCGGCACCAGCCTGCCGATCATGCTGGGCTTCGTGCGCCGCTTCGACAGTGGCCATGCCGGGGTCCGGAAGGCCATCGAATCGGGCCAGATCGGCGAGTTGCATCAGGTCACCATCACCTCGCGCGATCCCGGCATGGCACCTGACGCCTATATCGAGGCCTCGGGCGGCATCTTCCGCGACATGACCATCCATGATTTCGACATGGCCCGCTTCATCCTGGGCGAGGAGGTGACCGAGGTCACCGCCACCGGCTCGCGCCTGGTCGACCCGTCTCTGATGCAGCGTTGCGACGATTACGACACGGTGACGGTGGTGCTGAAGACCGAATCGGGCAAGCAGGCGATCATCACCAACTCGCGCCGCGCGGTCTATGGCTATGACCAGCGCGTCGAGGCTTTCGGCAGCGCAGGCATGGCGATCTCGGAAAACCGGGCGCTGGATCATGTGCGGCTCTATGGCGCGGAATTCACCGACCGCGCCACGCCGCTGAAGAATTTCTTCATCGACCGTTATGCCGATGCCTTTGCCGCCGAGATCAGCGCCTTCGTCGATGCCATCGAGCAAGGCAAGCCGGTGCCGGTCGGGTTCGAGGACGGCCGGCAGGCACTGCTGCTGGCCGAGGCCGCGATCCTTTCCGCCGCCGAGGGCCGCACGGTCGCAACCAGGGAAATCGGATAAGCCATGTATTCGCAATTCGGACTGTTCATCGACGGAAGCTGGACCCAGGGCACCGCCAGCGGCGAGGTCATCTCTCCGGTCACCGAAAAATCGTTGGGCCAGTTGGCCCTTGCCACGGTCGAGGACACGAAGGCGGCACTGGACGCCGCAGCCCGCGCCCTGCCGAAACTGCGTGAGATGGGCGGTTTCGGCCGCGCCGACGCGCTGCACAGGGCCGCGGACGAGATGATCCGCCGCGCCGACGAGGCAGCGCGAATGATCTCGGCCGAGACCGGCAAGCCCATCGCGCAGGCGGGCCGCGAATGGGGCCTTGCCTGCGACCAGTTCCGCTGGTTCGCCGAAGAGGCGCGCCGCATCTATGGCCGCATCGTCGACAGCCGCGTCCCCGGCGGCCGTTTCGAGGTGACGCGCGAGCCGGTGGGGATCGTCGGCGCCTTCACCGCCTGGAACTTCCCCGCCGCCCTGCCCGCCCGCAAGCTGGCTCCGGCGCTGGCCGCCGGCTGCCCGGTGGTGCTGCGCCCGTCCTCGCAGACGCCGGGCGTGGCGATGGTGATGGTCGACTGCCTGCGTGCGGCGGGACTGCCCGATGGGGCGGTGAACCTTGTCGTCGGCTCGACCGGCGCAACCTATGCGCCGATCATGGCGGACAGCCGGGTGCGCAAGGTCAGCCTGACCGGCTCAACCCGTGTCGGCCAGCAGATGATCCGTGATGCCGCCGATACGGTGAAGAAGGTTTCGATGGAGCTTGGCGGCAACGCGCCGCTGATCATCCATGACGATGCGGACCTGGAAGTCGCGCTGGACCTGACCGTGCCGACCAAGTTCGCCAATTGCGGGCAGGTCTGCGTGACCCCGGACCGGATCTTCGTGCATGACAGCCTGCACGACGCCTTCGTGGACGGATTTGTTTCGCGGACGGCGCAGATCAAGCTGGGCGACGGGATGGACCCCGACACCGGCATGGGCCCGCTGATCAATGGCGGACGACTGGCGGAAATCGAGGAAATCGTCGCCGATGCCGTCCGCGCCGGGGCCAAGCTCGCGCATGGCGGCAAGCGTCCGGCGCATCTGAACAGCGGCTTCTTCTTCGAGCCGACGGTGCTGACCAATGTTACCGACGACATGAGGGTCTTTGCCGAGGAGAACTTCGGTCCGATCGCCGCCATCACCCGCTTCTCGACCGAGGACGAGGCGCTGGCGCGCGCCAATGCGTCCGACATGGGGCTGTCTGCCTATGCCTTCACCCGCTCGCCCGACCGGGCGCGGCGCATGTCGGCGGGGCTGAAGGCCGGCATGGTCGGCATCAACAGCTTCGCGCTGGCCGCATCCGAG
>Ga0182741_1002076_pt1 | contig 24187 bp, 19 predicted proteins | sample eDN5th37CBELigOP_FD_128874 | JGI IMG/M metagenome (GOLD analysis project Ga0182741, IMG submission 128874) | Enriched Organic Plus compost microbial communities from Emeryville, California, USA - eDNA 5th pass 37_C BE-Lig OP (version 2) (version 2) ... | reverse complement strand
GGTGACCTCTTCAGCTCCATGTTCGGCGGCGCGGCGGGGACGACGGGGGCGCAGCGCACCCGCACGCGGGGCCCCGAGCGCGGGCACGACGTCGAGACGACGCTCGAGATTCCGTTCCGCACCGCCGCGCTCGGGGACAAGGTCCCGGTCGAGCTCGAGGTGAACGAGGAGTGCGACGTCTGCCACGGGAGCGGGGCCGCGCCCGGCGCGCGGCTGACGACCTGCCCGGAGTGCGGCGGCCGCGGGACGGTGACGTTCGGGCAGGGGGGCTTCGCCGTGTCGCGCCCCTGCCCGCAGTGCCTCGGCCGCGGCACCGTGCCGTCCGAGCGCTGCCCGAACTGCGGCGGCAGCGGCGAGGTGCGCACGCGGCGCAAGGTGCTCATCACCGTGCCGCCCGGCGTCGATACGGGATCGAAGATCCGGCTGAAAGGGCAGGGCGGGCGAGGCGCCAAGGGGGGCTCGCCGGGCGATCTGCTCATCACCTTCCAGGTGCAGCCCGACCGCTTCTTCAAGCGCGAGGGGCTCGACCTCGTCGCGCCCGTGCCGATCAACATCGCGCAGGCGACGCTCGGCTCGCGGGTGCAGGTGCGCACGCTCGACGGCAAGAAGGTCGCGATCCGCATCCCCGCGGGGACCGCGAGCGGCCGGCGATTTCGCGTGCGCGGCCAGGGGATCGAGAAGGACGGCACGCGTGGGGACCTCATCGTCCAGGTCGAGGTCACCGTCCCCGAGTCGTTGACCCCCGAGCAGGAGAAGGCGATGCGCGAATTTGCGGAGGCCGGCGGGCTCAAATTCTGAGCCACGCGCCCCGATCGCCTTCGACTGGGCTGGTGGACGGCCCGCACCCAAACGTCCAATGCCTCCCCCGCCACTCGAGTTGGTAGCATCGACTCACGGCGCTTGCCGCACCTGTGACAAAGGGGAGGTTCGTGATGAAGAGACAGCGTAGGTTCACTTCGGTCGCGACCATGCTGGCCGCGGCGACCCTCGTAGGCATGGCCGCCTGCGACACGGTAGACCTCGTCGGCAACGTGTTCGACGACATCGTCGTCGTGACGCATCGGGATCCGGATTTCGATTTCGGCGCCGCGCAGACCTTCACGCTACCGGACTCGGTGGTGCACCTGACGTCACCCACGGGTGTGCCGCTCGCGGTGAGCCGCGAGTTCGATGCGGTGATCCTGCAGAGCCTGCGCGAGAACATGGTCGCGCGCGGCTACACCGAAGTGGCGGACGTCGCCAACGAGCAGGCGGATCTCATCCTCCTGCCCGCCGTGTCGGCGAGCGAGCAGTTCGAGTCGTGGGTCAGCTTCAACTGGTTCGGCACCTGGGGCTTCTTCCCGGGCTTCTTCTTCGACGACTTCAACTCCAACTGGGGGCTGTTCTTCCCGTGGGCCTCCACGGTCGGCGTCGAGACGTTCGAGCGCGGCACGCTGCTCGTGCAGATGCTCGGCACGGCCGAGACGGATCCTACCGCACAGACGGTTCGCGTGGTCTGGGCCGGTGCCGCGATCGGCATCCTGAATCCGAACCGCACCTTCGCGCTCGGGTCGGCTCGCATCGACGCGGCGATCGACGAGATGTTCTTCCAGTCCCCCTACATCCAGGCCGATCTGCTGCAGTAGCAGTCGTCTCTCGCGGTCCGATCCTCTCGCAGGCGCTCGCGCGCCCGGCATCCTTCGGGGTGCCGGGCGCGTGGACGTGACGGGGATCGGCGTGCGTGCGAACGATGCGGCGCGGCGCGGTCGGTGTCGCACCTGCGCGGCCGTCAGGACGCGGCGGCGGTCGCGGCGGACTCGCAGGGGAGGGTGAACACGAAGCGGCTGCCGCGCGTCCAGCTCTTGTCGACCCAGAGCTGCCCGCCGTGCGCCTCGACGATGCCGTGCGCGATGGCGAGTCCGAGCCCCGTGCCGTGCAGCTCGCTGCGGTCGGCCGTCCAGAAGGGCTGGAAGACGTGCGCCATCTGATCAGGGGTGAGGCCGGGGCCGGTGTCGTCGATCGAGAAGAGCACGTCGAGCGGACGCTGCGAGGCCCGCACGTTGATCGTGCCGCCGCGCGGCGTGAACTTGATCGCGTTGCCGATGAGGTTCGCGAGGACGCGGGAGATCTGGTCGCGCTCCGCGTGCACGCGCCGCAGCTCGCCGTCCATCTCCACGTGCAGCGCCAGCCCCTTCTCCTGCGCCAACGGGGTGAACATCTCCTGCGCGCGCTGCAGCAGCATCGCCGGCGATTCGAGCCGGGTGCGCACGGAGAAGTGTCCCGATTCGATGCGCGAGGCGTCGAGCAGATCGCCGATCATCGTGTTCATCTGCCGCGCGGCGTCCAGGATCCCCGACAGCCGGCGGCGCCCCTCCTCGGTGCGCACGTGCTCGTCCTCGCGCAGGAGGCTGGCGGCGAGCATGATCGAGCTGAGGGGCGCGCGCAGGTCGTGCGAGACGAGTCCGAGCACGTCCTGCCGGTCGCGCAGCGCGCGTCGCGAGGTCTCGTAGAGGCGCGCGTTGTCGATCGCCAGCGCGGCCCGGTGCGCGAGGCTCTCGGCCAGCATGAGGTCGAAGTACTGATAGCGGCGGCTGTTGTTCGCCGCGCCGATGGCGAGGGTGCCGAGCACCTGCTCGCGGGCCGAGATCGGCACGATGATGAGCGAGGTGAGGGTGATCGGCCCGAGGGTCAGCAGCGGCGACCGGCGCCCGTCGGGTGGTTGGGGGCGATCGGTCACGCGCCTCGCTTCGTTGGCACGGATCACCTCGCGCATCGCCGCGACGGCGGGATCGTCCTCGCCGCGGCGGTGCTCGATCCACTCGCGCAGCAGTCGCTCCGCGGTGGCCGAGGAGTGCGCGATCGCGACGCTCTGGACCGCCCCGCGGGCGTCCACCAGGTCGATCACGCAACAGTCGCCGAACGCGGGGACGCAGTATCGGGCGAGACTCTCGAGCATCTGGTGCACGCTCAGCCCCTCGTCGAGGATCGCCCCGGCGCGCACGAGGAAGCTCTGCCCCTCCTCGATGCGTTTGCGCTCGGTGACGTCCACCATCCAACCGACGATGCGCGTGGGCTCGTTGCGCTCGTTGCGGATGACGAACGCGCGGTTCATCACCCACGCGTAGGTGCCGTCGCCGCGCTGGAAGCGGTATTCGTCCCGCCAGCGGTGCCCGATGCCGTTGAGCACCGACTGCAGCCCCGAGATGGTGCGCTCGCGATCGTCCGGATGGATGTGCGCGATGTGCCATTCGATCCCCGGCTTCACCTCGCTCGGCAGGAAGCGGAACTGCTTGGCGCCGGCGGCGCCCCACTCGATGCGTCCGGTGCGGACGTCGAACTCCCAGATGACGTCGCTCGCTGCGCGTTCGAGCATGCGCAGCCGCTCGCGCGTGCGCGCCAGCGTGCGCTTGAGCGACCGGAGGCGCGATGCCTCGTCGATCGTGAGCACTTCGAGCCCGTCGCCATTGCCGTCGCGCGTCGCGGGCGCGAGGCGCAGCTCCACGCGATGGGGGCGGCCGTGGTCGAGGGAGAGCTCGACCTCGCGGCTCGCGCGTCCTCCGTCCTGGCGCGCCTGACGGCGCAGCGCCTCCAGCGTCGTCCTCGGCAGTCCGACTTCCGAGAGCTCGAGGCCGATCACCTCGGAGGCGGCGTCGGCCTCGACGAGCCGAGCGAAGGCGGCGTCGCTCGCGGCGATGCGGCCGTCGCGATCGATGATCGCCACGCCGGTGGACACGTCGCGCTCCGCGTCGTCCAGCGCGCGCGAGGCTTCGCGCGAGCGCGCGTACGAGGTGTCGTCGCGAAACGACGCCGGGTCGCGGCGGCAGGCGACGAGACACTCCGCGATGAGCTCGAGCGAGGGGAGCCGTCGCAGCCGGCCGCTCGCCACGTCCTCGAACGCGACGACGACCCCGACGAGCGCGCCGTCGTCGTCCACGGCGGGCGCGACGCGCATGGCGCGCACCTCGACGCCGAGCTGGCGAATCGCCGAGCGCAGCGCGGCGTGCGGAGCGCTGCCGCGCGTGTCGCGCAGGCAATGCCAGCGTCCGTCCCACGCCTGCTCGCAGAGCGCGAGCACGAGGCGCGGATCGATGTCGAGCGAGGCCGGGAGGAGCCCTGCGCCGGCAATGACCTCGCGGTCGCCATCGATGCGCAACACCGCGAGCGCAGCGGGGGCGCGTAGCTCGCGGGTGGTGATCTCGGCGATGCGGGCGACGGACGCGGCGGCCAGCCTGGCGTCCACGCTCCTCGAAGTCAGTGCGACCACGGTCACCCCCGGCTCGTGATGCAGCTGCACGGGCAGCACCCAGCTGGGAGACTGGCCGCTCCGGACGCCGCATTGCATCGGACCTAGGTCTACGCGGCGGCGACGCGCGAAGGGCTGCGTGCGGGACGGCCCAAAGTCTCATGACGCGTCGTGCGGCGAGGTCGTAGCCTGGAACGTGTAGGCACACATGTCTCACCATCCGCCACGACTTCCCGTGCTCAAGACGCAGTTCACGGCATTCAGACTCGTCGACACCGCACCGGACACCGTCGCCCGCTTCTGGGCCAGCATTCGATGCCCACCGATCGGCAACGCGTGCTGGTCCTGGCGGCCGGAACGCCGACGGGGGTGCGAACCCGTGCTCTCGATTCGTGGCCGTCCCGTGCATGCCGCGCGCATCGCGCACTACGCCGTCACGGGCGACTGGCCGCTGGCCTACCGACGGATCCGCACCTGCTCGAACCCACTGTGCGTGCGTCCCAGCCACGGCCGCTGGCAGCTGGGCACCACGACCCGCCGCGCCCTCGACGCGCTCGAGGTGAGCTACCGTGAAGTCTCGACGCCGGTGTCCGTCGAGATGGAGATCGCCGCCGCGCGCCGCGCCGGCGTGATCGACCAGCTCTGGGCGGCGGACTGAGCGCGTCGCGCCAGCCGCCGCCCGCTCCCGACCCGACCGCCGCCCTTCACCACCTCACTGCCGCGGCACGCAGGTGGTGGCGGGCGTGCGCGTCGGCGCCGCCATGAATCCCTCGACGATCTCGGCGACGCAGGTCGAGACGGTGGCGTTGAGCGTCAGGAGATGGCCGGCGGCGGGGAAGACCACCGTGTGCGACCGGGAGAGCGTCCGCGCGGCCTCGGCCGCCATCGTCGGCGGCGTCAGCGCGTCGAGCGCGCCGGCGAGGAGGAGCGTCGGGATGGCGCTGCTGACGGGCGCGATCGCGTCCGGCCCGTCGAAGCCGACCCGCAGGGCGTCGCAGATCGCGCGTCCCCCCGACTGCGGCATCCCCGCCTTGCCGTCGCCGCACAGCACCGCGTCGCGCACGATGGTGTGCGCGGTGAGGGTCCGCCCACCGCTCCGCCCCGCGTGCCCCGCCGACGCCTCGCCGGCCGTCGCGTCCCCCAGGGCGAGGGAGAGCGACACCTGATGCTGGGGCGCGACGACCCCGTCGAGGATGGCGGCTTCGACCATCTCCGGGTGCCGCCGCATGAACTGCAGCGCCTCCTTGGTCCCGTAGGAGGTGGCGTAGAGGATCACCCGCCGATAGCCGAACTCGCGGACGACGGCGCGGATGTCCTCGATCGAGGCGAGGGTCGTGAAGAAGCGGGGGTGGACGTTGCGCCGGCGGAGTGCGGCGGCGGCGCGGTTCGCGCTGTCGCGCAGCGAGGCGTGCGGCTCCTCCCCGTCGGCGGAGAGGGCGTAGCCCAGGCTGCCGAGGTCGGGGTTCGCGCGTCCGTTGATCGAGCTGGCCCCGCGGCGGTCGAAGACGATGAGCGGCCGGGTGCGGACGATCGCCTGCCCGACGGGCGAGGCGAGGAGCGCGTGCTGGACGACGTCGATCGCCGACTCCCCGGGGCCGCCGGCGAGGAAGAGCACGGGCGTCGCGTCGCGCGACGACTCGAGCCGCACGATCTGGAGGGAGACGGGCGCGAGATCCTCCCGGAAGCCGGACCAGTCCTGGGGCACCTGGATCGTGCGGCACTCGACGCGCGTCACGATCGTGGCCTCGCGGAGGGCCCAGTCGATCGGGCAGGAGAGCGGGGACTGCGGTCGGAGGGTCGAGGCGAGGACGAGCTGGGCGGCAGCGGCCAACGCCGCGGAACGAATCGCGATGCGCATCGCTTACCTCTCCAGTAGGCCTCGCCCGGCGCCCGCGGTCGGACGGCGATCGTTGCGCTGCGCGAGGAACTCCCACAGCATTGCGTCGCGGATTCGCGCCGAGTCAGTGGCCGATGTGCTGATCGGATCCGGCTCGACCGCGCCCTGGAGCCGTCCTCGGACCCGGCGGCCCCGGGGCGTGACGGCATGGCGACCGGCGTAGGACCAAAGTCCAATGGGGAGCGGCGGCGACGGGATTCAGCGTGCGCTCTGTGATGTCGTCCATAGCGCCATTGTGAAATGACTCTTACAATCGGGCCCACGGCCTGAGGGTATCGACGCGGCCTCCCGCGGGAGGGCGAGACCTGACTGACGATGCGGCCGCTAGGCCGGGGGGCGGATGTTGGAAGCATCTCCACTCATCACCATCGTCGACGACGACGAATCACTCCGCCGGGCGCTCGCGCGACTCCTGGGCGCCGAAGGATTCCGGGTACGAGCCCTCGCCTCCGCGCGCGAGCTGCTCGACGAGCCCGACGACATGGAGCCCGGGTGCCTGCTCCTCGACGTGCGCATGCCGCACGTGGACGGGCTGACCCTCCAGGACATCCTGGCCGCGCAGGGAAGCCAGCGCGCCATCGTCTTCATGACCGGCCACGGCGACGTGCACGCGAGCGTGCGCGCCATGAAGGCCGGCGCGATCGACTTCCTCATCAAGCCGTTCAGCGACGAGGAGCTGCTGCAGGCGATCAACCGCGCGCTCATCCAGGACGCCGAGCTGCGCTACGTCCGCCGTGACCGCGAGGAGCTGCTGCGCCGGGCGGCGACGCTGACGCGCCGTGAGCGTGAAGTCTGTCTGCTGGTCGCGAAGGGGATGCTCAACAAGCAGGTCGCCGCGACGATCGGCACGACGGAGAAGACCGTGAAGGTGCATCGGGCGCGCGTGATGGCGAAGATGATGGCCACCTCGCTCGCGGATCTCGTGCGGCTCGTGGATCGCCTGAACGGGGAGCTCCCTCGCCCGGGCGACGTCCGGCTCTCACATCGACTGGGACCAGTGCAGGGTGAGTACCTCTCAGACCAGCCGGGGAGCGGAGCGGACGAGGGTCGGAGCTGGGCCACGTCGTGAGTCGCCGCCGGCGTTCCGGAGCGCGCCCGTCGCGCCTCCGAGCCGGCCGCCGTTCCCCGATCGGTCACCCTGGCTCTTCGCCGTAGCCACCGGCGCCGCCTACTACGTCGGCGCGGGCATCGGCTTCGCGCTCACGCCGCGCGCGCTGCCGATCTCGATGCTCTGGCCGCCGAACGCGATCGTGATGGCGGCACTCCTGCTCACCCCCGGGCGCAGCTGGCCGCTGGTGTTCGCCGCCGTCCTGCCGGCGCACCTCATGGTGGAGCGGCAGGCGGCGGTGCCGCCGTCGATGGTCCTCTCGTGGTACGTGAGCAACATGGTCGAGGCGCTCCTCGGCGCCGGCGCGATCCGGTGGCTCGCCGGCCGCGACCCTCTCTTCGATCGGCTGCGGGGGGTGCTCCTCTTCGTGCTGGTCGGCGGCGGACTCGCCTCCTTCCTCAGCTCGTTCCTCGACGCCTGGCTCGTCGCGCTGAACCGCTTCGGCGACACGCCCTTCCGGGAGGTGTGGATCCTCCGCTTCTACTCGAACCTCCTCGCGAGCCTGGCGATCGTTCCCGTCGTCGTGACGTGGATGACGCGCGACTCCGCCGCGCTGCCGGCACCGCGGGGCAGGCGCGGCGAGTCGCTGCTGGTCGCGGCCGGGTTCGTGCTCGTGGGGCTCGTGCTCTTCAGCGGGATCCTCCCCGAGCTCGCCCGCAACCCGGCGCTGCTCTACCTCCCGCTGCCCGTCCTGCTCTGGGCCGCCGTACGCCACGGGCCCCGAGGGATCAGCACCGGGCTGCTGCTCCTGACGATCGCCTCGATCTGGGGGGCGATGCAGGGGAACGGCCCCTTCGTGGGCGAGAACGTGCGCGAGAACGTGCGCTCGATGCAGCTCTTCCTCGTCGTCGCGGCGTGCCCCTGCCTGGCCCTCGCGGCGGCGATCCGCGAGCGCGAGCGCGCGGAGAGCGAGACGCGACGCAGCGACGACCGGCTCGCGCTCGCGTTGAGCGCGGCCGGACTCGGCACCTGGGAGTGGGAGCGGGCGACCGGCGCCGTCACCCTCTCCGACCGGTCGCGCACCATCTACGGGTTGGTCCGCCCCGACGCCGTCCTCTCCGGCACCGAGCTGCTCGAGCGCATCGACGAGCGGGATCGGGCGCTGGTCCTCGCCGCGCTGCGGCGCGCGAGCGACGACGACTCGCCCTACGAAGTCGAGTTCCGGGTGAAGGGGACCGCGGGCGGCATTCGCTGGATCATGAGCAAGGGCACCCTGCAGCGCGACGAGCGTGGGCGTCCCACCGGGCTCCGGGGCGTCCTCGCGGACGTGACCGAGCGCAAGCTCGTCGAGCAGGCGCAGCGCGAGGAGCAGGCGCTGCGCGAGCAGGAGGCGATGCTGCGCGAGCTCGCCGACACGATGCCGCAGATCGTCTTCGCCGCACGCCCCGACGGGAGCATCACCTACTTCAACCGCAAGTGGTACGAGCTCACCGGGATGCCGCCGGGAGAGGAGGCGAGCTGGTTCACCGTGCTGCACCCCGTCGATCGCGCGGCGTGCCTCCGCGCCTGGCGCCGGAGCGTGGCGACGGGGACCGCGCACGAGCACGAGGGACGGTTCTGGTCGTCGAGCGCGTCCGCGTACCGATGGCATCTCACCCGCGCCCTCCCGGTCCGCGACGACGCGGGGCGGATCGTGCGCTGGTACGGCACGGCGACCGACATCGACGATCGCCGGCGCATGGAGGAGGCGCTCCGCGAGAGCGAGGCGACGGCGCGGGCGCTGGGGGACGCGCTCGAGCGCCGCGTCGCCGAGCGTACCGCCGCGCTGACGCGGGTCAACGCCACGCTGCGCGAGATGATCGAGGTGCGCGAGCGCGCCGAGCGCGCCCTGCGCGCGTCCGAGGAGCGGTTCGCCAAGACCTTCCGCGCCTTTCCCGATCCGATCCTGATCGCGCGGCTACCCGAGCGGAGCGTGATCGAGGTGAACGAGCGGTGGCAGACCACCTTCGGCTTTCCGCGCGCCGAGGTGATCGGCGCGCGCACGGAGGCGCTGCGCATCTTCCCCGACGAGGAGCGGGCGCGCCAGCTCCTCGCGCGCGTGGCCGAGGGGGGCGAGCACGAGATCGACATGCGCGACTGCGCCGGCCGTGCGCTCCACGTCGTGCTCGTCGGCGTGCAGGTCGAGATGACGGGCGAGCCGTGCCTGGTCCTCATGATGCGCGACGTCACGGAGCGGCGGCGCGCCGAGGACGAGCTCGCGGAGCACCGTCGCCTGCTCACGCACCTCGGTCGGGTCGCCCTGGTCGGCGAGCTCTCGGGCGCGCTCGCGCACGAGCTGAGCCAACCGCTGGCGGCGATGCTGGCGAACGCGCGCGCGGGGCAGCGGCTGGCGGCGCAGGAGCGGGCGACCGTCCCCGAGCTCAGCGCGATCCTCGGGGACATCGTCGCCGACATCCGGCGCTCCGAGCTGGTCATCCAGCACATCCGCGCGATGATCCGGCGCGAGGATCCACGCCCGGTGCCCTTCGCGCTGGGCGAGGTCATCACGAGCACCCTCGCGCTGGCGCGCAGCGATCTCTCGCAGCGCGGCGTGTCCGTCCGCACCGACTGGGAGGAGCCGTCCCCCGTGGTGCTCGCGGATCCGGTGCAGTTCCAGCAGGTGATCCTCAACCTCGTCGTGAACGCGTGCGAGGCGATGGTCGAGACGCCGCCGGACGAGCGCCGCGTCGAGATCTGCGCCACCCGCGAAGGGGAGATGGCGCACGTCGTCGTCGCCGATCACGGGCCGGGGATCCGCGCGACCTCCCTCGAGGCGGTGTTCGAGCCGTTCGTGACCTCGAAGCGCCACGGGCTCGGCCTGGGGCTCACGATCTGCCGCACGATCGTCGGGGCGAGCGGCGGCCGCCTGTGGGCCACGAACAACGAGTTCGGTGGCGCGACCTTTCACCTCACGCTGCCGGCGGCCGCCTCCGACGTGGATGCGTGAGGCTCCGAGGCGGGGAGCGCGTTCGCGAGCGTCGTGGCGATGATCTCCAGCGGCCGCGGGAGCGTCGCGTGCGTCTCGTCGGGGACGTGATCGTGCGACGCGAGCGCCGACGGCAGCGCACGATCGAGGAGCCGCACGAGCTCGGCCACCGAGTGCACGCCGAGCTTCCGGAGCGCGCGTGCCCGATGGACCTTCACCGTCTTCTCGGAGGTCCCGATGGCCGCGGCGATCTGCTTGTTGAGCCGCCCCGTCGCGACGAGCGCCGCCACCTCGGCCTCGCGCGGGGTGAGACGCGCGACCGCCTGCCAGAGCTCCTCGACGCGCTGGCTCTCGGCGCGGACCGCGCGGGAGCGCTCGACGGCGGCCGAGACGGCGTGCAGCAGGCTCTCCGACGCGAACGGCTTCTCCAGCACGTCCACCGCGCCCTCGCGCATCGCCGACACGACGGTGGCGACGTCGCCCATGTCGGTCATGAACACGGTGGGCGCGAGCAGTCCGAGCGCGACCCCCGCCCGGTGCATCTCGAGCCCGTCGAGGTCGGGCATGCGCACGTCGGCGAGCACGCACGCCGGGGCGAGGCGGTTGCCGTCGGCGAGGTAGTCGGCGGCACGCTGATACGTTCGGACGCGATAACCGTGGCTGCCCAGCACGCGTGCGAGGGAATCGCACACGCTGGCATCGTCGTCGACCACGACGACCAGTGCCGATACGTCAATCATGAGCGTCACGCGTGGCCGGATGTCCAATGGGAATGCGCATCGACACCATCAGCCCCTGCGATGGATGCTGCGCCGTCGAGAGGGTGCCGCGATGCGACTCGGCGACTGCGCGCGCGAGTGCCAGCCCACCCGAATACGTCGCGTGCTCGTCGGCCGGCATGCCGAGCGGGCCCGCGATGCTGAGGTCGAGCATGTCGTCGTCGGCCGGCGCGAGCGAGACGCGCATCGACCGGCGGGCGGGGTCGCCGCGCGGCACCGACTCCACCCGGTGCATGAGCAGCGACAGCATGGCGAGCCGCAGCTGCGTCACGTCGGCCTCCACCAGCGGCAGATCGGCGGCCGCCTCGACCTCGAGTGTGAGATGTCGCGCCATCGCTTCACTGCCGATGAGCGCGACGAGGTCCTTCGCGAGCGAGCCGACGTCCACGGGGGCGTGTCGCGGGGCGTGTCGTGCCACGAGGTCGTGGGAGACCTGCAGGGTGCGCCGGAGTCGCTGCTGGTCGGCGAGCGCGGCGCCCACGGCGGCGAGCGCCTCCGGCAGCTGGGGGAGCGAGTGCGGCGGCGACTGCGTGATCGCGCGCTCGATCAGCTCGAGGTTCATCGTCAGCGACGTCAGCGGCTGCCGCAGCTCGTGGAAGAGCGAGCCCACGAGCTCACCGGCGGCGATGTAGTTCGCCGCGTGCACCAGCTCCTGCCGCGCCTCGAGCAGCGCGAGCTCGGCGCGCCGCTGCGCCGAGACGTCGAGGTAGGCGATCGCCGCGCCCTTGGGCTCGCGCATGTGCACGGCCCGCAGCGCGTAGCTGCGGTCGTCGCGCAGCAGCGGCCACGGGTCCTCGAGCTGGACTTGTTCCTGCTCGCCCTGCAGCACGGCGAGCACCGAGGCGAGCGTGGAGGTCGCCGCGGCGTCGCCGGCGTCGCCCGCCACTCGCAGCGCGCTCAGGTAGTTCTCGCCGAGATCGAGCGTCGCGCCCCGCGTCCTGGCACGGGCGGCGAGCTCGCGCCAGGAGGCGTTCGTCGCGAGGATGTCGCCACCGGCGTGCACGACCGCCAGCGCGCCGGGATACGCGAGGAGCGCCGCCTCCGCGACCGGCGCGGTCGAGGTGACGCTCGGGGCGAGGAGGAAGTAGCCGGTGATGGGCGAGGGCGCGTGACCCCCGTGCACGGCGCGCCCGACCGCGCGCAGCACGAACTCCTCGCGATGGGGGCCGCGCAGGCGGAGCCGGATGTCGAACGCGCCGGTCGAGGTGCTGGCTTCGCGGAGGATGGCGAGCCGGTCCCGATCGTCCGGATGCACGTGCGCCGAGAGGAATCCCGGGGCGCGCCAGTCCGCTGCGGAGAAGGCGGTCAGGCGCTCGATGCGCGCATCGATGTAGCGCATCGTGAGCGCGGGAACGTCCGCGAGCCAGCGCACCGCGCCGACCGCATCGGCGAGAAGCCGCAGCAGGCGCGGGGCGGATGCACCCGAGACGTGGCGGCTGACGCGTGAATGCGAGGGCAGACCCGGCATGATGACGACGACAGCGCGAGGTGAACAGGGCGCACGGTCGGTGCCCCGAATGGACGAGTGGCAACAACCGCACGGGTCATACTGCAATGCACACGCGGATGCGTGGCGGCAGTATGGTCCGAAAGTCCAAGCAGCAGGGTGTGCAACGCTCGTACCCCGTCAGCCCGTGTGCGCCGCTTCGGCGATGGCATCGAGCGCGTGGCGCGTGCGGCGCGACTGCGGCCGGTAGGCGGGCAGGCGGAGGTAGAAGGTCGAGCCGGCGTCGATTCCGCTCTCGACCGTGAGCTCCCCCTGCATCCCCGTGGCGAACTCCCGACTGATCGCCAGCCCCAGCCCGGAGCCGCCGGCGCCGTCGAGGATCGGAATGCCAAGCTGGACGTACGGCGTGAAGATCTCCTCGAGCTTGTCGCGCGGGATGCCACGCCCCGTGTCGCTCACGTGGAAGGTGACGCGCGCGCCCGGTCCCGACGTGCACCCGAGTCGGACCGTGCCCCCGCTGGGAGTGAACTTGAGCGCGTTGGCCGCCAGGTTGATCAGGATCTGGAGGAGCTTGTCCGGATCGGCGTGCACGGTGAGCGAGCGGTCGCACGGCTCGGTCACCAGGGTGATGCGACGCTCGGCGGCGAGCGGGCTGACGACGACCGTCGCGGCGTGCAGCGCGTCGGCGGCGGCCACGCCGGTGATGTGGTACTCGACGCGACCCGCCTCGATGCGTGCGTAGGTGATCAGATCGTCGATCACGCTGCTCAGCACACGCTCGCTCCGGCGGACCCGCTCGAGCACCCGGCTCTGGGCGAGGCTCGGCCGGTCGGGCATCCCGATGCAGAGCAGGTCCACGTACCCGGCGATCGACTGCAGCGGCGTGCGCAGCTCGTGCGCCATGCGGGCGAGGAACTGGAGCCGCGCCCGGCTCAACGCCTCGGCGCGCGACTGCTCCTCCTCGGCCTGCCACCGCTGGCAGGCCTGCTCGAGCACGTGCGCGGCGAGCGCCGCGCAGCGGGCCACGTGCCGCTCGGCGCCGCCGGTCGGAGCGGCGGGCGCGGGGAACATGATCGCGAACGCGCCGGCGAGCGATCCGCTCGCGAGCGGCAACGGCACGACGATGAGCCCATCGAAGCCGATCGCCCGCGCGAGCGCGCCGAGGGCGCCGTCCTCGGCGGATGCGCTCGCGAAGGTCGTTCGCTCGCGCGCGAGGAGCGCCCCGCCGAACGCGCCGTCGTCCGCCGGGATCCCACCGAGCGCCTCGTAGTCGTCGATCGCCAGCCCCTCACCCAGCACGGGGTGGAACAGGCCGGTGGCTTCGTCCCGCAGCAGCACCACACCCATCGGCGCGTGCTCGAGCTCCAGCGCGAGCGAGAGCGCGGAGCGGAGCGCTTCGATGGGCAGGGGCCACGCAGTGTGTCCAGTCGGTGACATCACGCACCTCGAACATGGAGCCGAGGCGCATGCTACCACTTTCAGTCGAGCTGTCCCATTGCACCTTGGTCCCGGATCGTGCCCAGCCGTTGCGCGCGCGCGTTCGGGCCGGTGGCGGGACCAACGTCCAACTTGAGGGGTGTCGCGCCCGGATCGAAGTTGGCGGTGCCGGCTGAGCGGATCGCGCGGCACGGATCGTCTCGACCTTCGGAGGGATGCGCATGGGCCACGGCGTCGAGCCTCGCCGCGACACGGCCACGCCCATGGTGCGCCCGTCTTCGGACATGGTCTGGATCCCGGGCGGCACGTTCACGATGGGATCGGATCGTCACTACGCCGAGGAGCGGCCGGCGCACCGCGTCCGCGTGGACGGCTTCTGGATCGATCGCACGCCGGTCACCAACGCCGCCTTCCGCGCCTTCGTCGAAGCGACCGGTTACGTGACGGTCGCCGAGATCGCGCCGAGGGCGGAGGACTATCCGGGCGCGCTCCCCGACATGCTCCGTGCGGGATCGCTCGTCTTCACCCCACCCGCGCACCGTGTCGATCTCCGGGACTGGAGCCAGTGGTGGCGCTACCAGTTCGGTGCGGACTGGCGGCATCCGACGGGACCCGCGAACTCGCTCGATGGCCTCGATGATCACCCGGTCGTCCACGTGGCGCACGCCGACGCCCAGGCCTTCGCTCGCTGGGCGGGGAAGGCGCTGCCCAGCGAAGCGGAATGGGAGTTCGCGGCACGCGGAGGGCTCGAGGGCGCCGAGTTTGCCTGGGGCGACGAGCTGACTCCCGGCGGCCGGCACATGGCCAACACCTGGCAGGGGCGCTTCCCGTACGAGAATCGGCGCGAGGACGGATTCGAGCGGACGTCGCCCGTGTTCGCCTTTCCCGCGAACGGGTACGGCGTGCACGACATGATCGGCAACGTCTGGGAGTGGACGGACGACTGGTACTCGGCCGCGCACGCGCCGGACGCGCCGAAGGCGTGCTGCATCCCGCACAACCCGCGCGGGGGACGCGAGGGCGCGAGCTACGATCCACGGCAGCCGGCGCTGCGCATCCCCCGCAAGGTGCTCAAGGGCGGCTCCCACCTGTGCGCGCCGAGCTACTGCCGGCGATATCGCCCCGCGGCGCGGCATGCCCAGCCGGTGGACACCTCCGCGAGCCACGTGGGCTTCCGGTGCGTCCGCCGCCCAGCCCCGGACGAGCGGACGTGACGCCGGACGAGCGCCGCGGTGGGCTGGAGCCGCAGCAGTCGTCGGACGAGACGAGCGTCGAGCTGTCGTCGCGGCGCACGGGGATGTCGTTCCAGCGGACGCGGTTGAGCGCGGAACGCACCCTGATGTCGGTGATCCGCACGGCGCTCTCGCTCATCGGCTTCGGCTTCACCGTCGCGCAGTTCTTCACGAAGGCGAAGGAGTCTGGCCTGCTGCGCGGAGGTGAGCACGCGGCCCGCAACTTCGGCTCGGCGATGATGATCCTCGGCATCGCCCTGCTCGTGATCGGGATCGTCTATCACGTCCTCTTCATGCTCGAGCTGCGACGGCGGCGCAGGGCGTTGGTCGCCGAAGGGCTGATCCATGGCCAGAGCGGCTTTCCACCGTCGATGACGCTGATCACCGCCATCCTGCTGCTGCTCGTGGGAATCGTGGGAATCGTGAGCGTGCTCTTTCGCAAGGGCCCGTTCGGCTGAGAGGCATCACCATCCGGAGGAGAGGCGCATGGCGGAGACGAAGAAGCCCAACATCCTGGTGATCTGGGGCGACGACATCGGCATCGCCAACCTGAGCTGCTACTCGCACGGGCTGATGGGCTATCGCACCCCCAACATCGACCGGATCGCGCGGGAAGGGATGCTCTTCACCGATGCGTACGGAGAGCAGAGCTGCACCGCGGGCCGCTCCTCCTTCATCACGGGGCAGAGCGTCTATCGCACCGGGCTGTCCAAGGTCGGGGTGCCCGCGGCGCCCATCGGGCTGCAGGAGGACACGGTCACCATCGCCGACCTGCTCAAGGATCAGGGGTACGCGACGGGACAGTTCGGGAAGAACCACCTCGGAGATCTCAACAAGTACCTCCCCACCGTGCACGGCTTCGACGAGTTCTTCGGCAACCTGTACCACCTCAACGCCGAGGAAGAGCCGGAGATGTACGACTACCCGCCGGAGAAGGATTTCCCGGAGTTCAGGAAGCGGTTCGGGCCGCGCGGCGTGCTGCACTGCTGGGCGCAGGAGAAGGACGACGCGACCGAGGAGCCTCGCTGGGGGCGCGTCGGGAAGCAGAAGATCGAGGACACCGGCCCGCTGACCAAGCAGCGGATGGAGACGTGCGACGACGAGTTCGTCGCGGCGGCGAAGGATTTCATCACCCGGCAGGCGAAGGCGACGACCCCCTTCTTCGTCTGGATGAACACGACGCACATGCACCTCTTCACCCACCCGAAGAAGAAGAGTCTCGGGCAGGCGGGGCGGTGGCAGTCGCCGTATCACGACACGATGATCGACCACGACCGGCTCGTCGGGCAGCTGCTCGACCTGCTCGACGAGCTCGGGATCGCCGACGACACCTTCGTCATGTACTCGACGGACAACGGGCCCCACATGAACACGTGGCCCGACGGCGCGATGACGCCGTTCCGGAGCGAGAAGAACACGAACTGGGAAGGGGCGTTCCGGGTGCCGATGATGGTGCGCTGGCCCGGCAAGATCGCGCCGGGGTCGATCTCCAACGAGATCGTGCAGCATCACGACTGGCTGCCGACCTTTCTCGCGATGGCCGGCACGCCGAACGTGGTCGAGGCGCTGAAGACGGGGACGACGGCGAACGGCAAGCGGTTCAAGAACCACATCGACGGCTACAACCTGCTCCCCTATCTCACCGGGCAGGCGCAGGAGAGCCCGCGCAAGCTGTTCGTGTACTTCAGCGACGACGGCGACGTGCTGGCACTGCGCTACGACAACTGGAAGGTGGTGTTCATGGAACAGCGCGTGCAGGGCACGCTGCAGGTCTGGGCCGAGCCGTTCGTGCGCCTGCGGCTGCCGAAGCTGTTCAACCTGCGCACCGATCCGTTCGAGCGCGCCGACATCACGTCCAACACGTACTACGACTGGTTCCTGCATCGCGACTACGTGGTGTTCGCGGCACAGCACATCACCGCCAAGTTCGCCGAGACGTTCAAGGATTTCCCGCCGCGGCAGAAGGCGGCGAGCTTCACGATCGACGACGCGCTGGCGAAGATGAACGACGTCGCGAGCGGTGGGATGCACTAGGCGGCAGGCGCGCCGACACGACCGCAGGCTGACCGGAGTCGATGATCCCGGGCGAGCATCACGGTGTCTTCGACCGGGGCCCACCGGCGCGGATCGAGCGATGGCTGCGCCGGTCGACGTCCAGACGGCGCGCGGTCCGGCGCGCCGTCGACGTGGTGCTGCTGGGGTGGGTGCCGCTCGCCCTTCTCGCCGCCCTGCACGGCGCGATGGGGGGGCCGGGGATCGTCGTCTTCCTGTCCGACGTCGCCGCGCAGGCGCGGGCGATCGCGGCGCCGCTGCTGGTGCTGGCGGAGGCCGCGTGCGCACGCCGGCTGAGCGAGATCGTCGCGCACTTCGTCGAGGGCGGCATCCTCCCGGAGCACGAGCGCCCGCGCTTTGCCGCCGCGATCCACTCCACTCGTCGGCTGCTCGACTCGGCACTCGCCGAGGTGGGCGTGCTCGTGGTGGCCTACGGCGCCGTGGGGATCCTCTTCGCATCGGCGGAGCCCCAGGCGCACGCGCGGTGGGCGCGCACCCTGTTCGACGACGAGCTGGGATGGACCCCCGCCGGCTACTGGAACGCCCTCGTGAGCATCCCGCTGCTGCTGGTGCTGCTCTTCGGCTGGCTGTGGCGACTGTTCCTCTGGGCGCGGCTGCTCTGGATCGTCGCGCACCTCGAGCTGCGACTCGTCGCCTCGCATCCGGACCGCGCGGCGGGGCTCGCCTTCGTCGGGCAGTCGGTTCGCGCCTTCGTCCCCGCCACGGTCGCGATCTCGCTGCTCGTGGCGGGGGCGGTGCTGCGCGACCAGGCGCTCCACCGGCCGACCGCCGGGCAGATCGGGCTGCTCGTCGCCGGGACCGTCGCGGCGCAGCTGCTCCTCGTCTGCGGCCCGCTGGCGAGCTTCCTCGCTCCGCTCCTCGCTGCCCGGCGGCGAGGGATCTTCGCGTACGGCGATCTGGCGTGGCGCGCCGGGGTGGCCTTCGATCGTATCTGGCTCGCGCCTCCGTCGCGCGCCGAGCTGCGGTCGCTGGACGAGCCCGACTTCTCCGCCACCGCGGACCTCTACGCGCTGGTGTCGAACGTCTACGCGATCCGTCCGCTGCCGATCGAGGGCGAAGACCTCCTGCTCCTGCTCGCCGGCGCGCTCCTCCCCTTTCTTCCGGTACTGCTCGCGACGATGCCGATCTCCTCGCTGCTCGCGCGGTTCGCGCAGATCCTCCTCTGAGCGGTTGCCCCGAGGGGCACTGGACTGGAGCCGGCGACGGGGCCGATCCCAGGCGGGTGGCCGAGCGTCGGCCACGACGATGGCGCGGTACGACGCCGCGAGGAGGAGGGATGACGCTCGCGAAGCTGATCACGCTCATCATCAATCTGAGCCTCGCGCTGCTGGTGTTCGGCATCGGGCTCGCCGCCGTGCCGGGGAGCATCCGCTCGCTCGCCACCCGCCCGGGGCTGCTCGCGCGGTCGCTGCTGGCGATGAACGTGATCATGCCGGTGCTCGCCGTGCTGCTCGCGCTCGTCGGCGGCCTCGAGCCCGCGTTGCTCGCCGCATTCATCACGCTCGCCGTGTCGCCCGTTCCACCCTTCCTGCCGGGGCGAATGCTCAAAGCCGGCGGGACGCCGACCTTCGCCGTCGGACTGACGGCGATCACGGCGCTCCTCGCGATCGGGATCGTCCCGCTGTCGGTCGCGCTGCTCCGGCCCATTCTGGGTCCGGGAGCGCACCTGGCGCCGCCCCTGGTGTCCAACGTGGTGCTGACGTCAGTGCTCCTGCCGCTGCTGGCGGGCATGCTGCTTCATCGGCTCCGTCCTCGGCTCGCGAGCCGGCTCGCCCGGCCAGTCCTGCGTACCGCCACGATCGTCCTCGCGGTCGCCTCGTTGCCGCTGCTCGTGAAGGTCGGTCCCGCCATGTGGCATCTCGTGGGCGACTTCACCCTCGTCGCGATCGTGGCGTTCGTCCTCGTCGGCCTCGCCGTCGGGCACGCGCTCGGCGGGCCGGCGGCCGCCGACCGCACCGTGCTCGCGCTCTCGACCTCGACACGGCATCCGGGCGTCGCGCTGGCGATCACGCATGCCGCGTTTCCGGATCGTCCCCGGATCACCGCGGCGATCCTGCTCTACGTCATCGTCGGCGCGATCGCGGCCACCCCCTACGCGCGGTCGCGGAAGCACGCGCACGCCGCCGCCCGTCGGGATCGACCCACGTCCAGCGACGGTTGAGGGGCGGCCGAGGGTGGGTACCCGTGGCGACGTGCCGAGGCCGAGCGAGTGTGACCGGACGTCAGCCGTCGCGCACGCGGCCGATCACAGCGCGGGAAAGATCTTCGCCCAGTCCCGTTCCATGTCCACGATCGTCCAACCGTGCGTCGCCGCTGCCGTGAGCGCCTCGTCGAGCTTCCCGACGCGCGACTCCCGGTCGTACGCCGCCTCGCGCGACGCGTCGGTGTGGTGCACGAGCGCGGCGAAGTGCGGACGCCGGCCCGTCGTCGCCCATCGGAGCATCTCGAGGTCGCCGTCCGAGTTGCCGAACGCCATGATCGGCCGGCGACCGATCGCGCGGTGGATCCCCACGGGCTTCCCCGGGCCGTCGTCGAGCAGATCGAGCTCCGGCAGCTTGATCAGGACGGGCTCCCCGTCGCGCGGCTCGAAGCGCACCTTGCCGGCGCTGCCCACGACCTGCTCCGGCGGAACGCCGTAGGTCGACTCGGCGAAGACGCGCAGGAAGTCGGCGCCGCCGCCCGAGACGATGAAAGTCTTGAACGCGTTCTTGCGGAGGTACGCCATCACTTCGAGCATCGGCTGATAGGTGCAGTCCGCGTAGCGCCGGCCGAACACCGGATTCGTCGCCGTCGCCAGCCAGTTCCGCGCCGTCTCGGCGAACGTATCCGTCGTCATCCCCGCGTGCGTGGCCGCGACGAGCGAGGCGATCCCGTGGACGCCGGCCGCCGCCACCGCATCGACGTCTCCGACCAGCAGCGAGCGGAAGGGCTCCGTCCGCGTCCAGTCGGGATGGTCGGGGGCGAGGGCGCGGATGCGGTCCACCAGGAAGGCCGCCTGCGCGTACATCGGCACCTCGCACCAGAGGGTGCCGTCGTTGTCGAAGGTGGCGATGCGCTCCGCCGGGGGGACGAAGTCGGAGCCGCGGTGGTCGGTCACGCGCGACACGAAGTCGACGATCGCCTGGCGCGACGGGACGTCGTTCCATGACGGCAGGGGATCGATCGCCTGCTGCGGGCCGGGGCGCGTCCGACGCCTGGGCGCGCCGACCCCCGCCGCTTCGACTGGGGCGGCGCTGCGCGTCGCATCGCGATCTGCACGGTTCCCGTCGTCCGACATCGGTGCGCCCGCGCTCAGCGCGTGAGGGTGATGCCGACGATGGGCATCACGCCGTCGTGCGCGATCCACGGTCGCAGGAGCCAGCGATCCACCCGCGTCCGACGCGCGTGCGAGTAGCGCACCACGCGCGACCCGATGAACGCGCCGACGATGCTCCCGGCGAGCACGTCGCTCGCCCAGTGCTGGTCGAGGTAGAGCCGGGTGAAGCCGGGGATGGTCGCCGCCGCGTAGAGCAGGGGGATCACCACCCGCCGCGACCGTGCCTTGCGCACGCGCAGCTCCTCGGTGAGCACGGAGGCCGTCGCGAAGGCGACGGCGGCGTGCATGGACGGGAACGAGCGGTACTCGAAGGCGGCGAGCCCCTCGCCGGGGGAGAACTCGAAGGCGTCGTCCTCGCTCGCGCGCGGTCGCATCCGGCTGATCGCGACGCGGGCCACCTCGCTCACCACCTCCGTCGCCACCAGCGACGTGGTGAGGTGCAGCCCGACGTCGGTGATCGTGTGCGACTTGGCGAGGCGGCCGATGCCGTACGTCGCGACGGCCGCGAGCGTCAGCGGCACCTCGTTCACGGTGGTGAGCGACTCGATCAGATCCCTGCGACCCGAATCCCCCTGGACCGACGGCTCTCGGATCCACCGCGCGATGCGCTCGTCGAAGATCGCCAGCGTCCCGACCGCCGCCGTCGCCGCGATGGCGAGGCGGCCGTCGCCGCGGTCCCAGAAGGTGCTGTCCGCCGCCTGCTGGATCGTGGACAGCACCATGGCCAGCACCGCCGCCGCGCTCGCGCCCGCGCTCATGTCGTCTCGAGGAGAAATTGCTTGATGATCCCGGCGACGGTGGCCGGGTGGCGAATGCCGATCGACATCTGGGTCGTCCCGTCCAGCCACTGTACCCGCGCATCCGGCAGCTCCGTCCGCAGCCGGTTGATGTTCGCGTCGCGGAAGGGGACGATCACGTGCTCCTCGAAATAGCGCATCTGGTCGGTGTGCGCCTGATTCTCCGGCACGGCGGGGAAGAAGGTCGATGCGTAGAGTGCGAGCACGGGCGCACGCACGCTCGTGTACTCGCGCGGCCAGGCGCCGAGGGTGGTCCACAACGCGTCGTGGACGCTGTCGGCCATGCGGCGCTCGACGCTGCCGTCGGCGTTCACGCGAAGCCCGTTCCGCAGATAGGCCTCCACCCCCGAGGTCAGCGACACGTCGCCGAGCCAGTAGGTCCGGAACCAGCGCTGGTACTCGTCGAACGACGCGAGGGCGGACGAGTCGGGCGTGTTCGACGAGAGCATGGCGTCGAGGCCCATGAGGAAGGTCGTGTCCGCGTAGTCGTATCCCGCCTCGAGGTACACCAGGCGGCCGGTCCGGTCCGGAAAGCGTCCGGCGAAGGAGGTGATCTCGTCGCCGCCCATCGACCAGCCGAGCAGATGCGCCTTCTGGACGTGCAGGCTGTCCATCAGCTGCCGGAGGTCCTCGATCAACGTCTCCACGTCGTAGGGCCCGGCGGGGGGCGCGTCGGAGTCACCATGGCCGCGGCGGGCATACGCGATCACGTGGAACGCGTCGGTGAGCCTGGGCGCGAGGTCGTCGAAGACGTGGGGGTTGTCGCCGAAGCCGTGCACCATCAGGAGCGTCGGCCCCTTGCCGCCGTAGTCGAGGTAGTTGAGCCGGACGCCGTTCACGCGCACGTACTCGGAGCGGTGCGGGGCGGGATCCCACACGTCGGTGCTCGACACCACCGCGCCCCCGTCCTGCTCCTGCGACTCTCCGGAGCGGCACGCGCCGGCGAGCGCTCCCGTCGCCAGCAGCAGCATCGAACCGACGAGCCCCCTCCCGAGCATCATGTGCCGTCGCTCCATCGTACTCCGCGGACAGTCGCGGTCGCAGCGGGTCTTCGGTATTCCGCCTTGTGACTACGAGCGGACTCACCGTGCCGCGACTCGCGCACGTTGGACCATGAGGCCACTTGGTCGGCGATTCGGGCGCGGCTAGCGTCGGCGGAGCACCACGCAGGAACGCGTCATGGATCGTGCCGAGGCTCGTCGCAGCGGGTGGTTGGACCGACACTGGCTGCTGTTGCTCTTTCGCGGCGTGGCGGCGATCGCCTTCGGGATCTCCGCCTGGCTGCGTCCCGTCGTCGCGTTCACGGCGCTCGTGCTCCTGCTCGGCGCCTACGCGCTGGTGGACGGAGCGATCGCGGTGGCGACCGCCCTGCGGGAGCGGCGGGAGCAGCCGTTCTGGTGGGGGCAGCTCGTCACCGGCGTGCTCGGCGTCGTCGTCGGGCTCGCCGCGCTGGCGTCGCCCCTCCGCACCGGCGCCGTGCTCCTGATCGCGATCGCGATCTGGGCGATCGCGGCGGGCGTCGTCGAGATCGCCACGGCGCTCGCGCTGCGTCCGACGATGCGCGGCGAGTGGCGCATCCTCCTCTCCGGAATCGCGTCGGTCGTGCTCGGCCTGTTCTTCCTCGCGCGGCCCGGCGCGGCGGCGACCACCGTCCACTGGCTGCTCTCCACCTACGCCATCTTCGCCGGCGCCGTGCTGGTGGCGCTCGCCTTCAGGACGCGCAGCATCGGCCGGCGGGAGGAGCGCGCGTAGACCGTGCGGATGGGTGTGTGAGCCGCGACGTACATCCAAGGTCGTATGCGATCCGCGTCACCACGCCAGTATGCTGGGGTGCCCGCCGTCGTATCAGGAACCACCGTACCGCACACGATGATGAAACGGAAACTGTACGTCGCCGTCGGTCTGGCCTGCGCGCAGCTCGTTGCGTCCGCGCCCGCCGAGGCGCAGCGAAAGCACGAGGACGACGATGTCGTGCGACAGATGCTGTGGGCGCTGCTGGGTCCGGACTGGAACCTGTTCGGCAACGTGGGGATCGCGCAGAACGGGCGCTTCCTCTTGCAGCGTCCGGACGCGTCGCTGCTCACCCAGCGCTCCCTGCGCAGCAACACCGGATTCGCCATCGGTGCGGGCGTCGGCGTGGACATCCTGCTGCGCACCGGCTGGCGGCTCAGCTACAATTTCAACTCGAACGACTTGGAGTTCCGTACCGACAACGGCGACGGCAGCGACGAGCTGGACATCGACGACATCGGCCGGATCCGGAGCCACACGGTGGCGCTCGAGGTGATGCGGTACATGTTCCCGTCCACGGCCATCTTCACGCCGTATGCGACCGTCGGCGCGCTCGGCACCTGGTGGAAGCTCGACCAGGAGTCGGACGTCCTCGTTCCGGCCGGCGGCTCGACGCAGTTCCGCCTCGGCGCGCTGACCTCGTTCGGGTTGCAGGGACGGGTCGCGCACCACTGGCGGGTGCGGCTCGAGGGGACGTTCTCGACGATCAGGAATCCCTTCACCGGCAACGAGTCGTTCCGTGCGCTGGGCGGCGTCGTCGTGGACGAGCCGACGCACGTCGGCAAGCGCGAGCTGCGACTCTCGGGGCTGTACTCGTTCGGCAAACCGGACCGGCCGTCGCGGGAACGCGTCCGGGAGGAGATTCGCGAGCGCGAGCGTGATCGAGGGCGGCGGCGCCCCTGAGACGACCCGGTTCGAGCTCTATCCGCAGGTGCGCCATGACGCTCCCCAGCGAATGGCAGCCGGAGCTTCACGAGGTGCGCGCGCGCGACGGTGAGCGCTCGTCCGCGCGCGCGCCCTACCGTTCGCCGACCCTCGAGCGGCTCGACGCGGCGCCACCCCTCATGCTTCCCGCGGAGCTGCCGATCGCGCGCATCCTGGATGCGCTGCTGGACCCGGATGCCCATGAACGAGCGCCCCGTGCCGGAGGCCGCGTCGGCGCTCGTTCCCGCGCCCGAGGTGG
>Ga0182741_1002075_pt1 | contig 24188 bp, 21 predicted proteins | sample eDN5th37CBELigOP_FD_128874 | JGI IMG/M metagenome (GOLD analysis project Ga0182741, IMG submission 128874) | Enriched Organic Plus compost microbial communities from Emeryville, California, USA - eDNA 5th pass 37_C BE-Lig OP (version 2) (version 2) ... | reverse complement strand
CGCAGGCGTACCAGCTCGTCCGGCACGAGGTCTCGAAAGGACATCAGGTCTTCGTCATCTGCCCGTTGGTCGAGGAGTCGGACACGATCGAGGCACGCGCCGCCGTGGCCGAAGCGGAACGTCTGCAGACCGAGGTGTTCCCGGACCTGAAGGTCGACGTGCTCCACGGCAAGATGCCCGCGAAGAAAAAGGACGAGATCATGTCCCGGTTCCGGGACAAGCAGTTCGACATCCTCGTCTCGACCTCGGTGATCGAGGTGGGCATCGACATTCCAAATGCGACGGTCATGATGATCGAGGGAGCCGACCGCTTCGGGCTCGCCCAGCTGCACCAGTTCCGCGGTCGCGTTGGCCGGGGCGGCAACAAGAGCTACTGCTTGCTCCTCTCGGATGACCAGTCGGCCGAAGGCAACGCGCGCCTGCACACAATGGTGGCGACGGATGACGGGTTCGTGCTTGCCGAGCGAGACCTCGAGCTACGAGGTCCTGGCGACGTGATCGGGACGCGCCAGAGTGGATTGCCGGAGCTCGGCTGGCTGGAGCAAGGGTTCGACACCCGCATGCTGGACCGGGCGCGGGAGTTCGCGGAACGCCTCGTCGCGGCTGATCCAGAGATCAGCGACGGTCGATTCCCCCGTCTCAAGGCACGACTGAAGCAGTTCTGGTTCACCCGCAAGGAGCCGGCAACGTCGGTTTCATAACCAGTTCCCGGATTGCCGGCCCCTGCGTCCGGCACTACGTGAGGAAAATCACTTCATGCGTATCATCTCCGGCTCGGCGCGAGGGCGAAAACTCAAGGGCCCGCCCTCGCACGCAACCAGACCCATGACCGACAAGATCCGTGGCGCGGTATTCAACTCGCTGGCGTCGCTCGGCGTCGAACCGGATATCGTGCTCGATCTCTTCGCCGGTACCGGGGCGATCGGGATCGAGGCCCTCTCGCGCGGGGCCTCGCGAGCGGATTTCGTGGATATGGGCCGGGAGCCGGCCGCCGTGATCCGTGAGAACCTGCGAACCGCCGGCTTCGAGCGCCAGGGCCGGGTCCACCAGATGCCGGTCGACCGGTTCATCGACCAGGCGCGACAAAGCTACGATTTCATCGTCATGGATCCGCCGTACGCCGACCCGGAGATCATCCCGACGTTGGAGCGCCTGGCGACATCGAAGTTGGTACAATCGGGCACAATCGTGGTCCTTGGACATTCCCCGCGCGTCGAGCCGCCCGACCGGGTCGGCCCTCTCGAAGCGCTTCGACATCGCTGCCACGGGGACACCTGTTTTTCGATCTATGAATCGATCGGCGACGACGTCACGAACGAGGAAGAGTCCACCACATGACCCTGGCGATTTACCCGGGAAGCTTCGACCCACTGACGAACGGCCACCTCGACGTCGCCTGCAGGGCGGCACGGTTGTTCGACACGTTGATCATCGGCGTCTACGAAGGTTCGTCGAAGCCGGGTGCGATGTTCCCTATCCCGCAGAGGATCGAGCTCGCCAGGGAAGCCATCCGGGAGTGCAAGGACCCGTTCGCCAACCGCATCGTCGTCGAGCCGTTCTCGGGCCTGGCGGTGACGTTCGCACGTGAAAAGGGCGCGAATGCGCTGGTACGGGGCCTCCGCGCCGTCTCCGACTTCGAATACGAGTTCCAGTACGCCCACATGAACGAGCACCTCGCACCGGAGGTCGAGGTCGTCTCCCTGATGACCTCATCGAAGTACTCCTTCATCAGCTCGAGCTTCATCCGGGAGGTTGCCACGCTTGGCGGTGACGTCAACGGCCTCGTTCCACCCAACGTGGAACGCGCCTTGCGCCAAATCCCTGTTGTGGCGGGCGAATAGTTGCGCGGGATGATAGGGTTGTCACGGTATCAGGGACCCGGACGCAGGAGACGAAGGGCGAGCCAATGAGCAATCGGGGTGGAATGCAGCACCCGGCAGACAGCGCAGCAGATATCCTGTACCTCGTGGACCAGCTCGAAGAGCTCGTCGGCGTTGGCAAGCGCGTGCCGCTGAGCAACCGCGTCATGGTCGAGGAGCAGGATTTCCTTGCGCTGGTCGACCAGCTTCGCGTCGCATTGCCGAACGAGATCAAGCAAGCGCAGCGCGTCATCAAGGAACGCGAGCGCATTATCGGCGAGGCCCAGGACGAGGCTGCCCGCATCGTCCAGTCCGCTCGTGAGCGGGCCGAGATGATGGTCTCCCAGAACGTCATCCTGGCCGAAGCCCGCCAGCGTGGCGAGGAGATCCTCCGCCAGGCGGAGGAACAGGCCCAGCGGACCCGCGGCGAGATGGATTTCTTCGTCCTCGAGCAAATCCAGCTCGTCGAAGACGCGGTCCGGCGGGGCATGGCTGTCATGGAAGACTCCGTCGAGCGAACGCTCGAAACGATGGAGCACGCCAAAGACGCCGTCCGCCAGTAACCCCTTCCCTCTTCCCTCCGTTCTCGCGCCGGCCGGCATACATCGGTTGCCGGTTCAGGTCACCATCGCCAACGCCCACCCGGCGCCCATTACCCCAACTGCGGCAGCGACCAGCGGGAAACAGGTCATCCGGCCCTGATGTTCGTCACGCCGCCATATCCCGGCGTTGACGGCAACAAGCGTGACCGCCACGACGCTGCCTACCCATCCATACATCGCATTGTCCGACGCGAATGGCGCCAGCACGCTCGCCAGGGCCGCGGAGGCAAGGATGCATCCATGACACATGACTCGTGCGCCATCGATACCGAGCATGACGGCCAGAGTGCGAACCCCGTTCCGCGCGTCTCCCTCGATATCCGGAATCGACTGCGCGAGTTGCACCGCGACCAACGCCGGAATCGCGATCGGGTACAACGCCAGCAAAGAGGCGGGCACCTGGTCCAGCGCTGACCAGACCCAGATCGGGAGCAGCGGGATCGCCAGGACGTAGGGAAGCCACGACCAAGGCGTGCGCTTGAACCAGAAGCTGTAGGCGATCCCGAGCCCCGTTCCCAGCGCGCAGAGGCTGAAGGCGGTGAAGCTGAACCGCACGCTTCCGATCACCATCATCGCCAGCCCGGCCACGAGCATGATCCGGGCTCCACGCTCCGTCACGAGCCCGGAGGGGATTGGCTTGTGCTGTTTGGCAGCCCGATCCAGGTCCACATCGACGAGCTCGTTTACGACGCCGACGGAGACCTGGCCACCGAACATCGCGAGCAACAACGCGCCCATGTCTGCCCATCCCGGCCATCCGCCCCCGGCAATCACGGCGAAGGTTGCCGTGGCCGACATGACGGCGATGATCGGCACCGCGTGTGGCAGGAGCACATAGGCGCGGAAAACATCCATGCGGCGCCTTGTGCTGATTACCATGCATCAATCCTCGTGCTGCCGGAAGGTCATCCTCACCAGCATACCGCGCGCTTGTCATGACGCAGGTGGCCGGAGATTTGCGCTTCTCGTGGCGGGCAATGTGGCCCGCAGATGCAAGGATGGAACCCAACCCATGCACAACGAACCCGCGAAATCTGCGATCGAGGATGTGCCCGACAAGCTCCCGCTCTTCTTCAGGTCCCTGGTGCTGCCAGCCATCGCGGCGACCGCCGGCAGTATCGCGATCGCAACGGGCGTGAAGGAGTGGTATCCGAAGCTGGAGAAGCCATCGTTCAACCCGCCCGGCGCTGTTTTCGGTCCTGTCTGGACCGTGCTCTATACCCTGATGGGCGTCGCGGACTACATCGTCGCCGCAGAGGGTCGTGAACGCGATGGCAAGGTGAACGCGCGAAAGATCTACAAGATCCAGTTAGGGCTCAACGCTCTCTGGTCAATCCTGTTCTTCGGCTTCCGCCGGCCAGGGATGGCGCTTATGGAGATCGGCGCGCTCTGGATATCCATCGTCATGACAATCGCATCGTTCTGGAAGATTTCGCGAATCGCGGCGATGCTGCTCGTCCCGTACCTTGCGTGGACCACCTTCGCCACCGCGCTGAACGCCGCGATCTGGTGGAAGAACCGGTAGGCCGGGTGTCTTGACGCGGGGCGTTCCCGCTCCTATCCTCTGGTCTCCTGCACCCGGCGCCGTAAGCCAGGTGCGACATCTTTCAGGAGTTCAGGTACATGAACCGGCCCGAATGGAATCGTCTTACCGACGCGTTGAACCGGGGCGAGATCGACCGACGGGAGTTCCTTTCCCGCGCGGCGGCGCTCGGCGTCAGCGCAGGAGCGGCGATCGCGACGCTGAACACTGCGTCGGCCCAGACCCCGGTCGCGTCGCCCGTCGATGGCGCAGCGGTGCCCTCGATGACGCGTGACGACTACTATCACCAGCTCGCCGACACGTATCCGCTCGAAGCGCCAGGGTCGCCGGGCGGCGTCCTGATCTATGGCGAATCAACGGACATCCAGACGGTGAACCCGATCGTCTCGTCCGATTCCTACTCCGGTCTCGTGATCCGGCTCGTTTACAACTACCTCGTGCGCCCGAGCGCCCTCGACGGCATGCCGGCGCCCGACCTTGCGGACTCGTGGGTGCAAGAAGCGGATGGCGTCACGTACACATTCCATCTCAACCCTGACGCCACGTGGCACGACGGCGAACCGGTTACCGCCGACGACGTGATCTTCTCGTTCGACGTGACGCTGGCGGAGAACAGTCCCAGCCCGCGCGCGACAACCGTCTCCCAGGTGCTGAGCGAGTACCGAAAGGTCGACGATCATACGGTGCAGCTCGTTGCCAAACAGCCTTATGCAACGTTCGTCAGCCAGACGGCCGGGCTGGTCGGCATCATCCCGAAGCACGTCTGGGAGGATATCCCGGTCGACGAGATCGCGACCGATCCGGGCTCGACCGGCCAGGACCCGTCTCGAGTGATCGGCTCGGGGCCGTTCCGATTCGTCGAGTGGGTCCTCGGAGACCATGTCACGGTAACCCGGAACGACAAATACTGGGACACCACGCGCATCCCGGCGGTCGACGAGTTCTCGTACCGGGTGATTGCCGAAGGGACGTCGCTTGTCCAGTCACTCCAGACGGGCCTGATCGATTTCTGCGCGGTCGAGTTCACGGATGCCCCGGCGCTCGAAGAAGACCCGAACATCGTTCTCGACACCTTCGACACGACGAGCTGTAACTGGTTCGACATGATGCTCGACCCGGAGCGCAATCCGCTCTTCGTCGACCGCGAAGTGCGCCAGGCCCTGATGTACGCGCTGGATCGTGACCTGATCGCGGAGACGATCTACGAGGGCTACGCGATCCGTGCCGACGGCACGCAACCAGTCCTCTCGGTGGCCTACGATCCAGACACGATCGAGACGGTCTACACCTACGATCCGGACCGGGCACGTCAGCTCCTGGCCGACGCTGGCTGGGAGGACGCCGATGGCGACGGCATCGTCGAGAAGGATGGCGTTCCGCTCAGATTCGAATGTCACTACTCGGAGGGAGCCGCGATCTACAACCAACAGCTGCCCTACATGCAACAAGCCTGGCGAGACATCGGCGTGGACATGCAGCCCGTGTCCGTTCCCTTCCCGACGCTGTCGGAGATGGGCGCGAGCGGCGACTACGTGATGCGCGTTCGCGGATACACGTGGAACGTCGACGGGAGCCAGGGCGTGGTGTTCCGATGCGATTCGATCGAGCGCGGGTTCAACTCCATGCATTACTGCAATCCCGAGTTCGACCGGTTGGACGACCTCCAGATGCGCGAGCTGGACCCAGGGAAACGCGTGGAGCTGCTCCAGCAGCAATCCAACCTGTTGAACGAGGATGTGGCGGCCGGATTCGTCGTGTTCCGCAAGCAGGCGATCGGATCCCTTCCAGGCTTGCGCAACTTCTATCCGAACGGCCATGACAACTTCTGGTCGATCCCGCATATCTGGAAGGAGCAATGACAGCGAACAGGCTCGCCCCGGAAATCTCCGGGATGGCCGGATACCGCATTTTGGACATCCACCCTTTCGCGCCGTATACTGATACGGTTACGCCGGGTGTACCCCGGCGTCTTCGTGCGTCTGTCCGGGATTTACCTTTGACAGGCGGACGGGGCGGGTACATACATATGACGAACACTGGAACGATTCACCTGCGCGACGAGATGCGGCTCAATGTTGCGTCCCTTCTCATGGAGGATGTTGGCTCCCGGCGCGATGTCACCATCGACCTGGTCAACTTCCCACTGGATGGGGAACTCGCGGCAACCGATACGACCGCCGATATTCGGCTCACCCGGATCCGTTCCGGGCTGCTGGCCCAAGGCAAGGTATCCGGAACGGTCGAGCTCGAATGCGCACGGTGTCTCACGCTCTACGGGCAACCGTTCACGACCGACTTCGCCGAGGAGTTCTACCAGACCGTCGATGTGCGCAATGGCGACGGGGTCACCGCCGCCCGCCAGCGACGGGAGATGCAGGACGACGACGATGACATCTCGTTCGAGATCAACGACTCGCACGAGATCGACATGACGGAACTCCTGCGTCAGTGGATCCTGCTGGAGATGCCGATGCGGCCGGATTGCGGGGACATTTGCCCCGGGCCACCGGAAGTCCCGAAGGATCCGGACGCGGATGTCGACTCGCGGTTCGCCGCGCTGCAACACCTGCTCGAAGACGAGTGAACGTCAGGCTCGAAATCGAACCGAAACACGGATGAGCCGGGGAAGATCCCGGACAGGTCTCAGGAGGAAACATCATGGGTGCACTTCCAAAACAGCGCGTGAGCCGCGCGCATCAGGGCAATCGCCGTCGTCACCACTTCATCGCCGCCCCGCAGCTCGTGCCCTGCAAGAGCTGTGGCGACATGAAGCGCGCGCACCACGTCTGCCCGAGCTGCGGCATGTACCGCGGTCGCCAGGTGATCCAGATCGAGGAGCGCCAGCGCGCCTCCGAGTCCTAGGACCGGCGGACACGCAAGTGATGGTACAGGCGGGGTGAGCATGCTCCCCCGCCTCTCCGTGTTTCCGGGCTGCCTTGCCCGACCCGTCCGGGATCGGCCAGTATCCCCGATATTTCACGGGATATCCCGCACGCCCGGCGCCTCACCCGGTATCATGTGAGGCAAATCCGACTGTCCTGGCACCACCCAGCCCTCTCACCACCTCACCACAGCGCCACGGACTGACCACTCACCTGGCAGGGATGAAGGAATCACGATGCCGAACGCCGCAATTACCGGATGGGGAATATCCGTTCCAGAACGCGTGTTGACCAACCACGACCTGGAACGGATGGTCGAGACCAGCGATGAATGGATCGTCTCGCGAACCGGCATTCGCGAACGTCGGATCGTTTCGAGCGACGACTCAACCACGTCGCTGGCGACCGAAGCCGCCCGGAATGCGCTGGCAAAGGCTGGCTGCACCGCAGACGACATTGACCTGATCGTCGTGGCCACAGCCACACCGGATGACTTCCTCGTCTCCCAGGCGTGCCTCGTCCAGGCGGAGATCGGCGGGAATGCCGCGGCCTTCGATGTCGGGGCGGCGTGCGCCGGTTTCGTGACGGCCCTGTCCGTCGGGACGCAGTTCGTCAACGGCGGTGTCTACAACCGGGCGCTGGTCATCGGTGTCGATACCCTCACCCGCTACGTCGACTACACCGACCGGGGCACCTGCGTCCTGTTCGGCGACGGCGCCGGCGCGGTCGTCATCGAGCGGACCGATGAGAAGCGCGGATTGCTGAGCACGGAGCTTGGCGCGGACGGCGCGGGGCACAAGCACCTCTACGTGCCGGGCTGGGCCCAGCTCGTGCCGGAAAGCGCCGATATTTTCCCGGACACCCGACCGCATTTGCAGATGAACGGGCGCGAGGTATTCAAGTTCGCCGTCCAGGTCATGGGCGAGGCGGCCAGCAACTCGATCGCGAAGGCGGGGCTGACACTCGAAGATGTCGACCTGCTCATCCCGCACCAGGCAAACCTCCGCATCATCGACGCGGCCGCGCGGCGGCTCCAGCTGCCAATGGACAAGGTCTGGGTGAACGTCGACCGATACGGCAACACATCCGCGGCGTCCGTCCCGATCGCCCTTGCCGAAGCCGCCGACGCAGGCGCGCTGAAGGAAGGCGACAATGTTGTACTCGTCGCATTCGGCGCCGGTCTTGCCTGGGCGGCGGGACTCGTTCGCTGGGGCGTCGCCGGAACGAGCCGCGACGCGCAATAATCAGCCGGCATACCTGAGACACATGGCCCGGCGTGGCGCCGGGAACGCACTTTGGAAACGAAATGAGGGAGCACCTGATGACCGAAGCGCAGAAGTCCCCCGTGGCTGTCATTACCGGCGGAACCCGTGGTATCGGCCTCGCGATCGCAAAGCGGCTTGCCAGTGACGGGTTCGACCTCCTCCTGACCTACCGTGGCGATGCCGAGGCCGCCGCGAGGGCGGAGGAAGAGCTTGCCGGCTCGGGCCGGACGATCAAGGTCATCGCCGCCGACGTTTCCACGGCGGAGGGCGCCACCGCGACGATCGAGACCGCGACGAAGGAACTGGGCGGGCTCGACGTCCTCGTCAACAACGCCGGCATCACCAGGGACAACCTCATCATGCGGATGAGCGAAGATGACTGGGACGCGGTGCTGACCACGAACCTCAAGGGCGCGTTCCTGGCCAGCAAGGCCGCGATCCGCCCGATGCTGCGCCAGCGCTCCGGCCGGATCATCAACCTGACCTCGGTCGTCGGACTCACGGGTAACGCCGGCCAGGCGAACTATGCCGCGGCCAAGGCCGGTCTTGTCGGCCTGACGAAGACCCTCGCCAAGGAAGTCGGCTCCCGCGGCATCACGGTCAACGCCGTTGCCCCGGGCTTCATCGACACCCGGCTGACGGACGTCCTACCGGACGATATCAAGCAGAAGTTGCTCGACAGCACGCCGCTGGGCCGCTTCGGGAAGGTCGAGGACATCGCCAACGCGGTTGCCTTCCTGGCCTCCGACGATGCGAGCTTTATCACGGGCCACGTCCTCTCGGTGGACGGCGGCTTGTCGATGGCGTCCTAAATGGTACTGCGGGCCCTGAAACGACCCCGGGGAGGACAGCGGGTGTTCAAGAAAATCCTGATCGCCAACCGTGGGGAGATCGCGCTGCGGATCTTGCGCGCATGCCGCGACCTCGGCATTCCCGCCGTTATCGCATACAGCGAAGCGGATGCCGATTCGCTCCCGGTGCGCCTTGCGGATGAAGCAGTCTGCGTCGGACCGGCGCCGGCGGCGAAGTCGTACAACAACATCCCCGCGATCATCACGGCGGCGCTGGTCACCGGTTGTGACGCGATCCACCCGGGATATGGCTTTCTCGCCGAGAACGCCTACCTCGCGGAAATCTGCGAACAGGTCGGCGTCACGTTCATCGGCCCGCCGCCCGATGTCATCGAGAAGATGGGCAACAAGGCGGAGGCCCGCAAAGTCATGAAGGCCGCGGGTGTTCCGCTCCTGCCGGGCACGCAAGGTATCGTGCCGACGTTGACCCAGGCACGGGAGGCTGCGCGCGAGATCGGCTATCCGGTCGTGATCAAGGCGGTCGCCGGAGGTGGCGGGCGCGGCATGCGCGTCGCCCACAACGATGCCGAATTGACACGCGGCTATCCCCTCGCCCAGTCCGAGGCGGAGAGCGCCTTCGGCAACGGCGATGTGTATATCGAGCGCTACCTGCAGAAGCCTCGCCACGTCGAGGTGCAGGTCATCGGTGACCAGTACGGCAACGTCGTAGCCGTTGGCGACCGTGATTGCTCGCTGCAGCGGCGACACCAGAAGGTCGTCGAGGAGGCCCCGGCACCGGATCTCGCACCAAAGGTGCGCGAGCGGCTGCTGCGCACCGCCGAGAAGGGCGCCAAGGCGGCGAACTACTGGAGCGCCGGCACGCTGGAGTTCCTGCTCGACAGCGATGGCAGCTTCTACTTCATGGAGATGAACACCCGGATCCAGGTCGAGCACCCGATCACGGAAGAGGTTTCCAGCCTCGATCTTGTCGGGTGGCAGATCCGCGTTGCGGCCGGGGAGAAGCTGGACATCCCGAAGGAAGCGCTCACGCCGCGCGGGCACTCGATCGAATGCCGCATCACGGCGGAAGACGCCTCGAACGACTTCCGCCCGTCAGTTGGCAAGGTCGAGACCTATGTCGCGCCCGGCGGCCCGGGTATCCGGATGGATTCCCATCTCTTCCAGGGCTACGCCATCCCGCCGCACTACGATTCGCTGCTCGGGAAGGTCATCTCCTGGGGCGCTACACGCGAGCAAGCGGTGTCCCGGATGGAGCGCGCCTTGCGGGAGATGGTCCTGACAGGGGTCACGCACACGATCCCCTTCCACATCGCGATCATGGCCGATGACGCGTTCAAGCGCGGAGAGGTGCATACAGGCTTCATCCCCGAGTTCCTCGATCGTGCGGCATCGACGATTGGCGACGAGGACGCGCTTGACGGGGAATGAGCGCTGGATTGCGGATGACCACACTCGTGAACAGGACAGCGTGATGACGGACCAGAAACCCGACCAGACCGGGCCAAGGATGGACAAGGCCCAGGTCGACACCACGATCAAGATCGAGGAAGGCGGCGAGGTTCGCGGGACCGTCCGTATCGCTCCCGCGGTCCTCATCCAGTTGATCGAAACGACCGTGCTCGATATCCCCGGCGTTGTCGCACTCACCAGCCACAAACGGCGGAAATCCGAAGACGCCGGGGAGATGCCGGGCGGCAAATCGTTCGATGATGGCAAGGTCCGCGTGACCGTTGACGGCGACCAGATCGATGCCGACGTCTCGATCACCGTCCAGAGCGGCACGAACGTCTCTCGCCTCACCGACCAGATCCGCGAGAAAGTTGGCGTCGCCGCCGGCCGCATGCTGGGCATGACGGTCCGTAGCGTGGATATCTATGTCGCCGATATCGTCGCCGCCGGGGACTAGCGATCCGACCACCGGTCGAAATCTCGCCTGTCACGGCGGTTGACCGGCGACGGCCATCGCGCCACGACCTCTTGGACCCGTCCGGAGTCCGGCGGTACGGCGCCATCGCAGCATTCCAGCACATCCAGGGAACCACATGACCGACAATACCAACGATCCCCACGAAACAGCCCAGGCCCCCGGTCCTGAGCCACGGAAAAAGAAACGTCGATCCCGCGCCCCGCTCCCGGAAGGGTTCGCCAAGGGAGCCTATGTCGACCGCTCGGCCGTATTTCACCAGGCCCGCGTGCTGGCGATGCAATCCCTGTACGAGATGGAGCTGGTCCAGCGCCCGATCGAGGACATCATCGAGCGCATCCGGCACGATGACTCGCAGCTTCCCGACTCGGTGACGGAGGACGTGGACGCCGACGAGTCCGGCATCGACGACATTCCGCAGCCGGTGGCCGATCGGGCCATCAACCTCGTGCAGGGCGTCATGGCGAACATGGTGGAGATCGACGCCGCCATCGAGAAGGCCGCGCCGCAGTTCCCGGTGGCGCAGCTCGCCAACGTCGACCGCAACGTCCTTCGGCTCGCGATCCACGAGCTCCAGCACGTACCGGAGGTGCCGTACAAGGTCGCGATCAACGAGGCAGTGGAGATCGCCAAGCGCTACGGCGGCCCGAACTCGGGCAAGTTCGTTAACGGCGTCCTCGGCACGATCTCGCGTCAGCTCCCGCCGGAGCGCACCGCCGGCAAGCGATAACGGCCCTCCGTACCATCCACATCACATCTACGACCGGTGAGCGATACGGGCAATTTACGCCGCACACAACGTGCGGCGGTATGCGTATTCCCTCGTAGCGAGTCTTCCTAGCGACCATCGGGATTGTTGGGGTATCATCCACCGGGTAAGCTACCTGTAGCACGCAGGGCAGCCATTGTCGCTTGTGCGTGCCTGGCTGGCAGGTTGGGGCGCCTCCCCTCCGAGGAGGACCCGGTTGTTTGTTCTCTTCTGAGGAGGTTTCAGTTGGCTACTACTCTTGAGCGTGTCCAGAGCATCGTGACCGATCGCCTCGGCGTCGACGCCGATCAGGTTGTCCCGGAAGCCGAGTTCATCGGTGACCTCAATGCCGACTCGCTCGACCTGGTCGAGGTCATCATGGCCATGGAGCAGGAATTCGATCTCGAGATCAAGGATGAGGACGCGGAGAAGATCCGCACCGTCGGCGACGCCGTCAAGTACATCGACGAGAACTCTGCCGCCTAGGCACGTTCCCTGATCGCCGGTGTGGCCGCACGTCGACCCGCCGTCCTGAACATGACACCTTGATGCGGTACATTCGCCTGTTTCACCGGGCGCATGTACCGCGTCGCCAGCGAGTGAACGACCTTGCGGCACAGCGGCGGAAGCCAGTGCTACCGCCGCCCCACCCGGCACCGCCGGGCGCCGACGAACCGTGTATCCATTCTGGTCGTCCGAGAAACGTTGCTGAGATACATGGTCCGACCTCGCGCCAATGGACTCCACAGGTAGCGATCAACTGCGTACATGATGCGCAGGATCATCCAGGAGACAGAGTTACGACATGGCGCGTTCCATCAAGCAAATGATCCCTAGTATCCGGATGCCCAGGCTTCCGGACTGGAACAGCGACGAGCCCGACGTCTTCGAAGAGATGACGTTGCAGGAGCACCTCGAAGAGCTCCGCGACCGCATCATGAAGATGGTCATTGCCATCGTCCCGACGTTCCTCTTCGGGTTCTTCGTCGCGGGCCGAATCCTCACCGATATCAGCGAAAAGGCCAACACGGCCGCCGGTCTCGACGTGAAGTCGCCGACCGAGACGATCACACTGACATTCAAGGTGGCGCTCTACGTCGCGATCGCCATCTGTATGCCGATCATCGTCTACCAGTTCGTCGCGTTCCTCGCGCCGGGTATGACGAAGAAGGAGAAGAAGATCCTCTTCTCCTCCCTCCCGTTCGTCACGATCCTGTTCGTCCTCGGCTGTTACTACGGCTATTTCATTGCCGCGCCGCGCGCGCTGCACTTCCTGTCGACGTGGAATACAGGCGCGTTCGACTGGAACCCGGACGGATCGGAATCAGTGTCATTCTTCATGACACTGATGATCGGACTGGGACTATCGTTCCAGCTTCCCGTCATCATGTTCATCCTGGCGAAAATCGGTATCGCCAGCCCGGCACTGATGAGGAAGTACCGGAAGTACGCGTTCCTGGTGCTACTGGTCGTGTCGGCAGTCATCACCCCAAGCACGGACCCGTACAACATGGCGATCGTCGCCGTCCCGCTCGTGGTCCTGTACGAGGTCGGAATCATCCTGTCATCGATCTTCGCCAAGACGGGCCTGCGCAACCAGCCAACGACTCCGGAAGGTGTCGAGGTGGCCGAATCCAACGCGATCGAGAAGGCCGACGACATCTAGCAGAAGCTGATCCAAAGCGCCCCTGGCGGTATGCCAGGGGCGCTTTTTTACGTTCGTGCTGGCCACCTCATAGACCGTCACGCTGGACAGGACTTGACCCCCTACACCCAATGGCTTACGGTTGAGATATGGAATCCTTGGCCGTTACGTGAAACTCACCGAGCGGGGTCCAGGTTCCAGCAGCGTCCCAGGGCCGCGTCCGGGCCCGCGTACGAAACACCCGTATGGTCGTCTCCGCCCTTCCGGCAGTGAGAAGCCACGCCAGGCGAACCATCCGGTCCTGTTTCGTCCGTCTCGTGGATGGACTCGTCGCAGCATTGCGGCAACGTCCACTCACCTGTCCGACGAACCGTGTAACCATCCTGGTCGTCACCAACGCAGACGAGATTGAGAGCCCGACGTCGTGACGGACGCCGCGAATCGATATCCCCCTGCGCTTCCTTTGGAGGAAGCGCGCATGTCCAGGAGGTCCGTCACGCTCATGGCCAGCGTCTTACGAAAGCTCCCCTTCAGCAGGCCGGAGAAAATCCAGCTTCCGCGGCTCCCCCAGGATACCGGCGAACCGGAGGTCTTCGAGGAGATGACGCTCCAGGAGCACCTCGAAGAGCTGCGAGACCGGATCCTTCGCGTCGTCATCGCCATCGTCCCGGCATTCCTGTTCGCCTTCTTCTTCGCGGAGTTCATCCTGCTGGACATCGCGTCGAAGGCCAACACGATCGGCGGCCTGGACGTCCGCGCCCCAACCGAGACGCTGACGCTAACCTTCAAGGTGGCGCTGTATGGCGCGATCGCCATCTGTATGCCGATCATCGTCTATCAATTCATCGCCTTCCTCGCGCCAGGAATGACGAACAAAGAGAAGCGCATCCTTTACACGTCGCTTCCCTTCGTCGTCACCCTGTTCATCCTGGGCGCCTGGTACGCGTACTTCGTCGCCGCTCCCCGAGCGCTCTACTTCCTGTCGACATGGAACGAGAACGCGTTCGACTGGAACCCGGACGGGAATGAGACCGTCTCATTCTTCCTCGCGCTGACGCTCGGGCTGGGAATCGCGTTCCAGCTGCCGGTCATCATGTTCATCGTCTCGAAGATCGGTGTCGTCACGCCCGCCCAGATGCGGCAGGTCCGCAAGTGGGCATTCCTCGCCATCCTGGTCGCGTCGGCGATCATTACGCCGACCACCGACCCGTTCAACATGATGATGGTCGCCGTCCCGGTCTACGGACTCTATGAGCTGGGCATCCTCGCCGCCGCCATGTTCGCCCACGGTCCGATGCGCCCTCGCCGCGCGAAGCCCGTTGGCCCCGACACAGACGTTACCGCGACCGACACCAGCCGGCCGGACGACGTCTAGCACCAAAACGGCGCCGGAATTGTTCCGGCGCCGTTGTCATTGGAAAGCGTAGGCCGCCCCTGGTGGGCGGGTTTTGAGGCGACAAACCCGTTCACCAGGGGCGGGTCTACACGATTACTCCAGCCTTCCGCAGCTCATCCTCATTCGCGGGCCGAACGGCAATCGTGCGCTCGTTGCGGTACGTCACCATCCCCGGGCCACCGCCCTTGATCTTCCGGACGTGACGCCGTGGCGCGACATCGACCTCGACCGTCCCACTGTCTCGCGAGCCGGAGTAGTACGCCGCCAGCGACGCCGCCGTCTCGACCGCATCCTCGTCAGGCTCCTCGGTCGGCACGCGCAATCGCAGGATGACGTGGGATCCCGGCACCCCGCGCGCGTGCAGCCAAAGGTCATCTGGCCCGGCGATATCGAACGTCACCTGCGCATTCTCGCGCCCTGAGCGCCCGATATAGATCAGGTTTCCGTCAACGTCGGTAAAAGGTTGCACCTTCCTGGACGATTGCTTCTTCGAGCCCTGATGGCCCTTCTTCTCGTTCACGGAGTGACGCCCGCCGGTGTGCTCCTCGAACTCCTGGCGAAGCGATTCGATCGCGGCGAAGCCCTCGGCTTCCTCCGCATGGAACCGGAGCGTCTGGAGGTACTGCAGCTCGTTTTCGGCGGCCTCGATACGCTCAGGCAGCGTCTCACCCGCACGCTGCGACGTTCGGTACTCCTCGAAGTACTCCTGCGCGACGTCCTTGGGGTCCTTCCCCGGGTCGAGCGGAATCCGCTCCTCCCCCATCTCCGTCTCGGCGATCAGCTCTGTGTCGCCGGACTGGATCTGCCACAGGTAAGCGTAAATCGTCTCGCCCCAGCGACGGAGCCGGTCGACGTCGTGCGAGCGCTCGAACTGTTGCCGTAGAGACCGAAGCCGGCTATTCACCGATCCGATCGCGGAATCGATCGACTGCACCAATCGCGCACGTCGCTGCGCATGGTCCTTCGGCGTTGTCTCGCCGGAAGCGTCCTGCGCCAGCTCGATCGCCTCGGAGATGGAATCGACGGCGGTCGCCTTGGCATCGGTCTCGAGATAGGTGATCGGGATTGCCCCGTACCCGATGGTCACATCGTCCCGCTCATAGATATGCGGATCCCAGGCGCCGGTCAGGAGCGGCTGGAACATGGCTCGCACCGTCTGGGCGAGCGTCCGCGCATCGTCGGCTCCCAGCGCGCTCACCTTTGCCGCCGCGTCGCCTGTTACGCGGAAGGCCACCTCCCGCGCGATCTGCGGCGAAACGCCCCGAAAACCGCGCACGAGAACGTCGGCGAGTTTGTCGCCGCCCTTCGACGCCGTGATCAACTGCTCGACCGAGGGCGTCGTCAGCTGGCGCGGGTCCGGCTTGTCCGGCGGCGGTGGCAGCTCGTATGGCCGTTTCGGGAGGATCGGGCGCACGCGGCTCATCGACGGCGTCACCCGCTTCGCGCTCTCGCGGACGAGCCCGTCCTCATCGACCAGCACGAGATTGCTGTGCCGCCCCATGACCTCGACAACGAGGTCCAGCCGGGACACGTTTTCCCCGGCCCAGATGTCGTCTTCCTCGCCTTCGTCTTCGTCGATCTCCGGCTCCTCGTCCGCCGGGCCCATCCGCTTGGCAATGCTCAGGCGGATAACGCGCTCCAGCGGGGGCTGCTGGATGTCGACGATGAAGCCGCCCCGTACGTATTTCCGGAGTTGGAGGCCGAACGGCGTGATGGTGTTGGGATCGGTGGACGGCATGGATCCGACGAGGTGGATACGTGGATTCTGCGCGTCGGCGCTGGCGATCAGGTGCCACCGGCGACGGTGGGAATAGATCTCTGCGCCGATGGTGAGCGCATCGACCATTCCCAGGCGCTGGATGCGCCCGTCGAGCACCGTGCGGCGCAACTCGTCGACGACGGCTCCGGTCGTCAGGACATCAAACATTGTCAGACTACCCTTCTTCGGCCAATTCGCGGTATCCTCGGCAGACGATGCGCCGGCATCGCCATCAGCCGTCATTCCTGGAGAGGTTTCCCTTGGCCCAGCACATTCCCTCGTCCGATACCCGTCGCAGCGACCATGATGACAGACTGCGAGAGATTTTCGCCGAGGGAGATGCCCTGATCAACGACATCCGAAACAATAACAAGCCCCGAATCTACATCATCTCGGGCCCTTCAGGTGTCGGTAAGGACACGGTCATCGAGCAGCTTCGGGAGACGTTTCCTGACGCGCAATATGTGGTCACGGCGACCACCCGGCCGAAGCGGCCAGGCGAGATTGACGGCGTCCACTATGTCTTCCTGACCAAGGACGAATTCGTCTCACGCATCGAGCAGAACGACTTCATCGAGAACGCGCTGGTCTACGACAACCACTACGGCGTGCCGCGCAGCCCCATCGTCGAGGGACTCGAGGCCGGACGCGACGTCATCATCAAGGTGGACGTCAAGGGCGCGGCGACCCTGCGTCGCCTGATCCCGAATACGATCTCGATCTTCCTCGCGCCGGAGTCGATGGAGGCGCTGCTGACGCGCCTACGCGACCGCAAGACAGACGACCCCGAGGTGCTGATGAAGCGATTCACGACGGCCAGCACCGAATTGAACGAGGTCGAGCATTTCGACTATGTGGTGTTCAACGAGGCTGGGAAGTTGGACGAGGCCGTCGACCAGATCTGCGCGATCGTGAAGAACGAGCGCAACCGGGTTCACCGTCCGGAAATCGTCGTCCCCTAGGAACATGGACCAAACCAACGCTGAGCGCACAGCCGGCCCACGTGGTCGGCTCGTTCGTGCCAAACGCCGGCCCTCGCAGGTGCGAGGGCCGGCGTTTCTTTGGGCGTCTAGTCTGCGACGGTGGTCGCCGCGTCGGCCTTTTCCTCCACGACCGGCCACATGTCCTTCTTCTTGTCTTCGATACGGTCGGGGAAGAGGATGCCGTCCAGATGATCGATCTCGTGCTGGAGGACGACGGCGAGATAGCCCTCGGCCTTGATCCGCACCGGCTTGTTGTCCATGTCGATCGCCTTGACCGTCACGCTCCAGGCGCGCTCAACATCCCCGGCCCAGCCAGGGATGCTGAGGCAGCCCTCCGGCCCGAGCTGCGACCCGCTCGCCTTGACGATCTCCGGGTTGAGGAGCTTCAGGGACGTCTCCTTCGTGCCGTCCTCTTCATCCTCCGGCACGTGGACGGTGATGAGCCGAATGCTCTTGCCGACCTGCGGCGCCGCGAGGCCAACGCCCGGCGCCTGGAGCATCGTCTCGAACATGTCATCGGCGAGCTTCCGGATGCCGTCGTCAGCCTTGCGGACCTTCACGGCCTTCTTCCGCAGTACCGGATCAGGATCTTTCACAATATTCAGGATCGCCACTTCTCGCATCTCCACATTAAGGTCAAAAGGATCGTGTGCGCCCGGTCCCGCAACCGTGAACGTCGGTGACCAGGCTCCACGCAACCGACCCGGCCACATGGGCCGGGTGTACAGGGATTTCTCCTCCCCTGACTCCTTAAAGCATACTCTCCGGATCAATATCCACGACCCAGCCGGGACGGGATGGCATTCCGTCCAGCATCCGGTCCATCTCTTTGGTCCGCATCACGATCTGCCACTGGTACTGGTTGCGGATCTTCGCGACGAATGCTGGCGTCGGCCCGAGCATTTCCATCTCGATATCGTTCGCCCGCGCAAAGCGCGCCAGCTCGCGAGCCATCATCTCCGCCTCGACCGCCGCGGTGGCTTCCTTGTCGCTGCGGATCATGAACCGAGCGAGCCGGTAGAACGGAGGGAAGCGGAACTGCTCACGGAACCGGATCTCGTCACTGTAGAACTGATCGTAGTCATGCTTCGACGCCGCGATGACCGCGTAATGGTCGGGCGTGTATGTCTGGAAGACCACGACGCTCCCCGGCCCTCGCCGACCGGCCCGACCCGCGACCTGGGTTAGCAACTGGAACGTCCGCTCCGGGCTCCGGAAGTCCGGCAGGTAGAGCATCGAGTCGGCCTGGACGACGCCAATCGTGGTCACGCCGGGAAGGTCGAATCCCTTCGAGACCATCTGGGTGCCGACGATGATATCGACGTGGCCGTCCTCGACGCGCTGGAGCATCTGCGCGTACCCGCCGGAGCGGCGCACGGCGTCCTGGTCCCACCGCATGACCCGGGCGTCCGGGAACTGGCGGCGTGTCTCCTCCTCGACGCGTTGGGTGCCGGCGCCGAAATAGTCGAGCCGGCCGGCGCACTCGGGGCAGGATTCGGGCGGGACCGTCCGGTGATCGCAGCGATGGCAGATCAGCTCGTGCCGGTCCTTGTGGAAGACGAGCGGAATATCGCAATTCGGACATTCGAGACGGTGCCCGCAGGAACGGCACATCACGATCGTCGACATTCCCCGGCGATTGAGCAGCAGGATTGCCTGTTCCCCACGCGACAGCGAGCGATTCACCGCCGCCTTCAGCGACGTGCTCAATACGCCACTATTGCCCTGTCGTAGCTCGGCCTTGAGGTCGACGACCTCCACCTCCGGCAGCTCCAGCCGCTGGCTCAGCATCGACCCGCGCACCGGAGCCACGCGATCAGGCAGCTTCAGGAGGTGATAGGTCCCCTCTTCCGCATTCCACATCGTCTCGATCGACGGCGTCGCGCTCCCGAGAACCACCGGTATGCGATACACCTCGGCCATCTTCCGGGCGACGGCCCGGGCGTGGTAGCGGGGCTCGGAGTCCTGCTTGAACGAGGCGTCGTGCTCCTCGTCGAGGATGATCACGCCGGGATTCGGCACCGGCGTGAACAGCACCGAGCGCGGCCCGACAACGACCGAGACCTCGCCGGCCGCGATGCTCTGCCACACCTCATAGCGCTCGCCGTCGGTCAGCTGGGAGTGCAGCACGGCGACCTTGCCGGGGAAGCGGTCGATGAAGCGCCGCACCACCTGTGTCGCCAGCGCAATCTCCGGCACAAGGATCAACGCGGTCTTCCTGTGGCGGATGCACCAGGCGACGGCGCGGAGATAGATTTCCGTCTTGCCGCTACCGGTCACCCCGAAAAGGAGGTTCGGCGTGGGGTCGCCTGCCACGAGCCGCCGCTCCAGCGTCACCCATGCCGCCGCCTGCGCCGGGTTCAGCGTCGGCGCGATAGCGGCGCGTGGCTCCGGCACATCCCGCGCCGGGACCTCCACGATCTCGATCGCGCCCTTTTCAACCAGCGCATCGAGGGTTCCCGAGGCAACATCGATCACCTGGGAGAGGTCCGAGACACGCACCAGATCGTGATCCTGCTCGCGGAGCATACGGTCCAGCTGGATAATCTCGTCCAGCACGGCGCGCTGCTTCGGCGCGCGCGGCGGGATCTGCACATTCGCGTCCAGCAGACGAATCATGCGAACGGGACGCCGCCCAGGGACACGATCGTCCGGGCGCAGCTCACGGATCAGGATCTTCTTCGCGACCAGCTCGGGCAGCACGCTGTTGAGTGACCTGCCCGTCTCCTTGCGAAGATCATCCAGCGAGAGCTCCCCTCGCTCCATCAACAGGTCGACGACGCGCTCCTGCAGCGGCGTCAGCTCGGTCTCGCTGAGGTCCGCGTCGTCGTTCATGCGGAACATCTCGATCGCGCGGTGGGTCCGCCCTGGAGGCAGGAAGAGCGCAGCGCAGGCGAAGAGTGAGCTGGCCGTCTCACGCGCCATCCACCGGGCGACCTCGAGCTGTTCCGGCGTCAGGCCGACCGGCGGCTCGGCGGGTTTGCCCACGGGCCGGGTATCGAACTCCGGCTCGTCATCCGTGTAACTGGTGACGACTCCATGCATCATCTTGTTGCGGATCGGCACCCACACGACCTGGCCTGGAGCCGGTAACGGGTCCATATCGCCTGGCAAGGCGTACGTCAGCACGCCACCGTTCATCGTCGCCGAAACACCGTCGACTGCTACGTGCACGTAGCGCGGCCGCGCACCCGCCTGCTCTTCAGATAACACTGGAACCTCGTTCTTCATGAGGTCATTGTACGTGCAGGATCACCCGGTGTTCCGGAGCCCGTTCGCGATGCCGTTCACCGCGAGATGCAGCGCCTCGATCAGGTCCTCGTCGTCCGGGTTCGCACGCCACCGCCGCAGCAACTCGACCTGGATGATGGAAAGAGGATCGACGTACGGGTTCCGGCGCTCGATGGTGCGCTGAAGCGTCGGTTCCCGGTCATGCAGCCGCTCCTGCCCGGTCACCTGAAGGATCTTCTGGACGGTCAGGTCAAACTCGGACAGCAGCTTCGACCAGATACGTTCACGCAGGTCCTCATCCTCGACGAGCTCCACGTACCGGCGCGCGATGCCCATGTCGGCCTTGTTGATCGCCATCTCGGCGTTGGCCAGCGTCGATTGCACGAACGGCCGGCGCTCCCACAAGCTCTGCACGCGGTCGATACCGAACTCGTCGATGACCGCCTGCAGGCCGCTTCCGAGCCCGTACCAGCCCGGCAGGATGATCCGGCTTTGCGTCCACGAGAAGACCCACGGGATCGCCCGGAGATCGCGAATGTCGTTCGTCGAGGTCCGTTTTGCCGGCCGGGACCCGAGCTGGAGGCGTGAAATGGCGTCGATCGGGGTCGCGCCATAGAAGAAGCGGACGAAATCCGGGTCGCCGTAGACCAGCTCCCGATAGACCGCCGTCGAGACCTCTGCCGCGCGGTTCATGATCCGGTAGAGCTCTTCGCGATCCTCGGGCGTCTCCTCTCCGCCATCCCAATCACCGATGGGGAACGACCGCACCAGCACGGCACCCGCTGCGAGCTCCGTCTCGCGATGCGCGATCGGCTTCGTGGAGTACCGGTTGGAGATGACCTCTCCCTGCTCGGTGATCTTGATTCGGCCATGGACCGTGTTGCGGGGCAGCGCGAGGATCGCCTTGTTCGTCGGGCCGCCGCCGCGGCCGACCGCGCCACCGCGACCATGGAAGAACATGTACGGGACCCCGCGACTCTCCAGCAGCGCGGAGAGCTCTTCCTGCGCCCTGTACAGGCCCCAGCTCGACGCGAGATAGCCCGCGTCCTTGTTAGAGTCCGAATACCCGACCATGATCTCCTGCACGCCACCGGAGCTCTCCAGCGCGGTGCGATAGACGGATGTATCCAGGAGCGTGCCCATCGTCACAGGCGACTCCGCAAGCGTGCCGCCCTCCTCGAAAAGCGGCGCGATCCGCAGCCGCGCGTGCCCGCCGCCCGGCTCCGCGAGCCCGGTCTCCTTCATCAGGAGCAGGACCTCCAGCAGGTCCGACGGCGCCTCAGAGTTGGAAACAATGTACGTCTCGACCGCGCCGGGGTAGTTGCCGTTCAGCAGCTTGCGTATAGTCCTGAAGGTTTCGATCACCTCGCCGTGCACCGTTGAGGCGTCGAGGTCGAACAGCGTGACCAGCGGACGAGGGTTGGCGATCTCCCGCGCCAGCAGCGCATGCCGCGCATCCTCAGGGAGGGATGCGTAGTCATCCTCGACCCCGGCTGAACGCAGCATGTGCGCGACAGCCGCCTCGTGACGCTTCGCATGATCTCGGATATCCAGCGTCGCGTACTGGAAGCCAAAGACATCGACCATCCGGATGACATCATGCAGGTCGCCCCGGACGATCATGCTGGCGGATTGCTCCATCAGGGCGCTCTCGATGACGCGCAGGTCCGCGAGGAGCTCGTCCGGGCTGCGATAGGCGTGCTCTCCTCCCTCGCGCGTGCGCTGGAGTCGCTCGCGCATGAGAGTCAGCAAACGCCGGTATGGCTCGCTCGCGTTGTTGGCCGCCAGTAGGCGATCCAGCGCGGGGAACATCGCTCCATATTCGGAGAGAAGCGGCGCAAGCCGCTTCGTCGGCGCGATCATCCGGTCGCTGACCGAGATCCGGCCAGCCAGCTCCGTCAGTCGCCGGTAGAGCATCGACAGCGCCGCCTCGCGCATGATGTCGAGCGCCTCGACCGTCACTTCAGGAGTCACGAAGGGGTTGCCGTCGCGATCCCCGCCGATCCACGACCCGAAGGTAAGGAACGAGGGCACCTCGATCACATCGTCCGGGTAGACCGCTTCGAGCGCTTCCTCGATGTCCCGGTAGATCTGCATCAGGACGTCAACAAGGCTGACATTGAAGTACACAAGCGTCGCGCGAAGCTCGTCCTGCACGGTCGGCTTTTGGGTCCGCAGCTCGTTGGACGTCCAGAGCTCGGCGATGGTCGAACCCAGCCACGCGCGGGCGCGCTCGACCTCGCGAGGCAGGGCATCCCGCTCGTCCAGCTCGCGGATCGTGGCGAAAATGCGCGAAAGCTTGTCTATGACGGTTCGCCGGCGGGCCTCCGTCGGGTGCGCGGTCAGCACAAAGCGGACATTAGCCTGCGCCAGCAGGTCGCGCATCTGTGAGGCGGTCACGCCACGGCGAGCGATTCCGGCGATCGCCTCGTGCATCGACCCGCGCCTGGGCGCGTCGGGATTGTGCAGCTCACGACGACGGACGCGACGGATTCGCTCGTTATCCTCGGCGAGATTGTTGAGCTGGAAGTAGTTGGTGAACGCCCGGATCAACATCCGGAGCTCGTCGGTATTCGCCGACTCAATGAGCGCATCCAGTCGCTCGCCCGCGCCGGGGACGCCCCGCCGAAGATCCTTCGCGGCGGCGCGGACATCCTCTTCCATCTCGAACGCGTGCTCGCCGCCGATCGAGCGGATCACATCCCCGAGGATCCCTGCCATGAGATACAGATCGTCGGAGAACGTCCGGTGTCGCTCCCCGACGTTTTCCCGCTTCTTCCCGTTCACCATCGCCTGCACGATCGCTTTCCCCACGTACAGCCAGCCTGTGCAACCGGCATGTCCCGTCATTCACAAATGGCAGATTACACTACCCATCGACGCGGCCCACATCCGACGGAGACGCCATCGGTGCCCCACGACGACTCGTGCCATCCCCAATCGACCGGAACTCCGCTCTCCCGATGGAGCGGTGTTGTCGTGCGCCATCCCTGGGCCTGCCTACTGGTGCCACTGGTAACCGTTCTCATGCTCCTCCCGGCGGCGATGCGGGCGACGGACTATCTGACGCCTGCCGGATGGGTTCCCGACGACGCGGAAGCAAGCCGCGTGCAGTCGATCATCGATGCGGAGTTCGACCAGGCCGGGAACAGCCATTTCATCCTGTTCTCCGATCCACATGGGGATCTCACGCCCGCCGATCGCGAGTTCCGGCTCGAGGTCGAACGGGCGGTGCGCCCTTTCCGCGCGGATCCCGCCATCTCGGCGGTCTACACGTGGGGAACGACGAGCAACGAGACCCTGAACGAAATCCTGATCTCTGACGATGGGACGCGGAGCATCGCCGTGATCGTCCTCGCGGATGACGACGTGACCGCGACGGAGGCCATGGATCACCTGGACGGCACGCTGGAGGAGACCCGCCTGGATGCCCATGTCGGCGGCTGGCCTGCGACGACCAGCGCCTTTCTCGAGGTCGCCAAGAGCGACCTCCTCCGCGCGGAGCTCCTCTCGCTCCCGGTCACACTGGCGCTCCTGCT
>Ga0182741_1002074_pt1 | contig 24205 bp, 25 predicted proteins | sample eDN5th37CBELigOP_FD_128874 | JGI IMG/M metagenome (GOLD analysis project Ga0182741, IMG submission 128874) | Enriched Organic Plus compost microbial communities from Emeryville, California, USA - eDNA 5th pass 37_C BE-Lig OP (version 2) (version 2) ... | reverse complement strand
TTTGACGTCCGGATGTGTTTCCAGTGTTCGGCCGGGTAGTCATAGAAGGTCACAAGCGCCTCGCGATCCTTGACCAGCTTGGCAACCGCCTTGTCGTATTTGACGCCGTAAGTTTCGATGAAGGCGTCAAAGGCGGTTTCCGCCTCGCCCTTTGTTTCCGCCTGCCAGATGTCATGCAGATGGCTCTTGGCCTTGTCCTGCAGCGACTTCGGCAATGCATTCAGCACGTTCATTGTTTTGTGGACCCAGCACCGCTGTTCGCGCGTGGTGGCGAATACCTCGCGTAACGCGGTCCAGAACCCGAGCGCGCCGTCCCCGATGGCCAGCTTCGGATCCTGCTTCAGGCCCCGGCGCCGCAGATCGAGCAAGAGCTCACGCCAGCTTTCGGTGCTTTCGCGGAAGCCGTCGATCATTGCCAGAAGCTCCTTGCGGCCATATTCATCGGCCCCGACGATCACCAGAACGCATTGCCTTTCCTCAGCCATGCGCGGTTTGAAATACACCCCGTCAGCCCAGATGTAGAGAAAGCGCCGATGGCTCAGGTCGCGCTTTTGCCAGGCCTCATAGTCGCTCCACCAGTCGGCCTTCAGCCGCGTGATCGTCTTGGCGGAAAGCCCATTGGCATTGGGACCCAGCAGTGCCGCGAGCGCTTCGCTGAAGTCCCCTGTGCTGACGCCCTTGAGGTAAAGCCAAGGCAGCAGTTCCTCCACTGACTTCGCCTTGCGCAGGTATCGCGGCAGGATGCTGGGTGTGAAGGTGATCTTGTCCTCACCGGGCTTGCGATCTCGCACCCGCGGCACTTTCACCGGCACGGGGCCAATTCCGGTCATCACCTCGCGTTCCGGCAGGTAACCATGGCGCACCAGCCGTGATGTGCCATTCTCCAGCTTCTCCTCGGAAAACACGGCCATCAGCGCCGCCAACTCCGCGTGGATTGCCTGTTCGATCAGCTTGCGCGCACCGTCGCGGATAACTTCCGTGAACGGGTCGGTGCTGAATCCGGATGGATCGGGTAGCTTGGTAATGGTAGTCTCTGACATGTGGCATATCCCTTTCTCGGTCGAGAATTGACGGCGCGTGAACACCGCCATGATATGCCGCCCCTCAGGGCATCACCAACTTCCGCCCATATCTCTGGCCGGAAGGGCGACAATTCTCGCAGCTGGATGATTACCAGTTGGACGGGCCGAACGAGAGTCCTGCTTCCTCGTCAGTGTAGCCGTTGATGTGCCGATCCTTCAGGCCTTCTGGGTCTTCGATATGTCCTTCGGCGGCAAGGGCGTCGATTAACGAAGCGACCCCTTCCTGCCCGATACCCTCGAGAGACGGCAGGAGAGCGTCAGTCAATCCGTTTCGGTTGACCCGGGTGGTTTCGGCAACGTCATCGTCATCTCTTTCTCTCTTGAGCAGTTCGACCAATCGATGTTTCAGGCGGTCCACCATTATGGATACCTGTTCGTCTCCCTCGCGCGGGAACCGTGCTTCGGCAGCCAGCTTGTAGAGGCTCGATTCCCACCAAAGCCTTGCTGCCGTCGAATAATTATCCCATCCGTGCTCGAAAGAACCTTCGCTCGAAAGACGACGGGCCTCCTGTTGGAGTTCTTCCCGTCCCGGTCCCCACGGCACTTGCCGCACGAGCTTGACCAGCGCGTCCAAAATTAATTTGTTCAAAGGCTGCATGACACCCAATTCCCGCGAACTAAAAGAAAGATCAAGATTCCAGTTGCAAAAGTCCATTCGGGCATCCGAATCCTTTGAGGCCGTCCGCGCCTGACGGGAGGTTGGCGCTCGATGCGGAGGGAGACGAAGGTTTTGCGGCCTGGATAGCCGTCGGTCGCCATTCAAGGAGCGGAAGGTTTTTCCCGGACCCGCAGAGGTTCGCAGGAGAGTCTGATATCGCCGTGTTTCCCTTCCTTGGCCAGCAACTGCAGAGCCTCGGCGACAGTATCGCCATTTTCCTGTTGCCAGGCATGCTTTCGCAGTTCGCATTCGGGTTTGGAAAGTCCCTCCGCTGTTTCCGCGAGGGAGTACCGTTCATACTGTCTCGAAGACATGCATCGTGGGCACGTAGAGCGGTTCCGCGGCTGCGTGGCCGGAAATGACGACAGCGGCCGCTATGATCGATATCCTGCCAGTAAGATGAAGGCGCATGGTCTCCTCCCGCCGATGCAGGCTAGTGAAGATCGGGTGTCTGACCAAGGTGTAAGGGATCACCAGGGACACCCCGTCAATGGTCTACATCCCAGCCTGTTACATCGGATCTCCGAGGACGTTGAATTGAGATTGCACTGCGCCCGGGCGAGGCCCGTTTCTGCCGTTATTCGAGCAGGAGGAACAGTCGGCCGAAGCAGTATTAACAAGCGTCAGTTCAGCTTTGGCTCACTTCTATCCGTGGGCAGTTCTCCCTCATATTCGAACAAGGCCATCTGCATTTGGCTGTAAGAGGGATCGCAATCATCATCCCACGGAAACGCGCCATTCGGGTCCGGCAGGAACATCTGGACCGCCTCGAAAGGCTTGCCCAGGACAACCTTTCCGACATTGTTGTAGTCCGACAACGATGCAGGGACGAGGGGACGAAACGCAACGTCGAAATCCCGGATGACCCTGTCGCACAAGACGGAGCTGCGGAACTCATATCCCTTCTTCAGAAGCTCTCCCACTTCATTGATGAGCCCCAGGCAAAGATCCATGTGGAAACCGACCGTGTAGACTTCTGGGTGGCCGAATGTCTCGGTGAACCCGATGCTATAGCAGAAACCCGGCGCACCGTCAGGTTCGGCCATAACGCCCTGAACGGCCCATCCATATTGACGGATATTGCCTCTTATCTTTTGAACGATCCGCTGCCGCAAATCCGGTTCCATGGTGACACTCTCCCACAATCGCTGGATATGATCGGCGATCTTAACGTCCGGACCTCAACAGGATGTTATGTGCATCCATTATGAGGCATTGGACCTTGTCGCCTTCCCTGAAATGCTGCTGGAACCACTGAGCAATCTCCCGGTTCCGGCCGACGATCCTGACTGCCCCCGACGAGTTTGCGGTCCGGTCAATGCGGGAGACGATCGGCTGGCTGCCGTCGTCGAAGCTTAGCATGATGGGTTCTCCGTTCCCGCCAAGGTGCCTGCTGGCTTGCACGCCGGGATTGATGTAGCCCTTCCGGTAGTATGTCTCGCGCAACTCGATCTCGAAGGAAGCAACGGGCGCTCCGGCGGGCGTCACATCCTCATCGGTGACCGGGGTTTCCGCTTCTTCCCGTTGAGCGTCCTCGGTGACGATCCTGTCCCGACGGTCACGACCGTTCCATGGGGGCGAAAACCGTTCGATAAGACTGTCTTCGAGGCCGGCCGCCAGATTGATTTCGAAGTCCCCGTAGCGGAAATGGGAGATCGGTGCGAACACCATGATGCGTACCGTCTCCTGGTTGTTCAACGCTGCCTTGATCCTGTCGTGGCACCGCTTGTTCGTGACCTGTGTCTCTCCCGGGCGGCAGTACCCGACAAAACGCTTGCGGATTGTACGAGCCGTTTTCCCTATGTACCGGACGGCTTCCCCCTGCACAAAGGCGTAAAGCGCGTTCCTGGCATCGAGAAGGACTTCGTTCGTTTCCCGTCCGTCTTCATCGATCTTGTAAGCAAGGAAGTTGCCTTCGATCGCCCAACCCCCGATGTCGACAAAGCCAATGTCGAGCAGGGTCTCGCTCGTGAGTTTGTTCATGAGGTGACCGCGTCCCTCCCCCGTAAAGTACCGTACTCTCCCGTTATGAAGTTCCGGTTTTCACGTCAACCTTTATCGGAGGAGAAAATGGCAGCCCTGATCGCATCTATTCGCTTTTCGAGATTATTTTTCTCTTTTGCTTCTGTTGCCTGGAAATGCTCCATCAGGTCTTTGCAGTCTCCGACGCCCCATTTGTCATTGAGGCCGATCTCTTCGGTCAGAGAAATAAGTCCTTCTTTCGCAGCCATTTCGATCAATTGGAGGGCTGTAGCAGAGTGGTAATACTTCTCTGCCGCGGGGAGTTCCTCCCAGTACGCCATGCCGTTCGGATATCCCGCGGCGTCAGTCAACGCGTTGTAGTAGAGGCGGCCGATTCTTGCGTTTCTCTCAGCTTTTGTCATTTAACGTCACCAACGATGTTTTTCTTGGCGACATATTAAATCCATGGCTTGGCAAGGAAAAGCCGCGTGTGCTTCAGCCGTCGCTAATATTCCTTGAATCCTTAATGAACTAGGCGGACATTCAATCTTAAGGTCAAAGGAGATCCGCAATGAAACTTACAGCAGAATGGCGGTTTGTGGCGCTTGCTTTCGCGATTGGGGCTGTTTTTTCGGTTCCGGGAGCGCATGCACATATTTTCGGGAATCGAGCAATCATCGGTGCATACGGCGACGAAGAGAACGGGCGAGAAGCAGGTGCAGCGTTCCTGACTACGATCCCATAAGTGTGAACAAAACCAAATGAGAGAGGCCGCTCAAGAGGGTGGCCTCTCTTTTGAAACGCCTCAAATGTGGAGTTATAATTTTTCTTAGGTTCAACAATCCGCTTCAGAACGCGACTCCTTGCTTTCAGTTATGGACGAAAAAGCTAAATCATAGCGAAACCATCTGTTTCTGAAATTCAAGGGAATGATTCATCAAGCGAATCCTTGATATTGTTCACCAGCCCTAAACAGCGCCGTTTTCAACTCACTCGCAAGGTGAACGGAGAACGATTTCCATTCAAAATTGCAAGCGGAACATTGTCTTTTTTGATTTCGCGCAAATAATCTTAGGGATTCACAGAAGATCACCCGATTGGGGATTGGTGGGGGAGCATGTGAAATGTTCAGGACGCTTGCGGCAGCAATCATACTCCTGACCCTGGCGGTTCAGGCTCAAGGCGAATTCGTCTTCAGATACAAGTACGGGGACGAAAATCTAGCTACAGTCCCCATTGCGGACGTCTCATTTGAAATCAAAGACCTCTATGTGGGCGAAGACGCCTCGCTGCGCGGCACCGTGGACGGCGGCACCGGAAGCGTGACATGGAGTCTGTCCGGCGAAGCCCTGCCCCCCGGCATGCAGCTCGATCCGTCCGGCATTCTTTATGGGACCCCCAGCGTCGCGGGAACTTATCCTGGGATCACCTTTTCAATCAGTGACTCCGCGGGCCAGAGCATGTCATATGGTCCGAATTCGATCACGGTACTTGACCAGGTCGGCTTGGAGGATCTGACCCATTCCGTCCGGCCGGGCAACATGACTGCCATTGCCCTTTTGGCATCTGGCGGCCGTTCTCCGTTCAACTATGAAATCGTGTCAGGCAGCCTCCCTTCCGGAATGGAGCTGAGCGGAAACCAGATCACAGGAATTCCTTATGTCGCAGGAACGTATGACGCCGTCATTCGGGCTACGGACAGGAACGGCAGAAGCGACATCGCCAATATCCGCATTGTAGCCGCATCCGATCTCGTCGCCAGCGCTGAATTCGTGGAAGCTTATGCGGGTTCTTCATATACCGGGTACCTGCTGGCCTCCGGCGGTGAGGCACCCTACAGCTGGTCAATCGTCAGCGGTTTGCCTGGCGGTCTCAACTTGGCGTCCAACGGCACCGTTTCAGGCATTCCCTCCTCGTCCGGAAATTACGACTTCGTTGCCAGAGTCACCGACAGCTCATTCATCCCGCAATCGGCGTACATTTCAGTCCCCCTGAGCGTTTATAGCCTTCCATCACTTTCCGCGCCGGCGCTGCCTGATGGATATGTCGGGCAGGCTTATCCGACATCTTCGTTCTCAGCTTATGGCGGGAAAGTCCCCCTGACTTTTTCGCTGGATTCGGGTTCTCTCCCGGGCGGGTTGTCACTGTCGGCTTCGGGCCAGCTTTCAGGCATGCCGACTGCTTCGGGAACAAGCAGTTTCTCGGTAATGGTTTCGGATGCCAACGGCAGGACCGCGGCAGTGGGTCCCTTGACAGTCGGCATTTACGATTATCCAGCCATTACAGCCTCGCAACCCGAGGACGCCTATGTTGCACAGGCCTACCCAGGACACTCCTTCTCGGCTTCGGGTGGCAAAGCCCCGCTGACTTGGGCCGCTTCCGGCTTGCCCGCAGGAATGCAGATGAGCCCGGACGGCGAGATTACGGGCACGCCGTCTGCCAGCGGAACATTCCAAATAACTGTTGGCGTTACGGATGCCAACGGGAAATCCGTTTCCCGCCAGGTTCCGTTCACCGTCCGCGAGATGCTGCTTGTCACGGTTCCCGGATTGGTCGACGGCTATGTTGGCGAGCCCTATGCTGCCGTCCAGCTCTCGGCTTCGGGCGGGGAAAGACCGTACACATGGACGTTGGAAGGCTCTCTTCCCGCCGGATTAACTTTTTCGGACGGCAGCATATTCGGGTCCCCGACGGCCGCAGGCACGACAACGTTCACGGTGGCTGTCACCGACGCCAACGGCATCAAGGCCACAGCAACGGCCAGCATCGCTGTTTATGGCGTAGTCACAGTCTCTGCTTCGACGCCACCTGATGGATATATGTCAAGGACCTATCCCGGCCATACATTCCAGCGTACAGGAGGCAAGGCCCCATTTACGTGGTCCCTCGCCTCAGGAAGCCTCCCGGACGGACTGACTTTGTCATCTGAAGGAACAGTCGCCGGAACGCCCAAAACGTCCGGAACGGCAAACTTTACAGTCATGGTGGAAGACGCGAACGGGAACACTGCCACGCATGCCGTGAACATGACCATACGCAGTCTCCCTGCCATCGCGGGGTCGGTCCCGCCCGACGGATATCTGTCGCAGCCTTATGCCGGACATACGTTCACGGCATCGGGGGGAAAGGCCCCTTACACTTGGTCTCTGGCTTCGGGATCCCTGCCGGAGGGAATCATGCTGTCTTCGGGGGGGTCGATCACAGGCACGCCGACGGCCGTGGGTACCTCAACCTTCTCTATCAGGTTGCAGGATGCCGGAGGCGTGACGGCAACGCGTCCGGTAACTTTGGTCGTGCGGAGCATGCCCGTGATAACTTCGGGACTTCCCGCCAGTATGGTTACACGCACTTCCTACACGCGGAGCAACACGGTGTCGGGAGGTGTCTCACCTTATACTTGGTCGGCGACAAACCTGCCCAGCGGTCTCTCGATCAATGCCAGCACGGGCCAAGTCACAGGCACTCCCACAGTATCCGGTTCGTTTTCACCGGTCTTGAAAGTGGTTGACGCGAACGGGAAAGCAGCAACGCGCACGGTGGCTCTCAGTGTCACTCCAGGGACCATCAGCAAGAACATGTCGGCAGGCGGTTCGCAGATCAGCTTGCAAAGCCAATTCTCTGCCTCCGACTGGGCTGACCCCCACGTAAACAAACAGGTCATCATTCCTAGCGGAGTCATCCGCGGCAGCACCACACGGTCGGCGGCTGTAATCGTAGGCTCCACTCCTTGGGACGGGACCCTGACATTGAGGGTCGACGGGGAGATTCAGGGCTCGGCAGGCGTAGCAGGAACGTCCGGTGCAGGTGGAGCAGGCGGACATGCCTTCAACGCCAACATCACCGGAAAGAACGGCCAAAAAGTCATGTTGGCCGTAAACGGCTATATCCGTGCTGGAGGGGGCGGAGGCGGGAAAGGCGGGAAAGGCGGAACCGGCGGAGGAGGCGTCATCACGAATTCTGTCGAGACGCTCGACATGAATTATGCAACAAGGACCTACATGGGGACGTCCAATACCAGTGACAAATTCAGCTGGTATTGGGGAGGCACCTTAGTCGGAACGACAAACTATGGCGTCAACACGCTTAAGGTCGGATCCGTAACATATTCCAAGGGTTCGCAATCGATAATCCTGAGAGGGCCTCCCACTCCCGGATGCCCGACAGGATGTCAAACGGGAACGGCATGGAGCATCGTCAAAACCAGCGGCTCGACCAACACGAGCGGCGGGGCCGGAGGAGATGGGGGCAGCGGCGGACGCGGCCAGGGCTACACACTCGCGAGGGCCAGCGGCGCGGCCGGTGCTAACGGTTCTGCTGGCGGCACCAATGCAGGGGCTGGCGGCAAGGGTGGCACAGGAGGAACGGGCGGCACCTGGGGAACTGCTGGCGGCAAGGGCGGTACAGGCGCGAAGGGCGTCGACGGCAACAGAACTGCGGGATTGGCCGGGGCTGCGGGGTCGGCAGGCGGTGCTTCCGGTTACGCCATCTATAATTATTCCAACGTCACGGTCGTGTCGGGGGCCGCGAGGATTATTGGCACAAAATGAAAGCCCCGGGAGTCTATCCCGGGGCAGTTAGCCAGTTTGATTACCAAGCTTTGACGATCTCGGGCTTGGGAATGGAGTAGCCGGCTTTTTTCATGTTGCAGTAGACAACCTTCGCGACGTTGAGGCGCATGTCGTGGGACATCTCGCCTGCGTTGAGGGAGCAATGCTTGCGGACCTCCCAACCTTTCACCGCGATCCGGTAATCGCGGCGGGACGTCACTTCGACAGCGCCAGGGAAGCCGACAGCCTTTAGATAGGACATCAGAGATTCCGATTCCTTTTTGGGCCGGATTTTCGCGACCGCGTTTTTGATTGCCCGATCACACATTACGACCACGCCGCCGCGACTGACACCACAGTCATTCTTCGCGGCGAAGGCCCCAGAAGGAAACGAAGCCATCGAAAGAAGAATGATGGCGGCAAATGCGGGGAAAGAGAATACGCGCTTCATGAGAACTCCTTTTGCGTTGCGGAGCTTATATGAATTCATGTCAGAAATGTCAACAAAAAAGGATATCCGCGTCCAGCGTCTCGAAAGGTCCTATTCATTGTGAACCACACGAATTGCAGATATCCTCTCCGCATTGGAGGCATTCATGAATTCAGACCAATCCGGATTTCCTATCACAGGAACAAGCGAATTCTTTATCAGGCCAGCATTGCAGCGGCTCTTTTGCGCCGTCGGCGAACTGGAACTGGGGGAAACCGGAAATGCATGCCGGGCGGACATCCGCTATCTCGACAGGATCGATGACCGTGTCCAATGGGTAGGATGGGAACCGGGGCATGTGCTGCACTGGCATCCTTTCAAGCTTAGGCTGCACAACACGGCGCGTGCCGGCCTTCACATTACCTCGGAATGGAGACACGAGACCGATGAGATGCGCTATGGAGCGAACTTCAAGATCAGGAAGAGCGGAATCTTTGTCCTGAACCCGTCGAACGTCCTCTGCATTGGCGAGGAGCTCTTGAGCGCAATGGATTCTCCGACAGAAAGGGAGATTGTCGATTCGGTTCTGCTAACAAGGTTTGGCCTCGGTGGCGGCTTTGAATCCATGCTCAGGCTCGGGCTGCCTGCATACTCGCTCCCGGAGCCAAGGGCTGTTTTCCTTACTCATTGACAGTCCACGCCACTAAGGCAAGAATTCGTGTATTGGACATGCCGCCATAAAACAGCGGCGCTCGCCCTCCATAAAACAGGGGGATGTCGTTCGAACCGAAAGGACGATCGACATGTTTGGCGACAAACTCACCAGCACTTCTCACCACATCATCGAAATCGATCATTACGCCTGTGCGGAAAGCGGGGCGAGCAGGTGGACGGTAACTGCCCTCCGGCGGAACCCGGCTTCCTATTCCGTCTATGTCGGCCATCCCATCTCGGGGATCAGGGTCGGCCGCATTCTCGAGATGCAGAATGCAGTTGAACGTCTATTTGCATGGGCAAACGCGAAATCCGTCCAGTCAGTCCGTTGTCTCTTCCCGATGAGAACCACGCACCTTTCTGCCGAGGAGGTCGGCGACAACGAATACGAGGGGGCGAAGGCGCTGTTCTCCGACACAAGGCACTTTACCCTCCAAAACCGGATGGATGCGGTCATGGCCTCCGATGCCGTTCTCCTGAATTTCGATCTCCGCGACGACGATGGGAATTTCCGCGTGTCGAAGGGCATTCCGTTCGATTATGGCTGGGCGTACGCCTGCGGGAAACCAGTCGTCGCCGTGATCGGAGAAGGCAATCCGAACATGTGCGGCGCTCTTCTCAGGGCGACAATGGTGACGGACAGTCTGGGCGACGGCGTCAGGTTCCTGAATTCAGTTTTGCCTCACGCACAGCGGCTGGCCGGGAAGCGAACCGTTGCCGAGATATTCGACTTCAGCTCCGCGGGATGCGCGTTGTCGATGATTTCGGCTTTGGCGGAGGCTGACGCCGCCAAACACGCCGACGGCGGCCGCGCTATCATTGCGGTAATTCCTGAAGGCCGCTCATCGGCGTCGTGGCATGGCCAGGTTGCCCAGGTGGCTGATTGGATCCTGCCCGACTTGGCCAGTGCAGAAGAAGTCGTAAGTCGGTTGCTTGGTTGACCCCCAGGGGGCGGGCGTTTTGCTCCTGCCCTCTCCCGTCGACAATGATCCAGTACTTCCGGGCAAGCTATGTTTCCTCGCCCTCAACCTTTTTTTTTCAAAGCCACGGCCGATCCGTGCTTTGCAGTCGAGGGCAGGAACACAACGCCTGACTTTTCGAGTGCCGCCCGTACCTTCTCGATATTACTGACGGAAATGCCGCCTTCACCGTTTTCCATCCGGATAAGTGTCTGGCGGCCAATGCCGGCACGCTTGGCCAGTTCTTGCTGGCTTAGGTCCAATAGGACACGGCCAGCGCGTAGCATCCGCATTGTTTGATACAGGCTCTCCATAATTCAACAAGAGAGAAACGGATGTCGATGTCAACAATTGTACATTTTGTACCAAATCGACGACATAAGGATTCATATCAGGTCCCGTAGGTATCTAGGTCCTGGGAGTTCAAACGGTCGATGCCATTACGAACTGATTCGTGAGCTTGCCAATTGGCGATCACAAGCTTGGAGCGGAGGCAGGCTCCTCATCAAAAGAAACGGACTCAATAGCTTCCCTGGCCTTCGGTTTCACGTGCCGCCACCAAGGGTGCGCCTTGTCTTGCAAAAGGCCGAAGACCATGTCGCCGATTCCCTTGTAGACCTCGTCGTGCGTGTTGCCTTCGAAGGCTATTCCGAAAACTTCGCTTCCCAACGTGCCGTAGGGTTTGCTGATGATGTCATTGTCACCAGGCTCGAACTCCTCAATAAAAATATCGAGTGCGGGAGCTAAATTCCGGCCGATGCGGATGAGATCGTCTTCCTTGGGAAGCTTCGCTCCAGGGTTCCGGAGGCCGACAAGGGTAACCTCATCCATCGAGGTGGCTTTCCCTTCGTCGATACCGATGGTTTTTAGCCAATCCCTAAAATCGTCGGCTTCGACAGTTACGAGGAAGGTCGCGTCCTTGTGCCCTCTTATCCAAGCGTCAACAACACCGGAATTCAGTGCGAGATCGTCGAAATCATGTCGGCCTGCCAGAATTTCGCGCGCAGTTCTGCTGAAGTCGGGCGTACTTAGGCCAAGCATTGCATCATGAGCGTCGAACTCGATCAGGTTACCTGCATCCTGCGCATTGTCACGGACCCAAATCTGTGGCTGGACGGTGGCGGGTAGCTTGGCAGTGCTCATTGGTGTGCTCCAGAACGGGATTTTCCATAAGGCTGCCATGAAAACCCGAAAGCGACAATTCAAGCTCAGTCAAAAGTCCAACTTGTTTCCTCACTGACGTCTTCCTGATGATCCCGGATGGTAATCCCGGCAGCTTCTATGGCAAGCCTCAAGGCGTAGGGCGGACCAGCCATAAGCCGTCGATACTTGGCGATGGTCGATGACCTTCCTGGCGAGCGGTTATCCGGCCCTGAAGTACGGCCTCTGGTGATCAATTCGAACCCCCACTCCGTAAGGCCGGTAACCTTCCATACGTTCCCCAATTCGAAAGGCTCGAGCAGGAGACCCATCTTGATGAGCGGACTGACGTCTTTGTTGCTGAGCTCATAGTGCCCGTCGTAACCATTGTGCAGGAGCCAATCGTCCTTTGAAATTCCTGGAAACCCCGGGTGTCCCGGTCTCAAGATCAGGAACAAGGCACTGGGCGGCATCTTATCCCATTGGATCGGCTTGTCCTGTCCCAAACAGGTACCCTTAAGGCCATCCGGAATTCGTTAAGCCGTTCCCGGGGACGTGGAGGTACATCGATATCGGTAATGTCACGCCGCGTATCGGTTTCTTTGATATCGAAATCCTGTTCACGGCCAAGCTCCACTCCTGCCCGGAACGCTTTTTCCAGAAGTCTCGCGACCGTTCCGGGCGTATCTGTCAAAGCCCGTTCGCGGATGCTCTGTGAAAGCTCTCTTCCCAGTTCCCTGAAAACCATTTTACGGCGTTCGGCATCGGCCATTTCATCCAGGTCCAGCGGATCCCGCGCATATCGTCTGAGCATAAGGTGTCCTTTCCTCGATGATCGAAGATACCATCGATCTTTGCTTAGAAGCGGCCAAATTTCGCCGAATCCGTCGGTGCATTCCGGCAACGCATCGATGGTGAGTCACCAAGCGGTTCTGCCTCACCGTAGAACATCCTTGCCAGCATCGACTCCCCGGCGTTATCCATGAAGGATGCCCATTCCTGAATTCGCCTCTTTTGTTTTGCCAGCTTTCCTGTTGCTTGCAGCTCCGGGACCCACGAACATGCTGTTCGCAGCCTCCGGTTCAAAAGGATTTGGTTCATATTCTCTCGTCGCCGCTGCTGTCTTTGGATACCTTCTTTCGGTCTCCATCCTGGGAGTTGTACTCGGTCCAACGCTTGCAGAACAACCGATCCTCAAGACGGCGTTGCAAGCGGCATGCGGTGCCTGGGTAATCTGGCTCGCCGTGAAGATTTGGCGTGTGGCGACGCAAGACAATGATGTTTCTGTCAACGGTTCGACAGACATGTTCGCAACGACGATGCTCAACCCCAAGGGCATCATCATCGCGGTTGGTTTGTTGCCCAATACTGAATTGACAGCTTCTTTAGTGACTCATTTGGGCACGGTTTTAGCCCTTGCCGGCTTGGCGGGAGTTCTGTGGGTCGTCCTAGGAAAGATGGCAGTCAAGGTCGGCCATAGACACCACATTGAGCGAGTGTTTTCCCTGATTTTGGGTAGTTTCGGTGCAGCCATGATGGCTTCCGCATCTTCATGACCAATCCGATGCGAAGCCTTCTAAGATTGCAGGCAGAGAAAGCTACCAAGCCTCTCCGCCTGCAATCGTCCATTACCGTTGGCTACAAGACCAGAGGGCTTACTCCTTGGTTGACGTGGTAGCGGCCCTCGAAGGGTCAGCCTACCTATTTTTAGTTTTCAGTCCCCTCTGCGCGAAGGTCAATCACATCTGCGCTGATTTAGAAAAATGGATTCGGACCGCACATCCTGCCGCGTGCCTGGCCTTAGTGGAACAGGTGCAACGGAAGGATCTGTCAATGGCGAAGGCAAAAGGGATATCCATCACGCTGTTCTATGATGATTGGGGAGAGATTGCAGGAGCATTGGGGGAATACGCGACGCAGGAGAGGCGGGTTCGTCTCCTGATGCTTGCCGCCTTTATCGAGAGGTCCATCGGCAACTCGGCCACGGCGATGTGTGTGGAAGCCGCGGCCGAGGAGATGAAAGCGGAACGGTAACGATAATCAGGAGTCGGGCGGAGTCTGATCTCCCGACTCGTTCGTTCCGGCGGAGGTGCCTACGTATTCCAGTCCGGGAGCCGAATGGCAAAAGGCCTTCAAATTACGACCTGCCCTGTCTCGTCGATTGGGCGATCAGGAGGTCGAGTGTCTCTCCCGATACAATGCCCTCTCCCACGATCATGTCGGAAAATCTCTTGCCTTCCCGGATTGACTTGCGAACCAGCCCCGCGGTCTTTTCATAACCCAATTTCGGCACGATCGCTGTGGCAATGGCGCTGGAATCCTTCAGATTGTTCCTGCAGCGGTTTTCGTCTGCCGTGATGCCGTCGACGCACTTCCTGTTGAACAACCGGATTTCTTCCGTCAGGAGGCGCAGCGATGAAAACAGGCAATGAGCGATTACAGGCTCGAAATGGTTGACTTCCAGCTGTCCTTGTTGCGCGGCCATAGCCACCGAAACATCGTATCCGGCGATCAGCATGCTGGCCTGGCACAAGGCCATCGGCTGCACCGGGTTGACCTTTCCGGGCATTATGGAGGAGCCGGCCTGCAAAGGTGGCAGCCGAAGCTCTCCGATTCCTCCTGCAGGACCTGAGGAAAGAATGATGAGGTCCGAACCGATTTTGGCCAATGACACGGCTGTCGTTTTCAGCTCCCCGCTCAAACGCGCAAAGGCATCCATGTTCTGCATGGCATCGAAGGCGTCAGCCGGCTCACGCCATTCCGTTCCGGTCATTTTTGAAAGTTGGTGCAGTACGCTTTGCCTGTAGCCCTCGGGCGAGCCCAGGCCTGTCCCGATCGCGGTTCCTCCCAACGGCAGATCCTGAAGCTCGTCGAGATACTGCGCCAGTTTTGCATGTAGTCTTCCGACAAGGGAGGCATACCCCCCGAATGCCTGCCCGAGCGTCATGGGTTGGGCGTCCTGCAGGCATGTTCTCCCAAGCCTGAGGACGTTTCCGAATTCTTCTTGCTTCTCCCTGAGGGATTTCTCCAGTCCCCGCATTGCCTCAAGCAGGTCTCTCAGCAATTCGCGGCAGGCAAGCTTTATTGCCGACGGGACAACATCGTTGGTGGATTGGGAAAGGTTCACATGATCGTTGGGATGGACCCTCAGGTAATTTCCTGGGGTGTCGCCGAGAAGCACGAGGGTACGGTTCGCAAGTACCTCGTTGACGTTCATGTTGTATGAGGTGCCTCCGGACCCTTCGAGCAGATCGACGATAAAGTGCTCGTGGTGTTTGCCCTCGACAACTTCCCTGCAGGCTGCCGTGAGAGCCGAAAAAATGTCTTCCGGCAGCAGGCCGAAATCATGGTTGGCGGCCGCTGCCGCCATCTTTATTAAGGCAAACGCCCTGGGAAGTGCGGGTTCGTCGCCCATCCTCTTCCCTGACGAGGCAAAATTCTCGACCGCACGTGCCGCATTGACGCCGTAAAGCGCACCCGCCGGTATTTTGATTTCGCCAAGGAAATCGCTTTCAATTCTGCAGTTGTCACTTGGGATCATGATAATTCCGTTGGTTGTTCACCGCATCGGACGGTTGGCTGGCCCGCCGTTATCTCTCAATGCTTCAATATCTGGTCCAGAAACGCTTTCGCCCTATCGCTCTTGGGCGACGTGAAGAACTTTTGCGGTTCGGCTTCCTCCACAACCTTGCCATGGTCCATGAACACGACACGGTCCGCGACTTCTTTCGCGAAGCCCATCTCATGGGTCACGCAGATCATGGTCATGCCGGTCTCTGCCAGTTCCACCATGGTGTTCAGAACTTCCTTCACCATCTCGGGATCGAGAGCGGAGGTGGGTTCGTCAAAGAGCATCACGTTTGGCTGCATGCAGAGTGCCCTCGCGATGGCGACGCGTTGCTGCTGCCCTCCCGACAACTGTGAGGGGTACTTTGATGCCTGATCCTGGATGCGGACCTGCTTGAGATATCTGTGGGCCAGCTCTTCCGCCTCACGTCTGGATTTCTTTTGTATCCAGACAGGTCCGACCGTGAGGTTCTGGAGTACGGTCATATGGGGGAACAGGTTGAAGTGCTGGAACACCATGCCGACCTGCTTGCGGACGGCGTTAAGCGAACGCGCATCACCGGACAGGTTGATGCCGTTGACCAGGATCTGTCCGAACTGGTGTTTCTCAAGCCCGTTTATGCACCGAATGAGCGTCGACTTGCCCGATCCGCTTGGGCCGCAAATGACGAGCCGTTCTCCTCGTTTGACGCTCAAGGAAATCTGGTTGAGCGCATTGAAAGAGCCGAACCATTTGCTGACCTCCCGCAAGAGCACGATCGGCTCTGGGACTGGGGCGATCTGAACCACGGACTGCATCTCGAACCACTCCTCAAAAAATCATGTCCAGGAAGTCCCTGGTTCTGGTTTCAGTCGGAGCGGCGAACAGCTTCTCCGGCGGACCGCTCTCCACGATGCGTCCGCGATCCATGAAGATGACCCTGTCGGCAACTTCTTTGGCAAACCCCATCTCGTGGGTGACCACGACCATGGTCATGCCGTCGCTGGCCAGTTCTCTCATGACGGCAAGAACTTCGCCTATCGTTTCGGGATCAAGAGCCGAGGTCGGTTCGTCGAACAAGATTGCCTCAGGTTTCATGGCGAGTGCCCTGACGATCGCGACGCGCTGCTGTTGCCCTCCGGAAAGTTCCACAGGATAGGCGTCGGCTTTATGCGCGAGTCCCACCCTGTCGAGCATGCGACGGGCATGGGATTCGGCTTCATCCCGGGAGTAATTTCCGGCCCTGACAGGCGCGAGACAGATGTTGCGCAGCACAGTCATGTGCGGAAACAGCGAATAATCCTGGAACACCATCCCTATTCGCCGCCGCATCAATTGCCATTCTTTGCGCGTCCTGACTTCTCGTTCATGGATGCGGACAACTCCCTGGTCGACGGGTTCGAGACCGTTCAGGCAGCGAATGAAGGTGCTTTTGCCGGAACCGCTGGGGCCGATGACGACAAGGACCTCTCCCGGCAAAACATCCGCGTCCACGTTGTCGAGGGCGCGCATGCCTTTATAGGACTTGACGAGACCCCTTGCCGAAATGACGGGCCGAACCCCGGTCGGATTATGCATCTTCCCTCCGCAACAGTTCGAGGAACTCTGCCCCGAGCTTTCTTTGGGCTTCCTCCACCTGATTTTTCCTGGTCCCGAAAGCGACCGTATCGTCCTCCAGTCTTTGCTCAAGCTTTTCGGCCATCCGCGAAATGTCTTCGCGTGCAGGACTTCCGGTTCCTGCCCGTTGCTCTATCGTTTTTGCCGGGTCGAGGGCCGCATCCAGCACGTCCTGAGGCAATCTGATTTCTCGGCCGAGGGTATCCAAGGCTGCCTGTGCCAGCATGTCCGATGTTATTTCGTCAGCTTTGCGGTCCTGGGCCATGGCGAACCTGACCACCCTTCCGACAACGTGGTGCGCATCCCGGAAAGAGAGGTCCGTTTCCCGAACGAGCATATCGGCCAGATCCGTTACGGTAGAGAAATTGGCCCTCACCAGCTCGAGCATGCGTTCTTGCTCAGGTTCGGCCTTCGAGGCGACCAAAGTCGCCACCGGGACCATCGCGGCCAATTCCTCGAAGGCATCCCAGATCCATCGCATGCTGTCCATGTTTCCGTCTTGGGCATGGCCGTAAGGAACGCCCTTGTAGCCGGTCAACGCGGTCACGAGAGCGCCCGTCATAATAGCGATCCTGCCCTTGAGGTTTTCGAGCGCGGCCATGTTCTTCTTCTGGGGCATTATGCTCGAGGTGATCGCCACGCTGTCAGGCAACCGGAGCGTTTTGAACTCGTAGGTTGTCATGAGATAAAAATCTTGCGCCATCCTTCCGATCGTCCCGGCAAGCAGGGTGAATGCGGACAGCAACTCGATCAGGGTGTCCCTTGTCGCAGTGGCGTCTTGCGCATGGAAGGCTACGCCGTCGAAACCGAGAGCGGCTGCCGTCATGTTCCGATCGATGCGGAAGGACGTTCCTGCCATGGCGGCCGAACCCAAAGGAGATCGGTTCAACCGGACATAGCAGTCGGAAATCCGTTGGTAATCCCGCTCGATCCCGCTGGCCACTCCCAGAAGATAATACCCGAATGTGATCGGCTGTGCCGGTTGCATATGGGTATACCCCGGGGCGATCACCTCGGCGAACCGCAATCCCTGCCTGATAAGTTCTTTCCTGAAAAGCAGAAGGTCGCCCATGACGTTGAGGGCTACCGTGCGTGCTCTCAAACGGTCGATGGTAGATTTGAGATCGTTCCGGCTGCGCCCGATGTGGACCCGGCCACCGACGTCCGATCCCAGCACCTCGATCAGCTTGGCCTCGTAGTTGAAATAGGAGTCTTCCAATGCCGGATTGAGGTCGAATCCTTCGGGTCCCATTTCCTGAAGGTCGACCACAGCCTTTGCAAGCTGCCTGGCGACGGAGGCGTCGATGATCCCGCAACGCAGAAGCATGAGGACATGCGCCTTGTTGATCTCGGTGATCAAAGGGAGGTGCGCCGCAAACGACCGCTTCAAAGCGGGTGCCATGAAACTGTTCTGGATTTCGGGAGCCATAGCTTCCTTCAGGAAACCGCTGACCTTGGACTCCATGTCGGGCCTCATTCTTGTTCAGATGCTTTCTTGAGCGGGTTGGGGAATCGGAGCGGCGGTACCCCTCCGGCGTGTTTGTCGTTCGCTGAGGCGCTTCTCCAGCAACTTGGTCAGTGCGCTGAGCGAGGCGCAGATGACGAAGTAAACGAGGAGCACAAAGCCATAGACCATGAAGGCCGGGCTGAAGCCCGTCATCATCGTCGTCCGTTCGACGATGATCTGGGCAGACCGGAAGAACTCCATGGCTCCGACCATGGATGCAAGGGAGGTTGCCTGGATGAGCAGGCTGAACAATCCGGTGAAGGGCGGAATGATCGGCAGAAGAGCCTGCGGTGCCAAGACATACCACATGATTTCCCAAGGCTTCAGGCCGAGGGCCATCGCGCTTTGCTCCTGGTGACGCGGCACTGCATTGAAACCGCTGCGGACGATTTCAGCGCCGTTTGCGCCACCCCAAAGCGAGAAACTGATCGTCGCCGCCCCAAATGGATCCAGCGACACTCCGATGAGAGGTGCTCCGAAATAAACGAAGAGCACGTTCACGATCAGCGGAATGTCCCGGAAAAACTCCACGTAAGCCATGCTTACGAGGCGAAGGACTCTCGATCGGGCAACGCCGGCAAGACCGAAGATCACGGAGATGACTGTCGATCCTACCAGTGTGACGACGGCAAGCTCCAGCGTGCGCAGCAATCCGGTCCACAAGAGAGGCAGGTTGTTCAGGATGATGTCCATTGCTTTGCCCCCTTCATGGCCTGAACGGACGCTGGAGCACTTTTTCGAGCTCGCGTACCAGAATGGATAACGTCAGCACGAGGCCCAGGTAGAGCACGCCGATGGCAGCGAACATTTCCAGGGTGCGGAATTCGAGAGACACCTTGTCCATGGCAACGAACGTCAACTCGGCAAGGCCGATCGCCTGCAGATAGGCCGAGTTCTTCAGGACCGAGACTGCCGTGTTGAGCATTGACGGCAGACTGACCCGAACACCAAGCGGAACCGCGACCAGCCACAGATAATGAAACGGGCTGAAGGCCAAAGATTCGGCGGCTTCATGCAGGCCTTTCGAAATGGCCAGAAAGCCGCCGCGGACATTCTCGACGTTGTAGGCCCCTCCCCAGATCGAGAGCGCCAGCACTCCGGCCCAGAACGAAGACAAGGGAATGCCGATCGATGCCAGTCCGTAGAAGATGAAGAATATCTGCGGCAACAACGGCGTCGACCGTATGAAATGGACATAGGCCGCGACCAGTTGCGAGAGAACCGGGATACGAAGGAGCCGTATGGCGGCCCCGCACACGCCGATCACAACCGAGATGGCGATGCTGATGACGCTCACCCAGATCGTCATCAGGAAGCCGTCAAGCAATAAGGGGGCGTTCTCGAAGATGTATTCGAGGCTGAAGTCGTAGCTCATCTTGAATTCCAGACTGGAGGGGACGGCCACGCTTTGCAGGTCGTCCTCCTTCCATTGGCTTACTTTTCCTCGGGTGCCCTGGAGGGATCCCACATCTCGATGCGTGCCTCCACCAGATCAGGTTCTTCGTACTGGCGTACCCAATCAGGAATTTTCTTTTCCTCCAGGATGCGCTTGAGCGCGGCGTTCACGTAGTTGCGCCACTCTTCCTCGTTTTTGCGAAGCCCAATTCCGCGGTATCCGATCATGTAACGATCGTCGAGCAAGCGGACCGACTTGTTGTTTTGCGCGATACCGATCTGTACGGCGAGGTCGTGCGCATATGCCTGCGCCCTGCCTTGTGCGAGCGCCTGCAGTGCGTCGGACACGGTATCGAGCTTCATCAGGGTGATTTCGGGGTGCGTCTCTTCAAACCACGGAATCTGCCAGGCTCCCTTGAGGACGACCACGGTCTTCCCTTTCAGGTCGGCTATTGACTGGACGTTGCTGTCCTTCGCCACCAGAAGGGAACTGGCGCTCCAGGTGTAAGGATCGCTGAAATCGATGACCTTCTTGCGGTCCTCGCTGATGCCGAGGGTCGCTACAAGCATGTCCACCTTGCCGCCAAGCAGGGCAGGAACCCTGTTGGCAGACGTCACGCACATGAGTTCGGAATTTTCGGCGTCGCCAAATGCATATTCGGCTATCTGCTTCGCCAATGAGACCTCGAGCCCGACGGGTTTTCCGGACTCGTCCAGAAATCCGTCCGGCGGATAATCGCACTTGATGCCGACGTGGAGTTTCCCTTTCTGTTTTATGGCGTCGGGAAGCGGCGGCATGTCAGCGGCCGCGGCTGTCCCGAGAAAGATGAATCCTGCGGCCAGGCCAGCAGCGGCCATGGCGACTGTTTTGGAAATAGTCATGAAGCATCAGCCTCCCGATGTTGTCGGCCGCGCCGAGAAGGTTTCTGCGCCGCGACACCCATTGATGACCTGATCCCGGAGGGAAGTCGGTCATGCAGATGGCTCCTCATCCACCGAGCTTTGTCCTTGGATCAAGCTCGGCGTCAAAGAAACGGACCGGAGACTGCAAGTCAAATTATTTTTAGTCCTTTCCAAATGACCAAACCTTATATATGAGCTCTTGCATGCTCAGTTGGCGGCAAATCGAGGCATTCCGGGCTGTCATGCTTACGCGCAGCATGACGGGCGCTGCGGACATGCTTTCCATCACGCAACCCGCCGTAAGCCGCCTCATCCAGGAGTTCGAAACAGAAGTTGGCTTTTCCCTTTTCAGCCGAAGGAAAGGCGGCCTTATCCCGAACGGCGAGGCGGCCAGGCTCTTCGAGGAGGTCCAACGGAGCTTCAGGGGCAGGGAGAACATAGAGCGTGCGATTGCCAGGATCCGCAGCAGGCAGGAAGGGTTCTTGCGTGTCGCTGCGATGCCGGCCCTGACAGGGTGGTTCTTGCCGCTGATCGTCAAGGACCTGCTTGCAAAGCACAGCGGGATGTCCTTATCGCTCCAGACCCACAATTCTCCCACTGTGGCCGACATGGTCCGCGACCGACACTATGACGTAGGTTTTGCGATGACCCCAGTCGATACCACCGGGCTTGTGTTGGGCGAGGTGCGCACGGCCAGGTGCGTTTGCGTTCTTCCGCCCGGTCATCGTCTGGCCGCGCGGGACATCCTCCACCTCGGAGATTTCGAAGGGGAATCCTTCATTTCGCTGGCGGACGGCACAACAACACGCATGAAGATCGATGCGGCATTCAGGGCCGCAAACGTGTCGCGGATGCTGGCGTTGGAAACACGGACTTCAGCTACGATTTGCGCGCTCGTCCTGCACGGTGCAGGCGTAAGCATCATCGAGCCATTCAGTGCCTTGGGTTTCGCTGCTCTTGGCGGAGTCGTTCGGCCGCTCGCAGAGCAGATTGATTTCAGCTTTGTCCAGGTGATGCCGTCAGGAACAGAGAAACCGCCGATCATGATCGACTTCCTCGACCTGTTTGAACAACATGTCGCCCCGCATCTCAGCGGTCCGAAAGAGTGACAATGATGCTGACGGCGCTCATTCGCCATCAGGCCAATGAGCAGGATAGGGAGAGGCAGGTCCTCAGCGGGGGCTAAATCGGCCACCCCTCCCTTTCCCCCCGCCCCCATGGATTGCTGCTGAAAGTCCCCACAGCAAAACCAAGGATCGGTCCTGAAGCACACCACGATGAAGGCCAACCATAGCAATGCCCAGCGGAATGTCGCGTATCAAAACATCCGCTGGTTGCGACGCATTGCGATATGTTTGGTGCTCCTCCGCTTCAGGAGGGATTGACAACCGATCCGCTGACGGCAGGCATGCCCGCGCCTCCGGGAAACCCGGAGTTTCCGGTTCGGGGGGCCAAACCGGAACGCGGGCCCCCGGCTTGCCGGGGGGTGCATATGCGGCTGCACCTGCCGCTGTCAGTGGGGTTCTCAAGCCCCAGCCCGTCTTGCGACGGACCGTTTTTTCTTATGATAAAAAGCCTTCTAAATCAACGCGAAGTTGTCGTTGCAGCTACAAAATATCCCCGGATTAATATTGTCGCGATCACGAGACGACGACTCCTGACATAGGTTTGGTTGCCGCCCTGACCACGCTGTGATGACTTCTGGAGAACGGATCGCCTCGGTCTCGATCAAGACCTGGACTTACCAAACGTTCAAATGAGCGAAATGGCGTCTAGTCATAATCAGTTCTCAAAGCTTGAGGTACCCCATACCTCCTATCTCTTGCGTATGTTGGTGTAGTATTCGGATCGCGGTCCACGCTTCCCTCATCTCTTCCGACCACTCAATGTCATCAAAGATTACTACACATCCCGGCCTCGCTGTTCTTTTGGCGATGGAATAGTATTTCATAGTCCCAGTGAACGTGTGGTCTCCATCGATAAATGCCAACGTCCAGGAAGGCACGAGATCGAAGATTTTCTGGGCGGTCACGTCAAAGAAGCCCTCGACATAGGACAGATTTGAAAGGCCGCATTCTCGATGCAGCGATTGCGCAATGGCAAGGCGCTTCCCAGAGCAATCACCTGTCACTACCGTGCTTGTCGGGCTGGCGGTCCTCGCTCCAGCCGCGAGATAGGCACTGCTAATGCCTAGATTGGTTCCAAGCTCAACAACCCCCCCTGTGGCGTTTTCTTTAGCCATCAGATAGAGATGCAGACAATTTTCCTTGTTTTTGCTTCCGCGCGCGGCTTTCTCAATTGGCTGGTCATCGAATGGCCCAGGAGTTCCCGGTATGTCACGGACCAGTTTCTCATTTTTTAGCAGGCGCGCTCTGGCCGCCTCGATCAACGGTATGACAGGATCAGCAACCGTAGGGTTATAATAGGATTTTTCGATCATTTTTTCCTTCCCAAGAATGAGATGAGCTTCCACTACTTCAGGAGATCGTTGTAGTTTCGAATTAAATCACTGACATTATCATAATACTCGATCCCGGCATCATTGAGAATTACTCCACAGTTGCAGTATTCTCGGATTTGCGCCGCAGAGTGGGAAATCATAATAACCCGAGACTGTGGAAGCTTATCTAAGAACGCTTTTTTCGATTTCACCTTGAAGCGCTCGTCCCCGACGGCCGTGACTTCGTCGATAAGATAGCAATCGAAATCCAGGGCGAGGCTCATGCCGAAAGCCAGACGGGCCTTCATGCCGCTGGAATATGTCCGCACGGGAAGCTTGAGGGAAGCGCCAAGCTCTGAGAATTCCTGGACGTAGTCGATGACAGCTTCGGTGTCCTGGCCGTAGACCCTGGCAACGAACCTGATGTTCTCGAGTCCGGACATCGAGCCGTTGAACCCGCCCGAGAACCCGAGCGGCCAGGAAACCCTCCCGTGCCGCAGGACCCGACCCCTGTCAGGCGGTTCGGAGCCTGCAATCAGCCGCATCAGCGTCGACTTTCCGGCTCCGTTCGGCCCCATGATCGCGACGTTCCTGTCGCGGGGAAACGAGAATGTCAGTCCCTCGAATATGACCTTCTTGGTGCCTTTGACGCTGTAGGTTTTCGAGACATTGAGGAGGTCGATCATCCGGCCCCCCTCCTCTGCCGGAAGAAGCGTTCGCCAGCGAGGCCCAGAAGCGTCAGAGCCAACGCGGTTCCCAGTAGGTATCCGCGGTCGAGTACGGTGCTGTCATAGTTGGGATAGAAGCCGTCCCTCATCCACTCGACGCAATGCAGCACGGGATTCCACTCGAGAAAGGAAATCGCGGCGGACGGGAGATGGCTCGGTACATAGAAGATGCCTGAAAGGAAGAAGAGCGGCCGCGTCAGGATCTTCTCGATGTGCCGCCACGAATCCCAGAGTGACACGATGACTGCATTCAGGGTGCCGAACCCGAAGCCGAGGAAAATCGTGGCCGCAAATGCTTCCATCACCTTGTCGATCGAGGACGGGAACTCCGCCATGCCGAGCTGCATCAGACCGCCGAAGACAACCACCATGATGACCGCATATGTCGCGCCAATCAGGATCGAGCGCGCGAAGAGCACGTCGGCCTCCTTGATCGGCGGATAAGTCAGCAAGGCCCGGTTCGCTTCGAACACCGTCATCAGCGAGGACGAAAGCTTGTTGAACAGCTCGAGGACCAGAATGCCCGTGGCGAAGAACAGGGCGAAGCTGGAGCCGAACGGCGGGTGCCTTCCCATG